>Ga0255310_10000085_pt1 | contig 16034 bp, 15 predicted proteins | sample EtOH1_T0_E1_meta_FD_201359 | JGI IMG/M metagenome (GOLD analysis project Ga0255310, IMG submission 201359) | Sandy soil microbial communities from University of British Columbia, Vancouver, Canada - EtOH1_T0_E1 | ecosystem: Engineered > Artificial ecosystem > Sand microcosm > Unclassified ...
ATGACTGTAGAGGTCGCCAAGCCATACTGATGTTTGCAGCCGGTTTGCATCCGTCATTTTATCGGTACGGAGAGGTTCCGTAGCACTTTTGAATTTACCGGCATAAAATATTTGCGGTTCAATTTCCAGCTTTTCCAGCGTTCCTTTTAAAAACAAAAGCTCGGTACTGAAGCCCATCCAGTCAAAATATCCTTTTGGATTTACGTACAATTTATCCGCCACATTAGCTACATAAAATGATTTCTGGTTCATTGTTTCCCCATAGGCAAAAAGAAATTTTCCGCTTTTTTTAAAATCAATCAGTTCATTTCTTATTTCTTCACAGGTTGCAAATCCGTTCGGATTCATCCCGGCTGTTATATAAATACCTTTTATATTAACGTCAGTCTTTGCCTTTTTAATCAACCGCACCACATCATACACACCCGGTATGCTCATTTCATCATTACCACTTAAATCTGCCAGTGGATTTTCCAGTTGCTGTTCCAGGTAAGGCTGGTTCATGTTCAGCACCAGTACCGAATTCTTTTCCACTACCGGTTTATCTCCCCTCGCTAAACCTGCTACCAGAACCATCCCGAGAAAAAAAACGATAAGTGAAAAAATAACAAGTGCCAGCAACGAGGCAAAAAACATTTTAAAAAAACTACCCATAATCATTTTGATTTAAGATGGTAAAAATAAAGATATTTGAAGCTTTGACGGTGACTCGTTTATGAATACAGCATATTTACTGACAGGTGGTAATCTGGGCAAACGTGAAGATAATCTCGCAAAAGCAAGAGCCTTGCTGGCAGAGCATTGCGGAGAAATTTCCAAAACATCTTCATTATATGAAACAGCAGCCTGGGGAAAAACGGATCAGCCCTCTTTTTTAAACCAGGCCCTGGAAATAAAAACCAAACTGAATGCCCGCCAGCTGATACGCCGGGTTTTAAAGGTGGAAAAAATGATGGGGCGGGTCCGCAAAGAAAAACTGGGGCCAAGAATAATCGACATTGATATCTTGTTATTTAACGACGAAGTGCATGATATCACTTTTCTTAAAATTCCACATCCTGAAATGCAGAACCGCCGCTTTGTATTAATACCACTTGCCGAAATCGCATCAACAGTTGTTCATCCAGTTTTACAAAAAAATATTGTACAGTTACTGGATGAATGCCCCGATAAATTAGATGTGAAGAAAATCACGGATTAAATGATTTATCCGGATTTCGCGGATTTATCCACAAACTTTCATTTACTAAAACTTCAAACTGTCATTTCGTTTATTTTGCAGCTCATCAACAGTTAATTTGCTAATCAGCCAATCAGCTAATTCTCTAATGAACTATCACTTCATCACGATAGAAGGAAATATCGGTGCCGGTAAAACCACACTTGCTCACATGCTGGCAAGACATTATAATGCCCGGCTGGTATTGGAGGAGTTTGCCGATAATCCCTTTCTTCCCAAATTTTATGAAAACCCGCAGCTGTTTGCTTTTCCACTGGAGCTTTTCTTTATGGCAGAACGTTATAAACAATTAAAGGACCTTATCCAGCAGAAAGACCTTTTTCAAAACGTCACTATCTCCGATTATCTTTTTACTAAATGCCTGCTCTTTGCTAAAGTAAACCTGCCCGAAGATGAGTTCCGCCTTTACCAGCGGCTGTTTGAAATTATTCACCAGCAACTGATACAACCCGATATTCTTATTTACCTGCATGCCCCTGTACATAAACTTCAGCAGAATATCAAAAAAAGAAAACGGGATTATGAGAAAAATATAGATGACGAATATCTCTTCAATATCCAGGAAACATATACACACTATATCAAGCAGCACAATATCAAAACTCTTTTTGTAGATGCCGGCAATGCCGATTTTCTCGGAAACGAAAAACATTTGCAAACAATCATAGAAGCATTGACAAAAGAATATGAACCGGGACAACATTACCTGACACTGCCATAGAACCTGAAACCAGCAACCAGCAACAAATACTCAGTGACCGAAATCACTCCTATAATCAACAAAGAATTTACCTCGTTCATCACAGCCCGCATTTTATTTATTGCAGGCCTGCGTATGACACCGGTGCTGTTGGGTTGGAGATTGTATGATATCACAGGCAGTAAACTTGCCCTCGGAGTTCTCGGACTATCAGAGATCATCCCCGCCATTTTACTTGCTTTGCCGGCAGGAGTAAAAGTGGACAAAAGCAATAAGCAAAAACTTCTCAGCACCTGTATGGGTCTCTATTTTATATTCATGCTTGGACTTTTACTCGTCACTTCGCATTGGTTTGAACAAAACACATCCCGTAAAATAATTGAATGGAGTATTTATGCACTTGTATTTGGCACCGGCATAGTAAGAGCATACAGCGGTTCTGCCTTCAATGCTTTTCTTGCACAACTGGTACCACAGACATTATTGGTAAAAGCTGTTTCCGTTAACAGTATGGTTTGGCTGAGTGCAGCAGTAATAGGGCCTGCAGTTGCTGGCTTATTGTTGGGTTATACCAATATCACTATTGCATTTACGCTGGTTTGTTCATCGGTGCTGGCTGGCTTTCTTATATTTCAAAAGATAAAACCAAAACCTGTCAGTTGGCAACCCGGCAACAGTAAAACATGGGAAGGTGTAAAAGAAGGTCTTCGTTTCTTCTTTGGGCAAAAAGCATTGCTCGGCGCAATGAGTCTCGATATGTTTGCTGTTTTATTTGGTGGCGCCACGGCTTTATTGCCGGTATTTGCAAAAGATATTTTATACGTCGGTCCGCAGGGGCTCGGGTGGTTGATCGCTGCCACCTATCTTGGAAATTTTATCGCTATCGCACTGCTCACCTGGAAGCCGCTGAAAAATAAACAGGGAATAAAACTTCTTTATGTTGTAGCAGGCTTTGGTATCTGCATTCTCATATTTGCCATCTCAAAAAATTTCTGGCTCAGTTTTGCTGCATTATTTGCCAGTGGTTTATTCGATGGAGTCAGTGTTATTATCCGCGGCACTATGGTCCAGTTGTTTGTTCCTGATAATATGCGTGGCCGTGTTTCTTCAGTCAATTCTATTTTCATTAATTCTTCCAACGAGCTCGGCCAGTTTGAAAGTGGAGTAGCCGCCACATTGCTGGGTACTGTGCCATCGGTCATCTTTGGTGGGTGCATGACTTTGCTGGTAACAATTATTACCTGGATAAAAGCCCCGACTTTACGTAAATTCGAATACTAAACCCCCTGTTCCCCTGAAGAGGGTCTGGATGTTACCGTTCTTTGTTAAATGAAATATTAAAGGCTGAAATGCTTAATTACTGATGATGATTAAGTACATAAAGCTTGGCCCCTCTCCACCTAAGGTGGAGAGGGGATCAGGGTGAGGTTATGTAGCAAGCTGCAACAAATCTATTTAGTTTTTGTTGCACCTGCCCGCCGTACAAGGCTTTGGGAGGCGGGTCGCACACTTGTACGTTCTGTAATCTATTGAGCTTCCGTTACGACGCCCCATTTGTGGTTCTTATCGTTATTCAGCAATTCAGGCCACAGAGGGCCGCGGAGTTTTATTGATAGCCACGGAGAATCGTCTGTGTTTCTCTCCTGAGCTTGTCAAAGGATATCTGTGCTCTCTATGGCCCGCCCTCTTCTGATTAAAGTCAGTTCAAATACTGTAAAACATCATCGGTCTTTAAAAAGCTTCTGATTATTTTACATCATGAAAGAAACGAAACCCATCAAACGAAGTAAAGAACTGGCCCCGCTCAGTCGGGAACATCACGATGGTTTGTTGTTTGCCTGGAAAATAAAACAAGGACTGGAAAACGATGCAGCCGTTGAAACAATGTGCAACTATGCCCGTTGGTACTGGAGCAATCACATCAAACCACATTTTAAAAATGAAGAAAAAGTGCTGGTAAATCATTTGCCAGCCGATAACCCGCTGGTGCAGCAAATGATAAAAGAGCATGCACAGATCAGGAACCTTATCATTTCTCTTGACAAGCATCCTGATAAAGGTACTTTGCACTTACTTGCTGAATTCGTCAACAATCATATCCGATTCGAAGAAAGAGAATTGTTTGCTTATGCTGAAGAAACGCTTACTGCAGAACAACTGAACTCCATTTACCAGCAGCTCGCCAACGAACCTTACTGCGATATTGAGTGGAAAGATGAGTTTTGGGTGAAGAAGAAATAGATGGTTTGTGTTGTCACCCTGAGCTTGTCGAAGGGTTGTTGAACTTTTGTACTTCTGTTCATCAGGGCTTCGACAAGCTCAGCCTGACAGCCTGATGATGGAAAGATGAGTTTTGGGAGAAGAAGAAATAACCCCAAAGGGATGATTAAATAAACTGCGGTAGTTGGTGAAAAAGCAAACAACGGCGTAAACCCTAAAAGCTTAGTGGTGGTTTTTTTGAGAGTAGATGTGCATCGGTCACCATTGTTGGTTGCTGTTTTTACCAATTATATTTTAATCTATACGCCTTAGCAGCTTCTTCAAGTTCTTCGCCAATATTCGAATCATAGGCAAATGATTGAATTTGCCAGATGTTTTTTGGTTTATATAATATAAAGGTGAACCTAACAGGTATGCTTTCATATTTGATGAGAAAACTCTTTAAAGCATAACTTTCCCCAACCATTTTTTGCGTTATTAATTCGTATCCACAATATTCTCCCATGTCAGCAAGAAAGTCTTTAAGTTTTATTTTTACTGTTTCAAGTGAACTTTTATTTACCCATTTGCTCTCTGCAAATAAGTTTTCGTAGGCTTTAATATTATCTTTTTTAAAATCGGTAAAGAAAGCTTCAGTTATATTTTCTTTGATTTGACTTAATCCAGTTTGAAAAGAAGAAGCACAAATTAGGATTGCAACAAATATTTTAAATTTATTCATATTGTTAGTTTTAAAACAGTAGCCGACTCTTAAATTTACGCAACTTCTTGTTCAATTTTCAGTTCATCATCACCACCTCGCCACAATCTTAAAATTAATCAGTCTTGGAGTAAGCCGGTTGGGCATGGTAAAAATATTGTTGGCGAAATCTTTTATCAGCAGATAAGAAATGGTGTTTTGCCTGTCAATTAAATTAAACACTTCGAGGCTGGCCCAGATATTTTCAAAATTACGGAAGGGGCTATGGCTTCTGCGGTTGCTGCGGTCGGCATCCAGCAGCAATGCACTAAAACCAATATCAACTCTTATATATGGTTCTATCACTACAGCATTACGGTACTTTACACTGCCGGGAATATTGTACGGCAAATTGGTGCCGTAAATAGTGCTGAGGTAAACTTTAAAATTTTTATTTGTCGCTAAATAATCCTGTAAGAACATGCCGAATGTGATTGTACGATCAGTAGGTCTTCTGAACCAGCCTCCTTCTACCGTACTGCTGTCAATGGGCTGGTTCAGTGAATCGAGTTTATACACTTTATAAAAATCACCATTGATGTTTTCTTTTGTTTTCATAAAGCCGATACTTACCCAGCTTTCGGCATCCCGTACCAGTTCGCCAAACAAACGCATTTCCAAACCGGAGGCATAAGCTTTTGCATTGTTCTCGCCATAGTAACGAATGCGGACATTGTCAATATCATAAGGCACTACATTGGTCAGGTTTTTATAATAGGCTTCTGCCGTCAACCGCATAGGTTTATCATTGTTATTAAAATTATAATCAAACCCGCCGGTTACCTGCCAGCTTTTTTGTGCTTTTAATGCTGTGTTCACTGTGCCATCATATCTTCTTAGCTCACGGTAGAAAGGCGGTTGATGATAGGCGCCTGCTGCAAGACGGAAAATAATGTCCTTTTTCCACTTCGGTGTCCAACTGGTACCTACTCTTGGAGAAATAAGAAATTCTTTGTTCAGCGAATTATAATTGTAACGGACACCCGCTTGTAATGTGAATGAATTTAATGAATCACCAAAAAGTAAATTATCCTGCACATAGCCGGAAATTTTATTGATGTCAAGCGATGCAGTTGATTTAATAACCTTGTTCAGCAGCAGTAGGTTTGGATTAAAAGGCAGTGAATAACCAGCGGAATCCTGGAACTCCCATTCATTCAGTTTATCGTCAATAGCTGTTTTATCGAAACCAATACCCCATTGTATCACACTCTTTCCTTTATCCAGTGTTCCCTTATGAGAAAAATTCCAGTTTTCAATATTGAGTTTGTTTCTAGCAAAATTCTGAAATACTCCTGCACCAAGTGGGTTCACAATTAATCCGTAGGTGGGTTTGGCTTTATCAAAATCTCTTTCACCAAAAAGATAAGCCCCGGCAATGTCGATGTTTTCTCTTTCATCATTTTCAAATCTTGATATCATCCATTTCAACTTCAGATTTTTTGTAGCCTGGTATGTTGTAGAAAGGCCAAGCATGTTGGTGTAGTATTGATCTTTTTCGCGGCCCTCAAAAAAAATATCCAGTCCCAACACAGCAGTAAAGAAAGGAGAGAAGACCGATGAAGTAAGCTGGCTGAACTGCGGGATAAGAGTGAATTTGGTTTGGGAAATGTTTCCCAAAAATTCTGCCTGCCATTTTTCACCTATCTGGTAAGTGATGAGTGCCTGCAGGTCGGTAGAAGTGGGTACATAATTACCCTGTGTTTCCTGCTTACTCAGTATATTCCTGTTGCTGCGGTTGCGGATGCCAATAAGATAACTGAGTTTGTTCTTATTACTGATACCTTCAAGATGGAAACCCTGTTCAAGAATACCGACATAAGCAGAACCGCCGAAAGCTTTTGGTTTTTTATATTGGATATCCAATACACTGCTCATTTTGTCCCCATACTTTGCCTGGAAGCCGCCGTTGTAAAAATTGATATTGCGAACCAGTTCAGGATTTATAAAACTTAAGCCCTCCTGCTGCCCGTTGCGGACAAGATAAGGGCGGAAAATCTCAAACTCGTTTACATAAATCAGGTTTTCATCATAACTACCCCCACGTACGGAGTATTGTGAAGTAAGTTCATTGTTTGAGCCTACAAAGATTTTAATAAGACTTTCCACACCCATCACCGGTGTAGGAAGATTAATAACAGATTTTGGATTGGGTCGGATCAATCCTGCTTCTCTTCTGTCCCGCCGGTCGGTAATAATTACTTCTTCCAAAGTTTTTGCACCTCTCTCCATGCGAAGAGTTATTGTTTCTTCTTCGCCTTCACTTAATAAAAAATTTCTTTGCTCGGTTTTATATCCGGTATAGCTGAATACAATAGCAAAAGCCCGGTTGGGAGTTATTTTTATCCGGAAGGTTCCCGAATCAGCAGTAATGATGCCGGTTTGGCGGCCAAGAATGGTGATGGAAACATTAGGTAATGGCTTTTCATTTTCATCCAGCACTTTACCCGAAACATACGCAGGTTTTTTCTGAGAGAAAGCGATGCACGACACCAATAAGAAGATGCAGGATAAAAATAGCTTTGGATGGTTCATTCCTAAGTAGCGGATTTGGTAACAATATTACTCAATAAAATCCGGATTGCTTATACTATTTGATCACTCTTCCCAACTTCAGGTAAACCGGAAAGACAACTTTCTTTACTTCATCTTCCGGCCATAGTTTTTTTATTTCTTTTTCAATTATGGGAACAGGAGAGTGTCCATTTGTTTTAATGAATTTCTGTATAGCACTCCAGCTGGAGATATAACCCAGCAGATCTTCCCGCCGCCACTGCAGAATGGTTTCAAAATTTTTTACAGGAAGCAAATCATAATCAAAAGCAACCCCGGCATATTTTTCTTCCACATATTTTCTTTCATAATCCCAATAAGGTTTTGTAACGTTTACATAGAAATCTCGAACGGCGGCATCCACTTTTTCATATCCGGTGGTATGGTTGTAATACATCCAGATGGCAATGACAGCACCGGGTTTACAGATACGCATCACTTCTTTCCGGAACTCATCCCATTTAATCCAGTGATATGCCTGTGCTACGGTTACAAGGTCAAATGTATTTGCAGCAAATGGAGTTGATTCAGCGGAACAAACAAGGTATTCAATGTTTTCTTTTCTGACGGCCTTTTCAATCTGTGCAGCGCTGACATCAGTAGCAATAACTTTTTTAAAATAGTTGGATAAAACAACAGCCGCCTGCCCATTACCCGTAGCACAATCCCATACTGTATTTTTTTCTTTCACAAATGAAAGAACGTATTCATAAAGTTCTTTGGGATAGGTAGGTCTGTACCTGGCATAAAGATCAGATTGGCTGCTGAAAAGATCTTTTGCCATTTTGAGTATTATAATTTTTTTAGTTGTGCTATGGTTGCTTTGGGGTCGGCAGATTTAAAAACTGCATTACCTGCCACCAACACATCAGCGCCGGCTGCAAGGATTGCAGAAGCATTTTCCAGTGTAACACCACCATCAATTTCAATTAACGCTTTTAATCCTTTCTCATCAATCATCCGGCGAAGGGTTTTTATTTTTTCCATAGTTCCCGGAATAAATTTTTGACCTCCAAATCCGGGGTTCACTGCCATCATGCATACAAGATCGATATCCGGTAAAATGTCTTTCAGACTTTCTACCGGTGTATGAGGATTGATAGCGACCCCGGCTTTCATCCCCAGTGATTTTATCTGCTGGATATTTCTGTGAAGATGTTTGCATACTTCAATGTGAACGGAAAGATTATCGGCTCCTGCATTCTTAAATGCCTCAGCATATTTCCCCGGATCTGTTATCATCAGGTGTACGTCGCAGACTTTGGTGGTTGCTTTTCTGAAAATTTCTACCAGCATAGGCCCGAAAGTAATGTTGGGAACAAAATGTCCATCCATCACATCAAGATGATACCAGTCGGCCTGGCTTTCGTTCAGCATTTTACATTCTTCATCAAGTTTCAGGAAGTTGGCAGATAAAAGAGAGGGGGCTATAATGGGCATGCAGGATTTTTGCATTGCAAGATACAAAGCATCACGATTAATAATTAATAATTATTAATCAATAATTTTCTTTGCCGCTTCTTTTGCTTCAGTCAAAGTTCTGTCCAATCCATATGCCCTTTGGTAATTGAGTTTTGCTTCTGCTTTTTGTCCCAGGGCTTCCTGGCATTTTCCTTTCCAGTAATAGGCATCAGCAAAACTGTGTGAAATGCTGATAGCCTTGTCAAAAACATTCATAGCATCAACGTACCGGCCAAGCTTGTAAAGACAAACCCCTTTTTCCAGGTGTGCTTCAGTAAAATTATAGTCTTTATGGATGCTTGAATCAAATTCGGTAGTTGCATGGTTATAATCGCCAATGTTAGAATAGTAAATACCTTTTATAAAATTTGGTTCCGGGGCCAATCCCTCCTTATCATTTTTTATTATTGCATTACAAAAAGGAATTGTTTTTGGGTTGTTTGTTTCGGCATAGAGGTGAGCAAGGTTAAGACCTGCTTGAGTCAATTCGCCGGGTATTACAAGTTGCTCAAGTGTTTTTATTGCATTAACCGTATCGCCTGCCAATTCAAATAATTCCGATTTTTTAAACAGGTAGGCAAAATAAATACGAAGGTTGGTTGAGTCACCCTGAGTTACATTCATGGAATCCAAAGCCAGTAATGCTTCTTTGTACCGGCCTGCATCCTGGAGTACCACTGCGAGGTTGTATTTCAGTCGTGGTTCCGGGGGATTGTTTTTGATGGAATCACGGATGGAACCAAGCAACTGCTGCAGCGAGTCAGTCGTCTCAGTACGACTTGTGGAAGATGAATTGCAGGAAAAGATGAGAATAAAAGCCGGGAAAAAAATAAATGAAAGATTTTTCATAAGTGGAAATTGCTGATATGACAAAAGTCTGACATTTGCGGCAGTTCCGGAAAATAGTTTTGCTAAAATTTTCTTACTCATGATGTATATCAGATTTTTCTCAACGGTATTTGTTTTTCTATTCGGGCTGACTTTAGTGTCTTTCTTATCAATAAAACATTCCGGTGGTAATCTCACCACTCACGTCCCGATAACTATCGGAACCCGGCTTCCGACTGACACCGTTCAGTATCCGGATGAGAAACATTTCAAGAATGTAGAGCAGCTCACTTTTGGTGGCGATAATGCAGAAGCGTATTTCAGTTTTGATAACAAGTGGATTATTTTTCAAAGAACAAATGCAAAAGAAGGACTGCACTGTGACCAGATATTCATTGGTAAAGTTCCCAACCCCGGAGAAAAGTTTCAATATAAAATGGTGAGCTCAGGAAAGGGAAGGACTACCTGCGGGTCGTTTATGAAAGATGGCAAACATATCATTTATGCCTCCACACATCTGGGTGCTGATACCTGCCCGGCTGTACCCGACAGAAAAAAATATGGCAACAAATATATCTGGCCATTGTATGACAGCTATGATATTTTTATGGCTGATCTGGATGGTAAAATTGTAAAACAACTGACCCATGCGAAAGGTTATGATGCTGAAGCCACACTTTCGCCCGATGGAAAGAAGATGATTTATACAAGTGATAAAGATGGCGATATAGATTTGTATATAATGGATCTGAAAACCGGGAAAGAAAAGCGGGTAACAAATACATTGGGCTATGATGGAGGTGCATGGTTCAGCCCGGATGGTAAAAAGATTATCTGGAGAGCATCACGACCTAAGACAGATGCTGAAGTAAAAGAGTACAAAGACCTTCTGGCAGAAAACCTGGTAGCGCCAACCAATATGGAGGTTTATTTTGCGGATGCAGATGGCAGTAATCCAAAACAGGTGACTTACTACAAACAAGCTAACTGGGCGCCGGCATATCTGCCCGATGGTAAACGCATCATTTTTGCGTCCAATCATGAATACCCAAGGGGCTTTCCTTTCAATCTTTATACAATTAATGAAGACGGAACCAATCTTGAAAAAATCAGCCGGGATAAAGGTTTTGATGCCTTCCCTATGTTTTCTCCGGATGGGAAAAAAATAATTTTCTGCAGTAACCGAAATAACGGAGGTACGAGGGATACGAATGTGTTTATTGCAGACTGGGCAGATTAATTGTAAATTTACCTGTCACTATTGGAACGATATTTGAAAATCTGTACCTGAACGCCAAACCTTTTTGGATATGAAAACCTTACAAATCACCTTCCTTTCCCTGGTTCTTGGATTGACATCTTGCTCAAAAACAGTTACTGAGTTTGTAAATGGCCCAAATGCGGATGAACTTCACAATAAAGCGGTCGGAGCCTCTGCACACGACCTGCTTTCCTCCATCAAATACAAATCGCTTAAAATAGAAATCCAGTACATGACCGGTTATGCACCCGATGATGCAGCTGTAAATCACCTGCAAAATTTTCTCAGCAATACACTGAATAAACCATCCGGGATTACTATTGTAACTAAAGAAATTCAGCCTTCTTCATCTGCTTCATTAGATATTGACCAGGTAAAACAAATAGAAAATAATAACCGGACAGCATTTACTACCGGAGACCAGATTGCTGTGTATGTTTTATATACCAATGGCAATTATACAGATGATGCTGTACTGGGTGTGGCCTACCGAAATACTTCTGTTGTACTGATGGGTAAAAAGATACATGACAACTCAGGAGGAATAGGACAAGCCAGTAGAACCAAACTGGAGGCTACAGTGATGGAACATGAATTGGGACATTTGCTAGGGCTGGTGGATCTTGGCTCAACTATGCAAACCAATCATAAGGATGCTGCACATGGAAACCATTGCAATAACTCCAGTTGCCTGATGTATTATTCTTCTGAAACAACAGACATACTTGGATTCCTTATTACAGGTAATATACCATCTAATGATGCCAACTGTGTGGCCGATCTGCAGGCTAATGGGGGCAAATAAGATTTTAGATTTTGATGCGATGTATATCGGGATTAGATTTGCCCCAAATTATCAATTATGGAAACGGGACTGCTTCATTTACATAATATACTTCGTTGGGTTATCCTCTTGTTGCTTTTGGTTGTAATCATTCAGGCGTTGGCAAAAAAAAGTGGGATTACTAAAACCAGTCTATGGCTGATGATAGCTGCACACACTACTTTGTTACTTGGAGTGTACCAATGGTTTACCAGCGATAAAGCGGGGTTGGCAATTCTGAAAAACATGGATAATGATTTTGGGGCTGTGATGAAAAATTCCTTTGCCCGGTTTTGGGTTGTCGAACATTTTGCGGGAATGTTAATTGCCATTATTTTCATAACAATTGCCCGTGGAAAAGCAAAAACAGTGAACTATAAAGCCGCTGCCTGGTTATATATACTTGCCTTATTAATTATACTGGCAGTTATTCCCTGGCCATTCAGAGAATTAATTGGCCGGCCCTGGTTTCCGGGGATTAAATAAAATAGTTCAGGCTATTTCTTTTAATGCAGAACAAAACTGCTGCATCTCTTCCAGTGTTCCCATGCTGACACGGCACCATTTGCCTCCAAAATGATTGCGATACTGGATAAAAATATTTTTCTCTTCCATCCGCTTTGAAAAATCGCCATTGATTTTATCAATATTGAATAAAATAAAACTGGTGTGTGAAGGAATATAATCCAGTGACAGTTGTTTGAAATAGTCATAACACATTTGCCTTGCCTGTGTAGTTTTTTCCCGGCATTCGTTTACAAATCCCTGGTCTTTCAACGCAGCGGATGCAGCAGCTGCAGTTGCCACACTCACACTTACATCGGGCCATGGCTGAAAAGCAGCCAGTTTCCTGATGGTATCAGGATGCGCTATGGCATAACCAATTCTTGCGCCGGCCAATCCATAAATTTTAGAAAAAGTTTTTGCAACAACAATGTTTGGATTTTTTACTGCCAGGTCTTTTAATGAAGGCAGATTGGCAAATTCTGTATATGCTTCGTCCACCAGCACCATGCATTTTTTACTGCATTCAGTTGCAAACTCCCTGAGTAAAATATCATCCACATAAGTGCCTACAGGATTGTTAGGATTGCACACATACATCATTCTGGTGTCGGTGTTTATAGCTGACATCATGCCGCTAAGATCATGGATTTTGTCGTTGGTAAGAGGCACTCTCTTAAATTGTAAACCAAAAGATTCAGCTTGCCCGTTCCAAACCCGGTAAGATGGCTCAGCTGTAATAATATTTCCTTTTGTTGATGAAACCAGTAATGAAGTAAGTCCGAGTAGTTCTGATGAACCTGCACCCATTAATATATTTTCCTTTCCCACCTCCCAGAAATCAGCAATCTGTTGTTTCAGTTTTGGAATTTGGTCATCAGGATAGCGGTTGGAATTTACCAATGCTTCAGTCATTGCTTTTCTGGCAGCAGCCGATGGTCCGTAAGCATTTTCATTACTGTTCAATAAAATAATTCCTGCTGCACGGTATTTTTCTCTTTCCGTAGCAAAAAGCGAAGGGGCTAAACTGATTCCTGTTAATACAGTAGCAGTATTTCTTAACCATTGGCGGCGGGATGAATTATCGGGCATAAATTAGTTTTTAATGAATGTAATTGTAAATTTCAGCCTGATGCCGGATTTTTAGGAGTGGAACTGATAATCTGGATAAATTCTTTCATTTCATCCATGGTTCCTATACTTACTCTTGCCCATTGGCCGTCGGCATATTTATTGGAACGTAAAACTATTTTATGTTTTTCGAACATGTCTGAAGCATAATCCCCGGAATATTTTTTAACAGGGTAAAAAATAAAATTGGTGTGCGAAGGAATAAATTCTATACCCAGTTTTTTCATTTCTTCCATCGTGTATTTTCTCGCTGCTTCATTTTTTTGTTTGCTCATTGCTTTGTGTGATTCATCTGTTAAACTGGCCATGGCAGCGGCTAAGCTAAGATTGCTGACAGCCAATTGCGTGTTCTGAAAATAATCCGGCTGGAGTTTGCTGATTAATGAAGGATGACCAATAATAAAACCGATTCTCAGTCCTGCCATTGCATGAATTTTCGAAAAGGTCTTTATCACCAGCACATTCGGGTTTTTCTCAATCAATCCAATCATTGATTCATTATCCGGAGTATCCAGAAAATCCAGGTAAGCTTCATCAATAAGTACTACAGCTTTTTGAGCGGCTTTTTCACAAAAACTTTTTAATACTGCAGGTTTTAAAATAGTAGCTGTTGGATTTGCGGGGTTACAGATATAAACTAATTGCGTTTCATTATTAATTGCGGCAAGCAATGCGGGCAAATCATGAACTTTATCTTTTGTCAGCGGAACTTCAATCACTTTTGTTCCAATCTTCTTTGCTGTATTAGGCAGAATAGCGAAAGTGATATCAGCAGTTACAATATTTCCTTTATTGAAATGACGGGCCAGTAATGCAAGTCCTTCCCCGGAACCTGCTGTAATCAATACCTGGTTTTCGTTTACCTGATAATAATCACCCAGTTTCTTTTTAAATGATTGTAAGGAAGCAACATTGAACTGGTAACGATTGGCCTGAGTGAGCATATCTGAAATAGTCTGTTTAACATTTGAGGAAATGCCATAAGGATTTTCATTGGCGCCTAAATTGATTAAGCTGTTTTCCGGACCCAAAAATCTGGGGAGGCCTTCTTCATTTCCCATCGAACGGAATGAAAAGCCAAGTCCTAATGCGGTAATCGTTGTTTGCTGTAACCACTGGCGGCGGTTAATACTCATAGCAGGAAATTTTTCTTTAAGGTACGGTATTTACTTTTTTCCCAGTTCAATCACCTGGCAATCCTTAATATCTTTTCCATCAATGGCAAAACGGAGAATGGTCCTTACTTTATGCCAGCCCTGTTTGCCTGCAGCACCGGGGTTCATATGGAGGCAGTTAATCTTATTGTCGTACATTATTTTTAAGATATGGGAATGGCCGCTGATGAACAGTTGTGGCTGGTGAATCTGCAATTGCTTTCTTGTTTCGGGGTTGTATTTCGGAGGTGAGCCGCCAATATGTCTCAGCATCACTTTCACTTCTTCACATAAAAAAATTAATTGTTCAGGAAATATACTTCGGATGTCTTGCCCATCTATGTTTCCATATACGCCTTTAACCGTCCTTCCGCTTTCAGTGCTTAGACGGTTAGCCAATTCAATATTCCCAGAGTCACCGGCATGCCATATCTCATTGCAATTTTCAAAATGTTTGAAAACGGCTTCATCAAGAAAACCATGAGTGTCTGATATGAGCCCGATTCTTGTCATTTGGCGGAATGAATTTAATTTAATTGTAAATTTGAATATGCCTTTCCACCGCAACTTCACCTACTGGATCGATAAACGAAAATGGAAATATGTTTTTCTGCTTGCCATGCTTGAACTGTCACGAAGATAACTGATGAATAGAATTGTTGCAGCACAAGAGTGCGACGCAACAATAGCTTAATAGTAGTAATTGAGCCGGGCTCATAACTACAAACTACAAACCTCAAACTAAAAACTATCATGCCCCATTATTATAAACTCGGAAATATTCCTCATAAACGTCATACCCAGTTTCGCAAGCCTGACGGAAAACTGTATTCGGAACAATTATTTTCCACCGAAGGGTTCAGTGATGATTATGCTTTGCTTTATCATTGTCATCCGCCCACACAGATTATTAAAACGGAGCCATATGTGGATGTTTCGCCAACCATTGCAGAAGAAAAAATGCTGAAACACCGCTGCTTTGAAGGATTTCATGTAAAGCCTGCAAAAGATTTTTTGGAAAGCCGTATTCCGGTATTGGTGAATAATGATTGTCATATTGTGCTGGCTGCACCGCAGGAAAGTATGAAAGAATATTTTTATAAAAATACAGATGCTGATGAAATGATTTTCGTGCATGAGGGTAGTGGTACAGTGCATACGCAGTATGGCGAACTGTCATTTTCTTATGGTGATTATATCGTTTTGCCAAGGGGGACGATTTATCAAATTGAATTCAACGATGATAAGAACCGTTTGTTCATCGTTGAATCTTTTACGCCGTTACGGTTTCCAAAAAAGTACCTGAGTAAGTTTGGCCAGTTGATGGAACATTCACCATATTGTGAAAGAGATATTCGTCCGCCGCAGGATCTGAAAACCTGGGATGAGAAAGGCGATTACCTGATCAAAGCAAAGAAGC
>Ga0255310_10000086_pt1 | contig 16023 bp, 18 predicted proteins | sample EtOH1_T0_E1_meta_FD_201359 | JGI IMG/M metagenome (GOLD analysis project Ga0255310, IMG submission 201359) | Sandy soil microbial communities from University of British Columbia, Vancouver, Canada - EtOH1_T0_E1 | ecosystem: Engineered > Artificial ecosystem > Sand microcosm > Unclassified ...
GGACGACATCTGGTCTTGGGGCAGCGCCTCGTTCAATTCCTCATAGGTGATGACGCCGCGCTTCTTGGCGCGGGCGAGCAATTTCTTGATCGAGGCGTCGTTGAGATCAATGAGCGGCGCATCGCCGCTGTCCGCGATCTCGGCTTCGGAAGTTTCGTTTTTTGCCATAAGTCCTATTTTACTAGCCGTCGCTTAGTCGGTGCCGGTGAGCGACGCCAGCCGTTCCTTGACCTTCTCTCTGGCGACGTGCAGCCGCCTTTGTTCCTCGAACGCTTGTTCCTCGCCGGCCTGTAAACGCTCGGTGGCCCGGGCGAGTGCCGCCCCGATCTCGCCGTCGGCCGACAGCGCCTCGATCGCCACGCCGAGATCGCGAACCGCTCGTTCCGGCTCGGCGTCGCTGCGGGTGAAGGAAAATCCGATTCCGCCGGTGCTGCGCGCCGCGTTCAGGTCGGCGCCGGCTCCGGCAGTCTCCAATATGGTGGCGAGGCCGTTCCGATCAAGCGTAGCACTGGAGAAAGCGGCACTGACGAGGTGATCGCGCAGGCGCGCGGTACGGGCGTCGGCGATCGGCAGCGCGGCGAGCTGCTCGCAATGCGCGGACAGGGCTTCAGGGAAGTAAGCGAAGCCGACGATCAGGGCGCGGGCGGTGGCGCGGTCGATGCCGCCGGCGCCGATCGCCCGGGCGGTGTCGCTGGCCGGCGGATCGGGAGCGACGAAGCCTCGGCCTTTGACAAATGTGCCGGAGCGAAACGGGCGTTTTGCATAGGATCCCGAGGGCGCGCGTTGCGGCGCGATTTCGGTGTCGAACCGGCCGAGCCACTGGTCGCGGTAGAGGCGGCGGAGGGCGGAATCGGGGATCGCCTGGCTGTGTTCGATCAGCCGCTGGCGGAGGCCGGCACGGGCCTCGGGCGTATTGAGCGGCGCCGCGTCGCGCTCGTGGCGCCACAGCCGCTCGTCGAGCGGCTCGGGCTTGGCGAGCAGGGCCTCGAGAGCATCGCGGCCGCCGCCGCGGACGACATCATCCGGATCTTGCCCCGCCGGCAGTTCGACGAAGCGCAACGTCAGGTCGGGGCCGATGTGGGGGAGTGCGCGCAAAGCCGCGCGCACCGCCGCTTTGCGCCCGGCGCTGTCGCCGTCGAAGCACAGGATCGGCATCGGGTCCAATCGCCACATGCGCTCGAGCTGCGCCTCGGTGACCGCGGTGCCGTTCGGGGCCACGACTTCGGAGATGCCCGCGCGATCGAGGGCGATGACGTCCATGTAACCCTCGACCACGATCAGCCGCTTGGCGGTGCGGCTGGCGGGGCCGGCGCGGTCGATGTTGTAGAGCGTGCGGCCCTTGTCGAAGAGGATGGTCTCGGGAGAATTGAGGTATTTTGGTTCGCCGTCGCCCAAGATGCGCCCGCCGAACGCGATCACCCGGCCGCGCGGATCGCGGATTGGGATCATCAGCCGGCTTCGGAAGCGGTCGTAACTCTCGCCGCCCTCTTCCGGCTTGATCAGCATGCCGGTGTCGACGAGCTTGTCCTCGCCGAGCGCGCTCAGCGCCTGCTTGAGGCGGCTGCGGCCCTGCGGAGCGAGGCCCAGCCCGAAGCGCGCGATGGTCGCGGCGTCGATGCCGCGCTTGGCCAAATAATCGCGGGCGTCGGCGCCTTCGATGCCCTGCAGCTGCTCGGCGAACCACGCCTGCACCGCGGCCATGACGTCGGTGAGGCCCGATGTCCGCTCGGCCTGGTCGCGGGTGCGCGGGTCGGGCGCCGGGACTTCCATCCCGGCTTTGGCCGCGAGCTCTTTCACCGCGTCCATGAACTGCATCCCGCGGGCGTCGGTCAAAAAGCGGATCGCGTCGCCGTGCGCGCCGCACCCGAAGCAATGGTAGAAACCCTTGTCGTCGTTGACCGTGAAGCTCGGCGTCTTTTCCTGGTGGAACGGGCAGCACGCCTTAAACTCGCGGCCCGCCTTGATCAGCTTGACCGACGGCGCGATCAGGCTCGACAGCACGGTGCGGGCACGCAACTCGTCGAGGAAAGCGGGGGAGAGGGTCACGCCGACAGCGATACCCTGTCGAATAGGGGCGCTCAACCGAGTCGCCTCGCAGGGCCCCCATATCCTGTGTGAAGATTTGACGAAGCAAGCCGAGGCAATTGCAGCTAATCTGCCTTCGTTCCGAAGCATGGCGGCGAAAAATCGCCGGGGCGGAGCGATTAGGAGGGGGAAGATATGTTGAACAAGATCAGCGGGCTCGCCCGCGCACTCTACATTGTACTCGCGATTGTCACCGGATTTGTCGCGATTGGCGCGTTGGATGTGGCGTTGGTGTTAGTCGTACTCGGTCTGATCGCCGGCATTTCGATGCCCAGGGAGAGAATGGTTTTGGCCGCCGCGACCGTGATTGCGTTGCCCTATGTCGGCACGGCGCTGAGCCACATTCCAACCATCGGCACCCAGCTCAACGCATTTGCGACCAATCTCCAGCTCGGCATTGCCGGGGCGTTGGCCAGCGCCCTCGCGATCTACCTGTATCACCTCGTGATCGAGGGTGTGACAGGACTCACAACCACCGGCACGACCACAAGGACAGCAACCGCGACCGCAAGATAGAAGTTGGATGGGGCTCCGCCGCTCGCTGCGGCGGGGCCCTGTCTCATTGTCAGGATAGCGCCGCTTTCACCAGGCCGCTGGCTCGCGCCGGCTCGATCGCGGTGCCGAGCCGCTCCTTCACCAGGGCCATCACCCGGCCCATGTCCTTCATTGAGGACGCGCCGGTCTCGGCGATGATCGCGGCGATCGCGGCCTTGGCTTCGTCGTCGCTCATCTGCTTGGGCAGGAAGCGCTCGATGACCGCGATCTCGGTTTCTTCGGCCGCGGCCAGCTCCTCGCGGTTGCCCTGGCGGTAGAGCACGACCGATTCGCGGCGTTGCTTGATCATTTTCTGGAGGACTTCGGTGACCATCGCGTCGTCGTCGGTGGTCGCGGCGCCGGTGCGGAGTTCGATGTCGCGGTTCTTGATCGCCGCCTGGACCATGCGCAGCGTTTGAGTGCCGACCTTGTCGCCGCCTTTCATCGCCGCGACCGTCGCGGCCTTGATGTCGTCGCGAATCATCGTGTCCCCGTTTCGTGTGAGCGGAAAAGCGGTGGTAGCGTGCGGTTCGCGGCTTTTACAGCGTTGACCTGAAGGTCCTTGGTCCCTAGCGATTTTCGCTTAGCAACATCGCTGCAAACCTCGCTCGCGGAAAGGCTCTTCCAGCCCATGGCCGACGCTCGACCCACGCCCGTGCCTGCCCCCGAGGGCGCGACCGGTTGCGTCGTGTTCGCCGACGGCCGGACGGCGTGGGGGCGGGGCTTCGGGGCCGAGGGCGAGGCGGTCGGCGAGCTGTGCTTCAACACCGCGATGACCGGCTACCAGGAGGTGATGACCGACCCCAGCTACGCCAAGCAGGTGATCGCCTTCACTTTCCCGCACATCGGCAATGTCGGCGCCAACGACGAGGACGTCGAGGCGGCCGAAGCCCATGCGCTGGGGTGCCTGGTGCGCGAGGTGGTCACCGGGCCGAGCAACTACCGCGCCGGGCAGGATTTCGCCGGGTGGATGGCAAAATGGGGGCGGATCGGGATCGCCGGGCTCGATACGCGGGCGCTGACCAGGCTGGTGCGCAGGGAAGGGCCGCCGACGATCACGATCGCGCACCGGGCCGACGGCAAGTTCGACCTCGACGCGCTGCGCAAGATGGCCGCGGACTGGCCGGGGCTCGAGGGCATGGACCTCGCCAGGGACGTCAGCCGGCTGCAGGTCGAGCGCTGGAACGGCGGCAAATGGGCGTGGGGACGGGGCTATCCGATGGGTGGCGACGATCCCAAGCGGCCGCATGTCGTCGCCATCGATTACGGCTCGAAGCGCAACATCTTCCGCAATCTGGTCGAGGCCGGGGCGCGGGTGACCGTGCTTCCCGCGGCGGCGAGCTTCGAGGACGTGATGGCGCACGAGCCCGACGGCTTTTTCCTCTCGAACGGGCCCGGCGACCCGGCGGCGACGGCGCAATATGCGGTGCCGGTGATCCAGGCGATGCTCGAGACCAAGAAGCCGCTGTTCGGCATCTGCCTCGGCCACCAGCTGCTGGCGCTGGCGGTCGGCGGGCGGACGTCGAAGATGTTCCAGGGCCACCGCGGCGCCAACCATCCGGTCAAGCGCCTCGCCGACGGCCGGGTCGAGATCACCAGCATGAACCACGGCTTCGCGGTCGAGCGCGAGGGGCTGCCCGACAACGCCCGCGAGACCCACGTGTCGCTGTTCGACGGCTCCAACTGCGGCTTCGAGCTCGACGACCGCCCCGCGTTCAGCGTCCAGTACCACCCCGAAGCCTCGCCCGGCCCACAAGACAGCTTCTATTTGTTCGAGAAGTTTGTGGGAGCGATGCGGTGAGGGTGGGCCGGCAACTGCTGCCGATCGCGGCCTGCTTCCTGGCAGTGGCTTGCAGCAAGGAAGCCGAGCCGCCCGCTCAGTTCAAGCTGGTGGCTTCGGGACCGCCCGAATGCCTCGGCAATTTGGCCAGGACGATGATCGATAGGGGATATGGCGCTTCGGAATCCCCGACTTTTCAGGGCCGCCATGGCACGATCCGCTTCGGGCCGGTGGACGAGCCGCGATTGGGCGCGGCGATCGAGGCCGTGAAGCAGACGGCGTGCGCATCCCTGGACCGGGTTGAGAAGAAATGAGCCGCGTTTGCGTAACCCGGATCATGTCTGCCGCAGCGCCCTTGCTGCTGTCCGGGTGCGTGACGGCGAAGATGCATTCGGAGGCCGAGCTCAACACCATCGGGCAGAGGTGCGGGCTGGCGCTGGGGGAGCTGGTCCAGGATGACAGCGAGAAACGGCTGCTGTTCCTGATCCGGATCGCGCCCTCGATCGAACAGCGCGTGTGCGTCAACCGCTGGGCGCGCCGGAACCACCTCAAGAGCGTCTTTATCGACGCGATCAACTTTCCGGAGAGCTGATGCCAAAGCGCACCGACATCTCCTCGATCCTGATCATCGGCGCCGGGCCGATCATCATCGGCCAGGCGGCCGAGTTCGATTATTCGGGGTCGCAGGCGGTCAAGGCGCTGAAAGCCGAGGGCTACCGGGTGATCGTCGTCAATTCGAACCCGGCGACGGTGATGACCGACCCCGAGCTGGCCGACGCGACCTACATCGAGCCGATCACGCCCGGGATCGTTGCCAAGATCATCGAGAAGGAACGCCCGGATGCGCTGCTGCCGACGATGGGCGGGCAGACCGCGCTCAACACCGCGCTGGCGCTGGCCAAGGACGGCACGCTCGAACGGCTCGGGGTCGAGCTGATCGGCGCCAACGCGGCGGCGATCGAGATGGCCGAGGACCGGCTGAAGTTCCGCGAGGCGATGGACCGCATCGGGCTCGAAAGCCCGCGCTCGGCGATCGCGCATTCGCTCGACGAGGCCTTGGCCGCACTCGAAAGCGTCGGCCTGCCGGCGATCATCCGCCCGAGCTTCACGCTGGGCGGCACCGGCGGCGGCATCGCCTACAACCGCGAGGAGTTCGAGGCGATCGTCCGCGGCGGCCTCGATGCGAGCCCGTCCACCGAAGTGCTGATCGAGGAATCGGTGCTCGGTTGGAAGGAATATGAGATGGAGGTGGTCCGCGACCGCGCGGACAATGCGATCATCATCTGCTCGATCGAGAATATCGACCCGATGGGGGTCCACACCGGCGATTCGATCACCGTCGCCCCGGCGCTGACCCTGACCGACAAGGAATATCAAAGGATGCGCAATGCATCCATTGCGGTGCTTCGGGAAATCGGCGTCGAAACAGGCGGTTCCAACGTCCAGTTCGCAATCGATCCGAAGACCGGGCGGATGGTGGTGATCGAGATGAACCCGCGCGTCTCAAGGTCGTCCGCGCTGGCATCCAAGGCCACCGGCTTTCCGATCGCCAAGGTCGCGGCGCGGCTCGCGGTCGGCTACACTTTGGACGAGATCGCCAACGACATCACCGGCGGGGCGATGCCGGCGAGCTTCGAGCCGACCATCGACTATGTCGTCACGAAAGTGCCGCGCTTCGCGTTCGAGAAGTTCCGCGGCGCCGAGGCGACGCTCAGCACGTCGATGAAGTCGGTTGGCGAAGTGATGGCCATCGGCCGCTCGTTCGCCGAAAGCCTGCAAAAGGCGCTGCGCGGGCTGGAGACCGGGCTCACCGGGCTCGACCGGGTGCGCGAGCTCGAGCATGTCGATCCCGCGGCGATCGAGAGCGCGCTGGCGCGGCCGACGCCCGACCGGTTGCTGGTCGCCGCCGAAGCGCTGCGCCAGGGCTTCACGGTCGAGCGCATCCACCAGATCGCCGGCTTCGACCCGTGGTTCCTCGAGCGGCTGGAGGAGATCGTCCGGGCCGAGGAGCAAGTGCGGGCGCAGGGGCTGCCGCAAGACGCCGACGGGTTCCGCGCGCTAAAGGCGATGGGCTTTTCCGACGCGCGGCTGGCCGAGCTGGCGCTGCGCTCGGCACATGCCCCGCGCGACATGAGCGAGAAGAGCGCGCGCGGCTCGGGCGTGGTGCATGACGCGCTGCGGGCGATGACGGGGGGCGTGACCGAGGCCGAGGTGCGGGCGCACCGGTTGCGGCTTGGGGTGCGGCCGGTGTTCAAGCGCATCGACAGCTGCGCCGCCGAGTTCGACGCCGCGACGCCCTACCTTTACTCGACCTACGAAGCGCCACTGTTCGGGGACGCCGAGGACGAGGCCGAGGTCAGCGGCGCCAAGAAGGTGATGATCCTCGGCGGGGGCCCCAACCGCATCGGCCAGGGAATCGAGTTCGATTATTGCTGCTGCCACGCCGCGTTCGCGCTCGGCAAGGGAGTCGCTGGCCAGGTGGGGGCCGGGTTCGAGACGATCATGGTCAACTGCAACCCGGAGACGGTTTCGACCGACCCTGACACCTCTGACCGCCTGTATTTCGAGCCGCTGACCGCCGAGGACGTGCTCGAGATCGTCGAGCGCGAGAAGGCTTCGGGCGAGCTGCTCGGGGTGATCGTCCAGCTCGGCGGCCAGACGCCGCTCAAGCTCGCGGCCGAATTGCAGGCGGCAGGTGTCACCATCCTCGGCACCAGCCCCGATTCGATCGACCTCGCCGAGGACCGCGAACGCTTCGCCAAGCTGGTCGGGCATTTGGGGCTGCTGCAGCCGCCCAACGGCATCGCCCGCAGCCGCGACGAGGCGCTGCAGGTCGCCGAGCGGATCGGCTACCCGGTGCTGTTGCGCCCGTCCTACGTGCTCGGCGGGCGCGCGATGGAGGTGATCGACGGACCCCAGCAGCTCGACCATTATATCGCCACCGCGGTCGCCGTTTCGGGCACCTCGCCGGTGCTCATCGACCGCTATCTGCGCGACGCCATCGAGGTCGACGTCGACGCGATCTGCGACGGCAGCGAGGTGGCGGTCGCCGGCGTCCTCCAGCACATCGAGGAAGCCGGCGTCCATTCGGGCGACAGCGCCTGCGCCATCCCGCCCTACAGCCTGTCGCCCGCGGTCATCGCCGAGATCGAGCGCCAGACCCGCGTCCTGGCCCTCGCGCTCAAGGTCAAGGGGCTGATGAACATCCAATTCGCGATCAAGGAGGAGCAGGTCTATCTGATCGAGGTCAACCCGCGCGCCAGCCGGACGGTGCCGTTTGTCGCCAAGGCGATCGGGCGCCAGATCGCCAAGATCGCGGCGCGGGTGATGGCGGGCGAGAAACTGTCCGCGTTCGACCCCATAAACCGCGACATCAAACACATCGCGATCAAGGAATCGGTGTTCCCGTTCGCGCGCTTCCCGGGGACCGACCCTGTGCTTGGTCCGGAAATGAAGAGCACCGGCGAAGTCATGGGAATCGACCATGATTTCGACATCGCCTTCGCCAAGGCCCTGCTCGGCGCGGGGATGGCGCTGCCCGACGGCGGCACCGCGTTCGTGTCGGTCAAGGACGCCGACAAGGACCATATCATCCCGGCGGTCGAGAAACTGGTCGAATTGGGCTTCGCGATCATTGCCACCGGCGGCACCGCCGACCATCTCGCGCAGCGCGGTTTGCCGGTCAGCCCGGTCAACAAGGTCGCGCAGGGGAGGCCGCATATCGTCGACCGGCTGCTCGACGGCCAGGTCGCGCTGGTGTTCAACACCACCGAGGGCTGGCAGTCGCTGAAGGACAGCCATTCGATCCGCGCCACCGCGCTCATCCGCAAGGTGCCCTATTTCACAACCGCGGCCGCGAGCCTCGCCGCCGCCCGGTCAATCGAGGCGCTGCGCGGCCACGCGCTTGAAGTTGCCTCGCTTCAGTCCTATTATTCCGCTTCCGTAAACTGATATTCAGCTGACAATCCGCTCTCCGAGCGCGGGCCCTGTGGCCGCGCAAGAGCAGGGTTTTCGGGAAGAAAGGCATTTTTCAATGGCGAGCGCCGATAAAGTGCCAATGCTGGCCGAGGGCCACCGCAAGATCGACGACGAGGTCCGGCACCTCAAGATGATCGAGCGCCCCCTGGTCATCGAGGCGATCGAGATGGCGCGGGCGCACGGCGACCTCGCCGAGAACGCCGAATATCATGCCGCCAAGGAGCGCCAGGGGCAGATCGAGGCGACCATCGCCGACCTCGAGGACCGTCTCAGCCGCGCGATGATCATCGATCCGACGACTTTGTCGGGCGATAAGGTGGTGTTCGGGGCGACCGTCACGCTGACCGACGAGGACAAGAAGAAAATCCGCTACCAGCTCGTCGGCCAGACCGAAGCCGACGCCAAGGTCGGTCGGATCAGCTACAATTCGCCGCTCGGGCGGGCGCTGATCGGCCGCCACGTCGGCGAGGAGGTCGAGGTCTCGACCCCGTCCGGCGACCGCTACTACAAGATCAAGGCGATCGAATTCATCTAGGCAGGGGTCGCAAGGACATGCGGATCCCGCGCACGGCAACGATCGTCCTCTCCGTCCTCACCGCGCTGGCGTGGCTGCTGGTCGCGGCGATCGGCCGCACCAACGCCGCCGCGGCGACCATGGGCTTCATCCCGGCGCGGTGGAGCGGCCTCATCGACCTGTCGCCGGCGGTCCCGGCACTGCTGACGCCGCTGAGCTCGACCCTGGTCCACTCGGGCTTGCTCCACATCGCCTTCAACCTGCTGATGCTGGTGTGGTGCGGAAGCGCGGTCGAACGGGCGCTCGGGCGGGGTGCGCTGCTGACCCTGTACGTCGTCGGCGCCTATGCCGCCGCGGCCGCGCAGTGGCTCGCCGATCCGGCCTCGATGGTGCCGGTGATCGGCGCCAGCGGCGCGATCAGCGCGGTCATCGGCGCGTATGCGTTGAGTTTCGGCGAGACCAAGCGAGTCACCCGCTGGCCATGGCTCAACCGGCTGTTGAATGCCGCGTGGCTGCTGGCCGCGTGGGTCGTCATGCAGGCGATGATCGGCTGGGCCGCGGGCGGTCAGGGGCTGCTGCTCGCTACCCCGGCGCATGTCGGCGGTTTCCTCGCAGGGCTTCTGCTGCAGCGGCCGCTGCTGCTGTGGCGCTACCGCAACGCCTAGGCGTTAGACGCCGCCGGCGCCCCTGGACTCGCTTCCGCGTCGGGCTCGAGCAGGCGGTGGAGGTGGACGACGACATATTTCATCTCGGCGTCGTCGACCGTCCGCTGGGCCTTGCCGCGCCACGCCTCCTCGGCCTCGGCGTAGCTCTCGAAGAGCCCGACCAGGTCGATCTTGTCCAAGTCGACGAACTCGAGCCCGCGCGGGTCCTTGACGCGGCCGCCGAACACCAGGTGAAGCCGGCTCATTCGCGAGTCCGGGCCGCGTCCAGCGCCGCCTGGGCCGAGGTCTTGGCGGCATCGCTGGCGCCTTCGAAGATCGAGCGCAGGGTCTCGGCGCCTTTCTCGCGGGTGAGGCCCAATTCGGCGAGCCGCGAGGTGCCGGCTTCCTTGGCCGCCGTGGCCGCCGCCTTGGCGGTGTCGGTCAGCCTGTCGGCGGTCGGGCGCAGCAGTCGGGTCTCGCTGTCGCTGCGGGGCAGCAGCGCGGCCAGGAGGGCGCCCGCGGCGAGCCCAGCGGCCAGCGCGATCAGCGGCGATTCGACGATCCCCTCGGTGGTGCGCTGGCCGGCTCCGGTGACGCTCTCGCGGGCGCCGTCATAGGCCTCGATCGCGCGCTGGCGGATGGTGTTGTCACTATCTTGGTCGGTCATTCGATCGTCTCCGTGGCTTTCTGTCTGGTCCTGGGTTTGCGCGGCCGAGCCGTGGCCGCGCTGGGCTTGCCGTTGCGGGCTTTGGCAGGCCGGGATTTGGCGGGGGCCTTGGGACTGGTCTTGATCCCCTTGGCGAGCTTGCCGGCCATGTCGATCAGCGGTTCGCGGGCGAAGAACAGGGCGAGCGCCGCCACTACTCCGCTGGCGATCGCCGGCCGCTTGCGGACCGCGTCGACCGCGTCCTCGGCAAGGTCGGCGCCCTTTTCCTTGGCGCCCTCCCAAATATCGCGGGCCCAGGTGTGCGGACTAAACATGTCCACCACTTCATCCTGCAGCTCGCGCGCGGTTGCCATCAATCGGGCCCGCGCCCGTTCGGCCTCGATCCGCGCCGCGGCGACCTCGGGCGTGTCGTTGCTCACAGGTCGCGCCGGACTATCTCGACCGCCTTCCAGCCGAGCCCGCCGGCCAGCCCGGCGAAGATCGCGAAAGCGAGCAGGCCGGCGAGCATCGGCCCCATCAGCGGTAGCAGCGCGAGGAACAGCGCCACCGCCAGCACGGTCGCCGCCGCTTGCAGCAGCAGGAACGCCGCGCCGAGCAGGATCGCCGGCACCCTGAGGCGGCTCGCCTTGGCCGTGGCGATCGCCTTGGCGACGCCGAGCTCGGCCTGGGCGTAGGCCTTGCCGTTTTCGACCAGCTGGTTGACCAGCTCGCCGATCGGGCGTTCCCCGTTCGCCTCAGGCAGCGGTGGATCGGCGGGCTTGAGCATCAGGCCTTGCGCTTGCCGCGTGCGCGCTCGCCGCCCCCATTACCGCCATCGTCCGCATCCCTGGCGAGGCCGGTCTTGATCAGCCGCGCCAAAGCGAAGCCAACGATCGCCGCTCCGGCGAGCGCGATGCCGGGACTCTGGCGGACGAATTCGCGAGTGTCGTCAATCAGCTCGTCGGCGTCCTTGCTGGCGATGCTGTTGGCGGCATCGTCGATCGCGCTCGCGGCGCGGCGGGCATAATCGCCATATTCGGGCCCGAGCCGCTCCTCGAGGCCGTCGGCGGTGTCGCCGACCAGCTTGCTGACATTGGCCAGCGCTTCGGCCGAGCGCTCGAGGCCTTGGCTGACGAGGCCGCGGGCCTTGTCGGCCGCCCGGCCGGAGAGTTTCTCGTGGCCGCTGCGGATCTTGTCGATGATCGCGTCGCGGCTGGTCGGCGCGTCGGCGACCAACAGCACGTCGCCGTCTTCGCCGCCGGCGGACGTCGGCGTCGAAGTGCCGGAAACGATCTTGTCTGTGCCTTCGGGAAGCTCAGTATTGTCGTCTTGCATTTGAAATCCTCCTTTGCGGCCTCAACGGGGACCTGCGCGGCTTCGTTCCGGCGTGCCGAAGCGAAAGTTGCACGCTCTGACCCGCACCATATAAGCGCCCGACGGGACGTTTTCATTACGCTGCCACCATTACGCTTCCGCATTGGGGAATGCCATGTCCGCCATCGCCGCCGTCCACGGCCGCCAGATCCTCGACAGCCGCGGCAATCCGACGGTCGAAGTCGACGTCACCCTCGACGACGGCAGCCTGGGCCGGGCGGCGGTTCCCTCGGGCGCTTCAACCGGGGCGCACGAGGCGGTCGAGCTGCGCGACGGCGACAAGAACCGCTGGGGCGGCAAGGGCGTCGAGAAAGCGGTGCGCGCGGTCAACGGCGAGATCGCCGCGGCGATGGCCGGGCGGGAAGCCGGGGACCAGGCCGCCATAGACGCCGCGCTGATCGCGCTCGACGGCACTGACAACAAGGCCCGGCTGGGCGCCAACGCGATCCTCGGGGTCAGCCTGGCGACCGCCAAGGCGGCGGCGCGATCGCTCGGCCTGCCGCTCTATCGCTACGTCGGCGGGGCCGAGGCGAACCTGTTGCCGGTGCCGATGATGAACATCCTCAACGGCGGCGTCCACGCCGACAATGCGATCGACTTCCAGGAATTCATGGTCATGCCGGTCGGCGCTCCGACCTTTTCGGAAGCGCTGCGCTGCGGCGTCGAGATCTTCCATTCGCTCAAGGCGGCGCTGCACCAAGCGGGGCTGTCGACGGCGGTCGGCGACGAGGGCGGTTTCGCGCCGGCCATCGGCTCGGCGCGGGAAGCGCTCGACTGGATTCTCAAGGCGGTCGAAGCCGCCGGCTACAAGGCGGGCGACGACGTGCTGCTCGCGCTCGATCCGGCGGCGAGCGAATATTTCAAGGGCGGCCGCTACGAGCTCGCAGGCGAGGGCAAGAGCCTGACGCCCGCCGAGATGACCGATTATTTCGCCGAGCTGGTCGACGCTTACCCGATCGCCTCGGTCGAGGACGGCATGGCCGAGGACGACATGGTTGGCTGGAAGCTCATCACCGACTGGCTCGGGTCGCGTATCCAGCTGGTCGGCGACGATTTGTTCGTGACCAACGAGAAGCGCCTCGCCCAGGGCATCGCCGACGGCATCGCCAACTCGATCCTGATCAAGGTCAACCAGATCGGGACGCTGACCGAGACCATCGCCGCGGTCCGGCTCGCCCAGCGCTCCGGTTACACGACGGTGATGTCGCACCGCTCGGGCGAAACCGAGGATTCGACCATCGCCGACCTCGCCGTCGCGCTCGGTTGCGGGCAGATCAAGACCGGCAGCCTGGCGCGCTCGGACCGCACCGCCAAGTACAACCAGCTGCTGCGCATCGAGGAAGAGCTAGGCGCCGCCGCGCGTTACGCCGGTCGGGACGCACTGAAAGCTTACGTCGCGCGCTAATCCACAGATTCAACACGGATTCGGACGCGATTTAGCGCTTTTCGCTTGCCTTCATGACGTCATCGTGATTCTTTGATTCCCGATGGGGGGAGCGAAACGCAGCTTTGGACTGATCCGCCGCGCGGCGATGCCGGCGCTGGCGCTGATCGTGGTCGGCAATTTCGCCGGTTACGCGATTGCCGGGCCCAACGGCCTGCTCGCCTGGGGCGGCTATCACCGCAGCCTCAACGAGCGCAAAGCCGAGCTTGTCCGGCTCGAGCAGGACCGCGCCCAGCTTCGCCACCGCTCGGCGCTGCTCGATCCGAAGAAGGCCGATCCCGACATGGCCGACGAGCTGGTCCGCCGCGATCTCGGCCTCGTCCGCCCCGACGAAGTGATCATCCCGCTCAATTAGAGTTCCCCCCGCGGTTGCCAGTTGGCCCGCGCTTTTCCTATAGAGCCGCCGCTTACCCAGCCTCACGAAAGGCCACGCCTTGGCGCGTCCCGCTAAACCCAAAGCCGCTAAACCCAAGGCCGCGAAGCCCGCAAAGCCGGCGACGGCGAAACGCGCCGCGGCCCCCATCGCCGCGGTCGAAGGCAAGCGCCCGCCCGAGCCCAAGCGTTTCAAGCCGTCCAAGGACGAGTTGCTCGCGCTTTACAAGCAGATGCTGCTCATCAGGCGGTTCGAGGAGCGCGCCGGCCAACTCTACGGCCTCGGGCTGATCGGCGGCTTCTGCCACCTCTACATCGGCCAGGAAGCGGTCGCGGTCGGGCTGCAGTCGGCGATGACGGTCGGCAAGGACAGTGTCATCACCGGCTATCGCGACCACGGCCATATGCTCGCCTACGGCATCGATCCCAAGCTGATCATGGCCGAGCTGACCGGCCGCGCCGCCGGCATCTCCAAGGGCAAGGGCGGGTCGATGCACATGTTCTCGGTCGAGCATGGCTTCTACGGCGGCCACGGCATCGTCGGCGCCCAGGTCAGCCTCGGCACTGGCCTCGGGTTCAAGCACCAGTATCTCGGCGACGGCGGCGTCTGCCTGACCTATTTCGGCGACGGCGCCGCCAACCAGGGACAGGTCTACGAAAGCTTCAACATGGCCGAGCTGTGGAAGCTGCCGGTGATCTACGCGATCGAGAACAATGAGTATGCGATGGGGACCAGCGTCAAGCGCTCGTCCTCGGAGCCAGATTTTTACAAGCGCGGCGAGAGCCACCGCATCCCGGGTGTCCAGGTCGACGGGATGGACGTTCTGGCGGTGCGCGGCGCGGCCGAGATGGCGCTCGAATGGACGCGCAGCGGCAAGGGCCCGATCATCCTCGAGCTGAAGACGTACCGGTATCGCGGCCACTCGATGTCCGACCCGGCGAAGTACCGGACGCGCGAGGAAGTACAGTCCTATCGCCAGGGCAACGACCCCATCGACCATGGCGCGAAGGAGCTCGCCAAGCTGGGCGTTGGCGAAGACGAATTGAAGGAAATCGACAAGCAGATCAAGGATATCGTCGTCGAAGCTGCGAAGTTTGCTGAAGATGCGCCCGAGCCCGAGGCGAGCGAGCTTTATACCGACGTGCTGGTGGAGAGCTATTGATGACCACCGAGCTCACCATGCCCGCTCTGTCCCCGACGATGGAGGAGGGGACGCTCGCCAAATGGCTGGTCAAGGAAGGGGACACCGTCAAGTCGGGCGACATTTTGGCCGAGATCGAGACCGACAAGGCGACGATGGAGTTCGAAGCGGTCGACGAGGGGACGATCGCGAAGATCCTGGTCCCCGAGGGGAGCGACGGGGTCAAAGTGGGGACGCCGATCGCGGTGCTGGCGGGCGAAGGCGAAGATGTCAGCGCCGCAGCGGCGGCGCCCGCGCCTACGCCGAAAGCGGACCCGACCCCCAAGACCGCCGAAGCGCCGGTCATCCCGGCGCCCGAGTCCCAGCAGGCGCCGACGCCGCACCTGATGGAGACGGCGGCGCGCGACCTGGTCGCCGACGTCGCCAAGACCCACGACGCGCCCGAAGTGCCCGACGGCACGCCGCTGACCAACATGACCGTCCGCGAGGCGCTGCGCGACGCGATGGCCGAGGAGATGCGCCGCGACGAGCGGGTGTTCGTGATGGGCGAGGAAGTCGCCGAGTACCAGGGCGCCTACAAGGTCACGCAGGGGCTGCTCGACGAATTCGGCGCCAAGCGGGTGATCGACACGCCGATCACCGAATATGGCTTTGCCGGGCTCGGCACCGGCGCGGCGATGGGCGGCCTCAGGCCGATTGTCGAGTTCATGACCTTCAACTTCGCGATGCAGGCCATCGACCACATCGTCAATTCGGCAGCCAAGACCAATTACATGTCGGGCGGCCAGATGCGCTGCCCGGTGGTATTCCGGGGGCCCAACGGCGCCGCCGCGAGGGTCGCCGCGCAGCACAGTCAGAATTACGGCCCGTGGTACGCGAGCGTGCCGGGGCTGGTCGTCATCTGTCCCTACAGCGCCGCCGACGCCAAGGGCTTGCTCAAGGCCGCGATCCGCAGCGAGGACCCGGTCGTGTTCCTCGAGAACGAGCTGCTCTACGGCCAGCATTTCGATGTTCCCGAGATGGACGACTACGTGCTGCCGATCGGCAAGGCGCGCATCGTCCGGCCGGGCAAGGACGTGACCCTGGTCAGCTACTCGATCGGCGTCGGGGTCGCCTTGGAGGCGGCCGAGGAGCTGATGGGGCAGGGCATCAACGCCGAGGTCATCGACCTGCGCACGCTCCGTCCGCTCGACACCGCGGCCGTGCTCGAAAGCCTCAAGCGCACCAACCGCATGGTGGTGGTCGAGGAAGGCTGGCCGACCTGCTCGATCGCGTCGGAGATTATCGCCGTCTGCATGAACGAAGGCTTCGACGACCTCGACGCGCCGGTGATGCGGGTGACCAACATCGACGTGCCGCTGCCCTACGCCGCCAACCTCGAGAAACTGGCGCTGATCAAGGCCGCCGACGTGGTCGCCGCCGCGAAGGCTGTCACTTATCGCTGAATTGAAGCGCGACCGTGACCTTGTCCGGTTGCACTGGCCGGTCGCGCTGCGGCCCGCGTTCGACG
>Ga0255310_10000087_pt1 | contig 15995 bp, 16 predicted proteins | sample EtOH1_T0_E1_meta_FD_201359 | JGI IMG/M metagenome (GOLD analysis project Ga0255310, IMG submission 201359) | Sandy soil microbial communities from University of British Columbia, Vancouver, Canada - EtOH1_T0_E1 | ecosystem: Engineered > Artificial ecosystem > Sand microcosm > Unclassified ...
CAGTATAATTGGGCGGAACCATTGTGTACACAACATCAGCTCCTGTAAAAGTCTTTTTCAGGAATTCCATATCACTTACTGAACCTATTGCGGGTTTGGCCCCCTGGGTAGTCAGTACTTTCAGATTTTCAGCATTGCGGCCGATAACGGTTACATCATGCCCGGCTTTTAATAATTTTTCAGCGAGTGGTTTGGAGATATGGCCGGCACCTCCTGTAATTACATATTTCATACTTTTTGTTTTTTAGTTTGTATGTACAAGTATTTAAATAAAAAAATTGTCAGGGTAATTTATCCACCAGTTTATTCATGCTTTGCACCATTCGGGAACTTTCTTCTTTTCCTAAAGCCGCGGAATATTTCTGGTAAAAATGATTCAGGCATTCTTTCAGTTCGGGCAGCATTGCCTTTGCTTTTGGGGTAGGATAGACATTGGTTAGTTTTCCTTCATTGGTGCGGACGACTAATTTTTTCTCTTCCAGCTTTTCTATCAAACGTGTGATGGTGCTGGGTGTCAGCAAAAGTTGTTTTACCAGCATCGATGGTTGAATACCCGGTTCTTCAATCGCCAGCATCAGTAAATAAGCATGACTGGGGGAGAGCCCCACTTTTTTCCAACTGTCATTGGCCAGCTTTTCAATTTTACGGGCCAGGGCATTACTGGAAAAATACAGGCATTGATAGTATTTACTGTTGGCGGCTTTCATGTGGCGGCAAAATAAGGGTGTTTAATTTGTATATACAAATATTGAGTAATAAAATTTTTGTTAAGAGTTAACCGCAGCTATCGCTAAATTTACAGCATGGCCAATCCCAACCTGAACAGCGAAAAAGATTTTTTAACTCCTGCGGATAAGGAATTTGAAAACAATATCCGCCCCTCACATATTGAAGATTTTGCAGGGCAGTCGCAGATTATTGAAAACCTGAAGATATTTATTAAAGCTGCAAAAATGAGAGGAGAAGCATTGGACCATATCTTATTTCATGGTCCGCCGGGTTTGGGAAAAACGACTTTATCAAGAATTGTAGCAAATGAACTGGGGGTAAATATCAAAGAAACTTCGGGGCCGGTAATTGAAAAACCGGGCGACCTTGCCGGGCTATTGACCAATCTTGAAACCAATGATGTTTTGTTTATTGATGAAATCCACCGGCTGAGTACAGTAGTGGAAGAATACTTATATTCTGCAATGGAGGATTACCGGATTGACATCATGATTGACAGCGGCCCCAATGCAAGAAGTGTTCAGATAAATCTCAATCCCTTTACCTTAATTGGTGCAACAACAAGGAGCGGTTTACTGACCGCCCCGTTACTTTCAAGGTTTGCCATCAGGTCAAGACTGGAATACTATGCTGCAGAAATTTTGCAAAAAATAATTCAGCGTTCGGCAAACATCCTGAGTGTGAAAATCACTTCCGATGCAGCAAAAGAAATTTCAAAACGTAGCCGTGCCACTCCAAGAATTGCCAACGGACTATTAAGAAGAGTAAGAGATTTTGCACAAGTACTGAGTAATGGTGTGGTTGACCTTGCTATTACACAACATTCTCTCAAAGCATTAAATGTGGATGAGTATGGATTGGATGATATGGATAATAAAATCCTGGTTACCATTATTGATAAGTTCAAAGGCGGTCCGGTAGGTATAACCACTATTGCAACAGCCGTTGGGGAAGAAGCGGGAACATTAGAAGAAGTATATGAACCTTTCTTAATCCAGGAAGGTTTTCTGCAACGGACTCCGAGAGGAAGAGAAGTGACCTCAAAAGCTTATGAACATCTTGGAAAAAACCCCGGTAATACCGGTCTCCAAAACCCTCTTTTTCATTAATTAAACTATTCAAAAAAATTATAATAACCCATTTATTGGGTCAGTGTGTCGGCTAAGCCTCCCCTAATGGGGGAGGTATGGAGAGGGCCACTTATTCTTTCTTCATTTCCTTACTCATCTTTATATCAGCCATATCTTTTGACCGCTTCCCGTTTACAAGTATAGCTCCTTTGGGAAAATATTCTTTAAATATCTGCTGAAAGATTTTTTCTCTCTCTTTGTAAGTTGCCTCATCTTTATATTCTGTCATCAGCGTTACGTCCCATGATGTGTCTTCCCGGTTAGTGAGGTATTGGAACGACACAATATATCCTTTCTCCTTTGCCTTATCTCTTGCCACCACCCAGTTCTTTTTCAGGAATTCAATATAATTATCAAACTCACCCGGTTTGGTTTTTATATAATCAACAGCCGTTACAGTTTGTGATGATGCCGTAAAAGCAAATGAAAAAAGCAGCAGGGAGAATAAAAATTTCATACTGCTAATTTAAAAATAAAAAACCCGAAAGTCTTTAATTACTTCCGGGTAATAGATTTTCTAAACTCCTGCTTCAGGGGAGAGCTATTGCACTACCAGCCTGAACCCATTGCCATGAATATTCACGATCTCGATCTTTTCATCGTCTTTCAGGTATTTTCTGAGTTTGGCAATATACACATCCATACTGCGGCCGTTAAAATAAGTATCACTGCCCCAGATTTTTTTCAGAGCCTGTTCCCTCGGCAGCAGGTCATTTAAATGTTCGCAGAGCATTTTCAACAACTCATTTTCTTTTGGTGAAAGGGTTTGCGTAATTCCTTTATGAGATAGTTGCCGCAGCTTGGGATTGAAATGATAGCTGGACAGGTCATATTCCTTATTTTCCTGTTCTTTATTCAACTCTTCATTACGTTTCAGAATAGCCTTTATTTTCAGCATTAATACTTCGCTGTCAAAAGGTTTGGTGATATAATCATCTGCTCCGAGTTTATAACCCTGGATAATATCGTCTTTCATCGTCTTGGCGCTTAGGAAAAACAGTGGAATATCAGGGTCCACATCACGTATCTCTTCTGCCAAAGTAAAACCATCCATATTCGGCATCATTATATCCAGCAGGCAAAGCTCATATTTTTCCCGCTGAAAAGCAGCCAGTCCCAACCGGCCGTCTCTTTCAAGTGTTACATCATAATCATTCAATTCAAGATAGTTCTTCAAAACGCTTCCAAGGTTCTGGTCATCTTCACACAAGAGAATTTTGGGTTTCTTTCCTTCCATAGTTATTGTTATTTGTGGTTTATAGTTTGTTGTTTATTGTGTTTCAATTTCCCCCATTCATAATAAATGAATGCGGCATGCCAACCGAAGCTTCCGCCTTCGTTAAAACTTCAGCGGATAAATCAGCGCAGGTTGGTGAGGTGCGAATAAAGTTAAATCATTTGACCAATACTATTGTACTTAACTAATTTTTTGTTAAGAACCCGGGTCTCGGCATATTTCAGGTCAATAGTTATTTTTGCTGCTTAATGTTTTATTATGGCCATGCATCTTACACCAGATAACCGGCTGAAAAAGCTTGTCGTAATCGGCGACCGTGTTTTGATAAAACCAACCCGGCCGGATGAACGTACAGCCAGCGGCCTCTACCTGCCGCCAGGCATACAGGAAAAAGAAAAAGTGCAGCAGGGATACGTTATTAAAACCGGTCCGGGTTATGTAATTCCTATGCCGATGGAAGATGAAAGCTGGAAAGGTGAGGAAGAAACGGTGAAATATGTTCCCCTGCAGGCCAAAGAAGGTGATCTCGCAATATTTCTGTTAAGCGGTGCTACTGAAGTAATGTATGAAAGCGAAAAATATTTCATTGTTCCCCAGAGTGCTATCCTGATGCTGGAAAGGGAGGAAGAACTTTAATTCTCTTTCCGTTTTATTACCACCAGGCTTGTATCAGAAACCGGCCCGGCAATTTCCTGGAATTAGTTTTATATCGGTTATTAATTTGTAAATACCACGAATGAGGTATTTACATCATCCATGCTATCTATAACTTTACTTTCCCATTTCCTTCCCTGTGGACCTGTTTGAAGATCGTATTTTTTGAAAACTGTTTTTCGGAGTTAAAAACAAAAAATCATGCGTGTAAAAAACGAAGACGGCGAACTGAAGATATATGCAGTAGCCGGATGTCAGACATTGCTGCTGGCATTTGACATTGATAAATCAAAAGTAACAGCTAAAGGGTTTATGGGATTCAGGATTGAAAGGACAGACAGTAAGGGGAAAAAGAAAATACTGAATGGTACCAAACTGTTTGCATCAGATGACCCTGCAAATCCAAAACAGAAATTATCGCCTATCCAGTCTTATTTATGGAAGGACTACCTGGTGGATGCCGGTGAAACCTATACTTACAAAGCGGAAGCAATGCTTGGTACATGGGATAATATGAATCCTGGTTTCTCAGCCTCTATAACTATTGCCACCGAACCACAACAAGACGGAGAACATTCTGTTTATTTCAATTTTGGAGTGACGGGTAGCCAAGCCTATGCAAAGTTTGCCAAAGACCTTCCTCAAAAAAGCATTGATAAGTTATCCGGTGCCAACCGGGAAAAAGCATTTGCTATTCTTGGTCGTGAGCTATGGACAGATGGGCTGAAAAAATTTGTGGCCCAGGCAAAAGGACCAAAGGATCAGTTACTCTGCGCATTTTATGAGGCTGAATATTCTCCGTTTTTTGACCTGCTGAAAAAAGCAAAGGACAAAGGCGTGGATGTTAAAATTGTTTACAGTGGCAAACCTGCTCAGTCAAAAAATAAAACGGAGCTCAAAAGAGCTGGTTTGTTGTCTGTAAGTAAGGAACGTACAAACCAAGTGAGCCAACCGCACAATAAGTTTATTGTATTGGTACAAAACAATAAACCTAAACAGGTTTGGACAGGATCAACCAACATTACTATACGCGGTATATTCGGGCATTGCAATACTGGCCACTGGGTCGTTAATGACGCTATTGCTAAAAAATATAAAGACTATTGGGAAATGCTGGTAACAAATCCGGCTAAACAAAAGTTTAATGACCTTACCAAATCAATCCAGGCCGACCTAGATGGAAAAAATCTTACCAAAGGAACCAAAGTTATTTTCAGTCCAAGAAAAACTGCTGATATGCTTGGTGAATATGTAAAAACAATGGACCAGGCCAACCAGGCCGTTTGTATCATTTATCCTTTTAACATTGAAAAGATCTTTAAAGATTTTTATGCTGAAGACAGGGGATACCTCCGTTTTATTATTACAGATAAGGGCGGCGATAAAACCGATTTTGTTACCAATGATAAAGACGTTATAAAGACTCAGGGTGCTATTCTTGACTCCCACGTGGAGCAATGGGTAGAAGAGATAACCAGCAAGGCCACTACCGGCGCCAGCACCCTGTATGTACATAATAAGTTTTTTATTGTTGATCCTTTAAGTGCCAGCCCGGTGGTGATAACCGGTTCGGCCAACTTCAGTGATGAATCGCTGACCAATAATGATGAAAATATGCTGGTGATAAAAGGAAACAAACGGGTGGCAGATATTTATTTCGGTGAATTTGCCCGGCTTTTTGATCATTTTCTTCCCCGCTACCTGCAAAAGAAAAATGAAGAAGAAGGTAATGCGCCGACGGCGGGGTTCAGCAAGCCACTCGATGAAACAGGAACATGGTGTGATAAATATTATGATGAAGACTATATCGGGCAGAAGAGAAAACGGATGTTTAAGAAAATGAAGATCTGATCTCATTTTGTTTTTAATAGTCCGGCAGATAATGATTGTTTGCCGGATTTTTTTATGTTAATTTACCCGGTTCATAATTTTCATTACAGTAACTTTCAAAAAAATTATGGCAGATAAATCAAACTTTCCTGATGCGGTTAAAGCCGGTTATACTTTCAAAGGGGAAGCAGTTAAAATAGGTGTTGGTGTATTAGACGGTGAGGTGGTAAGTGGTACTGATATTTTTCTTCCATTAAAAACCATGAACCGTCATGGCCTGATAGCCGGCGCTACCGGAACAGGGAAAACCAAAACCCTTCAGGTAATAAGCGAATGTTTGAGTGATGCCAGTGTACCTGTTGTTTTGATGGACATCAAAGGTGATCTGAGTGGGATTGCTGCTGCCGGAACAGTGAGTGATAAAATAACTGAAAGATGTCAAAAGTTATCCATTGAATACAAGCCGTCAGCTTTTCCTTCAGAACTATTGACATTAAGTAGTCAGAAGGGTGTCAGGTTGCGGGCCACAGTAAGTGAGTTTGGCCCTGTACTTCTTTCAAAAATCCTTGGATTAAATGATACACAGGGCGGCTTTGTAGCCATGATATTTAAATATTGTGATGACAGCAAACTGCCACTGCTTGATCTGAAAGATTTTATCAAAGTATTGCAGTATGTAAGCGATGAAGGAAAAGCTGAACTGGAAAAAACTTATGGCAAAATTTCTACCACGTCTACAGGGACGATTCTTCGCAAAGTAATAGAGCTGCAGCAGCAGGGTGCTGATGTATTTTTTGGCGAAAAAAGTTTTGAAGTGGATGATTTGATGAGGATAAGTGATGATGGCAGGGGAATGATTTCCATTCTTCGTGTTACAGATTTGCAGGACAGGCCAAAACTTTTTTCAACCTTTATGTTACAACTGCTGGCTGAGCTATATGCTGTTTGCCCTGAGGAAGGCGACGTAGATAAACCAAAGCTGGTGATGTTCATTGACGAGGCGCATCTTATTTTCCAGGAAGCCAGCGAAGCATTGCTGCAGCAAATTGAAACCATTATCAAACTAATCCGTTCAAAGGGAATTGGTATTTTCTTCTGCACTCAAAACCCGATGGATGTGCCTGCAAGTGTACTTGCACAATTAGGTTTAAAAGTACAACATGCATTAAGGGCATTTACAGCTGCTGACAGGAAAGTGATTAAACAAACAGCAGAGAACTACCCCGAAACAGAATTTTACAAGACAGAAGATTTGATCACACAATTGGGGATTGGTGAAGCACTCGTTACTATGTTAAATGAAAAAGGTGTTCCTACGCCGCTGGTGCATACTATGCTATGCCCTCCCCGCAGCCGGATGAATATTTTAACCGAAGAGGAAATAGAGAATATTATTTCCAAATCAAAGATTGTAGGTAAATACAACCAGGTTATTGACAGCAAAAGTGCTTATGAAATTTTAACAGAGAAACTGAATAACGCAGCAGAACATGAACAACAGGAACAGGAGGATAAAAAAGAAACTAAAACCAAAAAAGAAGAAAGTTTTCTCGATAACCCGATGGTAAAACAGGCGGGCCGTACTGCAGCCAGTGTAATCACAAGAACATTACTCGGTGTATTGGGCCTGGGTGGAAGTACCCGCCGAAGAAGAAGTTTATTTTAAACGGACCCATCCGCTTTTATCTACTTCAAGCTTGTTTTCTGCCTGGAGGAATTCAATCACTTTCCATGCTTTTTCTTTTTTAATTCCGGAAAGACGCTGCAACAGTTCTTTGGAGGGTAGTGGCTGTGGTTGTAATGCCGATTGTATGCGGCGGGTTATTTTGTCAAATTCTTCATGGTTGATTTCAAGCTTCTTTTGCCGCAAGCAGTTGTCACAAATGCCACAATTTTTCATCTTTACGTCTCCAAAATAACGGCCAATCATTTTACTACGGCATTCAAAGTTTTCAACGGTATAGCGAATCATGTTTTTTACCCGGCTGATAAATTTTTCTTTCCGTTGATGGTAGAGTTCCATATTAACAGAGAGGTCCTCAGCTTTTACCCGGTTGCGCAATAACAGTAATTGTGGTGTATCTTTTTGAGGGTTGTATTCAATAATGCTATATTGATGCAATTGCTGTAAATCTTTTTTTATTGCTTCCACATCTTTTTTTAATAAACGCACCAACACCAGTTCCGAAATTGAAGCGGGAAAATCAAAAATGCCTTCATAGGCTCTTAGTAATGCCTTGATAGCCGGTTCCAGCGGCGGATGTGATTTTTCAAATTCGTATAAAGCTTCTTTGCTGGTGGTGAATCTTACAGTGGAATAATGAAAAACCTGTTCGTTGAAAGCCAGCCAGCCTTCCTGTTCAAGTGCTTTTAGTGTATAAACAACAGTATGATTGTTCAGTTTGAATTTTTTAATAAAATCGCTGATGTCAAAATCAAAATACTGTCCTTCGCCGGCACCGGTAGGTAGCTGCAGATAATTAGCGACGCATTGATAAACATGGCGGATATCATTGAGTGAAGGATAGCGGATGGAAGAAATATTTTCCAGCTCGGTTAAATCTTTATCATCGAACAATAAAGCAGCATAGGATTTTTTCCCATCTCTTCCCGCACGGCCGGCCTCCTGGTAGTAATGTTCAAGACAGTCCGGTATGTCCGCATGAACCACCACTCTTACATCCGGTTTATCAATGCCCATGCCGAAAGCATTGGTACACACAATCACTCTTGTTTTGTTTTGCATCCATTCTTCCTGCCTGCGGTTTCGTTCTTCCTGTATAAGGCCCGCATGATAAAAATCAGCAGAGATTTTCTGTAGCTGCAACAGCTCACTGATTTCTTTGGTCCTTTTTCTGCTTTTGCAATAAACAATACCGCTGCCCGGCACATTCTTAAGAATCTCTGTCAGCTTATTGATTTTGGAATCAACATTGAATGCACTGTAAGAAAGATTAGCCCTTTCAAATGATTGCCTGAATACATTCTGATGTTTAAATAAAAGTTTTTCACCAATATCTTGTTGCACTTCGGCGGTTGCCGATGCTGTAAGTGCAAGAATGGGAACTCCTGGCAATTCTTCTCTTAACACAGAAATACGTAAATAAGGCGGACGAAAATCATAACCCCATTGTGAGATACAGTGTGCTTCATCTACGGCAATAAGATTTACATCCATGCCGGGTAAATATTCTTTGAATAAAGATGTTTCCAGTCTTTCTGGTGACACATAAAGAAATTTGCAGTTACTGTCAGTGGCAACTTTTAATGTGTTAATCACTTCTTTCCGGGTCATACCGGAATAGATGGCAAATGCAGTAATATTTTTCTTTCGAAGATTTTCTACCTGGTCTTTCATTAATGCTATTAATGGGGAAATAACAAGACACATGCCTTCTTTTTCTAATGCCGGCACCTGGTAGCAAAGAGATTTGCCACCGCCTGTGGGCATCAGTGCAAGAGTATCTTTATTCACAAGAACAGAACTGATAATTTCTTCCTGCAATGGACGGAAAGAATCAAAACCCCAATATTGTTTGAGAATTTCGTGAGTGGTGAGTCGTGAATCGTGAGTATGTAAACTCCTCTGCATCAGGAAATCATTTTTGAAACCATTTGAAAACTCCTTATCAATAAATTTCCCAAATCTTTTAATTTCTCTTTAGAAGTATAACCCAGTTCAACAGCTATATCAAATGCAGTATCGATTTCAATTATCGAACCTCTTGATATTTCATAAAATCGTTTTCTTTCGATTGCAGATTTCCTCGAGCAACCTTCAGCTACATTAAGGTGAACAGACAAGGCTGCCCGTCTGATTTGTTGTATCATGCCAAATCTTTCTTCCTGGGGAAAAGATTTTGTTTCCCTGTAACAGGATAATACAAATGCTTTGGATATTTTAAAAACATCCAGTTTTGTGTGTGCTAATTCAAGAAACATATTAATAAGTTTCTTCTAAGCTAAGAAAATATTAAATAATAAAGATTTTACTCACGACTGACGTCTCACGATTCACGGCTATTCCACTTTCTTCACGAAGAGCCGAACTGAATTTATCGCCAGCACCACATCGCTCAGGCCCATTACTAATGCACTGAAAGCAGGGGTAAGAAAACCCAAAGCTGCAACGGGAATGGCTACAATATTATAGGCAAATGCCCAGAAGAGATTTTGTTTGATAGTGATATAAGTGTTTTTGCCCAAGCCAAGCGCCATGGGCAGTTTTTTTAATCCATGATTCATCAACACCACCTGTGCACTTTGCATGGCAATTTGCGAAGCATCACTCATAGAAATACCGATAGTTGCTTTTGCAAGGGCAGGGGCATCATTAATACCATCTCCTACCATGACAGTAGGTGTTTCAGTATTGAGTTCTGCAATCTTTTGAAGTTTTTGCTCCGGAGTTTGTTCCGCTATCACAGTGTCAATCCCTGATTGTAATGCCAGTTGCTGGCATTTTAAAAGGCGGTCACCGCTAAGTAAAATAGTTTTGATGTTTTTACTGTGCAGGTAATCGATCACCGTTTTTGCCTCAGGCCTTATCTCATCTTTCATATCCACCCATCCAAGTAATACATCATTTTTAACAACGTAAAAATTATGTGTGTCATCGTGTGTATAGGCTGATGCAACATTAAAAGAACCGGCCCACCAGGTATTATTTTCTGCGTCAACTGCTTTCATTCCCATCCCTTTTATCTCTTCAATTTTATTCCATCGTATCTCATCTTTCACTTTCCATTCTTCCGTTATACATTTTGCAATGGGATGACTGGAATATTTTTCCAGTGACCAGACAATTTTTTTGAATTCATCTTCTCTCATGCTACTATTTGTCAATTGCCAGTTACCAATGGTAAACTTTCCGGTGGTCAATGTTCCCGTTTTATCAAACACTACCTGTTTAATGTCTTTGAACAATTCAAGGCTGGTAGCATTCCTGAACAATATTCCATTTTTTGCAGCACGACCCAACCCAACTGCAATAGCTGCCGGAGTTGCAAGACCCATTGCACAGGGACATGAAATCACTAACACTGCAATACTACGCATCAATGCAGGTGTGAATTCTTTCAGTAAGATCCAGTTGACGGTCAATGTAATCGCTGCTATACCGATTACAACAGGTACAAATATGGCGCTGATCTTATCTGCAAGTTTTTGTACAGGTGGTTTTTCTCCCTGGGCTTGTTTTACCATATTAATAATGCCGGAAAGAACGGTGTCATCACCTGTTGCAGTTACTTGTGCCTTTACTGTTCCGTCAGTAACTAAACTGCCGCCAATGAGTTTGTCTTTTTGATATTTATGTACAGGGCTGCTTTCACCTGTAATGATTGCTTCACTTACATGAACATCACCCCAGAGGATTTTACAGTCAATAGGTACCTGTTCTCCGTTTTTTATTAAAATCAGGTCACCCACTCTCAACTGTGTATTTTCTATGGAAAATAGCTGTTCCTTATGCTGGTCATCAAAAGCGATCATGTTGGCCATCACTTTCTGTGATTTGATCAGTTTATTAAGCTCACGTTGTGTGGACTGAACAGATGCATCTTCCAGGTAATTACCAAAAAAAACAAGAGTGATGATGGTAGCTGCAGTTTCATAAAACATATAATTTTCTGCCTGACCGCTGAGTGTTCCATAAAGACTGTACACAAAAGCTGCAGTAGCACCTGTAGCAATAAGCACATTCATATTTGGTAAACCATTGCGAAGGCTTTTCCATGCACTTTTACCAAAAAAACTCATGCCAACAATATAAACAGGAATAGTCAGGGCCAGTTGTATCCATGGGTTCATTAACCAATGAATATGTACTCCGGGTATCATGTGCAACACCAATACCAGTGTAAAAGGAAGACAGAAAAGAAAGCGATGGAGATGAGTGGAAAGGAAAGGCTTTTTATAAGGAATTTGGAATTTGGAATTTGTGACTTGGTAACCTAATTCCTTAATCCCAATTACTAATTCCTCAGGCTTCCTGGTTCCATTCATTTCAAAACTCACATCACCATTGGCAAAATTTACCTTTACATTCTTCATACCCTTTTTTTCAAGGTATTTATGAATAGTAAGAGCACAATTGTTACAGTCCATCCCTTCTACTTTCCATTGCACTTGTTCCATAAGTTATTCTATTGCGATTTTCAGGGTCTTTGTTAGCCTCCTGGTAAAGGAAGATTTGACTCGGGCCGTTGCATTTTCTGTTGCAAATTTACGGAAGTAAAGCAGGGCTACCAATTTTCCCCAACATTATCTTTCATACAAGGTTGCAAAAGCTGCCAATATCTTTGCGGGGTGGATTTCAAATTTACTTTCGCAGATATCGGTCAGGCTGCGGTTCAATTTTGGTCGGGGGCTATCGATAAAAAGACAATTGCTTTTCATGGAAATATGGGTGTCGGTAAAACCACTTTTATCCATGCACTTTGTGATGCCAAAGGAGTAAAGGATGTCGTAGGCAGTCCTACTTTTTCTATTATTAATGAGTATGTTTTTACGGAAAAAGGGCAAATAAAAAAGATATTCCATATTGATCTTTACCGGTTGAAAGATGAAGAAGAGGCCGTACAGGCAGGGGTGGAAGATTGTCTTTACAGCGACCATGTATGTCTTGTAGAATGGCCGGAAAATGCACCCGGCATTTTTCCTGAAGACACCCTGCATGTTTATATAAAAGTACTTGATGAGAAAACCCGCCAAATCTCTTATTGACTGAAACTTTCCATTCTAAAGTTGTAAATTGTATTCCTTTTTGCAACTAAACCCGGAACGGCTTCATGAGTCAGCAGAAACCTATCATCAGTCCATCTTTCAGCTACGAAACATTAGAAGAAACATTAGACATTAAACCCAAAGGAGCCCGGCTGAACATTGGTATCCCAAAGGAAATTGCTTTCCAGGAAAACCGTATTGCTCTTACTCCCGATGCAGTAAGTGTATTGGTGAGTAATGGCCATGATGTAACCATTGAACATAATGCCGGTGAAGCAGCTCATTTCCGTGATAAGGATTATACTGAAGCCGGAGCAAAAATTGTTTTCGAACGTTCTGAAGTTTTCAAGGCGCCGATACTTGTAAAAAGTGCGCCGGTGATTGATGAAGATATTCCGCTGCTGCAACTGAGCCAGGTTATTATTTCTCCCATCCATCTTTCTATACTCAAAGCAGAACTGCTGCAAAAGATGATGGATAAAAGAATAACAGCAATTTCATTTGAGAATCTTCGTGATGACAGCGGTTCATATCCTATTGTACGCAGCATGAGTGAAATTGCAGGGAGTGCTGTGATGTTGATAGCGGCACAATATCTTGGGTCCGCTAATCATGGCAAGGGAGTTTTGTTGGGAGGAATTTCAGGCATTGCACCTACAAAAGTTATTGTTATTGGCGCCGGCATAGTGGGTGAATATGCTGCAAGAGCGGCGCTGGCACTCGGGGCATCTGTAAAAGTTTTTGATAACAGTGTTTACCGTTTAAAACGTTTACAAAATAATATCGGACACCGCATGTGGACATCCGTGATTGAACCCCGTATGCTGGCAAAACAACTGAAGACATGTGAAGTAGCTGTTGGAGCATTAGGTTCTGAAACAGGAAGAACACCAATGGTAGTGACGGAAGAAATGGTAAGTAATATGCGGCCCGGCAGTGTGGTGATTGATGTCAGTATTGACCGCGGTGGTTGTTTTGAAACTTCAGAAATCACCAGTCATGAACATCCTGTTTTTCTGAAATATGGCGTTATTCATTATTGTGTTCCCAATATTCCTTCGGGTTTTGCCCGTACAGCCTCCCAGGCCATCAGTAATGTGCTGATGCCCTTATTGATGGAAGCCGGTGATGAAGGCGGGTTTGAAAATTTATTGTGGCACCAGATACACCTTCGGGGCGGTATTTACCTTTTCAAAGGGTCGTTAACGAATTTCTATCTCAGTCAGCGATTTGATCTGAAATACACTGATCTGAATTTGCTGATTGCAAGCCAGCGGTAAATTCTGATTTGCTCCTGAAATAAATTAGAACTACATTCGGCGGCTCTTTCCCCTAAGAATCATCTTAATTCTGCCCCTTCATTTATTAATTATTAAATAAGCCACACATGAAAAGAATCGTAATTATTGTGGCGGGTCTGTTTTTTTTGGCAGCCTGCAACAATACAAATGACAAAGCAACCGTAAAAAAAGTAAAGTACAGCGATCTTGCCAATGACAATCTCAAAGGTGACATTCAGTCAATTGAAGAAACGGCATACAAAACGGATAGTGCCGGTAAAATGGGTGACATGGATTCCTGCTGTATGGATATGACAGAGTATGATGAAAACGGGAATGCCGTTAATTTTACTTCAAAGGACAGTAAAGGAACAGTAAAGAATGCATCTGTTTTTACAAGACATGAAAACGGATTATGGACAGGTTCTACTGATACAAAAGAAGGAGGAAAACCCACCGGCTCAATGACAGTTACAGTAGATGATAAAGGCCAATATACATTAGCCCAGACATTTGATTCTACTGGAAAACCGGATATCTATTATACCAGTATTACACAAAATGAATACGGACAGGTTACAGGCTGGAAGCAGTATGATAAAGACAGTGTTTTCAGGCAGGAAGGAGAAAGTAAATATGACAAAAACTTATTCACCGGATTTACTTTAAAAGACAGTGTAGGCAAAGTTAAATCTTCCAGTTCCGTTAAGTATAATGATAAAGGAGAGCAAACCGAGAGTTCGAATACAAATATTACCAAAGATTCCACTACAACCAAAATTACCAAATATGCTTACGACGCTCATGATGATATGGGCAACTGGACGCAGCGTACAGAATGGAATGATAAGGGCAAAGCAACAAAAATTATTAAGAGAACGTATATCTACAGGAAGGAAGAAGCAAAGAAATAATTTTATTTCCAGCTCAACATATTGAGCTTTTCAGAACAGAATTCATATTCATGGTGGTCGTTTGAACTGACGATCACCATTCTTTTTTTACAGTAGTCATTAATAAGTTGATTATAGAGAGCCATACCCGCCGCATCTAAATTGGTGCAGGGTTCATCCAGCAAAATAACCGGCACATCAGAAAAAACAGCCTGCGCCAGTTTTACTCTTTGTTTCATTCCTGAAGAGTAATTGCGGATTTGCTTATCCGCGGCTTCTTCCAATCCAAGTATTGAAATAATTTGTTCAGGAGTAACAGAAGTAAGAAAGGGTTTGAAATGATGATGAAATTCAAAAAACTCTTTCAGGGTCATTTCTTCAACCACATCTAAGTAAGGAGCACAAATAGAAATTTTTTCAAACACAGTTTCATTGTCCATTTTCCCGTTATCAATTATCCATATTCCATTTCCTTCACTCAATTGCATCGCCCCGCTCAGCACCTGTAGCAAAGTACTTTTTCCTGATCCGTTCGGGCCAATGATGGCGTAAGACTTTCCTGCTGAAAACTCGTAGGTAAGATGGCGAAAGATCCAGTCGCGGTTGAAGCGTTTGCCTGCATCAGTCAGCGATATCTTCATCCACACTGTTTTTGGTAAAACGTTTGATGATGCCGCGGTTTGATTCACGGATAAAAGTTACAATTTCGTCCCGTTCATCGGTTGCATCAAATTCTTCTTCTAAAAATTCAATAGCCTGGGTGGTGTTCAGTCCTTTATTATAGATGACACGGTAGATATCAAGAATGTGATTGATCTTTTCTACGCCAAAACCTCTTCGCTTTAAACCAATAGAATTAACACCGGCATAGGAAAGCGGAGTTCTTGCTGCTTTGATATAGGGGGGTACATCTTTGCCTACCAGCGAACCGCCACTGAGAAAACAATGCTGGCCTATGCGTACAAACTGGTGAACAGCTGTCATACCACCTAATATAGACCAATCACCAATGGTAACATGACCTGCCACCTGTGTGTTGTTACTCATAATACAGTTATTGCCTACAATACAATCATGGGCAAAATGGCAATAAGCCATGATAAGACAGTTTCTGCCGATCACCGTTTTTTCTCGGTCTACCGTACCACGGTTGATGGTTACAAATTCGCGGATGGTAGTATTGTCGCCAATAATTACCTGTGAATATTCTCCCTGGAACTTGAGGTCTTGCGGTATTGCAGCAATTACTGCTCCAGGGAAAATGCGGCAGTTCTTACCAATCCTTGCTCCCTCCATTATGGTAACATTGGAACCTACCCATGTGCCATCACCAATTTCCACATCCTGATGAATAACAGTGAAGGGATCCACTTTCACATTAGTAGCCAGCCTGGCATTGGGATGAATATAAGTATGGGGGTGAATCATTTATAAAAAAGTGGAGCAAAAATAGGCTGAAAAGGATAATAAACACCAGTTTTTTTGCAGTAGACAGTCGCATAGCCCGTGCCTGTTA
>Ga0255310_10000088_pt1 | contig 15966 bp, 16 predicted proteins | sample EtOH1_T0_E1_meta_FD_201359 | JGI IMG/M metagenome (GOLD analysis project Ga0255310, IMG submission 201359) | Sandy soil microbial communities from University of British Columbia, Vancouver, Canada - EtOH1_T0_E1 | ecosystem: Engineered > Artificial ecosystem > Sand microcosm > Unclassified ...
ATTGGGATTGAAGTTTCGCTCCGTGGATCCCGGTGTCGGCGGCCCGCCGTTCGGGTCTACCCGGGGGGCCTGACGTCCCCGGACCACGATCTCTTCGAGCCTGGTCGCCACGGTGCCAAGGGTGACGTTGGTGACCAGTCGGTCTTCATCTGCGAGCCGAGCCACCGTACGCATCACCGGCGTCTTGCCGATGGCCCGGACGATCAGGCGGTACTGGCCGCCGCCATCCGGAAACAGCAGCGTGTAGCGGCCGCGCGCGTCGGTCTTGGTGGTCCGCATGACCTGGGTTTCCAGCGAGGTCGCTTCCACCACGGCGTCCGCCACCGGCTGCCCGGTATCGTCCTTCACTAGCCCGGTGAGCACATCGGTCGTCGTGCCGACCTGTGCAGAGAGCGGAGTCGGCGCGGGGCCAGCCGCCAGCAGCGCAAGCAGACCGGCGAGGCGGAGCAGCCTCACTCAACTGCCCGGCGCGGCGTCGTAAACCCGAACCAGATCGAGGGGCTGGGAGAGCTGGCCGCCCGACAGCCTGACCTCGATGATCAGCTCGTGCGCCTCCGGATCGATGGTGATGACCTCGCGGATAGTGCCGAAACTGCCAAGCTTCCGCTCGGTGGTGAGCTTTCCATCCTTCCACTTGGCGGTGATCTCGAGCGTATCCGCCCCGATCAGCGGCTCGAACTCCTTCTTGCCGTTGATGCGGTAGGTGCGCGGCGTTCCGCTTGGGTCCGTCATGGTGATGGTGGTGTCGGTCTGCCCGATGACGAGTTGCGGCAGCGGCCGGGCGTAAAGCCCCAGGGGACCCATGTTGCCACGAGGGCTCCCGCCGCCGCCGGCCGGGCGCTCGCTGGGAGCCGCGTCTGCGCCGCCGCTTCCGCTGATGCTCGTGCCCGACCGAATTCGACCGCCCCCCGACCGGCGCGCTTTTTCCAGCTTCGGGTCCTTGGCTTCGCGGTCTTCCAGTGCGCTTTTCTCCGCGCTGTATTTCCAGGTTCCGGCCAGACTCGGAGTCTTCCCCTGCCGGGCGGGCACCGCGGCAATCGTGAAGAGGCTTATCCCCATGGCGGCAAAGGCCCATCGGGAAGGACGGGAACGGTTTGTCATCTTCAAGCTCCGGGTTGTTCGATAGTTTATCGGTCTGACCGCGGCAGCGTCCCTGTGTTAACGCGGAAGACCCCCGGAATGTTGGGTCTCAAAACCTCACCGCGAGGGAGCCGGTAACGCTCCTGCCCAGGGCCGGGAACCCGTAGACAGGTTCATAGCTGGCGTCGAGGAGATTCTCCACCCTGGCTCGGAGCGTGAACCGTCCGACCTCCCACGCCCCGTACAGCCGTGCGACGACGTAGTCGCCTGGATCTACCCGCCGTGAAGGAAAGTTGTTGAAATCGCTGTCCTCCCGGTCTCCGATCGCGACCGCTCCGGCCCCGATTGACCCCCGCGAGGTTATCGAAACCAGAATATCCCCGCTGGCCGAATGTCTCGGCCGACGAATCAGGCGGGCTTGAGCGGGGTCCGGCTCAGAGAGGCTCCTCGCGGTGAGCAGGGTGTAGGTGAATCGTGCGTCGATCGCCCCGGAGGCGACTTCTCCGCTCAGTTCCAGGCCGGAAGTTCGTGCCCGGTCGATATTGACGGACTTGCCCAACTCGGGATACGTCGCGCCCTCGAACCCGATCAGATCGCGCAGACTGTTGTGAAACCAGGTCACCCCCAGGGTTCCCCGACCCGCCGGCAGGGACTGCTCTACGCCGGCATCCCATCCCCTGGCTCGCTCGGGACGAATGCCCGGATTCGGATTCTGGAACACGCCCCCAAACCGCGCCGCCAGGCTCGGAGGCATGAAGCCGGTGCCCACGGAAGCTCTCAGCTTGGTCCCGGATCCTGCCACCATCCAGGCACCGGTAACCCGGTAGGTCGTGGCCTGCCCGAAGCTGTTGTAGTCATCGGTGCGGATCCCTGCCGTCAGGGTCATGCTGGGGATCGGGGTAAGCTGGGCCTCGCCGTAGAATCCGGAAAGGCGCTGGTCCAGCGCGGCCCCGTCACTCGTCGCGGTGCTCCACTCCTGGTTTGCGCCGGCGACGAGCACGACGTGCTGTCCCAGCGCGATCGTATTCTGCCAGTCCAGCACCTTGCGTTTGCTACGCAGAGTGAAGACCGATTCTGCCGCTCCATCAAAGCGGCTGGTGCCCTCGCTGAACTGCGCTTCCAGGCCGGCGACCAGCCTGCTCCGCCAGGCGGCCAACGGAGCCGCTTCGAGCCATACCGTGCCGAGGTTGTTGCGGAAGGTTGTGGTGCCCTCCGGGGTGGTGTTGCTGGAGCGGGAATCTCCGGGACTGGTGTACTCGTGCTGCAGGCCTCGGAACGTGGTTCCCGCCTGCAACCCGTTGGCGATGCGGTAGTCAAGGCGCACCAGCTGGGTTCGCTGATCCCAGTCGTTGGGATGCCGCTGGTTGTCGGTGCCGTTGGCGCTGAGGCTCATAGCCGCGCCGAGCCTTCCTGAACCGGTTCCGCCCTGCGCGGAAACTCGGCCGTGCCAGCTGGAGAATGAGCCGGCATCGAGCTCCGCCTCACCCTGGGCGCGCCCCGCGCCGGGAGCGGCGTCGAGCGCGACCACCCCGCCGATCGCGGCCCCGCCATAGAGGGTGCTCTGGGGCCCCCGCACGACCTCCAGACGGCCGAGGCCCGACAATTCCGCCCCGCCCAGCACGCTTGCATAGCTGGCGTCGGCGTCGTTGACCCGGATTCCGTCCAACAAGAACAGCGTCTGGCTGGAGGACACGCCCCGCAGAAAGAGCGAAGCGACGCCGCCCGGTGCGCCGGTGGCGAGGACCGTCCCGCCGGCGATGAGCTGGAGTGCTTCCCGCAAGGAGCTCAGCTGGCGACGGCGCACCTCCTCGGGCCGGATTTGGTCGGCGCTGCTGCCGACCGTGTGGAGCGGGGTGGGAGACCGAGTCGCGGTGACCACGAGGTCTTCGAGCCGGGTCGAATCGCGGGTCTGTGCCCCGAGTGGAGCGCCGGCGCTGCCGAGAGCCAGGAGCCAGATGCCGATCGTTCGCCGCATGAGTTCCTCCATCGAGCGCGGAGTCCCCACACAAAACGCCCTGCGACCGTGAGGGCGCAGGGCGAGACGGGGCGAGGTGGTGACACCCCGTGCCCCGCTCCCCTCCCTCGAGGGAATCGTGCGGGAGCAGACGGGGCCGGTCTCCTGGCTCGAGGCACCTTCGCCGGCCTTCCCGGGACTGTTCCCAGTGGCAGGAGGAGCGAAGGGGATCGCCTCTTACAGTGGCGGGGCCGCGCCGGTATTGCACCGGACTTCCGGGTGGCCCAATCTGCGCTGGAACAATTGTGGGGAGCAGTCTACCGAGCCGCTTCTTCGCAGGCAAGCGTCGGGGCCGCGCCAAGGGCGAATCGCGGTTTTCGGATCGGGCCTGATTCCAACCCCACCCAGTCCCCCCTGGCTGGGGCCCTGGGGCCCCGCTACAGTTGGGCGAGCCGACAGGCCATGACCAGTCCACTTCCCTTGAGTCCCGCGGCAGCCCGAGAGCTGCTCGACACCTTTGCCCGGGGCTGGGCCAAGGGACAAGTCGATTTGATCATCTCGGTCTTCAATACCGATGCCGTTTTCGTCGAAACCCCTTTCTCGGAGCCGTTGCAAGGGAGTGAGGCCCTGCGCCGCTATTGGAGCGAAGTGCCGGCCAACCAATCGGAAATCACCGTCACCACCGGCGAGGTTTACCAGGTCGGGCCGTGGTTCGCGTCGGAGTTCAAGGCGGTGTTCCGGCGCCGACGGACCGGCGAGTGGGTCGAGGCCAAAGGGGCAGTTTTCTGCGAGACCGCGGACGGACGCATTTCGGAGATGCGGATGTACTGGCATCGCAGACCCTAGTCCAGCCACCGGGAAAAAGTGCCGCGGGGCTGTCCGCAGAATCGGACACCCATCGGATCCTCTCCCATCTCGTAACCGATTGATCTGTCAGCACTTCTCCAGCAACAGCGCCTGGCACGGATCTGGATATTGCGTTCTGGAACCGGCCCGTGTCCATTTCCGTTGGGTCGCCCTAAACGGGCCGTCCGGGAGGTCTTTATGCTGAACGTTCTCGCCGCGCTTTCCGCCCTCGGAGCCTCAGCTACGTCGGCCGCTCCAACCGAGCGCCCCCCCCTCCAAATCTGGATGAACAACGACCGTCGCTTCCGCGAGGGCGACCGGGTTCGCCTCCAGGTGGACGCCGACGTCGACGGCTACCTGCTGGTGCTCAACTACGATACCGATGGCCGCCTGCGGGTGCTCTTCCCGCTCGACCCGCGCGATGACGCTTTGGTGCGCGCTGGGCGGCGCTATGAGGTAAGAGGCGATGATGCCACGGCGGCATTCCGCGCCGGGGGCGACGGCACCGGGCTCGTTTACAGCGCCATTGCCAGGGAGCCCTGGCGATTTGACGACATCGTGCTCGATGGCCGCTGGGATTACGCCCGGCTTTCCATAGATCGCGATGCTGACAATCCCGAAGCGGCAATCACCGAACTGGTGCAGCAGCTCTCCGGGCCAGGTGGCTTCGACTACGACTTGGCCGGCTATCGCGTTTACGGGACTACGACGTACAGCTACGGCGACTACGGCGTCCGGGGCCCCATCTACGTTTACGACGACTACTTGTACTGCAACGACTGGTATTGGCGCTACGATGGTTGCCGGCGTTGGCCCTTCGACGGCGGCTGGAGCTTTGGGTTTGGCTATTACGGTTCACGGCGCTACGGGTACGGGTATTACCCGTCTTACCCGTACTATCCCTACCGCCCGTCGTTCCCGGTATCCGGAAGGCGGCCGGTGATCGTCGGACGTCCGCGCAGTTACACGGTGTATCCGCGTTCACCGGCTGTCGGCACCGGCCGCATTGGCGGGACTCTCGGCACCGGCCGTGGGCCGATACGCGACGTCGCCGCTCCCGCAGTCAACTGGCGGCCGCGCTCAGTCGCGCGTCCTGCTGGCGGCCGGGGACCTGAAGTCAACCGAGGCTCAAACGAGGGAAGGGTCTTCGAGCCGCCGGCGCGGCGGTCCGGTGGGGTGGGCCGGCCCAGTTATCCGGCACCGCAGGCGCGGGGGAGCGAGGACCGGGGACGCGACAACCGACCACGCGCAAGCAGCGGGGACCGAGGTCGGGGAAGCTACGACCCGCCCGCGCGCAGCGAACCGCGACCCAGCTATAACCCGCCTGCGCGCTCCGAGCCTCGCTCCCGTGGCGAGCCGCGCCGGGATCCGCCCCAGCGATCGCAGCCTTCAGGGGGAAATGGGCGTTCGCCGAGCGGGGGCGGCCACAGCGCACCGTCGCGCCCGAGGCACCCCTAACCCGGGCCTTCCATCGGCCGATAGAACGGGCGGCGTTCAGCCGCCCGTTTTGCGTCGGGCATACTCCAGGCCCCACTCGAGCAAGTCCGCTGCCCGGAGGCCCACTCGCATGGCGGCTTCCACCGCGTCGTCCTCGCTCATTCCCTTGTCCAGCCTCAGGTACGGGATGAGCGCGCCACCAACGCGGTTGGCGCTGGCGCAATGCAGCAAGGTGGGATGCCCCTCGTCCCGCCGAAGCTCGGCCAGGACGGCATCCATGGTTGCGTCGTTCAAGGCACCCTGCAGCACGCTCACGTTCGCATAGCGCATCCCCAGCGAGCGCACCAACGCCGGCTCGTCGAATCCGCGCGGCTCCATCGGATCGCGAATATCAATGATGATCTCCACCCCCGCCGCCTTGAGCGCCTCGAGATGTCGGGGGGTGGGCTGCCCTCCGGTGACCAGGTGCGGCAACGGCTGGGACGCGTTGGGGACGCCGCTCAGGGCATCGAGCAGGGCAGACATTCTGGAAAAGTAACCAGTGACCAGTAACCAGTGACCAGTAACCAGTAACCAGAAGCAATACGCGGCGCACCCTGCCGTACCACTGGTCACCGTCACTGGTCTGGTCACCGGTTACTTTTCAGGCATGCTCCGGCTCGCGATCGCCCAACTCAAGCCTCGCAAGGGTGCTTACGCGGACAACCTGGCGCGCCTGGGCGGGCTGCTGCGCCAAATAGGAGCTTCCGCCGAGCCACCCGCCTTGCTCGTCCTTCCCGAGACATCACTGACCGGGTATTTCGTCGAGGGCGCGGTCCGCGAGCTCGCGAAGAGCGCCGAGGAGCAGTTTGACGACCTGGTCCGGGTGCACCGCGAATCCCAAGCGCCACCACTCGACATTGCGCTGGGCTTCTACGAGCTCTGGCGAACCCGCCTGCACAATTCGGCCTTGGTGGCGACGCTGGGAGGCCCCCACGCGGGCATCCGTCATGTGCACCGCAAGATCTTCCTGCCGACCTATGGAGTGTTCGACGAGGAGCGGTTCGTCGAGCCGGGAGAGAGTGTTTCGGCATTCGAGACCGACTGGGGCCGCGCGGCCGTAATCATCTGCGAAGACGCCTGGCACTCCCTGGTTCCCACCATCGCCGCCCTGGACGGCGCACAGCTCCTGCTGGTTGTCAGCGCAAGCCCCGCGCGGGGCCTGTTGCCTGGCACGCTGGACGGCGACGGCGAGACCAGACCCACCAGCCTGATCCGCTGGGAGCGGACGGCGCAGGCCATTGCCGGGGAGCATGGCATCTACGTCGCGCTGGCCCAGCTGGTCGGGTTCGAAGGCGGGAAGGGTTTCCCCGGCGGGTCGCTCGTCGTCGGTCCCGCGGGAGAGGTCCTGGCGCGTGCCCCGGTATTCGAGGAGGACCTGCTGCAGCTGACGGTCGACCTCGACGAGGTCCCCCGAGTGCGGGCGGAGTACCCGCTGCTTTCCGATCTGCGCAGCCGGTTGCCGCATTTGCTGCAGGGTCTCGCCGGTGGCAGTGATGGCCGGGGCAGCCACTCCGCCGCACCCCGCGCCACGGCGGGGCGCGCGGTGCTTCCGCCGCAACCCGCCCGGTTCAACGCCGTCGATCCCCTGGACATCGACCCCGAGCTGACGCGCCGCTGGCTGGTCGAGTTTCTGCGCGACGAATTGACCCGGCGGCGCGGCTTCGAACGCGGTGTGCTGGCCCTGTCGGGCGGAGTCGACAGCGCGGTGGTGGCCTTTCTGGCTGCCGAAGCGCTGGGCGCCGAACAGGTCACCGCGCTGCGCCTGCCCTACAAGCGATCGAGCCCCGACTCGCTTCAGCACGCGCAGCTGGTCATCGACCGGCTCGGCCTCCGGGCCGAAACGGTCGAGATCAGCGCCGCGGTGGACGGGCTGGCGGACCAGCTGCCCGACCAGCCTGACCCAGCCCGGCTGGGGAATATCTGCGCGCGCATGCGCATGGTGGCGCTGTTCGACCGGTCGGCGGCGCTGCAGGCCCTCCCGCTCGGCACCGGAAACAAGACCGAACGGCTGTTCGGTTATTTCACCTGGCACGCCGACGATACCGCGCCGGTTAATCCGATCGGCGACCTGTATAAGACCCAGGTGCTGGCGCTGGCTCGACACCTCGGCGTGCCGGAGGTGATCATCGCCAAGCCTCCCACGGCGGATCTGGTGCAGGGCCAGACGGACGAGGGCGATCTCGGCATCAGCTACGCGAAGGCCGACACCATCCTGCACTGGCTGCTGAGCGGCTTCGCACCCGGCAAGATCGTCGCACTGGGCTTCAGCGAGGCCGAAGTGGCCCTGGTGCGCAAACGACTCGACTCCACCCATTGGAAACGAAGGCTGCCCACCGTCGCCGTCTTGAGCGGGACGGCGATCAACGAGTTCTATCTCCGACCGGTCGACTATTGAAGGAGCCCACGCGCGTATTGCCCGAGAGCCGTCCCATGTCGCACAGCCGGGGCGAGATCACGACGTTCGTGATGCCGCACATGCAGAACGTGCTGGGTGACCTGTTCGGCGGCAATCTTGCCGCCCTGGTGGATCAGGCGGCCGCGGTAGCGGCGATCCGCCACGCGGGCGGGCCCGCCGTGACCCGGCTGATCGACCGGCTGGACTTTCATCATCCCATCCCGGTGGGAGCCCTGGTCACCTGTTACGCCACGGTGGACTTCGTCGGCAACAGTTCGATGTACATCACCGTGCTGGTCTATGCGGAGACGGTGAGCACCGGCGAGCGGCGGCACACCCACACCGCGCACGTCGTGTTCGTCGCCATCGACCGCGACCGGCGGCCGACCCGGGTGCCGCGACTGATAGCGGAGACCGCGGAAGAGCGCGAACGGTACGAGGCGGGGCGAATCCGCTACGACGCACGCGGCCGCGGGTGACAGCGGGGATTACGGCGGTCCTCTCGGGCGGCGGGGCGAAGGCGGCCGCCCACGTCGGCGCCCTGCGCGTGCTGCAGACCGGGGGAATCACCCCGACGCGCTTTGTAGCGACCTCGTTCGGGGCGGTCATCGCCACCGGCTTGGCGGCCGGCCTGACCCACGCGGCGATCGAGGCCCAGCTGCTCACGGTGCGCGAGCGCGACGTGTTCCGGATCGACCGCGGCGGCCTGCTGCGCGGCATGTTCGCGCGCTCGCTGCTCCGGCCGGATCCCTTCCGCGTGGCGCTCGAGCGGCTGCTGCCGGTGCAACGCTTCGCCGAGCTGCAGACCCCGCTGAGCGTAACCGCAACCGATCTGGACAGCGGCGAGCTGCTGGTGTTCGGGGCCGGCGGCGAGGAGGTGCCGCTGCTCGATGCCCTGTGCGCGAGTTGCGCGCTGCCGCTGTTCTTCCCGCCCTTCCTGCTGGGCGGCCGGCGCTGCGCCGACGGCGGCTTGCGTGCGGTGGTTCCGCTCGAGGTGGCGGCGCGCTTCCCGGCGGAGCTTGTCGTCGCGATCGACGTCGGTGCCGGCTTCGATACCGTGGCGCAGGAGGCCGGGCCGAAGCCACCCGCGCTGCTGCGGCTGCACGGCGACGCCCAGCGCGTGCTCATGGCCAGCAACACGGCGGCCCAGCGTGAGCTCTGGGAGCGTACGCCGGGCCGCCCGCCGCTGCTGTGGATTCGTCCCCGGGTCCGTCGTGGCGAAACCTTCGCCACGGGGCAGCTCCACTGGTACGTCGCGGAAGGCGAGCGCGCTGCGACTGCGGCGCTGGCCGCACGCCACACTTGACCGCGCGCGGGTTGTGTCGAATGTTTGAAGCGACCCCCATACACAACGGAGGGTGACTTGGCCGAGGCGCGCATCTTCACCCTCGAAGAAGCGGAGCGTACCTTGCCGCTGCTTCGGCGCATACTCACCGACCTCAAGTCGGAGTACCGCACCTGGCAGGACGCCCAGGCGGAGTACGAGCTGCTGACCGCCGGCACCCGGGCGCAGGACGGGGAGTCCGAGGAGCTGCTCGCGGCACGGCGGGGCGTCGTCGATTCGGCCGACCGGATCAGCGATTATCTCGGCGAGATCGAGGCCATCGGCTGCCTCTTCAAGGGGTTCGATGCCGGCCTGGTCGACTTCTACACCTTGCGCGAAGACCGGCTGGTGTTTCTCTGCTGGCGAGTGGACGAAGACCGCATTACGCACTGGCACGAGATCGAAGCCGGCTACTCGGGCCGGCAGCCGATCGACTCGACCTTCCTGACCACCACGCTTTCATGAGGCACCTGCTGCTCTTCCTGCACCTGTTCGGGTTCGTGCTCTGGATGGGCGGGGGCGTTGCGGCGATGCACGTGGCGATGGCAATGCGCCAGGCACCGCGCGGCGAGCTGGTGGCGATGGTCGGGTTGCAGGGACGCCTGCTGCGGGGGCAGATCCTGCCCGGCGTGCTGCTCGCGGTGCTGAGCGGTCTGCTGCTCACGCTGCGACTCTACGGCAGCGCGACGGCCAGCGCCGGATTCCCGCCCGCGCTCATGGTCATGCAGGCGGCCGGGCTGCTCGGCGCGGCGGTGGTGCTGGTGGTGTTGCTGCCGACCTTCGCGCGGCTGGGGCGGCTCGATCCGCTGGGCGCGCAGGCCCCGCTCTTCGAGGCGCTGCGCAAGCGCGCGGCGCTGGGCGGCTCCCTCGCGGGGGTGCTGGGGCTCGTCGCTCTGGTCTCCGGCGCGCTGCTCCGCTAGGCCGTCCGCTGTCGTCCCGTGGCGCAGGCCGCCGCCACGGGACAGCGCTCGCAGCGCGCCACCCGCGCCGTGCAGATCAACGCCCCCAGTTCCATGACCGCCTGATTGAATCGCCACGCCGCCGCGCCGCCGCGCGGCAGCAGCGTTGCCGCGGTGTCCCAGAGCCGCCGCTCCCCGCGCGTCCCCGGCGGCAGCCGCGGATGGAAAGCGCGCCGCAGCACGCGGGCCACGTTGGTGTCGACTGCGGGCACCGCCCGCTCGAACGCGAAACTGGCGACGGCACCTGCGGTGTAGCGCCCCACGCCGGGCAGCCGTTGCAGCGCCTCGGGCTGCTCGGGGATCCGTCCGGCATGCTCGGCGACGACCTGCTGCGCCAGCCGGTGCAGGTTCGCGGCGCGCCGGTAGTAGCCCAGCCCGTGCCACTCCTCGCGCACCCGCGCGGGGCTGGCCTCGGCCAGGCGGGGCAGGCTCGGGAAGGCGCGGAGGAACCGCGGGTAGTACTCGGTGACCCGCGCCACCTGGGTCTGCTGCAGCATCACCTCCGACACCAGAATCCGGTAGGGATTGCGGGTCCGCCGCCAGGGCAGGTCGCGGCCGTGCCGCCGGAACCAGGCGAGCAGGCGGCGGCGAAAGCTCGCCGCGCTGGCGAGACGCTTCGGGGTGGACTTCGGAGCCATACGAGTCCAAGATAAGCCTCGTATGGCTGCGAGCGGTTTTCACCCATTGCGTTTCATCGGCCGGCTGACCCTGGGCGGGCTGGCCCACATCGGGCGCCTGAGCCTGCTCAGCGCGGAGCTGTTTCGGGGCATGGCGGAGTGGCGCATCTGGCTGCCCCGGACCATCACCGAATCGGCCAGCGTCGGGGTGGGCTCGCTGTTCATCGTGCTGCTCATCTCCGCTTTCGCCGGCGCCGTCACCGCGTTCCAGGCCGGCTACCAGTGGCAGACCAGCCTGCCGGTCTACGTGCTGGGGACGCTGATCACCAACACCATCGTGCTGGAGCTGGGGCCGGTGCTGATCGGACTGGTGCTGGCCGGACGGATCGGAGCACGCTACGCCGCCGAGCTGGGCACCATGCGGGTGACCGAGCAGATCGACGCGCTGGAATCCCTGGGACGCTCTCCCGCTTCGCACCTCATCATCCCGCGCGTGCTGGCCTCCACTCTGATGCTGCCGGTGCTGGTCGTCATCGCCGATGTCGTCGCGGTGGGGTTCGGGTGGATCGGGGTCAAGCAGGTCCTGCCGGTCACCGACTGGGACTTCTCCTATGGAGCGCGCTACTTCTGGCGGCCCTTCGACGCCTGGTACTCCCTGATCAAGGCCACCGCCTTCGGCTGGGCCATCGGGCTGATCTCCTGCTACATGGGGTTCAACACCCAGCAGGGTGCCGAAGGGGTCGGCAAGTCGGCTACGGCGGCGGTGGTGACCAGCTCGGTGATCATCCTGCTGCTCAACACCCTGCTCGCCCGCATCCTGCTTAACTGATGATCGAGCTCCGCGGGGTCCGCAAACGCTTCGGCGAGCAAACCGTGCTCGGCGGCGTCAACTTCGACGTCCGCGAGGGTGAAACCGTCGCCCTGCTCGGGCCGTCGGGCTCGGGCAAGAGCGTGCTGCTCAAGCATATCAACGGCCTGCTGCGCCCCGACGCGGGCTCGGTGCGGGTGGACGACCTCGAGGTCCCCGCGCTGCGGCGCGAGGCGCTCGCGGCGCTGCGCACCAAGATCGGCTACGTGTTCCAGAACGGGGCGCTGTTCGACTCGATGAACGTGTTCGAGAATATCCGGCTGGGCCTCTCGGACGAGAGCAAGTATCGCGACCTGGAGTACTCCCGGGCGCGGGTCATCGAGTGCCTGCGGCTGGTCAACCTGACCCCGGAAACCCAGGAGAAATATCCCGCGCAACTCTCCGGCGGCATGCGCAAGCGGGTCGGCATCGCACGAGCGATCGCGGGCGCCCCCAAGTATCTGCTCTATGACGAGCCGACCTCAGGCCTCGACCCGGTGAATGCGGACGTGATCGACGACCTGGTAGTCCGGCTGGACGACGAGCTGGGCGTGACGAGCGTGGTGGTCACCCACGACGTGCGAGGGGCCTTCCGGGTGGCCGACCGCCTGGCGCTGCTGTACGACGCGACCATCGTCCTGGAGGGCACGCCGGAGGAGTTCAAGCAATCCGACGACCCGCGGGTCAGGGCTTTCCTGGAACGCGACTTCGATCCCACTTCTTTTGCGGCCTGAGCTGCCATGGACCTTCATTACAAGCAGGAGATCACCGTTGGCACCCTGGTCCTGGTGGGCGCCGCGCTCTTTATCTGGGGCACGATGTGGCTGAGCGGACGCAGCTTCTCGCGCGAGCCCACGGTCGCGATCTCCTTCAGCGACGCCGGCACCCTGAAACGCGGATCCCCCGTGAAGGTGTCCGGGGTGCAGCTCGGGACGGTGCAGGAGATCGAGTATCAGGATTACGGGAAGATCGTGGTCCGCGTCGACTTGGATCCGCGGGTGAAGCCGCGGCGTGACGCCGCGGCCCAGTTGGCCAGCGTAGGGCTGGTGGCGGACGCCGTGATCAACCTCAACCCCGGCGTCGCCGCGGAGCCGCTGCCCCCCGACGCGGTGATCGTCGGCACGGTGGACAAAGGATTCGTGGCCCTGGGCGAGGAGCTCTCGGCCAAAGCCAAGGAAGTGATGAGCGGGGTCTCGGACATCGCCAACAAGCGGCTCGCCGAGGATCTCTCGCGCACCCTGGGTGCGGTGCAGCGGATGGCCGACCTCTACGCCAATCCCAAGGCCGGCCCCAGCGCCGAGCTTTCCAAGACGCTGGTGGAGGTGCAGCGGATGGGCGCGCGGCTGGACTCGACCCTCAATGAATTCAAGCTGAGCGGAACCGTGGCCCACGCCGACAGCCTGATGGACAACCTGTCGCGACTGTCGGTGGGCGCGCACGCCACGGCGCAGCGGCTCGATTCGCTGCTGGCCCGGGTCAACCGGGGGGAGGGCTCGCTGGGCAAGTTCACGACCGATACCGCCTTCTACGCCAATGCGCAGCGGTTGCTCAAGGCCCTGCAGGAATTCGTGGATGACCTCAAGAAGCACCCGGGCAAGCTGGGGATCACGGTGCGGGTGTTCTAAGCGGCCGATGGGTCAGGGCGTGCGCCAGGCTGCCCCCGCCCGGGCGATGAGATTGTCGACGGCCGCCGGACCCCAGCTGCCGGCGGCGTAGTTGGGAAAATCGTCCGGCGGTTCCCCTTCCCATTGCTCGATGATCGGGTCGACCACCCGCCAGGCCGCCTCGGTCGCGTCGCTGCGCAGGAACAGCATGGGATCGCCCGCCATGCAGTCGAGCAGCAGCGTCTCGTAGGCATCGTGGGGCGTCTCGCCGAACCCCTCCCGGTAGCCGAACTCCATCCGCGCCGAGGTGAGGCGGACCCCGCCGCCGGGCCGCTTGATCTCGAAGCAGAGCGACAGGCCCTCGTCTGGCTGCACCCGGAACACCAGCACGTTGGGGGCGATCCTCCCCCCCGGCTCGAGTGGAAAGACCAGATGCGGCGGCGTGTGAAACTGGACGGCTACCTCGGTGGCGCGCCGGGCGAGGCGCTTGCCGGAACGCAGGAAGAAGGGCACTCCCTGCCAGCGCCAGTTGTCGACCAGACAGCGCATGGCCGCATAGGTGGGCGTCACCGATTCGGCCGCGACGCCCGCTTCCTCGCGATAAGCGGCAACCGTCTTTCCCGCGACGGTACCCGGTCCGTACTGGCCGCGCACGGCGAGGTCGGCGTGCACGGCGTCGAGCACTTTGGCTTTCTCGTCCCGCACCGCTTCCGACTGGAAGCGGGCCGGTGGCTCCATCGCGGTCAGGGAAAGTAGCGAGAGCAGGTGATTCTGGAACATGTCGCGAACCACGCCCGCCTCCTCGTAGTAGGGCGCCCGATGTTCCACTCCGAGGGACTCGGCGGCGGTGATCTGCACGTGATGGATATGGTCGCGGTTCCACACCGGCTCGAAGATGGAATTGGCGAAGCGGAACACGAGGAGGTTCTGCACCGTCTCCTTGCCGAGATAATGATCGATCCGGAAGACCTGATGTTCCCCGATTGCGGCTTTCACGATCCGGTTGAGGGTGCGGGCAGTCGCCAGGCTGGCGCCGAACGGCTTCTCGATGATGATGCGGGCCCAGCGCCGGTCGGCGGAGTCGCGGCGCGGGAGGGCCCCGCTGCGCGAGAGACCCTCGATGGTCTCGGCGTACGCGCTGGGGGGGAGTGCGAGATAGAACAGCCGGCCCCGCTCGCGTCCCCGCTTGGCCTCGATGCTCTCGAGTCGCTTGGCGATGGCCGCGAAGCTGTCGGGCAGGTCGAGATCGGCGCTGAGGTAGTGCAGGTGCGGAGCCAGCCGCTTCCACCGCCGCTCGTCGGTATCGCTGCCGGTGCGCTGCTCCGCGCGAAACGCCGCGTCATCGAGGGGCTTGCGGCCGACCCCCAGGACGCTGAAGTCCTCGGGCAGCAACCCATCGTCCAGCAGGTGCAGCAGGGAGGGGATCAGCTTGCGCCGGGTCAGATCTCCGCTGGCCCCCAGGATGACGATGGTACAGGGGCCGGCCTGCCGGCTCCCCGCTGCGCCGGGAAGCCGGTCCACCTGCATGGGCAGTGTGATGGTGTCGGTCACGCGGACTTGACCGGATGGCCCCCGAATTCTCGGCGCAGGGCGGCGATCACCTTCGCCCCGAACGACTCCTCCTGGCGGGAGCGGAAGCGGGCAAACAGCGCCAGAGTGATCGCGGGAACCGGAACGTCGAGGTCGATCGCCTCCTGAATGGTCCAGCGGCCCTCCCCGGAGTCGTCGACCCAGCCCTTGAGATCGTCCAGCTTGGCATCGCGCGCGAAGGCGCGCTCGGCCAGCTCGTTGATCCAGGAGCGCACCACGCTGCCGCGATTCCACACCGCGGCGATGCGGTGCAGGTCGAGCTCGAACTGCTTCGACGCGTGGAGCATCTCGTACCCCTCGGCATAGGCCTGCAGGAGCGCGTACTCGATGCCGTTGTGGACCATTTTCACGTAGTGGCCCGCGCCGGTCGGGCCGACGTGGGCGTAACCCTCCGGCGGAGCCAGGGTCCGCAGCACGGGCTCCAGGCGGCGGAGGGCGTCCGTCGAACCGCCCACCATGAGACAGTAACCCTTCTCGAGTCCCCAGATCCCGCCGCTGGTCCCGCAGTCCACCAGCTCGACGCCATGGTCGCGGAGCAGGGCGGAGCGGCGCAGCGTGTCGTGGAAATTCGAGTTGCCGCCGTCGACCAGGATGCTGCCCGGCGCAAGCAGCGGCAGCAGCGCCGCGATGGTTTCGTCGACCGGATTGCCCGCGGGCACCATCATCCAGAGCACCGGTGGAGCGGGCAGCCCGCCGACCAGCTCGGCGAGGCCCGCGGTCGCGGTCGCGCCCTTGGCCCGGGCGGCCGCCACCGCCGCGCCATTGGGGTCGTACGCCGCGATCTGGTGCCCGCCGCGCAGCAACCGCTCCGTCATGTTGCCGCCCATTCTTCCGAGGCCGATCATCCCGAGCTGCATCCGGGTTCCTCCCGTGAGCGCTTGATTACTCTCTACTCTGTACCGCGGCCGCCGCACCGAGCAATCCCACGTCCGGATTGAGGATCAGCCGGACGGGAATCCGTTCCAGCAGGGGATGCATGCGGCCCTTGCGCCGGAAGGCCTCGATGAATCTCCCCTTCGCGAGGTTGCTCGCGATGTGGCGCGCGATCCCGCCGGCGAGATAGACGCCTCCGGTGGCGAGGACCGTGAGCGCGAGGTTGCCGGCGGCCGCGCCGTAGGCATCCACGAACAGCTCCAGCGCCGCGACGGCGTGCGGCTCGCTGCCGGCGAGCGCGTAACGGGTGATCGCGGCGGCAGGATCCTCCCCGGCCGCGTCGGCCTGCCGGCGAACCGCTAACCCGCCCACGAAGTCGTACAGGTCCACCAGCCCCG
>Ga0255310_10000090_pt1 | contig 15782 bp, 14 predicted proteins | sample EtOH1_T0_E1_meta_FD_201359 | JGI IMG/M metagenome (GOLD analysis project Ga0255310, IMG submission 201359) | Sandy soil microbial communities from University of British Columbia, Vancouver, Canada - EtOH1_T0_E1 | ecosystem: Engineered > Artificial ecosystem > Sand microcosm > Unclassified ...
AAGATCGGCGACTGGGTGGCGGTGGAGCGCGGCGGCGACGTCATCCCCAAGGTGACCGGCGTGGTCGAGGACAAGAAGCACCCACGCGGGCACAAGCGCTTCCAAATGCCGGAGAAATGTCCGGAGTGCGGCGGGCACGTGGTGCGCAGCGAGGGCGAGGCCGACCATCGCTGCGTCAACGCCAACTGTCCCGCCAAGCTCAAGGAGACCATCCGGCACTTCGCCGCGCGCTCGGTGATGAACATCGAGGGCATGGGAGAGAGCCTGGTGAACCAGCTGGTAGAGCGCAAGCTGGTGGGCAACGTCGCCGACATCTACGACCTCACCCGCGAGCAATTGATGAACCTGGAGCGCATGGGAGAGAAGTCGGCGCAGAACGTGCTGGAGGAGATCGAGGCTTCGAAAAAGCTGCCGCTGGAGCGCGTGATCTACGGTCTGGGTATCCGCATGGTGGGCGAGCGCACGGCGGGTTTCCTGGCGCAGCACTTCGGCTCGCTTGACGCCATCATGGAGGCGAGCGAGGAGGAGTTGGAAGAGGTGGAGGAGGTGGGGCCGCGCATCGCCGCGAGCCTCCGCGAGTTCTTCCAGGAGAAAAAGAACCGGGAGATGGTGGAGCGGCTGCGCAGGGCGGGCCTGAAGTTCACCGGGCAGAAGAAGCAGCGGGGCACGCAGCTGGCGGGCAAGACCTTCGTGCTCACCGGGACCTTGCCCAACTATCCGCGGGAGGAAGCCAAGCGGATGATCGAGGGTGCCGGAGGCAAGGTCACAGGCTCGGTCAGCAAGAAGACGGACTACGTGGTCGCCGGCGCCGACGCCGGCTCGAAGCTCGACAAGGCACGAGAGTTGGGGGTTAAGGTGATCGGCGAGAGGGAGATGGAGCAGCTGGTGCGGGGCGGGTAGTTGCAGTGGGTAGGGGTCCCTCGACTCGCGCTCCTTCGCCCATCGCTGTGCTCCGGACTTGGTCGCACTCGCTCGGGATGACAGAAATCAGAATTTGACCGCAAGAAGCGGATAGCGGCCCTGGGGACCGGCCGCTATCCTCGGCTCATGACAACCGACATGGCAGTACTCAAGCCCAAACAGTTGGAGCTGGTGGAGACGGCGGACGCCTGGTGGCAGGCGGTGGAGCGGCGGGACGCGAGCCGCGATGGCGCCTTCGTCTATGCGGTGACCTCGACGGGGATCTTTTGCCGGCCGTCGTGCGCCTCGCGGCGTCCGCGGCGGGAGAACGTGCGCTTCTTCAAACAACCGCAGGAGGCGGAGCGCGCCGGCTTCCGCGCCTGCCTGCGCTGTCGTCCCAAGGATGCCGCCGGTGACCCGCGCCTGATGCAGGTGCGCGCCATCTGCCGCTACATCGAGGCGCACCTGGAGGAGCCGGTGACGCTGGCGCGCCTGGCCCGCGAGTTCCGCCTGAGTCCCTTTCATCTGCAGAGGACGTTCAAGTCGGTGCTGGGCATCACGCCGCGGCAGTACGCCGACGCGATGCGCATGGAGTGGTTCAAGCGCGGCTTGCAGCAGGGCCGCGCCGTGACCACGGCGCTCTACGACGCGGGCTACAGCTCGTCGAGCCGCCTGTACGAGCGCACCGCGTCGCAACTGGGCATGACGCCGGACAAGTACCGCCGCGGCGCCATCGCCGTCCCCATCCGCTACTCGACCACGGCGACGCCGCTGGGCCGGCTGCTGATCGCGGCCACCGACAAGGGCATCTGCCACATCCGCCTGGGGGATTCGGTGGAGGAGCTGGAGCAAGGGCTGAAGCGCGAGTATCCCTTCGCCCAGCGCAAGCGCGACGAGGAGAAGCTGCGGCCGTGGATGGAGGCGCTGGTGCGCTACCTGGAGGGCGAGCGCATGGAGCCGCGGCTGCCGCTCGACATCCAGGCCACCGCCTTCCAGCGGCGGGTGTGGGAGCACCTGCAGACCATCCCGCGCGGCCACACCGAGAGCTATCAGGACGTGGCGCGCGCGCTGGGCGAACCCAAGGCCATGCGCGCCGTGGGGCACGCCTGCGCCACCAATCCGGTGGCGCTGGTCATCCCCTGCCACCGCGTAGTGCGCACCGACGGCGGCCTGGGCGGATACCGCTGGGGGTTGGAGAGGAAGCAGGCGCTGCTGGAGATGGAGAAGGCAAGCAGCGATTAGCAGTTAGCGATTAGCCACACACCAAAGAGGCCGTCATCCTGAGCGAGCCGGGGTCCCCGCGCGATCCTACGAGCGCGGGGTGGCGAGTCGAAGGGCCTGGGTTTGGCGCATGACGCCTTGCAGGCTTTCACCGAAAACACCTAGATCCTTCGACTCGGGTTTCCCGCGCTGAAGAAAGCGCGCGGGAGCCCTCCCTCGCTCAGGATGACAGCTTCCTATTTGGCGGGCTCGGCGACTGCGGCGGGCATGGCGGAGAACTTCAGCACGTGCTTGGGGCCTTCGGCGGGCAGGTGCGCGATGTAGGCGACGAAGTCGCGGACGGCCTGGCAGCCGTCGCGATAGCCCTGGAGGATGGCGGGACCGGTGATGCGGCCGTCGAAATCGAGCACGGTGGCAGCCAGGGGCTCGCTGGGGCTCACGGTGAAGGCCTTGCGGTAGCGGTACTGGCGCGTCCCCATGTCGAGCACCACCTGCTCCGGGCGGCAGCCCAGCAGGCGCGCATGGTGCTCGCAGACGCGGTTGATGTTCTCCAGGATCTTGAGGTCGGTCCTCAGGTTCTGCGCCATGAGGATATCGATGGCGCGCACGCCTACGTCGAGGAAGGTCGAGATCTTCACCGGCTTTTCGCTGCGGGGAGCCACCAACACCAGGAAGATGAGGTCGGCGCCCAGGCGCAAGGCGGGGCGGATGGGCTGGTTGGCGACGATGCCGCCATCCACCCAGGCGCGCTGGTGCATGGGCACCGCCTCATAGACGAAGGGAAAGGCGGAGGAGGCGAGGACGGCCTTGAGCAGGTCGTCGGTCTCGCGGATCTCGCGCAGGACGAAGGCGGGGTCAGCGCCGGGATCGGCGGCGAGGGCTTCACGCGAGGTATTGGAGAAGTAGCTCTCCTCGCCGGCCTCGACGTCGGCGGCGGTCATGATGACGCGTATGGGCGAGCCGCGCAGTCGCTCCGCCGGAATGCGGCCGCGCAGGAAGCGGGCGCGCTCGAAGTTGGGGAACAGGCCGGAGCGCAGCGGCAAGCGCAGCGCCTTGTGGCTGGCGGTACTGACCGGCTCGCGCAGGAACCACCACAGCACCAGGCCGAGCAGGGCGCCGGCGGCGGCCAGGGCCTTGACCTCCGGGCTGATCTCCAACACCTCGCGGCCGGCGATGTACAGATGGGTGCGGGCGAAGAACATCCAAACGAAGGTCCACACCAGCCCGTTGGCCACGACGGACAAAACGACCTTCTTCTTGTGGGGCTTCCAGGCCTGGTGGCGCACCAGGTTGGCGAGCACGTAAAAGACGTAGGGAAAGTCATCGTAGAGCAGGAGCAGCGCCAGTCCGGCCAGGAACAACATCAACCAGGTGAGTTCGGGCTGCGCCAGGTGGAAGTAAAAGCCGCTCTCGACCGAGAGGGCGCGGATCAGGTTGCCCAGGCCGGCGGTGGCGGCGACCAGGCCGGCGAGCATGAAGACGTAGCGCGTCCAGAAGATGCCGACGGCGGGGGGCGTGACCTCGAGCCAGGAGTCCACCAGGGGCTCGGCGTCGCCCACCAGGGTCTCGGAGTGTCCGGCGTAGGAGGCGGCGTTGATGCTGCCGATAGAGGTCGCGGCCAGGATATGCGTGGGCAGGCGCGCGTCCTGGAGGGCCAGCAGGACGCCGGCTTCGTAGGCGCCGCGCGCGCCTCCGCCGGAGAGCACCACGGCGATGCGTCCGCCGTAGTTGAGGGCCGGGTTGCGCTCCGGGGGCGGTTGCGTCGCCAGGAAACGCATGCGCTCTTCACTGAGCAACGCTTTGGTGGCGGAGCGGCTCACTGCGTCGAGCATAGCGCAGAATCGCCGGAGGCTATCCGCAAACCTTTGCGCGGAGGAGGAGCGAAGGCTGCTGCACGGGGAGAATTCCCTAGCGCTGCCACCAGGCCACGGTCAGGGTAGGGGTCCTTCGACTGCGCTCGGCATACGCCTCACTCCGCTCAGGATGACAGTCGTTGAAGCTTGCCAGGGGAAGACACTTCGCAGATCGCCCCATCACCCGATCGCAGATTTCAGGCGCTCGTAGGTGGTGTCGAGGGCTTCGGGGAGGACGCGGGTCTCGCTGACCGCGGTCATGAAGTTGGAGTCGGCGGTCCAGCGGGGCAGAACGTGCATGTGGACGTGCCCGGCGACGCCGGCGCCGGCGGCCGCGCCGATGTTTACTCCCACGTTGATGCCCTCGGGGTGGTAGACGGCGCGCAGCACGCCTTCCAGCTTCTGGGCCAGGGCCATCATCTCCTGGGCGGCGGCGGGGGGAAGCTTTTGCAGTCCGTCCAGGTGGGCAAAGGGCACGATCATGACGTGTCCCGAGGTGTAGGGATAGGTATTGAGGATGACGTAGCAATGGGGGCCGCGGTGGACGATGCGGGCCTGGCGGTCGTCGCCCGCACCGGGAGCATCGCAGAAAATGCAGCCGGTGACTTTTTCAGCGCCGGAGACGTAGGCATAGCGCCAGGGCGTCCACAGGTAATCCATGGCTGGGCAGAGTAGCACGAGGGCAGAGAGTGCGGCAGTTGCAACGGCCGGAAAGTGGGTAGGGGTCCTTCGACTGCGCTCGGCATTCGCCTCGCTCCGCTCAGGATGACTTCGTCAGTTTGACACCTTTTGCGAGCGGTTGTTATAGTGATTGGGCCTTTGAAGACGCGGTTTTCAGGGGCTCCGGCCGCTGGGATTCCCAAGCCCGCTGGCGCACAGGGGCGACTCAATCCAGGAAACGACGTCCTGAAGTCGTCCGCATTTTTTTCAGGAAGCTCGATTGTCCGACGAGACCACATCCCGAACTATCTCCGAGGAGCAGGCGGAACCCGCCGCGCCCGAGGCGCAGGCGGAAGCAGGGCCCCAAGTCGCGGCGCCCGAGCCTGCGACGGCCACGCTGCCCGTGGAGGCGTCCGCTCCGAACGCAGAAGCGGCCACGCCGGTGGAGGACTTCGCCACCGCGCTCGAAACCTTTACGGCGGAGAGCGAAGCCAAAGAAGCCCACTCCGAGGAGCGCGTGCTGACCGGCATCGTGGTGAAGATCAAGTCCAACTACGTAGTGGTGGACGTCGGGCTGAAATCCGAGGGCCAGGTGCCCATCGCGCAGCTGCAGGACGCCGAGGGCAACGTGCGGGTGAAGCCGGGCGACGAGATCCCGGTGATGCGCGACCACGGCGAGCACGAGGAAGGGTACGTCCTGCTTTCGCACGAGAAGGCGCAGAAGCGCAAGGTGTGGGAAGACATCGAGAAGGCGCACAAGGACAACCAGCCCATAAAGGGCAAGGTGGTGGAGCGGGTGAAGGGCGGCGTGGCGGTGGACATCGGCGTGCGCGCCTTCCTGCCGGGCTCGCAGGTGGATGTGCGGCCGGTGCGCAATCTGGACGCGCTGCTGGGCCAGGAGATGGAAGTCCGGGTGATCAAGCTGAACCGCAAGCGCGGCAACGTGGTGGTTTCGCGCAAGGCGCTGCTGGAGGAAGAGGTCGGCGCCAAGCGCGCCCAGACTCTGGAGAAGCTGGAAGAAGGCACGGTGCTGACCGGCACGGTGAAGAACCTGACCGACTACGGCGCCTTCGTGGATCTGGGCGGCCTGGACGGCCTGCTGCACATCACCGACATGTCCTGGGGGCGGCTGACGCATCCGCGCGACCTGGTGCACGTGGGCGATGAGATCCAGGTGAAAGTGCTGAAGTACGACAAGGAAAAGCAGCGGGTGTCACTGGGCTTCAAGCAATTGACGCCCGATCCCTGGTTGGACGCGGCGCAGCGCTATCCCGTGGGGGCGCGGGTGAAGGGACGCGTCATCAGCACCACCGACTACGGCTGCTTCCTGGAGCTGGAGCAGGGCATCGAGGGTCTGGTGCACGTGAGCGAGATGTCGTGGTCCAAGCGCACCAAGCACCCCTCCAAGCTGGTGAAGATCAACGACCAGGTGGAGGCGCAGGTGCTGGACGTGAATCCCACCGACCGGCGCATCTCACTGGGACTGCGGCAACTGGCGGCCAATCCCTGGGACACGCTGGCGGAAAAGTACCCCGTGGGCACGGCGGTGGAAGGCCGGGTGCGCAACCTGACCGATTTCGGCGCCTTCATCGAAGTGGAAGACGGCATCGACGGGCTGGTGCACGTGAGCGACCTGAGCTGGACCAAGCGGGTGAAGCATCCCTCCGAGGTGCTGAAGAAGGGCGACAAGGTGAAGGCGGCCATCCTGGCCATCGATCCCAAGAACCGGCGGATGTCGCTGGGCATCAAGCAATTGCAGCCGGACGTGTGGGAAACGTTCCTGTCGGCGCACCACGTGGGCGACGTGCTGAAGGGCAAAGTGTCGCGGATCGCCGCGTTCGGGGCTTTCGTGGAGATCGCGGAGGGAGTCGAGGGCCTGTGCCACAACTCCGAAGCCAAGGACGAGCGCGGGGGGCCGTTGAAACTCGAGCCCGGCCACGAGCGCGAGTTCAAGATCATCAAGATGAGCCCGGGAGAGAAGAAGGTGGGACTGAGCACGCAGCTGGCGGAGAAGGAAGCCAGCCGCGCCGAGATCGAGGCCCACAAGGAGACCCACAAAGAGTCCCGCAAGGAGTCCCGCAAGCCCTCGGTCTCCAGCGCCACCTCCACCATCGAGGAGCTGATGTCGCTGAAGCGCGCCTCCAACGAGCAGAACTGACGGTCCCTGAAATGCGAAGGCCGCCCCGCGGGGCGGCCGTTTTCATGCGCAACTTGGTTCAACCGGACAGCTGCTGAGGGTGGACCCGGTCATCAATCTTTGGCTCGTCCTTCGCGGCAGGCTTTTCGGGAGGCTTCTCTGTGGTCTTTTCTGCGGCCTTGTCTGTCGTCTTTTCTGCGGGCTTCTCCGAGGCTTTCGCTGAGTCCTTCGTCTCCTCGGCGGGCAAGACGTAGAGGTTGAGCCGGGCGTTGGTGCGGCTGTCGAAGGAGCTCAGGGTCTTGGTGGGGCTCTTCTGGCCCTTCAACTCGGCGTAGATCTCGTAGTCCTCGGTGCGGGAGAGGTTGGGGAAGCGGAAGGCGCCGTCGGCGTCCGCGACAAAGGTCTTGATGGTCTTGGTCTTGCGGTTCTTCAGGTAGACGATGGCGTCCTTGACCGGGGAATCGGCCTTGTCCAGCACCAGGCCGGTGAGGTTGCGGAACTCGGGCGGCTTCTCGCGCTTGGTCTCGCTCGGGCCCCGGCCCAGACCCCAGGTAGGCGAGGAGGCCGGCGGCCCCCCGGCCGGGTACTGCCAGGCAGAGGCCAGCGCCGGGACGAAAAGGAACGCGGCGGCGACGCTGAGGAACTTCTTCACGGACGGCTCCGAGGCATGCGCTTATTGTAATAGATGCAGCGCGATGTCCACACGCTCGTCGTTCTCGATGTGGACCTTGACCTCGGGGCGGGGCTGGTCCTTGGGGCCCCTGACCTCGGCCCACACCACGTAGTCGGCGGCGCCGGCGGGCAGGCGCTGGGCGAACTCGCCGCGACGGTCGGAGTAGAGCTCCCAGCGCGCCTTCTTCTCCGCGGCGCGGCGGATCTTCACCTTGACGCCGTAGGCAGGGCGGTCGTCCGGGGCATACACAGTGCCGAAGATCAGAGCGTAGGACTTGCGGGGGTCCTCGCGGGGAGAGGAGCCGCCCAGCGGCCGGGCGGCCAGCGGAGCCAGCAGGAGGGAAAGCAGCAGCGCAGCGGGAAGAAGCCTAGGAGCGGTCACCGTTCTCGCTCTCTTCTTCTTCCAACTCCTCTTCTTCTTCTTCCTCTTCGTCGCTGGCAAGACGTTTCAGCTCCAGAGGATGGGCGGTGATGACTTCATAGTCCGTGCCGCATTCCGGGCAGGAGACGATCTCGCCCTCCTCGACTTCTTCGGCATCAATGTCGAGATTGTATTCACACTCAGGACAAAGCACCTGATCTCCTCCTGCCCAAAGGATTCCACCGCCTGCTATATTTAGAGGCTCTTTCGGCCAGCGTCAAGTCGCAAGCAAGAATTGGTTGCGAAGAGGGAGGAACGACTTGCCCACCAGAACCTGGAGCCTAGGGAAGGCCGCGGCCCTGCTGCTGTGCGGAGCCGCGATGGCGCAGGCGCAAGCCGGGCCCGCGGGGCGGGCGCGCAGCCTTGGGGCCGATCCGCAGATCGCAGCGGCGGTGCGCAAGGTGTCGGCGGCGCAGATCGAAGCCAACATCCGCAAACTGGCCGGCTTCCACAACCGCAACACGCTTTCCGCGGCCGACTCGGCTTCGATCGCCCGGGGGCGCGGCATCGGCGCAGCGCGGGAGTGGATCAAAAGCGAGTTCGAGCGCTACTCGCAGGCCTGCGGCGGCTGCCTGGAGGTGAAGACCGATAGCTTCATCCAGGAGCCCGCCGACCGCATCCCCAAGCCCACGGAGATCGTGAACGTCTACGCCGTGCTTCGCGGGGCCGACCCGGAGAATTCCAAGCGCATCTACCTGGTGACCGGGCACTACGACTCGCGCAACAGCGACACGCTGAACATCGAGGATGAGGCGCCGGGCGCGAACGACGACGCCAGCGGCGTGGCCGTCAGCCTGGAGTGCGCCCGCGTGCTCAGCCGCTACAAGTTCCCCGCCACGCTCATCTTCATGGCGGTGGCGGGCGAGGAGCAGGGGCTGAATGGCAGCAAGCATTTTGCCAAGTGGGCCAAGTCGCAAGGCATGAACATCGAAGGGGTGCTGAACAACGACATCGTGGGCGGCAACAAGACGCCCGGGGACAGCACGCAGGATGCGAGCATCGTGCGCGTGTTCTCCGAGGGCGTGCCCACGGCGGCGACCGAGCAGGAGGTGCGGATGTTGCGCGCCCTGGGCGGGGAGAACGATTCCCCATCGCGGCAACTGGCGCGCTACGTGCGTGAGGTAGCGGAGAAGTACCTGCCCGCGCGCAGCTTTGGTCCCAAGCTGGTGTTCCGGCGCGACCGCTACCTGCGTGGGGGCGACCACATCTCTTTCAACGAACAGGGCTACGCCGCGGTGCGTTTCACCGAGTATCGCGAGGACTACAACCACCAGCACCAGAACGTGCGCACCGAGAACGGCGTCGAGTACGGCGACCTGCCCAAGTTCGTGGATTTCAACTATGTGGCCAACGTAGCGCGGCTGAACGCGGCGACGCTGGCCGCGCTGGCTTCCGCCCCGGCTCCGCCCGCGAAGGTCCGGCTGCTCACCAAGCAGTTGGAGAACGACACTGCGCTGGCCTGGGAGGCTTCGCCCGGCGGACTGGCGACCGGCTATGAGGTCCTGTACCGGGCTACGACGGAAGCGGAGTGGCCCATCCTGGGCGTGGTCAACGTAGGCGACGCGACCACGGCGACCATCCAGCGCTCCAAGGACAACGTCATCTTCGCTGTCCGTGCCGTGGACAAGAGGGGACACAAGAGCCTGGCAGTGGTGCCGGTGCCGGAGCGGTAGAACTTCCCCGGGGCTCAAGCCCCAGGTCTCCTAACGCAGCTTTGCGGCACGGCTGAAGTCGTGCCGTCTCGCCCGTCTCTCCATTACACTAAGAGTGGTTTTGTCTTGACCATCACGCGCGGCAACATCTCGATGAGCCTTCCGCCTTTCCCCAAGGTGGTGAAGACGCTGGTGATCCTGAACGCCGGCATCTTCCTGCTGACACTGCTGCTCGCCGCCACCATCCCGCTGGCGGGGGGCTGGATCGCGACCTGGCTGGGGTTGGTGCCGGCGCTGGTGGCGAAGGGCGCGGTGTGGCAATTGGCGACCTACGCCTTCCTGCACGGCGGCATCCTGCACATCGCCTTCAACATGCTGGCGCTGTGGATGTTCGGCTCCACGCTGGAGATGGACTGGGGACGGCGGCGGTTCCTGGAGCTTTACTTCTTCTCCGCGGTGGGCGCGGCGCTGGTGACCATCGCCATTTCGTTCAGCGGAGCCCTGGGACTGACCCCCAACACCTCCACCATCGGCGCTTCGGGAGCCATCTACGGACTGCTGATCGGCTTCGGGATGGTGTACGGCGACCGCGAGCTGATGCTCTTCCCCCTGCCCATCACCATCAAGGCGAAGTACTTCGTGGGAGCGTGGATCTTCATCGCCCTGGCGCTGGCGCTCCAAGGAAGCGGCAGCAACGTGGCGCACCTGGGCGGGGTGTTCTTCGGATTTCTCTACGTCAAGCTGCTGCTGCGCCGCCGGATGCCGGCGCGGAGCTCGGGAAGCTCCTTCAGCTTGCGCGACTGGTACTACCGCTGGAAGCGACGGCGCGCGGCAAAGCAGTTCGAGGTCTACATGCGGGAGCACGGCGGCGGCCCCTACGTGGACCCGCTGTCCGAAGACCAGGACCCCCGGGACAGGGCTCCGCAGAAGAAGAACGGGGAGTCGCGCGGACCGTGGGTGCACTGACAATTGGCGACTGCCGAATGTCGATTGACGATTGGCAATCGAAAATCGGCAATCGAAAATCGTCAATCGGGCGTGCTGCCCTCCGCCGCGACGAAGACCAACTGGTCGCTGACCAGGAAGTTCAGCACGCCACAAGCCGCAATCGCTCCCAGATTCGCCCATAGCACCGGCAGGTGGAGCGCGCCCACCAGCAGTCGCATCATCAGGAGATTGCCGAGCAGTGAGATCAGGCCGTTGGCCAACTGGAAGCGCAGGAAGCGGCCGAGCAGGCGGTGCAGGAGCGGGGTGGCGCGGTCGCGCCAGGTCATGCGCTCGTGCCAGAGGAAGTTGTGGAGGACGGCGGCTTCGACCGCCAGCGCCGTGGCCGCCAGGTACCAGACTCCGGCGCGGGTGAGCAGGCTGAGCGCCGCCAGTTGCACGCCAATGCCCAGGGCGCCGACGAAGTTGAACTTCAGCCAGCGGCGACCGAGGGTCTTCCAGTCGTCGCGCGGGGCGATGCTCGTCTCGGTCACGGCAGCCGCTCCAGGCGGTAGAGGTAACGGATGTGGCGCAAGGCTGAGACCACCGTCATCGCGGCCATGCCGGCGATGGCGATGACACCGCCGAAGTCGAAGAGCCGGAATTCCGCGCCCAGGAGGTGGATGTTGGGATGGGTGAGCAGAGCGACGTTGCCGGTGGCCAGCAGCACGCGCACCTCGGTGGGCCCGAACTTCCAGAAGGAGAGGTGGAAGTTTCCGAGAGTGTAGGTGGCAAGGTAAACCTCGATGGAGAGGAGCAGGAAGGCGATCAGCATGCCCAGGGCGATGCGCTCGTGGACGTAGCCGGAGAGGGCCAGGCCGCCCATGAGGGCGAGGGCGCCGAAGCTATCGAGAATGTGGTCCACGTAAAAGCCATAGCGCGGGCGCAGGTGATTGCGCACGCGGGCGAGGGTGCCGTCGAGGCTGTCGCCCAGCCAGTTCAGCGCCAGAAAGAGCGTGGCCAGGAGCAGAGCCGCCGGATAGCGGCGCGCCGCGGCATAGCAGGCGCCACCCAGCAGCATGGCCGCGAAGCCGAGCGCGGTGAAGTGGTCGGAGTTGAGTCGTGCCGGTGCGCGCTCGGCCAGCCAGACCAGAACCTTTTTCTCCAGGGGGGCGAGGATGCTCTGCTGGACGCGCTGGGCGTCGCGGAATCCCAGCCGGCCCAGTTCGCGCGGCTCCAGTTGCGCCGCCGCGGCTCCGCCCAGGTCGGAATATTCGAGCTCCTGCGTTCGTTCGGTGGTTGCCATGGAAATTGCCTCCGGTCCCGGGTAGTGTCGCCGTTCCCGGCCGATTGCGGCAATGCACGGCATCTCAACTCGAAGACAATTGCAGGTAGCCCGCTAACTGACTGACAGATAAAGAGATATACGGGCGCGGCGCGGCTCTCCACCGGACCTGGATGCTTTGCTCCGAGGCCCGCGCCATATACATTAGGCGCGGGATGTCCCCGGCGAAGAAGGTGTTTCGTTTCGGAGCGTATGAGACCGACGCGGTCACGGGCGAACTGCGCAAGCAGGGCGCCCGGGTGCGCCTGCAGGAGCAGCCCTTCCAGGTGCTGGTGATGCTGCTGGAGCGCGCGGGAGAACTGGTGACGCGGGAGGAGATCCGCGAGCGGCTGTGGGGCGCGGAGACCTTCGTGGATTTCGACCACAGCCTGAACACCGCCATCAACAAGCTGCGGGAGACGTTGAACGATTCGGCGGCGGAGCCCCGCTACATCGAGACGCTGGCGCGGCGCGGGTACCGGTTCATCGCCGCGGTGGAGACAGCGGGAGCAGAGGAGCCGGCCACGGCCGGCGAAGTCTCCGCTTCCAACGCGAGCCCAGATCCCCTGCCCCGGGCGCCGCGGGGCGCGGTGCGCTTCCTGCTGGGGCTGATCCAGGTGATGTACCTGAGCTTCTATGTGGCGGCGCTGGCCAAGCTGGGCGCCATCGGAGCCATGGCGGAAGCGGCGCGGCTGCCAGGGGGGCTGCCGGAGCTGGCCGCAGCCACGGCGGCGCTGGGCATTCCGCTGCGGCTCTATCTGCTTTCCGCCGCCGCCTTCGACTATGGCGGGCTGGGGGAGAAGTTCCCCAAGCTCTTCCCTTACCTGTTCGCGCTGGACCTGCTGTGGGCGCTGGCGCCCTTCCTGCTGATGGGGAAAATAGGATTCGGGCTGGCCTTCGCCGCGACCGCGGCGCTGCTCTATGTTCCCTTCTCGCAGCGGACGCTGGTGCGGATGGGGTACGGGGGGAGCAAGACCTAGAACCCGCGGGCGAGGGCGCCCGCGCCACGCGAAGAGCAGGTTCCTCGCAGCGCTCGGAATGACAATCCACAAAAGTTGGGAACCCGCGGGGCGAGGGCGCCCGCGCCACGCAGGCTAATCTTTGCGGCGGTCGGAAGGCTTAGGGCGGGGGAGGCGGCGGCGCTCGGGCTGGCGGTGGGCGGATTCGGCGCCAATGCGGTGCAGGCGCAGGAAGTTGGTGGAGCCGGAGGACTGGCTGGTGCCGGCGACCACGGCGATGACGTCGCCGGATTCGACTGCCTTGCTTTCCAGCAGCGTGGACTCGGCGGCGCGCACCATGTCGTCGGACGAGGGAGCGTGCTTGCAGGGCAGCGGCTGCACTCCCCAGAACAGGTTCATGCGGTTGCGGACTTCGGCGGCCGCGCTGAAGGCGTAGATGCGGGGCTCGGGGCGGTATTTGGAGATGAGGCGGGCGGTGGCGCCGGTCTCGGTGAAGACGGCGATGGCGCGCATGTCGAGGTCCTGGGCGGCGTGGGCGACGGATTCGCAGATGGTCTCGGAGATGGAAAGCTGCGCGCCGTCGCGGCGGCGGCGATGAGGCACCCCGGTCTGCATGTGGGCCTCGGCCTCGGCGACGATGCGGGACATGATGGCCACGGCTTCGCGAGGATACTTGCCGGCGGCGGTCTCGGCGGAGAGCATGACGGCGTCGGTGCCGTCGAAGACCGCGTTGGCCACGTCGGAAGCCTCAGCCCGCGTGGGCCGCGGGTTCTCGATCATGGATTCGAGCATCTGGGTAGCGGTGATAACCGGCTTGCGCCACTCGGCGGCCCGGCGGATGACGTGCTTCTGGATGATGGGGACCTTCTCGGGCGCGACCTCGACGCCCAGATCGCCGCGGGCGACCATCACGCCATCGGCCACGTCGAAGATCTCCTCCAGGTGCTCGATGGCTTGGGGCTTCTCCAGCTTGGCGATGACGGGAACGTGGGCGTGGCGGGCGGCGATGAGGCGCTTGGCTTCGCGCACGTCCTCGGCGGTGCGCACGAAGGAGACCGCCACCAGGTCCACGCCGTGCTTCAGTCCGAATTCCAGGTCTTCCTGATCCTTCTCCGTGATGGCAGGGACGCGGACCAGAGTGCCGGGAAGGTTGATGCCTTTGTGCTCGCCCAGCAGGCCGCCGTTGATGACCTCGCACTCCAGGTCGTCGCCGTGGAGGGCGGTGACGCGCAGTTCGATGAGGCCGTCGGCCAGCAGGATGCGCGCGCCCGGCTCCACTTCGCGCGACAACTCGGGGAAGGTGGTGGAGATGAGGGAGGCGGTGCCGGGGACGTCGCGGGGGGTGATGGTGAGCTCGGAACCGGCTTTGAGCGCCACCGGGGTGCGGTATTTCAAGCGTCCAGTGCGGATCTTGGGTCCGGAGAGGTCCTGGAGGATGCCCAGGGAGCGGCCTTCGCGCTCGGCGGCGCGGCGCAGACGCTCGATGCGGCGGGCGTGCTCCTCGTGGGTGCCGTGGGAAAAATTCAGGCGGGCCACGTCCATGCCGCTCCGTACCAGATCACGGAGCACGGCTTCGGAACTGCTGGCGGGCCCGATGGTGCAGACGATCTTGGCTTTGCGGTTCATGGCGCCACCCCCTCCCGATGGAAGAAGGTCTGGTCGCCCACCTGCTCGGAGATGGCGCGGGGATAGAGCACGGCGTTGAACTCAGCTCCCACCAGAACGATGATGGAAAGAATGTACATCCAGACCAGCAGGGCGATGGCCGCGCCCAGCGAACCGTAGATCAGGTTGTAGGTGGCCACCGTCCTGACGTACCAGGCAAAGAGCACAGTGGCGGTGAACCACAGGCCGGTGGCCAGGCAGGCGCCGGGGAGCACGCGATGCCAGGGCTGGGTGCGGGGCAAGCCGTGATGATAGAGAAGCGAGATCACAGCGATGCTGGCGAGGGTGGCGATGGCCCAGCGTCCGGCAATCCACAGCAGAAAGATGTAGGTGCCCATAGTGCGTGAACTGTGCAGGGAGAGCCAGGTCTCGATCTGATTGCCGAAGGCCACCAGCAGGGTGGCGAACGTCATGGGCAGGAAGGAGAGGCCCACCAGGAAAAGGGCGATGGCGCGCTCTTTCCACATGCCCCAGGTCTTGGTGAGGCGGTAGGCGCGGCGGAAACCGTCCATCCAGGACATCATGACGCCGGAGGCGGCCATGAGGGTGATGAGGGAAGCGGAGATCAGCAGGCGGGTGGGCCGCTGCTGCCCGGTGTGGAAGTAGGCGATGGCCTCGGAAGCCGGGCCGGGAGGCAGCACGGCGCCCACGGCGGTGGCCACCTCACGGATGAGGACATGGGTCTGGCTGGAGTAGGAGAGGATGCTGGCCACCACCAGCAACAGCGGGAACAAAGTGAGCACGGAGGAGTAAGCGGCGGCCTTGGCGATGGCGAAGCAGTCGTCCTCGAAGGCGCGCCAGCAGGCGCGACGGAACAACGAGACGAAGCGGAGCAGGGGCGACATGCGCGGTCATCGCTCCTTTCGGAGGGAGGCGCGGCCGGAAAGGCCGCGCTCCCGGAGTCCGAACCCAGGCATCACTCGGCGGCGACTTCTTCGCTCTCGCCCTCGTTCTCGCCTTCCTGGCGCATGAGCTCGAGCTGGCGCTCGGCCTCCTCGTAGGCGGCGGAGACTTCCTCCTGCACCTTGGCGGCGGCTTCTTCCAGTTCGGGCGCCAGGCGCACGTTGCGGTAGTACTCCATGCCGGTGCCGGCGGGGATCAGGCGACCCATGATGACGTTCTCCTTGAGGCCGCGCAGGTGGTCGACCGAGCCCTGGATGGAAGCTTCGGTGAGCACGCGCGTGGTCTCCTGGAAGGAGGCGGCGGAGATGAACGAGTCGGTGGAGAGCGAGGCCTTGGTGATGCCCAGCAGCAGGGGGCGGCCGGTGGCCGGCTTACCGCCGTTCATGATCACCTTCTCGTTCTCCTCGCGGAAGCGGAACTTGTCCAGTTGCTGCTCCAGCAGGAACTGGGTGTCGCCCACATCCTCGATCTTCACCCAGCGCATCATCTGG
>Ga0255310_10000091_pt1 | contig 15777 bp, 16 predicted proteins | sample EtOH1_T0_E1_meta_FD_201359 | JGI IMG/M metagenome (GOLD analysis project Ga0255310, IMG submission 201359) | Sandy soil microbial communities from University of British Columbia, Vancouver, Canada - EtOH1_T0_E1 | ecosystem: Engineered > Artificial ecosystem > Sand microcosm > Unclassified ...
AGGTGGCGGATTACATGACAGTTCTGCTGCACTGATACCCTATCTTACCTCTTTCAACGAACCATTTTTATTATTATCAACAGGCACATGGTGTATAAGTTTGAACCCGTTTAATCATACCATGCTTACTGATTATGAATTGCATGAAGATTGCCTTTGTTATTTGTCTTATGAAGGCAAACCAGTAAAAGCATCAAGAATATTTGCCGGGTATGAACATGAGCAGGAAGTAAAACGGCTGGCGGAATATTTTTCAAAACCGGTCAATTATTATACTGCTGTTACCGTGGATACTGATTTATTAAAAAAGCAAAAGCATGATATTGAAAAATCAAGACTGGTAACTTCCAACTCTCAACCAGCGAAATCTGCTTTTGGAAAAAGAAATCTTGCGGATTATAAAAATTATGAAGAAGCCTATCACCAGCTGATAACGGATATAGTGGCTTTGCAGGTTAGAAGTACCAATCTTGTTTTGAAAGGAACGGGTGTAAAAAGAATTTTTGTAGATGGCGGATTCAGTAATAATCAAATTTTTATGTACCTGATGGCAGATGCTTTTCCGGATATTGAAGTGTACGCTGCCTCTGTAGCGCAAGCCAGCGCATTGGGAGCAGCCCTGGTTTTTCATCCGCATTGGAACAGCCAACAGCTTCCTTCAGACATCATTGAAATGAAATTGTACTCAGTTACGCATCAAACATCTATCTGAAACAACAACACATTTTAAAATAACAATGAAGTGGGAATATAACAGTAAATATCCTTCGGTGGAGGATCTGAGGGCTAAGGCCAAAAGAAAGATTCCAAAATTTGCATTTGAGTATCTCGACGGAGGTTGTAATGAAGACGTGAACCTGCATAAGAACACAACTGAACTCCGGGAAGTGGAACTGCTACCATTTTATCTCAGCGAGCATAAGGGGTCTGATATGAAGACTGAATTATTCGGTCATGTATATGATGCTCCTTTTGGTATAGCGCCGGTAGGTTTGCAGGGTTTGATCTGGCCGAACTCACCGGGAATTCTTGCGAAAGCCGCTCTTCAGCACAACATACCATTTATATTAAGTACAGTAACTACTTCAGGAATTGAACGGATCAGTGAATTAACTGAAGGAAGAGCATGGTACCAGTTGTATCATCCGGCGGAAAATTCTTTGCGGGATGATATTTTAAAAAGATTGCAGGCAGCGGGTTATCCCGTCCTGGTTTTGTTAAGCGATGTACCATCATTTGGTTTCCGGCCAAGAGATATAAGAAATGGTTTGGCCATGCCGCCAAGAATGACGCTGAAAAATATTTTGCAAATAATGACAAGACCTGAATGGGCATTGAAAACCTTGTATCATGGAATACCAGGTTTTGCAACGTTGAAACCATACATGCCGAAAGGATTAGACATGAAACAACTTGGATTATTCATGAATAAAACTTTTTCTGGCAGGCTGAATGCAGAAAAAATTGCACCAATAAGAGATCAATGGAAGGGAAAGATTGTATTGAAGGGAGTAGCAACAGAAGAAGATACAGAAATGGCCATCAAACTGGGGCTGGATGGTATTATTGTTTCCAATCATGGGGGCCGTCAACTCGATGCTGCCAAATCTGCTATTAAATCTTTGGAACCAATTGTAAAAAATTATAAAGGCAGGATAAAAATAATGATGGATAGCGGCATTCGTTCGGGACCTGATATAGCAAGGACATTGGCAAGTGGTGCGGAATTTACTTTTTTGGGCCGCTCATTTATGTATAGTGTGGCTGCGCTGGGAGATAAAGGGGGCCATCATATTATTTCAATTTTAAAAACACAACTGCAACAGGTGATGGAGCAGGTTTGTTGTGAAAAAGTGGTTGATTTTCCCGAACATCTTGTTCCCTAATAGCATTATTAAATACTCGTCATACTTCTTTCCGGAATACAGATATGATGTAACTTTAAAGTATGAAGGAGATCCGTGATATTATAAAGAAATATGATGAAGCGCAAAAGCTGGGAAAACAATCAGCTTTGGCAACGGTTGTGCATGTAGAAGGTTCATCTTACCGCCGACCAGGAGCCCGAATGCTGATTGAAGAAGATGGTCAATTGACAGGTGCTATCAGTGGCGGCTGCCTCGAAGGAGATGCATTACGCAAAGCCTTGTTGGTGATGAATGAAAAAAAAACAAGACTGGTTACTTATGATACGATGGATGATGACGATGCAAAATTTGGCGTAGGTCTCGGATGCAATGGCATTATACAGGTGTTAATTGAACCAATTGATGATACTAATCCAAACAATGCAATTCATTTTTTAAAAGCAGTAAATGAAAAAAGACAGCAATCTGTTTTAGTTACTTTGTTTTCTCTCAAGGATAAAAAAAATCCACAGTATGGCACTTGTCTTTTATTGAAAGAAGATAAATCTGTTATTGATACTGCCCCGGTGCTGAAAGATATTTTAATGGCTGATGCGAAAGAGGCATTGATAAATCAAAATTCTTCTTTTAAAAATTATATTTCAGAAGAGCACAACTTCACGGCTTTTATTGAAGTGATAAAACCAACTGTATCACTGGTTGTTATTGGCGCAGGTAATGATGTGATGCCATTGGTGGATATGGCAGAAATTCTCGGATGGGAAACAACTGTGGTTGATGGCCGTGCCAATTATGCAAAAAAAGAAAGATTTGTAAGTGCCTGCCAGGTATTGGTTTCAAAACCTGAACAGGTGCTGGAACAAATAACGATAGATGAGCAAACTGTTTTTCTGCTGATGACCCATAACTATAATTATGATATGGCGATGCTCAGGCAATTGCTTCAGAAAAATGTTCCTTACATCGGTATGCTTGGGCCAAAGAAAAAAAGAGAAAGAATGCTGGATGAATTAAAAGAAGAGGGATTGGTTTTCTCCGAACAACAACTCTCCGTTCTACATAGTCCAGTTGGTTTGGATATCGGCGCAGAAACTTCCGAAGAAATTGCTTTATCCATCCTGGCAGAAATAAAAGCATTGTTTGCCGGAAGGCAGGTTCAATCTTTACGAACCAATAAAGAAGTAATTCATCCACGTTCAGCCACTGCAATTGAAGAAGTGAAGCTAAGTTCAAAACAATAAGTTGCCATCAACTGAAAATATAGGAATTGTTGTACTTGCAGCCGGTGCTTCCACACGATTAGGTAAGCCAAAACAGTTATTGAAATTTCAGGGAAAGACTTTATTGAGACATACAGTCAACGAAGCAACGAATGCAAATGCCGTTGCTGTCATTGTTGTATTTGGAGAAAATGCAGATTTATTTACAAAAGAAATTGAAGGACTAAAAGTTGACATTGTTGAAAATAAGGAATGGGCAGAAGGAATGGCATCTTCCGTTCATACCGGATTAAATGCATTACTTCAGCATAAGCCAACTATTGATGCAGTAATTTTTATGGTGTGTGATCAACCTTATATTTCTTCTTCCCTGCTAAATGAACTAATTACTACCCGACAAAAGACCGGGAAGCCAATTGTTACCTGTAATTATGGAGATTCAATTGGCCCTCCTGCACTATTTCATAAATCTTTTATTCCTGAGCTGCTTAAATTGAAAGGAGACACAGGTGCAAGAAAGATTATACAGCAAAATATGGGTGAAGTGGCTACTGTTTTATTTCCGCAGGGTAAAATTGATATTGATACAAAAGAAGATTACGAAGCATTGGAAAATTCATAACCACTTTCCCAATTTCTTCAGGCTTTCTGCATTATGTACCGGGGCAAATACATCTATAAAAGGCATAGCTGCTTTCATGCCTGATACGTGAGGTTTATAATCTTCAAAACCTGCCAGTGGATTTAACCAGATAAGTTTTTTTGACCTTGTATGAATAGACTCCATACTACTTTTAATTAAGTCAATATGGCCCGTATCCCACCCATCGCTCAGGATAATGACGATGGTTTTTGAATCCAGCATTTTTTTACCATATTCATTGACAAACACATTCAACGCTTCACCGATCCTTGTACCGCCGCTCCAGCCGCTATTCTCCATACTTAATAAATTCATTGCTTCATCAAAATTCTTTTGTTTAAGCAGGGAAGTAATTCTTTTTAAGGAAGTACTGAAGACAAAAGTTTCCATTCTTTTGAAAACCTGCTGAAAGGCATACATGAATTGAATGAAAAAGGCTGAGTATAGTTCCATGGAACGACTGACATCGCAAAGCAAAACCAATTTCACACGGTTACGTTTGGGGCGACGGTGAATTATGTCGAGCAGCTCACCACCACGACGTAAATTCTTCCGAAGCGTTTTTCTTAAATCAGGTAAGTCAATTTTATGAGAGTACTCATACCGCCGGTTGGTTTTTGCAGCTAACCTTTTAGCAATGCTTTTCACTATCTGCATCAGCTCTTCGACCTCGTCTTCCGGTACTGCGGAAAAATCTTTTTGAGAAATATTTTCATTCAGACTGTACGATGCCGTTTCTTCTGTTTCTTTATTCCGGTTGCCATGGAGCCATGCACTTAATGATTTCAATTGCGGCTTGGCAATTTGTGGCGGTTTTTTTGTTTGTTCATTTTTTAATTTGGCATCAACAGCCTTATTCAATTCTTTCCAGTATTCATTGAATAAGTTTTTAAATTCATCCAGCTGTGTTTTACTCCGGCAAAATGTTGCTTGTAAGGCAAGAAAGAAAATCTTGTTGTTACTATAGTCAATAAATTGTAATGCCTGTAATGCGGTTGCTTCTTCTTCCACAGTAACTGTAAATCCTTTCTGCCGGAGAAAGCGGCAGAACTGAACAATGTTTTGAGAAAGTGAAGTAAGACGTGTGATCATGATTATCCAACTTTGGAACGGACTCCTGTTTTTTCCATCAACTCACTCAACGATATCTGCACCTGTCTTGTATCTCTCCAGTCCTTTAAAACAACACCCAGCGTTTGTTCAATAATTGATTTATCAAGATGATCAATATGCAAAGCAGATAATGCCATTGCCCAATCCAATGTTTCTGCTACGCCTGGAGTTTTTTCCAATTTAAGAATACGCAGTTGCTGCATGAAGCCGGTGATCTGTTCAGCCAGTTTTGCATCAATGCCAGGCACTTTATTTTTTACGATCATCCACTCTTTTTCAAAATCAGGATAATCAATATATAGATACAAACAACGTCTCCTCAAAGCTTCACTGAGTTCTCTTGTTCTGTTGCCAGTCAATATTACTTGTGGAATATGTGTTGCTTTAATGGTACCGATCTCCGGAACGGTTATTTGCCAGTCACTCAATACTTCCAGTAAAAAACTTTCAAACTCTTCATCACTTCTGTCTATTTCATCAATTAATAAAACGGGTTTCTTATGATGTGTGATGGCCTGGAGTAATGGTCTCTTCATTAAAAAGCTATCGCTGAAAATTGTTTTTTCTTTTTCTTCCACTGGTTGATCGTTATGCTCCACCATTTTCAGGTGCAGCAATTGCCGTTGATAATTCCATTCATACAATGCATGTGTGGCATCAAGACCTTCATAGCATTGGAGACGGATCAGATCTGTTTGCATTGCATTGGCCATTACTTTGGCTATTTCAGTTTTGCCAACACCGGCTGGTCCTTCAACCAATAATGGTTTATTTAATTTCAAAGAAAGAAATACGGACATAGCAACGCTGTTATCGGTAATGTAGCCTTGCTCATGTAACATTCTTTTTATGTCGGATAGATTTATCGTATTATCCTTTGGCATCTTTTGGTTATTCTATTTCAATAACACTGCGTCCATTTGTGCCCCATCGGGGCATCCTTTTTATAGAACCTGAATATAGGGATTTCGGCTGGCTCCGCAGGAGCCTCCTGAAAATCATTCCATAAAATCAAACATATATTTTTCTTCATAGGGTATTTCGAATTTTTTAAGAAAATCTAAATACTCCTGCCGGAATGTTATTTTTCTATGTCGTATTTCCTGTCTCAGCACATATTTAACAACTTCGTCAATATGTGAATGCGAATAAGAAAATACTCCATATCCTTTCTGCCATCTGAATTTACCATTTACCCATCTTTTGTAATTAATAAACTCATTGCTTTCCACTTTTATTTCTTTGACAAAATCTGCAATCAAGACGGAAGGTTTAAAGCCGACAAAAATATGTGCATGATCGGGCATACAATGAACGGCAAGCATTTTGGCTTTGCGGTTCTGAACCAGACCGGTGATGTATTTATGCAATTCTTCTTTATGTTCTTTTGGGATTAGGGCCTGCCTGTATTGTACTGCAAAAACAAATTGCAGATAGATTTGAGAGAACGTATTGGGCATAAGGTAATTTTTATCATATAGGGGTTAATCACAGGCGGCTCCTACGGAGCCATACCCAGCTTGTGAGTCTTTTTCTATAAACAGTGTGCTCCTTCGGAGCAAGGATATAGAATCATTAATTTGTATCACAGTTTAGTACTCAGCCACTATTGCCCCATCGGGGTTACCTGTTTATAAAAAATTGTATCATATCGTTTCTGAGAACCCATGAGGGTCTCCGATATTCCTTGATTCTAAACAAAAGAAGGCGGCATTACTACCGCCTTGCTTTGGAAAAAATTCTTTATCAGGCTACGGCCTGCAATGCTTTTTTCAAATAAACTTTAGCCAGGTGTCTGCGGTATTCTTCTGATGCAAAATGGTCGCTTAAGATATTTACACCACTCAGGGCCGAATTAACAGCTGCTGCAATAGAATCATTGTTGATATTTTTTTCTGATACCGCATTTTCCGCACCGGTATCCCTGAATGGAGTATCGCCTACACCTGTAAACGAGATATTGATTTTACCATCAGGAAAACGCATTACTGCACATCCGGCAATTGCAAATCTTGATGCCGGTTGAGAAAATTTCTGGTAAGTTGTTTTTGTTCCTTCAGCCGGAACCGGAATACGGACGGCGATAATAATTTCATTTTCCTGCAATGCAGTTGAGAATAATCCGGTAAAGAAATCAGTTGCTTTTATTCTTCGCTTACCATTTTTTCCTTGTACTTCAATTCCCGCATCAGCAGCTAATACTAATGCTGGCCAATCACCTGCAGGATCAGCATGTGCTAAACTTCCGCCGATCGTTCCATGATTGCGAACCTGCACATCGCCGATCATCGATGCGCCTTTTGCAAAAAATGAAAGTTTGCTGTTGATGAGTTTATCGCCGGCAATATCTGAATGAGTGGCGCCGGCGCCAATGACGATTTCGCCATCTTCTTCTTTTATCCCTTTGAGTGCAGCAATATCTGCAATGTCCACCAGTTTTGATGGTTGGCTCAAACGCAGTTTCATAGCAGGTAATAAACTATGTCCGCCAGCTAATATTTTACTGTCACCATTTGACAAAGCGGCAATGGCTTCATCAACGGTTTTTACTTTTTGATAATCAAATGCGACTGGTATCATAAATGAAATTTTAGCCCCCATCCCTTAAAGGGGAGTTGAGCAGTTACGTTCCTTTTACAGGAACAAAATAAATTGGAAACAATCCTCACTGATGCCATTGGCATAACAGATGAAAGGATTGCGACGCAAGGGACGATGCTATGAAAAACTAATGCTGGTATCAAAATAACTTTTCATATATCGGTATGAATCTATAAACAAAGAACTTTTCCATACACCCCTTTAGGGCCTGCCTGCCGGCAGGCAGGGATGGGGACGGGGCTCAATTCTGCATGGCACGCCAAACTCTTTCTGATGTTAAAGGCATGCGGATATCTTTTACTTCATGGCCAGCACTCCAGAGTGCATCAATCACTGCATTCACTACGGCGGGTGTTGAGCCAATGGTGCCTGCTTCACCGGCGCCTTTTACTCCAAGCGGGTTGTGCGGACATGGCGTAACCTGGCTGGCAGTTTCATACATCGGGAAATCATCGGCACGAGGCATGCAATAATCCATATAAGAAGCGTTGGTGAGCTGACCATTCTCATCATATTCGGCTCCTTCGAAGAGTGCCTGTCCAACACCCTGCGCCACGCCGCCATGTATCTGTCCTTCTACGATCATCGGGTTAACGATATTGCCGACATCATCTACGGCAATGAAACGTTTCAATTTTACCTCTCCGGTTTCTTTATCCACTTCCACAACCGCAATATGACAACCGAATGGATAAGTAAAATTGGCGGGGTCATAAAAACTGCTGAAGTCAAGACCAGGTTCGAGATCTTTTGGATAGTGGTGCGGGACATAAGCTGTAAGAGCAACATTGGCAAAGGGGATTGATTTATCAGTTCCTTTTACAGTGAACTTGCCGTCTGCAAAATCCATATCATCAGCGCTGGCTTCGAGCAAATGCGCAGCGATCTTTTTCCCTTTCTCAATGATCTTCTCAATACTTTTTACAATAGCAGTGCCACCTACGGCAAGACTTCTTGAGCCATAAGTGCCCATGCCGAAGCCGATACTATCTGTATCGCCATGAATGATGTCCACATCATCCATACTGATGCCGAGTTTATCAGCTACTACCTGTGCAAATGTTGTTTCATGTCCCTGCCCGTGAGAATGTGAACCGGTGTAAACAGTTACTTTGCCAGTTGGCTGCACACGGATCTGCCCGAATTCAAACAAACCAGCTCTTGCGCCGAGTGAACCAACAACTGCTGATGGAGCAATACCACAAGCTTCGATATAAGTTGAGAATCCAACACCTAGCAGTTTTCCATTTTTAGCAGCTTCTTTTTGTTTATTACGGAAATCCTGGTAACCGAGCATCTCTAATCCTTTTTCCAACACACCATGATAATTGCCACTATCATATTGCAGAGCTACCTGTGTCTGGTAACCCGGTTGATTCACTCCGTCAAACGGCGGAATGAAATTTTTAAAACGTAACTCAGCCGGGCCCATATTCATTTCATGTGCTGCAAGATCCATTAATCGTTCCAGTAAATAAGTTGCTTCGGGTCTTCCTGCACCCCGGTATGCATCGACTGCTGTGGTGTTTGTAAACACCGCGGTGACATCAACGTTTATTTTTGGTGTTGTATATAATCCCTGTAACAAAGTACCATGCAGGTAAGTGGGGACACAACTGCCGAATGTAGAAAGATAGGCACCAAGATTAGCATAAGTCTTTACACGCAATGCAACAATTTTTCCATCATTGTCAAAACCCATTTCAGCTTTTGTTACATGGTCACGGCCATGAGCATCCAGTAAAAAACTTTCAGTTCTTTCAGCGGTCCATTTTACCGGGCGACCGATTTGCTTTGTGCACCATGTCAGCAATGCTTCTTCTGTGTAATGAAAAATTTTACTGCCAAAGCCACCGCCAACATCCGGACTTACTACTCTTACTTTATGTTCTGGAAGTCCAAGCACAAATGCACACATCAGCAAACGGATCACATGCGGGTTCTGGCTGCTGGTATATAAAGTGTATTTATCATTGATGGGATCGTAAGAACTGTTGTAACAACGTGGTTCAATTGCATTCGGCACCAAACGTTGGTTTACAAATTCAAGCGTAGTGACATGTGCGGCTTTACTCATTGCATCATTCACTTCTTCTATTGGATTGCCTAATGCCCAGTCATAACACATATTATTGGGCACATCGTCATGCACCAATGGAGCTCCGGCCTGTGCCGCTTTATAAGCATCTACTACGCAAGGCAATTCTTCATACTCTACATTCACAGCCTGCGCAGCATCAACCGCTTCTTCTTTTGATTCTGCAATTACAATCGCAATCGCATCACCTGCGTGTCTTGCTTTATCTGCCACCAACAACGGATGTTTTGGCTCCTTCATTGCATTGCCGTTTTTAAAATTCACCTGCCAGCCGGAAGGCACACCATTTATAGCCGCCACATCTGCGCCGGTATAAATTGCTACCACACCCGGCATTGCTTTCGCGGCACTTATATCAACACTTAAAATTTTTGCATGAGCATACTGGCTGCGTACAAAAGCTGCATAAGTTTGATGGGGCAGCACAATATCATCTGTATAATTACCATGACCGGTAGTGAATCTTTTATCTTCAACCCGTTTAACGGATTTACCGATCAGGCCCTTGGCTGAGGCCATTCCGTTACCATTACTTGTACTCATAATGTCGCCTCCTTTTTAATTTTTTTCTTTGAAGACATTTTATCAGCAGCATATTGTACTGACTTTACAATATTCTGGTAACCGGTGCAACGGCAGAAATTTCCTTCCAGCGCCACACGGATCTCTTCTTCACTTGGTTTCTTGTTATTCTTAAGCAGGTCAGCCGCCGTCATGATCATACCCGGCGTACAAAAACCACATTGCAATCCATGACACTGATTGAAGCCTTCCTGCAGCGGATGCAATTCACCATTGGTCGCCATTCCTTCTATCGTCATGATCTTAGATTTATCGGCCTGTACCGCCAGCATCGTACAACTTTTCGTGGCTTTGCCATCTACAAGTATGGTACATGCGCCGCAACTACTGGTATCGCAGCCTACATGTGTGCCAGTCAGCTTCAGTTCATCACGCAGGTAATGCACCAGCAACAACCGCGGCTCCACTTTGTCGGTATGTTTAACTCCGTTAACTGTTACAGTAATTTTAGTACTCATGGAATTTGATTTTTAAACCTCACCCTCTTATCCCTCTCCTTCAGGAGAGGGAGGCCGGGCATTAATATTTTTTATCAACTTCAGTAATTAAGCATTTCACCTTTATTAACTGCTATCTACTTTTTTATTTTTTTAATACCAGCATTAGTTCTTCATGGCATCACCTGTTGCGTCGCAATCACTTCATCGTTCCGTTTTCATGGTATCGGCCCCACCCTCTATCTCCCTCCCCGTTAGGGAGGGAGCAGTGCTTCAAATCTTTATTCGTCATTATAACTACCACATCATCTTTATATCTATGCCCAGCAATTTTCAAATACTCAAATCATCGCCAGTATTTTCAAATAAGCTGGCCTTGTGCGTCGGTGGCCTTCCCTGTCGGGGAAGGTCGGGATGGGGCTTCTTTCTCCAAATTTGCAAAGAACTGTTTTGTCAAAGTATTCGCCACACCCCCCAATACTCTTTGTCCCATACTGGCCAATAATCCCGTAAGCTTAACATCACCATCAAAACTGATTTCAGTCTGGGTTTCATTTATGGGTATTAATTCAATTTTTATTGCTGCATTGGCTTTGCCCACACTACTCGACTGATGCACTTTTAATGTAAATCCTTTTTGCACTTGCACATCTTCCATTTGAAGGTCACCGGTGAAAGATCCGCTTATCAACCCCATTTTTATATCAATAAATGATTTGAATGTATTTTCTCCTGTTTTTTCCAATCGTGAAATACCGGGAACTATTTTAGCAAGAGTACCGGTATCCATCAGCATGGCCCAAAGAGTTACCGGGGTTGCTGTTACTGTGTGCTTGCCTGTAAGTTGCATAGCAATCGGTATTAGTGAAGTGAGAAAAAGAACCCGCCGGATACTACCCTGCGGGAATTCCACCTTAAGTTATAGAAAAAACCATTACAATATCATTTTTGTTTTGCCCTTAACCCCCTCAAGGGAGGACTACAGTCCTCAGGTTAGCGTTTGCCTTGAGGAAATGATCATAAAAAGGAATTTATTTAGCCGGTTATATTTCCCTAAATTGACATTTGCCAAGCAGGAAATGAATAATTTTACCGCCCGGCCAAACAGAAATATGATAGTTGATAACTATAACCGTGTTCATGATTACCTGCGGATCTCACTCACAGATAACTGCAACCTGCGTTGCTTTTACTGCATGCCGGAGGAGGAATATGAATTTACACCGGCCTCAAAGCTGATGCAGAAAGGTGAGATTGTAACGCTGGCAAGAATTTTCGTCAGCCTCGGCGTCAATAAAATCCGGCTTACCGGCGGTGAACCACTGGTAAGAAAAGATGCCGGAGAAATAATTACTGCTTTATCCAAACTGCCGGTAAAGCTTACCATCACTACCAATGGCTCAAGGCTGCACGAATTTGCAGATATACTGGAGCAGGCCGGGGTTCGTTCTCTCAATATAAGTTTGGATACACTCCAGGCAGAAAAGTTTCAACTCGTAACAAGAAGAGATCAGTTTCAGAAAATATATGATAATATTCAACTTTTACTCAAAAGGGATTTTCATGTAAAAGTGAATATGGTAGTAATGAAAGGACTCAATGATAACGAGATTAATGATTTTGTTGAATGGACAAAAGATCAGCCTGTTCATGTACGCTTTATCGAGTTCATGCCTTTTACAGGAAACCGATGGACCAGCAATAAAGTATTTACCATGCAGCAAATGCTGGAAGTAATAAAAGAGAAGTACGATGTGGTAAGACTGCAGGATGAAAAACATGATACGGCAAAGGGATTCATGGTGCCGGGGCATTTGGGAACATTTGCTGTTATCAGTACCATGAGTGCCAATTTTTGCGGCGATTGTAACCGGATGCGGTTGACCGCCGATGGAAAAATGAAGAACTGTTTATTCTCAGAAAAAGAAACTGATTTATTGTCGGCATTGAGAAGAGGCGAAGATGTCATTCCATTAATTCATCAAAGTATTCTTGGTAAAGCAAAGGAACTCGGCGGGCAGTTTACTACAGACTTCGAACATCTCCATGCAGAAGATATTCATAACCGGAGCATGATAACGATCGGAGGATAACACCACCTGTTCCCCTAATGGGACACCCAGGTCCGATAAACTTTCAATAAATGATTTCAGTTTCTGAAGCAAAAAAAATAATCAGCGATAATGTTTCTGCGTTATTGCCAGCTAATCTTCCTTTACAACAAGCAGCAGGTTTAACATTGGCAGAAGATGTTTATGCTACAACAGATATTCCCGCGTTTCCCCAGTCATCAATGGATGGTTATGCTTTTTCTTTCAACGATTGGAAACAGAATAAAAAATTAAAAATCACCGGCGAAGTTGCTGCAGGAAGTAATGAAGCTTTTACTCTTAATCCAGGCAATGCTGTTCGCATTTTTACAGGAGCAGCAGTTCCTGCAGGTGCCGATACTGTAATAATGCAGGAAAAAATAAAAACGGTCAATGGTGAATTGATCATCGAAGATGAATATATACAAGTTGGAAACAGTGTTCGTCCAAAAGGCTCTGAAATAAAAGCCGGTGCATTAGCATTGGAAAAAGGTACTGATTTAACGCCTGCGGCAATTGGATTTTTAGCAGGCATTGGTATTACGGATGTAAAAGCTTATCCAAATCCTTCAATCAGCATTATTATTACAGGTAATGAATTACAGCAACCGGGCAAACCATTGCAGCACGGACAGGTGTATGAATCCAATTCGTTTGCACTAAAAGCCATTTTACAACAATTACATATTAATAATGTAGAAGTAAATTATGCAACAGATAAACCGGAAATAGTAACTGATACTTTGAAAAAAGCATTACAACAAAGTGATGTGGTTTTATTAACCGGTGGCATCAGTGTTGGTGATTATGATTTTGTGTTACAGGCATCAAATGAATGTGGCGTTGAAAAATTATTTCATAAAGTAAAACAACGGCCAGGAAAGCCATTGTATTTTGGAAATAAAGAAAACAAACTTGTTTTTGGCTTGCCGGGCAATCCTTCTTCAGTGCTTACTTGTTTTTATCAGTATGTAATTCCTGCTTTGGAAAAACTAAGTAGCAGAAAACCTGTTTTGCAAACTATACAAGCTCCCTTGTCAAAGCCATTTCAGAAAGCTGCCGGCCTTACACATTTTTTAAAAGGAAGTTATAATGGTAAAACTGTAACACCACTTGACGCACAGGAATCATACCGCCTGAGTTCTTTTGCCACCGCTAATTGTCTTATTCAAATAGATGAAGGGGTAACGGCATGCAAAGAGGGTGAGTTGGTTGCCGTATATTTATTGCCTGCTTAAATTTACCGGGTGGAAACAATCATCCTTTTTTACATACTGCTTTTTCTTGTCGCATTTCTCTATTCATCAGTAGGGCATGGCGGCGCCAGCGGATATTTGGCATTGATGGCCATCTTCAGCATTTCTCCTGATGTAATGAAACCAACAGCACTCTTGCTGAATCTTTTTGTTTCACTTACTTCCTTTATTCAGTTTTACCGGGGTAAACATTTTAACTGGAAAATATTTTTACCCTTTGCAATTACTTCCGTGCCGATGGCTTTTGTGGGAGGGCTAGTCACAGTAGATGCAGATATTTATAAAAAGATACTGGGCGTATTATTACTGGTACCGATCATTCGGTTTCTCTTTTTTGCCAATATCAAAGTAGAAGAAATAAAAAAATCAAATTTGATTTTGTCGCTGATAATCGGTGCGGTCATTGGTTTTCTTTCTGGTCTCATAGGTATTGGTGGGGGTATCATATTATCTCCTGTTTTATTATTATTAAAATGGACAGACATGAAACAAACAGCCGCTATCAGCGCCTTGTTCATTTTTGTCAATTCATTATCAGGTCTTGCCGGCCAATTGACAAAAGGTATCAATTTCAGCCCTGATATGTATGGCTATGTAGCAGTAGCTTTTATAGGAGGTATTTGCGGTGCTTATTTCGGTTCATTGAAATTCAAGTCAAATATTTTAAAATATATGCTTGCCGTAGTGTTGATTGTGGCAGCATATAAATTATTATTTACACAAGCATAATTATTGTTGCGCCAGTGCTGTCGGCAATCCATCCAGGCTCACCATATTTTTTTCTTTCCTGTATTCATCAAGACCTTCCTGCCCTTTGGTCTCAGCCCATTTTATTGCATGATCTCTTTCGCCGGCGTATTCATAAAGAGGAACGCCAAAACCACAGGATGTTTGTACCCTGAAAATATTGGCAACAATTATTTGTCTTGTGGCCGGGAGAATGGTGAAATGAGCAGATAGTTCATCCCATTCCGTATCGACTGGTAAAACGGTACGGCCTTTTCCATAAAGCCGCAGGATAGAAGGCGGACCATCAAAAGCACAGAACATAAAAGTAATACGGCCGTTTTCCAAAAGATGTGCTGATGTTTCATTTCCGCTGCCGGTAATATCCAGGTAGCCGACTGTGGTGGGTGAAAGAACCCGGAAACAATCAAGACCTTTGGGAGAAAGATTGATATGACCACCACTTTTCGGTGCCGTGCTTACAAAAAACAGGTGCTGATTTTCAATAAAAGCTTTATGGTGTTCTGTAATAAGTTCATGAACTTTGCCCATACCATTATTTTGGCATAAAGGTAATTTAAAACTATGCAGGTAAATATTATCCTATTCGGCCAGCTTACTGAAATAGCAGGAAACGCTGTGTCTGTAGATAATGTCGCCGATACAGATAGTCTTGTGAGAATTTTGCATAAACGTTACCCTGCATTGGCGGACACCAAGTATGTGATAGCAGTGAACAAACAGGTAGTAAATAGAAATATTCCTTTGAATAATAACAGTACAGTGGCTTTGCTGCCACCTTTTTCAGGCGGATAAAATGAGCAACTCTAACTTATATGAACGTTACCAGCGCCAAATCATCTTAAGTGAATTTGGCGAAGAAGGTCAGCAAAAATTGCTGAAGGCAAAAGTATTGGTAATCGGCGCCGGTGGTTTGGGTTGCCCGGTATTGCAATACTTAACCGCAGCAGGAATCGGCACAATCGGCATTGTAGATGATGACGTGGTGGCACTGAACAATCTCCATCGCCAGGTATTGTATTCAGTCAATGATATCGGTTTGTCAAAAGCGGAAAGAGCTGCACAGATTTTAAAACAATTAAATCCTGAAATAAAAATTATTCCTTATAATGAACGACTCGG
>Ga0255310_10000092_pt1 | contig 15740 bp, 13 predicted proteins | sample EtOH1_T0_E1_meta_FD_201359 | JGI IMG/M metagenome (GOLD analysis project Ga0255310, IMG submission 201359) | Sandy soil microbial communities from University of British Columbia, Vancouver, Canada - EtOH1_T0_E1 | ecosystem: Engineered > Artificial ecosystem > Sand microcosm > Unclassified ...
CGCACGCCTCGAGGACCTGGTCTTCGGCGCCTGGGACCCGATCCCCGACAACGCCTACGAGGCCGCCCTCAAGTGCGGCGTGCTGGACAAACACGAGCACATCGAGGTCATCCGGGATTTTCTCGACAAGATCGCTCCGATGCCGGCCGTCTTCGATCAGCATTACGTCAAGCGATTGCAGGGGACCAACGTCAAGCAGGGCAAGACCAAGCGCGAGCTGGCGGAGGCGCTGCGCAGGGACATCCGTGACTTCAGGGCCAAGAGCGGCTGCGACCGCCTGGTCGTCGTCTGGTGCGCCTCCACCGAGATCTTCATCCAGCCCGGTCCCGCCCACGAGACGGTGGCCTCCTTCGAGCAGGCGATGGACACCAACGATCCCACGATCGCTCCCTCGATGCTTTACGCCTGGGCTGCGCTGATGGAGAACGTGCCCTTTGCAAACGGCGCACCGAACCTCACGGTCGATGCGCCCGCCCTGGTGAAGCTCGCGGAACAGCGCAAGATCGCGATCGGAGGGAAGGACTTCAAAACCGGTCAGACCATGGTCAAGACCGTGCTCTCGCCGATGTTCAAGGCGCGGATGCTGGGGGTGTCGGGCTGGTACTCCACCAACATTCTGGGCAACCGCGATGGCGAGGTGCTCGACGATCCCGAGAGCTTCAAGACCAAGGAGGAGTCCAAGCTCGGAGTGCTCGAGTACATCCTCCAGCCGAAGATGTACCCGGAACTCTACGGGAATCTGTATCACAAGGTCCGGATCAACTATTACCCGCCGCGGGGCGACAATAAGGAGGGGTGGGACAACATCGACATCTTCGGGTGGTGCGGCTACCCGATGCAGATCAAGGTCGATTTTCTCTGCCGCGACTCCATCCTGGCCGCGCCGCTGGTGCTCGACCTCGCCTTGTTCTTCGATTTGGCGCAGCGGACGGGCTTTTCCGGCGTGCAGGAGTGGCTGTCTTTCTACTTCAAGAGTCCCCAGGTGGCCCCGGGGCTTTACCCGGAGCACGATCTCTTCATTCAGCACACCAAGCTCAAGAACACGCTGCGCTATCTGATGGGGGAGGAGCAGATCACGCACCTGGGAGTGGAATACTACGAATACGGCAAGGACTGATGAAGTACTTTCACCGCACGCCGGTGCTCCCCGACGCGGTGATCGCGCGCGCCACCGCGTTCTTCGCGAGCCGCCTGGCTCCGCTCGAAGAGGGGGCCCGCCGCCGCCGGTTCGCGGGCGCGATCGGACAGCTCGGCGTCAGCGCCCAGCCGGAGGGTGGGCACTATACCCTGGTGACCGTGGAGACCAATCAGCCCGGGGAGAGCGAGCTGGACAAGCTCGCGAAGCGCTTCCTGTCCGTGGTTCATACCCTGGCCGATCCCGCCCACCCGCTCCGGGGAGCATATTAGGTCGGCGTGTGGTGTTTCGGGACCGGCAACGTCTTGGGTAGGTAGCGGGGGTACGCTGGCCGGTTCAGCCTGGGCTTCATTCATCGAGGGCGCCGTGAGGCGCCCTCGTCTTGCTCGCGGGCGACCAGGCAGGAGGACACTATCATGACGAGGATTCCTTACATGTTGACGACCATTGCGGCGGCGCTTCTCGCCGGGACCTACGTACTCGGCACGACGCCCAGTCATCCGGCGCTGGAGCCAAAGTGGCGTGCGCTACTGGAGCCGGCGGCCGGATCCAAGGTACGGGGTGGAGCCATTGCGGAAGCGAGGGGGGCCGATTCGACTCGCTTCACGATTACGATCCGGGATGCGACTCCCAACGCGACCTTCGCCTGGCACATGCACTCGGGCACCTGTGCCTCCCCGGGAGGGGTGGTCGGCTCCGGCTACCCCGAGCTGCACAGCGGGCCCGGAGGCACCGCCGAGGCGGCCATCACGCTCGCGGTCGCTCCGCCGTCGACCGGCAGTTATCTGGTGCAGGTTCACGGGCCGACGGGGACCCCGATTTCTTGCGGCGCGCTGAAGCCCGTCGGGGGACAGTAGGCGACCTTCGCGACGTGTACTAAACGAATAGGCCCCGCCGCCCAGGGGCCGGGGAGGCCGGCTGGGCGACGGTAGGTCGGACTCCTCGGAGAGGTGGGAAACGAGTCGTCCGGGCCTATCCTTACTCTTCGATTGTCCGCTACGTCAAGACGCCGGCCTGCGCGCCCTGCTCCAGCACTTCCAGTTCCGCGATCCGGGCGAGATTCTGCTCGGCCGCGACTACTTCGCTCAGCGACTCCTCCAACAATTCAACGCTGCGACATTGCCCCAGCTGCCTGGCATAGGCGACGGCGGTTCCGTAGGCGGCCATCTCGTAGTGCTCGACGCGCTGCAGGCACGCGATAACAACCGCATCCAGCAGGCTGCCCCGCAGGCCCCGGCGCATGGTGTCTTCGGTCTCCTGCAGCAAGGCGGCGATCCCCAGGCAGCGCGGCCCCCGGGCGCTCACGCCCAGTGTTCCGAAGATTTCCTGCAGCCGGGCGATATGGGCTTCGGTTTGCTCGAAATGCTCCGTGAGGGCCTCCCGGAGCGAAGGGCATGTCGTTTGTTCCACTACGACCGGCAGGGCCACTTCGATTTGCGTCTCGATGCTGTAGAGATCGCGCAACTGATCCAACAGCAGATCTTCCATCGTTTCGAGCAACATGGCTATGTCCCTCTACAGTTCATACTGGTTGGCCTGAACCGCGTTGCTGATCGCAAAAAAAGAAAAGGCGCCTCCCCGCTGCTGCGGGATGGCGCCTTCGGCTGATGGAGCCCATCTCCATCCGACAAGGCGGGCCGCCGGGTCGGCGGCTCCTGGCTTCTATTGTACCCTATGTTATTGCCTTGCGCCTGCCTCCGCAAGAGCCCGAACCGCTGCGCCGTCCGTCAGAATCTTGCGCCGTGCGGATCGGGTTACTAACATGACGACGCAGGCGATGGATCGCGCACACAGAGGTCGCCAGGCACGGAGCGTCCCCCCCCTTGGTACCCGGCGGGAACTTCCGTGCCTCTTGTTCTTCCGGTGGTGAGGATTCGGGATGGCGCTTCCGCAAACCCGGGCGTTCCGGTCGATACTCCGCAGCTGGCGTGGGCCATGGGCGCCGACCGGGTGGCTGCTGTTCGTTCTCGGAGGAGCAGGCGTCGTCGGCTGGCTGCTGTCGATCCCCGTCCTGATCCAGCCGTTCCTCACCCGAGCACCCCTCAGGCCTCTCGCAGCGCTCGGCATGGTGGCGCTTGGCATCGGGGCGCTCGCCATCGATCGCGGACGCCCGCGGGTCGCCCTGATCACCGCGGCGATCGGGGTGGCCATCGGCTACGTCGCGCTATTGCAGCTGGCCACCGGCCACGATTTCGGACTCGACCGGCTCGTGCTCCGCCCGCGGATCGATCTGCAGACCCTCCCGGCCGCGCCGAAGATCCTCCCGGTCGCCTCGGCATTCGGGTTTCTGCTTGGTGGGGGGGGCCTCGCACTCATTGCGGCCCGATTGCGGGCGCCGACTGCGGGCGCGTTCGCCGTGGGGCTCGCCGGTGCCACCCTGGTCGCACTCAACCTGACGCTCCTCGTCGGGCAAGTTCTGGGCTTGTCCCAGGGGTTGCAGTTCGGCCGGCTGGCGGGTTCTTCTCCCCAGGTCGCCGTGGGGTTGTTTTCGCTCGGCCTCTGCCTCGCGACTTGGGCCTGGAGTCGGGATTGGAGCCCGGCGACGTACCCGGCCTGGATTCCCGTCGCCGTCGGGCTGGCCAGCTTGGTGTCGGTCGTGCTGATCTGGCGGGCTCTGGTGCAGGGCCAGCGCGATGATCAGCGCGCCTTGCTCAGTGCGGTCGCGCGGGGAACCGAAGATCGGGTCGAAGAGGCGATGGGCCGGACCAACACCGCGCTGTGGCGCGCGGCCTGGCTCTCCGCCAAAGAGGCGGTCGGTTCGGAGCGCTGGACCGCGCAAATGCAGAGCCTCCTGACGACCATGCCCGGCTTGACCGGCATCGCCTGGGTCGGGAAGGGCACGGAGACCATTCTCCTCCCGCCGGTCCGCGATTCCGCCATCCTCCGGGTTCAGATCGGGATGCAGCTCCCGACCAACCTCACGCCCAGCATTGCGGCGCTCGACTCGGTGCGGCATTTCTCGCTGGCCGACGCGACTCCGACGATCGCCATCGCGATTCCGCGCTGCGATCTCCAGGTATGCGAAGGGTTCATGGTGGGGCTACTCCGGGTGGACCAGCTGCTGCGGCCCCTGGTCACGGATTCCCTCGACGGATTTCACCGCCGGGTGTCCTGGCGCGGCCAGACCCTGTTCGGCCCCGCCCTCCCGACCGGGCAGGACCTTGAAGGGATCTACCGCTCGCTGGTTCCGCTGAACGACATGATCTGGGAACTGTCGGTCTGGCCGACCCAGGGACTGCGGCAGCGCTTGCCGAGCGGGTTGCCCGATCTGGTGCTGGCCTTCGGACTGGTGGTCAGCGCGCTGCTTCCCGTCGCCCTGCAGCTGACCCGGACTCTCAAGGCCAACGCGCGCACTGCGGAGCAGGTGCGGCTCCGTCTGGCGCTGGGCCGCGCCATGGACCGGGCCTGGTCCTGGGATCCGTCCAAGGCCGGGAAAGTCGCTCCCGCGTTACTCTCCTCCAGCTCGGGCCAGGAGGCGCGGGAAGGCGCCTGGACCGAGCTGATTCATCCGGAGGATCGCAGCCGAATCGCGGAGCTGCTCACGGCGCATCTGGAGGGCAGGACCCCGGCCTTCGAGGCACAGTACCGGCTGCGGGACGTGTCGGGGAACTGGCACTGGAGGGTCGATCGAGGCCACGTGACGGAACGCACCCGGGATGGGACCGCGGTGCAAATGCTCGGCGTCAGCGGGGACGTCAGCGAGCGCCGCCGGGTCGAGGAGGAACGCGCCAGCAGCGAGCAGCGCTTCCGGGCCATCTTCGACAGCGCCTATCAGTTCCAGGGGCTGCTCGACCTGGAGGGCCGCCTGCTCGAGGTCAACCCGACCGCGTTGAGCTTGCTCGCGCCCGGCGCCGCCGTCGAGGACCTGCAGGGCCTCGAGTTCTGGCAAGCCCCCTGGTGGCCTAACGCGCAGGTGCGCGATCGCATCCGCTCCGCCGCCGCGCTGGCCCGGGACGGCCATACGGTCACCGACGAAATCGAAGTCGCGAACGCCAAGGGGGACAAGCTGGTTCTGGACATCTCCCTCAAGCCGATCCGGGATGCCGCGGGCAAGGTGACCCAGCTGCTCGCCGAGGGCCGCGACATCACCGCCGGGCGACGCGCCGAGGCGCAGCTGCGTGAGGTCGAGGCGCTCAGCACCATGGGCCGGCTCGCCGCCCGGGTGGCCCACGAGATCAACAACCCGCTCGCGGGCATTCAAAACTCCTTCCTGCTGCTCCGCGACGCGATTTCACCGCAGCATCCCCACTATGCGTATGTTGGGGCCATGGAACGGGAGATCGCCCGGATCGCCGGCGTCACGCGCCAGCTCTACGAGACCTATCGCCCGGAGGCGAACGGGTCCGGCCAGGCGGGGGTGCGCACCCTGATCGGCGACGCGGTCGCCTTTCTCGAGCAGGTCAACCGGCCGGCCAAGGTCCGGATTCTGGCCGAACTGGGGTCGCTGCCGTCGCAAGTGCCAATACCCGAGTCGGTGCTGCGGCAATCCGTCTATAATCTGGTGCAGAATGCCGTCGAAGCGTCGCCACCCGGGGGGACCGTCACCGTGCAGGGAGCCATCGAGGACAGCATGTTCGTGCTGCGGGTACGCGACGAGGGAGCCGGGGTACCGCCGGAGATTCGCACCAGAATCTTTCAGCCCTTCGTCAGCACCAAGGACCGCAGCGTGGCCACGAGCGGCATGGGCATCGGGCTGTCGATGGTGCAGCGCTCCGTGACCGCCCTGGGCGGCAGCATCGAGCTGCTGGACCCGCCGAAGGGCGGAGCCGAATTCGTGGTCAAGATCCCGCTTTCCCCCCCCTCGCCCAGGGTAGCCGCACCGTGACGCCACGCGGAAGAATCCTCCTCGCCGACGATGAAGCCATTTTCCTGAGCTCGACGGCGGACCTGCTGCGCCGGGAAGGCTACGAGTGCGTCACGGTCCCCGACGGGGCCCAGGCGCTGGAGCAGGCCCGCCAGGGCAGTTTCGACCTCCTGATCACCGATCTGGAGATGCCGGGCAACTCCGATCTGGCGCTGGTGCGCACGATCGCGGAGTCGAGCGGCGGTCTGCCGGTGATCATTCTGACCGGGTATCCCTCGGTCCGCTCCGCCATCGCGTGCGTGGAGCTGCCGGTGGCCGCCTACCTCGTCAAACCGGTCGTCTTTCCGGAGCTGCTGGCCCGGGTCGAAACCGCGGTGCAACGCTTTCGGTCCTATCGCGCGCTGGAGAGCGCGGAACGCCGGCTCAACGATTGGCGGCAGGAATTCGAGAACGTCGTCAAGATCACGGGTGGGGGAACGGTCCCGGCTCCCGCCATCGACGTGTTTCTCTCGCTCACCCTGCGCAACGTGATGGGGTCCCTGACCGACCTGGACCAGCTGGGCCGGGCCCTGTCCGGGCGCTCGGTCGGGGAGCACCCCTGCCAGCTGATGAATTGCCCTCGCGGGGCCCAGCTGCAGGCCGCGGTGCGCGAGACCATCGAGGTGCTGGAACAGACCAAGAGCGCTTTCAAGTCCAAGCAGCTGGGCGAGCTGCGGCACAAGCTGGAGCTGCTGCTGCAGCACGTGTAGACGGCCGGTCCTCACCGGCATTATGTTTGGCGGCTGCGGCGCGCCGCCGGCGCGCGCCGCGTTACCCCTCGGAACCCACGCTTTTCGGAGAGATCCGCTCATGACTTGGATGGTCCAAGCCCTCGCCCTGGTGCAGGCCGCCGCGCCGAGAGCCGAAGGCGGCGAGGCGAACCTGGTGGTGCCGGACTTGTCCCAGGCCCAATTCCTCGGCGTCTCCGGTCGCGCGCTGCTGATGTCGGGATTGGTGGTATGTGCGCTGGGCCTGGTCTTCGGCCTGATCATCTACTCGCAACTCAAAAACATGCGGGTGCACGAGTCGATGCGGGAGATCTCGGAGCTGATCTACGAGACCTGCAAGACCTACCTGATCACCCAGGGCAAGTTCATCCTCATCCTCGAAGTCTTCATCGGACTCGTCATCGCCCTGTACTTCGGCGTGCTGCGGCACTTCGAGCCCTTCCGGGTGGCGATCATCCTGCTCTTCAGCCTGGTGGGGATCGCGGGAAGCTACGGGGTGGCCTGGTTCGGCATCCGGATCAACACCTTCGCCAACTCGCGCACCGCCTACGCCAGCCTGCGCGGCAAGCCCTATCCGCTGCACGACATCCCGCTGAAGGCGGGCATGAGCATCGGGATGGCGCTGATCAGCGTGGAGCTGCTGATCATGCTCCTGATCCTGCTGTTCATTCCCGGCGAGTACGCCGGGCCCTGCTTCATCGGCTTCGCGATCGGCGAGTCGCTGGGCGCGGCCGCGCTGCGGATCGCCGGCGGCATCTTCACCAAGATTGCGGACATCGGGGCCGATCTGATGAAGATCGTCTTCAACATCAAGGAAGACGACGCGCGCAACCCCGGGGTGATCGCGGACTGCACCGGCGACAACGCCGGCGACTCGGTGGGCCCCAGCGCCGACGGCTTCGAGACCTACGGCGTCACCGGCGTCGCGCTGATCTCCTTCATCCTGCTGGCGGTGCCGGCCGTCGACATCCAGGTGCAGCTGCTGGTGTGGATCTTCATGATGCGCGTGCTGATGGTGATCGCGAGCGGCGTATCCTACCTGGTGAACGGCGCCGTGTCGCGCGCGCGTTTCGCGCATGCCGACAAGATGAATTTCGAAACACCGCTCACCAGTCTGGTCTGGCTGACGTCGGTGGTCTCCGTGCTGCTCACCTACCTGACGTCCTACCTGCTGATTCCCCATCTGGGAGACGGATCGCTCTGGTGGAAGCTCTCCACCGTGATCACCTGCGGTACGCTCGCGGGGGCGATCATTCCGGAGTTCGTGAAGGTATTCACCTCGACCGAGTCGCGTCACGTGCGCGAGGTGGTGACCTCTTCGCGCGAGGGGGGCGCGTCGCTGAACATCCTGTCGGGCCTGGTGGCGGGAAACTTCAGCGCCTACTGGATGGGGCTGACGATCGTCGCGCTGATGAGCATCGCCTACGGCGTCAGCACGATGGGGCTGGACAGCATTCTGCCGCTCGCCCCGGCCGTCTTTGCCTTCGGCCTGGTGGCATTCGGGTTTCTGGGAATGGGACCGGTCACCATCGCCGTGGACTCCTACGGCCCGGTTACCGACAATGCCCAGTCGGTGTACGAGCTCTCCCTCATCGAGCAAGTGCCGGGGCTGGCGGCCAAGATCAAGCAGGACGAGGGCTACGACGTGAACTTCGCGGCGGCGAAGCACCTGCTGGAGGAGAACGACGGCGCCGGGAACACCTTCAAGGCCACCGCCAAGCCGGTGTTGATCGGGACCGCGGTGGTGGGCGCGACGACCATGATCTTTGCCATCATCGTCACGCTCACCAGCGGGCTCACCACCAACCTGCAGATGCTGTCCCTGCTGCATCCGCCCTTCCTGCTCGGCCTCATCAGCGGGGGCGCGGTCATCTACTGGTTTACCGGGGCCTCCACTCAGGCGGTGACCACGGGCGCGTATCGGGCGGTGGAGTTCATCAAGGCCAACATCAATCTGGAGAGCAGCACCAAGGCCTCGGTGAGCGACAGCAAGAAGGTGGTCGAGATTTGTACCCTGTACGCCCAGAAGGGCATGTTCAACATCTTCATTGCGGTGTTTTTCGGGACGCTGGGGTTCGCCTTCGTGGAGCCCTTCTTCTTCGTCGGGTACCTGATCTCGATCGCGATCTTCGGGCTCTACCAGGCCATCTTCATGGCGAACGCCGGCGGCGCCTGGGACAACGCGAAGAAGATCGTGGAGGTCGAGCTCAAGGAGAAGGGAACCCCGCTGCACGCCGCCACCGTGGTGGGCGACACGGTCGGCGACCCCTTCAAGGATACCTCGTCGGTGGCGCTCAATCCCATCATCAAGTTCACCACGCTCTTCGGGCTGCTGGCGGTCGAGCTCGCCGTTTCCCTGACGGCCCAGCGCGGGCCGGGGCTGGGCCACCTGCTGGCGGCCGTCTTCCTGTTCGTCTCCGTCAGCTTCGTCTACCGGTCGTTCTACAAGATGCGGATCGAGGGGGCTTCGGCCGCCTAGGAGCGCTGGTGACCCTGCCCCCGCCGAACGGACTGAGCCGCGCCCAGTTGCACGAGCTGTACTACTGGATGCGGCTTACTCGTTCGCTGGAAGAAAAGCTGGTCAACCTGTACCGGCAGACCAAGGTCATCGGCGGATTATTCCGGTCGCTGGGGCAGGAAGCCGACTCGGTGGGTAGCGCCTACGCCCTCGATCGCGGCAAGGGCGACATCCTCTCTCCGTTGATCCGCAACCTGGGTTCGATGCTGGTGCAGGGCGCGACGCCGCTCGAAGTGCTGCGCCAGTATATGGCCAAGGCCGAGAGCCCCACCCACGGGCGCGAGCTCAACATCCACTTCAACGACCTGCGGCGCGGCTTCATCGGCCAGATCTCCCACCTGGGCGACATGGTGCCGGTGATGGCCGGGATCACGCTGTCCTTCCGGATGCGGCGGGAGGCGCGCGTGGGCCTCGTCTACGTGGGCGACGGGGCCATGAGCACCGGGGCGTTTCATGAAGGCATGAACTTCGCCGCGGTCCAGCAGCTCCCGCTGGTGGTGATCGCCGAGAACAACGGGTACGCCTACTCGACGCCGATGGAAAAGCAGACGGCGGTGAAGTTCCTGGTGGAGAAGGCCGCGGGTTATGGCGTGCCCGGGGAGCAGGCCGACGGGAACGACGTGCTCGCGGTCCACGACGTCACCCGCCGGGCAGTAGCGCGGGCGCGCGCCGGGGACGGGGTCACCCTGATCGAGCTGCTGACCTACCGGCGCAAGGGACACGCGGAGCACGACAACCAGTCGTACGTCCCCAAGGGGGAGCTGGAGACCTGGGCGGCCAACGATCCGATCGAGCGGTATCAGCGCCAGCTGGTGTCCTCGGGCTGGGCCGATGCGGACGAGCTGGCTGCGCTGGACGCGCGTATCACCGCCGAGCTCGACGCCGCGGTCGCGGCGTGCGAGAACGAGCCGCTCCCCGAGCCGGCCTCCGCCCTGACGGGAGTGCTCGCCGATCCGCCCGAGGCGGAGCTCGAGTGGTACCGGAGGCTGCATGGCTGAGGTCACCTACCTCGAGGCCTTGCGGGACGGACTCGCCGAAGAGATGGCCCGCGACGAGCGCGTCTTCATCCTGGGGGAGGACGTCGGGGCGTTCGGCGGAGCGTTCAAGGTGACCGAGGGGTTTCAGCAGCGCTTCGGTTCCGAGCGAGTCATCGATACGCCCATCGCGGAGACCGCCATCGTGGGCGCCGCCGCGGGGGCCGCCCACATGGGGCTCCGACCGGTGTGCGAGATGCAGTTCATCGATTTCCTCTCCTGCGCCTACTCCATCCTCACCAATTACGTGGCCACCGCGCGCTATCGGGCGGATCTGTCGACCCCGATGGTGATCCGCGGCCCCGCGGGCGGGTACGTTCGGGGGGGGCCGTTTCATTCGCAGAACCCCGAGGCGGCCTACCTCCACACGCCCGGCCTCAAAATCGTGGCGCCGGCCACCGCGCGCGACGCCAAAGGGTTGATCAAGGCCGCGATCCGTGACGAGGATCCGGTGCTCTACTTCGAGCACAAGTACCTCTACCGCCGGATCAAGGAGGACCTGCCCGAGGGCGAGGAGATCCTCACCCCGATCGGGCAGGCGCGCAGCGTGCGACCGGGCCGCGATCTCTCGATCCTGACCTGGTCGGCCATGCTGTGGAAGTCGCTCGAGGCCGCCGAGCAGCTCGAGCGGGAGGACGGCCTGGCGGTCCAGGTGCTGGATTTGCGGACCCTGCTGCCGCTCGATACCGCGGCGATCGTCGCGGCGGTCAAGCAGACCAACCGCATCCTCATCGTGCACGAGGACACCCGCACCGGCGGGGTGGCCGGGGAAATCACCGCGCGGATCAATGACCTCGCGTTCGAGTGGCTGGACGCCCCGGTTAAGCGCGTCTGCGCGCACGATGTTCCGCTCCCCTATGCGCCCACGCTGGAGGATTTCGTGCTGCCGCAGACCGGGGATATAGTACGGGCGTGTCGCTGGCTGGCGGCGTACTAGGACGGACGGTGGGGACGGTGAGGACCGCGGGGACGGGGGTTGTCCGTCCGGCCGTCCGCACTGTCCTCACGGTCCGACTGTGATCGGAGAAGCACGCATGGCAAAGATCGACGTCGTGATGCCCCAGATGGGCGAGTCCATCGCCGAGGGGACCCTGTCCAAATGGCTCAAGAAGGTGGGCGATCCGGTCAAACGGGACGAGCCCATCTTCGAGATTTCGACGGATAAAGTGGATGCGGAGATTCCGGCGCCCTCCGCCGGGGTGCTGGCGGAGATCCTGGTTCCGGAGGGCGAGACCGTTCCGGTCCAGACCGTGGTGGCGAGGCTGGAGACCGACGCCGGTGCCGCGGCGGCCGCCCCGCCGGCCCCGCCACCCGCTCCCCAAGCGCCGGAACCGGTTGTCGCCCCCGCCCCCGTTTCCCCTCCAGCGGCGGCGAGGCCGGCCTCGCCGGCTCCCGCGCCGTCCGACCGTCCGGCCGTCCGACCAACCGACGAGCCGGCCGACGAATCCTTGGAAGACCGCCTGCGCCGCAAGTCTACGCCGCTGGTTCGCAAGATCGCGGCGGAACACAATCTCGATATCACCGGGATTGCGGGCTCCGGGCTCGCCGGTCGGGTGACCAAGACGGACATTCTGTCGGCCCTGGAATCGGGGACGGCGGCACCGGCTGCCGCCCGCCCGCCCGCCCGGCCGTCCGAGCTGGTGAGCGCGGACCTCACGGTAGGTCCCGGTGTCCGGGTGGTTCCCGGTCCCGTGGTGGAGCCGTGGGAGGGCGACCGGGTCGAGCCCTGGTCGCGAATCCGCAAGCTCACCGCCGATCACATGATCATGTCGCGCCGCGTGTCGGCGCACGTCCAGAGCATGATCGAGATCGACTACAGCCGGATCGCTGCGCTCCGGGCCAAGCTGAAGGCCGACTACGCCGCGCGCGGCGTGAACCTGACGTTCCTGGCCTTTATCGCCTCGGCGGTCGCGCGCAATCTGCGCAAGCACCCGGTCCTCAATGCGGCGGTCATGGGCGAAAGCACGCTGTTCCGCCGCGAGATCAACCTGGGGATCGCGGTGGCGATGGATTGGGGTCTCATCGTGCCGGTGATCCGTCGCGCGGATGAGCTCAACCTGCTGGGCACCGCCCGGGCCATCCTCGACCTCGCCGACCGGGCCAGGGCGAAGAAGCTCTCGCCGGACGAAGTGCAGAAGGGCACCTTTACCATCACCAATCCGGGGGTCTTCGGAACCCTCGTCGGCCTGCCGGTGCTCAACCAGCCGCAATCGGGGATCCTCGCGGTGGGGGCGATCGGAAAGCGTCCCGCGGTCGTGACGGCGGCGGACGGCAGCGACAGCATCGGCATCCGCACCATGGGGATGCTGGCCCTTTCCTTCGATCACCGGATCGTGGACGGAGCGGACGCCGACCGCTTCCTCGCCGATCTGCGGGCGACCTTGCAGGACTTCCCCGAGGATCCGGCCTGAGGCGTGGGGCGAACGCTGAGTGTAGCACGAGCCAAGGTCCGCCCGGAGGATGAGGCCGCGTATCTTGCCGCGCTCGAGGAGCTCGCGGCGCGGCTCGCGGCGCGCGGGGAGTCGTTGTGGCTGTTTCGGCACCCGACCCTGAACGATACCTTTCTCGAGTTCAGCGAGAGCCAGACCGCCGAGCGGCACCGCCGCCGCAGCCCCCGCCCTCCGGACGAGGCGGACCTCGAAGATCGTCTGCGAGCCCTCGCCGCCTACTCCTCCGATGCCTGGGTGCTGTGGGAGGAAGTTCCCCTGAAGAAGGGCTGAGGTATGCCGCGTCGCATCGTCGAAGTGAACGGTGAGCGCTGGGCGGTGTCTCCCGCCGGCCGCATCACCCAGTACGACAAGGATGAGTTCTCATTGCGCTTCACCCGGCTGCCCGCCGGCTCAGGTCCGGAACGGATCGCGCGCTATTCGCCCCTGCTGGCCAAGAATCGCGAGGCCTCCCTCGCGCAGCTGAGCGACGCCGAACTGGTCGCGCTCTTCCGGGTCTCGCAACCGTCCTGGACGTCACCCGAGTTGGGGTATCGCCGCTGAGCTCCACCGCTCCCGCCCTCGTCGATCTGCATCTGCACTCCTCGGCCTCCGACGGATTGCTTCCTCCGGCGGCCGTCGTGCGGCGGGCTGCCGAGCTGGGCCTCGGCGCCATCGCCCTGACCGACCACGATACGCTCGATGGCATTCCCGAGGCCCAGGCGGAGGGCGAGCGGCTCGGCGTCCAAGTGGTGAGCGCCTGCGAGTTCTCGACCTCGGCGCCCTGGGGCGAGATCCACGTGCTCGGCTATTTCCTCCCGCCGGCAGATCCGGCGCTGGCCGAGTTCCTGCGCCGCTGCCGGGAGGACCGGGTGCGACGCGGCCGGGCCATGGTGGAGGGCCTGCAGGCCTGGGGTGTCGACGTCTCGTTCGAGGACCTGGTCGAGGAAACCGGGTCCGCCGCGATGGGCCGTCCCCACCTGGCGCGCGCGCTGGTCCGGCTTGGCAAGGTGACCAGCGTGGATGACGCGTTCAACCAATGGCTCGGACGGGGCCGCCCGGCCTACGTCGAGAAGCAGCTCCCCAGCTTCCGCGCCGTGGCCGAGCTGGTGCATGCGGTTGGAGGCATCGTGTCGGCGGCGCACCTCAAGGAGCGGGGAACCCGTACGGCGCTCACCGCCTTCAAGGAGGAGGGCCTCGACGCCGTGGAAACGCGTCACCCGGGGCACAGCGGCGAGGCGCGGGCCCGGCTCAGCGCGCTGGCCTTGTCGCTCGATTTGCTGCGCACCGGCGGCAGCGACTGGCACGGGGACCTCGACGCCGAATCGACCCACGCCATGATGGGCTCGCAGGAGGTCCCCGCGGAATGGCTGACCCTCATCGAGCGGAAGCTTTGCGAGCGGCGCTCGGCAGGATAACACCCGCCGCCGCGCCCGGTCGCGCGCACCCGATCCGTCTATATTGGTCCACGCTATGAGTCCCCTCACCGTCGGCAATCTCGATCTCATCATCGTTGGAGCGGGGCCTGCCGGCCTGTGCGCCGCGCTGTATGCCGGGCGCGGCATGCTCAAGTCGGTCGTGCTCGAGCGCGGGATTCCCGGCGGCGAGCTGCTCAACACCGAAAAGGTGGAGGACTACCCGGGGTTCACTTCGATCCTGGGGCCCGACCTCGCCGCCAAGATGACCGCGCATGCGGAGGCCTTCGGTGCGGACATCCGGACCGAGAACGTCGAGGGGATCCGCCGGCTCGCCGACGGCAGCTTCGTCGTCAGCACCAGCTCCGAGACCGAGTACCACGCTCCCGCCGTCATCCTCACGGCCGGCGGCACCCCCACCAAGCTCGACGTGCCGGGCGAGCTGGCGTACGCCGGCCGCGGGGTCTCGTACTGCGCCGTCTGCGACGGCGCCTTCTTCAGGAACGAGATGATCGCCGTCGTCGGCGGCGGCGATGCGGCCGTGGAAGAGGCGGACTACCTGACCCGCTACGCTTCGCGGGTCTACCTGATTCACCGCCGCGACGCATTCCGGGCCTCCAAGGTGCTGCAGGAACGGGCGCTGCAGAACCCGAAGATCGAAGTGATCTGGAATACCCGCGTCCTCGAGATGGCGGGAGACGACAAGGGGCTCCGCTGGCTGGAGCTGGAAGACGTGGTCACCGGCGCGCATTCGCCGCTGGCCGTCACCGGCTGCTTCGTGTTCATCGGGTTCAAGCCGAACAGCGGGCTGGTCATGGACCACGTCGCGCATGATGCGGCGGGTTATCTGATCACCGACGACCGGATGATGACCTCCATCCCCGGCCTCTTCGCCGCCGGCGACCTGCGCGCCCAGCTGACCCGGCAGGTCACCACCGCCGTGGGCGACGCCACCACGGCGGCCATCGCCGTGGAGAAATACCTGACGGATCGCAAGACCCGGGAGAACGTGGAGGCGGCCTGACCGGTCCGGCGCTCGAGATCGTCGCCATTCCGAACGGCCGGTTTGCGCAGAACTGCTACCTGGTCTTCGATCCCGCCCATCCCGAAGCGGCGCTGGTGGACCCGGGCGAAGAGCCCGAGCTCTTTCTCGCCGAGGCCGCGCGCCGCGACCGGCGGATCACCGCGATCTGGCTCACCCACGCTCATCTCGATCACATCCTCGGCGTCGCCGCGATCCGGGCGGCGAGCGGCGCTCCGATTCACCTGCATCCTGCGGATCGGGCGCTGTACGACGAGCTCCCCCAGCAGGGCCTCTGGCTCGGGGTCGCTGCGGCCGCTCCGCCCGTGCCCGATGCGGAACTGTCCCACGGACAGCGCCTTCGGGTCGGGCGGGTCGAACTGGAGGTGCGCCATGCGCCGGGCCATTCGCCCGGCCACGTGGTCTTCGTGGCTCCGGGCGCCGTCCTGTGCGGCGACGTGCTCTTCCAGGGATCGATCGGGCGGACCGATCTGCCCGGGGGAGACTTCGACACGCTGATCGCGAGCATCCGGCGCGAGCTGCTCAGCCTGCCCGATGCCACGCGGGTGTTTCCGGGGCACGGCCCGTCCACCACCATCGGACGCGAGCGGGCCACTAAC
>Ga0255310_10000093_pt1 | contig 15669 bp, 15 predicted proteins | sample EtOH1_T0_E1_meta_FD_201359 | JGI IMG/M metagenome (GOLD analysis project Ga0255310, IMG submission 201359) | Sandy soil microbial communities from University of British Columbia, Vancouver, Canada - EtOH1_T0_E1 | ecosystem: Engineered > Artificial ecosystem > Sand microcosm > Unclassified ...
GGGGCTTTTGGCCGTCGGTGCGCCACACTGAGCAGAAGGAGCAGTGCTTGGGGCAGCCGCGCACCGTCTGCACCGAGGCCCACATGTATTGGCTGCGGGGCACCAGGTCCCAGCGCGCGCGCGCGAAATCGGAGGCGTCGATCTGGCCGCCGTGGTAGATGCGCTGTGGGCTGCCTTTGCAGCAATCGGCCACCGCGGTGGACCACACCACGTCCCCGTCGCCCTTCACCACCGCATGGGCGGCGCCCAGTTGGTGGGCTTCCTCGGGATAAAGAGTGGCGTGGATGCCGCCGAACACCACGTAGGCTCCGCGCTCGCGCGCCAGTTTTCCGATGGCGTAGCCGCGGAGCGCGTTGGCGGTGTGGATGCCGATGCCCACCACGTCTCCCGGCTCGATGCGGGCGGGGTCGAGAGGGCTGAGCGTCTCATCCACCAGGATGGGGTCCCCGTAGCTGCGGGGAGTGGCGCCGGCCAGGACGTACATCCAGCGCGGCGTGATGACCGCCGTGCCGAACGCTACGTCGCTGGGATTGACCAGATGAACTTTCACCTGGAACCTGCCCTTCTTGCGCCGCTCCTGCGGGCGAGCGGTCGCAACCGTCAGTCGCTTTAGGGTCGCCTGCCGAGCGAGGCATGTCCCGGCAGCATTCAGGAAATGGTAGGCAACCGGGTCCCGAACCCCGGACATCTACCGCGCGAGTTGTAGGCTCGTATTGTACAACCCCTTTGCGGGCCTGGTTCTTGTTTTTTGCGGCTCCAAAAGGCACGAACATGCAGGGTGGGGGGGGAACCCCAAGCCTGCCTGACTGAGGGTGGAGGTAGGGAAAGAACTGGTAGGCCCGAATGGACTCGAACCATCGACCTTCCCGACCAGTCGGGACGCTCGGGAAGGCATAAAAAGAATATGGTAGGCCCGAATGGACTCGAACCATCGACCTCTTCCGTGTCAAGGAAGCGCTCTAACCAACTGAGCTACGGGCCTACGCCGAGGAGTCCATTCTACTTGGGGGGATGCGATGGGACAACGGGAGCGGGCGCCGCGCGGGCGGCGATGGTCCCCGTAGCCCGAGCCTGCTCCCGCGCTCCGCGGATGCGAGCCGAGAGCGCACGGATCACTTCGCTGACGACGGAGGGATTCGTCCGCAGGACCTCGCGGAAGGCTTTTCCCTTCAAGCACAAGACCCGGGCGCCCGCGTCCCCGGCCAGCACGGTGGCGGCGCGCGGGGCGGAATCGAGCACGGCCAGCTCCTCGATGAAGCCGCCTTCTTTCTCGCTGCCGAGCACTCTTTGCTCGGCTCCATCGCTCTCCAGGACCCGCACTTCGCCCGCCAGCAGGATGAAGACCTCGTCGCCGGGCTCACCCTCGCGGCACAGGGCTTGCTGCGAAGGAAACGCCCGCTCGATGCTGGCGCGGGCCAGGCTGGCCAGGTCCTGGGGAGCCAGCGAGGCGAACAGAGGGACGGTGCGCAGCGCCATCATGCGCTCCACGGTGACCCGCCCGGTGTCTTCGCGGCTCTCCAGCTGGTGGGCGCGCATCAGGAGGCAGACCGCGGTCTCGCAAACCACGTCGTGCTCGTCCTGGACCATGGATTTGAGCGTGTCCTCGTCCGTGCCGGCAATCTCGTGCAACAGGTAGAGGGCGGCGACGCGCACATAAGGGTCGGCGCTGGCCAGGTGCGGACGCACCGAGTCGGCGAGGGTGGCGGCCGTCGCCGCCTGCCACGCCGCCTCGCGCCGGGCGGCGGTGAGCTTGGCGGCGACTAGCGGGGCGACCCGGCCGCCCAAGGCCTCGACCGCCTGCTCTCGCAGGGTCTCGCTGTGGGAGAGCAACTGGTCCCGGAGTGAATCGTTCTTCTTCCCGTTCGCGCTCCAGCCCATCGCCAGCAACAGGGCGTCCGCGGTGTGGGCGCAGCGCCGCGACAACACGTCCTCCAGAAAGCCGGCCGCCGCCGAAGGCGCATCCCGCAGCAGCCCGATAGTGCGCAACGCGCCCTCGATGACGGCGAAGGCCTTGGCGACGTGGGGAGCCACGGTCTGCTCCTTGCGCAGGAAGGCGTCGAGCACGGCGCTATGCTCTTCCGGGGTGACGCCGTAGTCCTGGCGCAGGGCGCGGATGAAAGCGTCATCCGGCTCGGCGGCCGCCCGCGAGACCCGTTCCCAGTAGCTTTCGAGGGCGCGCGTATAGGCGTCGAGCTGCAGGCGCTTTTCCGCTGAGACTTGCAGGGCGGAATCACTGATGCGCGCTCGTTCTTCCTCGTCCAGATCGGCCATGATGCCCTCGTGGTCCGCCGGGCTGATCTGCAACTGGTTGCGCAGGGACTCCAGGCGCTGCACCTCGGCGCGGCTGACGAAGCCACTGGCCACTGCTTCCCGCACCGCTTCCTTGTAGATCTCCAGCAGGCGCGCGTATCCGTTGGCGTGGGTGCGGGAGCGGATGGTGTGGATGAGGAAGGCTTCGTGCAAGTCCTTGGGAGGCTCCATGTCGGCCCACTCCCAGCGCCGGAGGATCTGGCGCGCCAGGGTCTCCTCGGCGTAGGCCTGCTGGCGGCGCTGGAAGCGGCGGATGAAGAAGAGCGTGGCCGTGACCACCACCAGGATCTGCACCAGGTGAGGCGCCCCGGGAATCAGACGGAGAGTGGGAACGCCGGCGAAACTGTAAAAGGTGACGAAAGCGGTGAACGCGGCCGCCGTGAACAGGAGGTGGCGGAGCCCGGCCTGATCCAGTCCATCGTCGCGGCGGCCCAGGCGCGTGCCGGCCAGCCGCTCCAGCAGGGAGAACAGGGCGAAACTCAGCAGCGCGCCCGCGGCCAGAGTCACCAGCGCGGCGAGCGCGCGCGGCCAGGATGCCAGGAAGTAGAAGCCGGCGGTCTGGACGCTGTGCCCGGGCAGGAACGAGAAACGCGCCAGCCCCGGCTCGTTGGTCCACGCCCCGCCAAAGTAATACTCCCAGGTCCCGGATTGCAGGTAGAAGTAGAAGTAGAAGGCAAAGACCAGCCCGGGAAAGGCGAAGTAGACAAACTGTTTCGCCGGCGACGAGATCTCCTTCCAGTAGCCGTTCTCCTGGTTAATGTCGGGGCAAGCGGGCTTGCAGGCGGTGCACTTCGGGCACTGGGAATTGGGTGTGGGCCGGAGCCCGTGCGGCTCGGTGTAGATCTTCTCGACAAACGACACCGGGCAAACGTAGTTGCACCAGGTTTTGCCGGTGAACATGGCGCCGCAGGCGAAGGCCGCGAACGAGAGCAGCAGCAGAAAACCAGCGAGGGCTTTGCCGTCCCCATTCGTGGCCACCAGCCGCAGCCACAGGCTGACAAAGAAGGCCACGAATACCAGGCCGTAGTAGTTTTTCTGGAGCCAGGGAGAGGCGCGCCGTTCCCCGGCGTGGCCGAGACGGGCGGGAAGCTGGGAAAACCAGGCGAGAGGGCAGATGCGCCGCCAGCGGTGGTAGCCGGCGAGGACGATGAGCAGGGGCAGGGAGGCGACCGCCACCGTCCAGAAGACGCGCCCGGCGAGGTGGGGCGCCAGGTAGGCAAAGACGGGCGCGGCCAGGAATACGATGAGCGCGAACCAGCGAACCGGCTCCAGCCAAGCCTCCCCGGTTCCGGGGGCCGCTGGCGCCGCCACTGCCTGCCCTGCTGGTTCGCGCATACGGCTCGGATTCGTCGGCTTCCTTCTCAGTTCTGGCTAGCGGGCTTCTCTTCCTTCTTCGGCTTCTCGACAATATCGTCCCGGAGCTTGTCCACCAGGGCCATGAATTCCTTCTGCTCCTTCTCCGGAACCTTGAATTTCTCGAGCGAGGCCTGGAGCATCTTGGTGCTGGTCTCCCATTCTTTTACGGTGATCTCGAGTCCCTGATGAGCCGGCGCCATGTCGCGGCCGATGTAGGCGCAGGGGCCGTCAGTCTTCCAGCAGATGAACTCCTTGACCAACTGCTTGGTGCGCTGGGAAGAGTCCTGGGCGCGCCCGTGTCCGAAGCGGTCGAACGCCGTGTCCTTCCGCAACTGGTCAATGAAGTCATCGACCACGGCGGAGATCACATCATAGCCGCCCATGCGCTGGTACAAACTCGGCCCCTTGGGCGCTGCGTCCTTGCCCTTGTCGTTCTTGTCCTGGGCGAAGCTGCGGCCGGAGGCAACCAGGCCCACGGCCAGGAGAGCCACAATACATCCGGCCAACAGGGGCGAGACCCGTCGCCGTTGGTTCGTGTTGAGCTTCCTATCCACAGTCTTTCTCCTTTGCGCCCCCAGCGCGGGGAAAAAAGTTCGAGTCCGGCGATTTGTCAGAAGACGGGTACTACGCGCGGCGCGGCCTGTGATGGTAAGCACTCCTCTGCGGCAAGTCAAGGGAGGGAAGGGGAACCTCTATTGCATTCCCCGGCCGAGGCGCGGAGAATCCATGCCATGGAGAGCCGCAGGAAGGCAGGGGCCCCAACCGGCGTGACCAGCGCGGAGCCGCGGGCGGAAGCCGCGCGTTTTGCCGCGGGCGTGGTGGTGCTGGTGACGCTCAACAGCCCGCGAGAGAAATTCTGGGGCGCCATCCTGGACATCTCGCCCGCCGGCCTGAGCGTGCGCGGGCTGGATCTGAATTCGTTCGACGATTTCGTGGGCCTGGTGCGCGCCGGCGAGCCCGCCTCCCTGGGCGCGGTCTTCTTTCCCATGCACCGGGTGGAGCGGGTGGAGATCGACGCACGCAACGGCGACATCCCCTCGCTGCAGGAGCGCTTCCACGCCAAGACCGAGCACGAGTTCGCGGAGCTGGTGGGAGCGGCGCCGGCCACCGGGATCGAGGTGGGCTGCACCCTGGCCGAGGCTCAGCAGCGGCTGATCGCAGCCACCGTCGAATCGGTGGGGCGGGACCTGGCGCGCGCCGCCGCCCTGCTCGACCTTCCGGAAGACGAACTGCGGAGCCGGCTGCGGCGGTGATCGGCCAGCTCGGCACCGCGCCCAACCAGCTCACGCTGCTGCGCCTGCTCTTCATCCCTTTCATCGTCATCGCCATCCTGGACGAGCACTACCGCTGGGCGCTGGGCCTGTTCGTGCTGGCCGGACTCTCGGATTTCCTCGACGGCATGCTGGCCCGCGCGCTGAAACAGAAGACCGCCTTGGGCATGCTGCTCGATCCCATCGCCGACAAGCTGCTGCTCAGCACGCTGTTCCTGGTGCTGTCGCTGGCCCACAGGATCCCCTGGAAGGTGACGGTACTGGTGTTCAGCCGCGACCTGTGCATCATCGCTACCGCTGCCGTGGTGTGGGCCACGACCTCCATCCGCGACTTCCCGCCCAGCTTTTACGGCAAGGCCAACACCACGGCGCAGATCCTCGCCGTGTTCTTCGTGCTGCTGGATGAGGTGGTGCCCAGTCAGGCGGTGATGCTGGGCAAGGAGGTGGCGCTGTGGGCCACCATGGTGCTGACCGTGCTCTCCGGCGTGCACTACATCTTTCGCCTGGGACGCCGGCTGCGGGCCCAGGGCCCGCCGCCGGCCGCCGCCGCGTGAGCTCCGCGCTTCGCCGGATTCTCTGCGCCCTCAGGCGTCCTGTGGGCATCATTTACAATCACTAACCCACCGCATGGCGCTGCGCCTCTTCAACACGCTCTCCGGGAAGCTCGAGGGCTTCCAGCCGCTCGAGCCGGGCCGGGTCCGCATGTACGCCTGCGGGCCCACGGTCTACGACTACGGCCACATCGGCAACTTCCGCACCTTCATCTTCGTGGACCTCCTGGCGCGCTTCCTGCGCCAGAGCGGCTTCGAGCTCCAGGACGTGATGAACATCACGGACGTGGACGACCGCATCATCGAGAACTCGGCCAAGCTGGGGGTGAGCGTCAAGCAGTACACGGCGAAGTACGAGGCTGCGTTCCTGGAGGACGCGGCCCTGCTGGGCATCGCGCGGCCGGCGAAGCTGGTGCGCGCCACCGAACACGTGGCGGAGATGGCGGAGTTCATCGGCAAGCTGGTGGAGCGTGGCTTCGCCTACCGCGCCGAGGACGGCTCCTACTACTTCCGCATCGCGCGCTTTCCCGGCTACGGCAAGCTCTCCAAGAAAGACCTGGCGCAGGTGCAGGACGGCGCGCGCGTGGACTCCGACCGCTTCGACAAGGAGGAGGTCCGCGACTTCGCCCTGTGGAAGGCGGCCAAGCCCGGCGAGGCCTCGTGGGAGACGCCGCTCGGTCGCGGGCGTCCCGGCTGGCACATCGAGTGCTCGGTGATGGCCATGAAGTACCTGGGCGAGACCTTCGATATCCACCTGGGCGGGGAAGACTTGATCTTTCCCCACCACGAGAACGAGATCGCGCAGTCCGAGGCACTCACCGGCAAGCCCTTCGCCCGCTTCTGGGTGCACGCCCGCTTCCTCTTGGTGGAAGGCGAGAAGATGTCGAAGAGCCTGGGGAATTTCTACACCCCGCGCGACATCATCCTCATGGGGCACAAGCCTTCTTCGCTGCGCTACCTGCTGGCCTCCGTGCCCTTCCGCCGGCAACTCAACTTCACCTTCGACGGGCTGGAGGCGGCCGCACGCTCGGTAGAGCGGCTGCGAAACTTCAAGCTGCGCCTGGAGACGGACAAGCTTCCGGCGGGGGCGAACCAGGGCATGGCCAAGCTGGCGCAGGAGACGGTGGACCGCATGCGCGCCGCGCTCGAGGACGACCTGAACACGGCGCAGGCGCTGGCCGCCATGTTCGACATGGTGCGCGAGGCCAACGCCCAGGCCGATGCCGGCAAGCTGAGAAAAGACGACGCCTCGCCGCTCGTGGCCGCGCTGGAGAGGTTCGACGAGATCTTCGCCGTGATGCACGACGATGACGCGGAAAAGATCCGCCGGGTGCATGAATGGGCAGGCCGGCAGGATGTTACCGTAGCCCTCACCGCTCCTCCTCCCTTAACGTCTTCGGTTGGCAACGTAACCGTGACCGTTCTTAGCGACGAGCAGATTCAGGGGCTTATCGCCGAGCGCGACCAGGCGCGCCGCGCCCGCGATTTTAAGAAGTCCGACGCCATCCGCGAGCAGCTCGCTGCCGCGGGAATCGTCCTCGAAGACACCAAAGACGGCGTGCGCTGGAAGCGGAGATAGGCCTACCGCGGATTCACGCGGATTGTCGCGGATTCAATTCTTGAATATAAGACTTGGGTTGTTAGCTTCGTCTTGATCCGCGTTCATCCGCGTGAATCCGCGGTAAGCGGTTCTAGTCGGCCTGGGCTTCGCAGGCGGGCAGCTCCGGCTCCGCAGGCGCGGCGGCCTTGTGGATCTTGGAGCTGTTCACCAGCGCCACCGCGGCGATGATCACTGCCGTTCCCGCCACAATGTAGAGATCCACGCCTTCGTCGAGCACCAGCCAGCCCAGGAAGACCGCGACCACCGGGTTCACGTAGGCGTAGGTCGCCACCTTCGAGGTGGGGACGTGCTCCAGCAGCCAGATGTAGGCGGTGAATCCGATCCAGGAGCCGAAGACGACCAGATAAAGGATGGCGCCGACACCGCGTGAGGTCCAGACGACGCGGTGGTGGTCGCCGAGGGCGAGGACGAGGCCCAGGTTGACCAAGCCGGCCAGGGTCATCTCCCAGGCGGTGGCGGCGAAGGGGTCGATGCGCAACTGGGAGCGGCGCGAAAGGATGGAGCCCGAGGCCCAGCTGAGCGAGGCGAAGATCAGTCCCAGCGCGCCCAGGAGCTGCCAGTGTCCGGCGGCGCCGGCGACGTTGAGCCGCGGCCACATCAAGACGGCCAGGCCGGCGATGCCCAGCGCCAGCCCCGCCATTCCACGCCCCGCCAGGCGCTCCCCGCGCGGCAGGATGGATTCGAGGACCGCGACCCAGATGGGCACGATGGCCACGATGAGTGCCGCCAGGCCGCTGGGGACGTACTGCTCCGACCAGGCCACCACCACGTTGCCGCCGGTCAAAAGGAGCACGCCGATGGCCAGCACGCGCCAGAAGTCGCTGCGGGTGAGCCGGATGCTCCGCCCGCGCAGCGCGCACCAGCCCAGCATGGGGAGCCCCGCCAGCAGGAAGCGCGAGGCTCCCATCACGCTGGGCGGGATGTGCTCCACCACGATGCGGATGCCCAGGTAGGTGGAGCCCCAGAGCACGTACACCAGCCCGAAGGCAAGGGCTACCCGGAAGCGATGTTGGCGTTCGGCGTGAGTCATGAGCGCGCTGCGACCCTAAAGTACATGAGACTCGACGCAACGCCCCTCCGATTCTGAAAATGTGCTCCACGGCCCAAACGTCGCGTAGGGACGCCCGTCCGGGCGTCTTCGGAGGGCCCGGGAAAATGAGTGCTTGACGGATTCCCCGCATGCCCGTACGCTCTTGGAAATTTTGGGACTGTCTCCGGGCCCGGCCGTCATCTGGATCTCCCATGGCCTCAGGCACATTTCCGGGTATCGTCTCGGCCCTCTGGCGGCCGGCGGGGATGCGCACCCCGGCCCCCGACTGCTACCGCCTGCTCTTCAATCCCTTTGCCACCTGGGGATCGCTGGCCATGCTGCTGCTGGTCTCGCACCTTCCGGCCGACGGGGCGGGAGTCCCCGTGTGCCTCTTCCAGGCCCTCTCCGGGCTGCCCTGTCCCGGCTGCGGACTGACGCGCGCCCTTTCCTCCCTGGTGCAGGGGCATCCAGGGGCTGCGTTTGACTATCATCCCTTCGCTTTCATCGTCCTGCCTCTGTTCGGGTTGCTCGCGCTCCACAACTTCCTCCCACAGAGAGCACGGCAGCGGGTGCAGGCGTTCTGCGGCGCGCATGACCGCCTGATCCGGCGGGGCTACCACGGCTTTATCTATACGTTTGTGGGTTTCGGAGTGGTGCGTCTGCTGGCCTACGCGCTGGCCGGCGGGTTGCGAAGTTAAAACTCAAGGAGGATTCTGCCCCATGATTGCTTTGGCCCTGGTCTTCCAACTGGTCGCCTTCGTGTGCGCGATCATTATCCTGATCCACGCGTTCAAGAACGGCGGGGCGCTGCAGGGGATTCTCTGCCTCTGTGTGCCTTTCTACATCATCTACTACATGTTCGCCAAGTTCGAGCATGAGAAGAAGAACCTGATCATCGGCGGCTACTTCGGAGGCATCATCATCGCCCTGGTGATCCAGTTCATGGTGATCGGGTCGTCCCAATAAGCCGGAGGGCGGGAGGGCCGGGGGTACCCCCGGCCCAGCTCCCGGGACTATAATGGTCCCTGGAGTTCCGGCATGAGCCTTACTCGCCGAGCCTTGGAGTCGCCGCAGCACGGAGCCGCCGCCCGCAGCCTGCATCCCGCGCTGCCGGCGCAGTCGCGTCCCAACCTCTTCTCCGGGGACTAGTCTCTCTCCTCGCCCCGAAGCTTGCCCCGAATGGTGTTTTCGGGGCCGCCCCTCCGTTCCGTCCCGCACCGCGGGATCCAACCATTTCGCCAGGAGAAAAAACATGACTTCCAAGACCGCTACTCTTTCCGGCCCCAGCATCAAGACCAAGCTGCCCGGCCCCAACGCGCAACGCATCCTGGCGGGCGACGAGCGCTGGATCTCGCCCTCCTACACTCGCTCCTACCCGCTGGTGGCACAACGCGGCCGCGGCGTGGTCGTCGAGGACGTGGACGGCAACGAGTTCCTCGATTTCTCCGCCGGCATCGCCGTAGTTTCTACCGGACACTGTCATCCCGAGGTAGTGGCCGCCATCCAGAAGCAGGCCGCCGAGCTCATCCACATGTCCGGCACCGACTTCTACTACGAGAACATGATCACGCTGGCGGAGCGGTTGTCCAAGATTGCCCCCATGCCCGGGCCCCACAAGGTCTATTACGGGAACTCGGGGACGGAGGCCATCGAGGCGGCCATCAAGTTGGCGCGCTACCACACGCGGCGGCAGCACATCATCGCTTTCTTCGGCGCCTTCCACGGGCGGACCATGGGCTCGCTGGCGCTGACTTCGTCCAAGCCGCAGCAGCGTCGCCGCTTTGCGCCGCTGATGCCGGGCGTCACCCACGTTCCGTTCCCCAACCTCTACCGCCGGCCGGCGGGCACGGACGCCGCCGAGTACGCGCGCGGCTGCGCCCGCTTCATCGAGGAGAAGCTGTTCAAGACCACGCTTCCTCCCGAGGAAGTGGCCGCCATCTTCGTGGAGCCGGTGCAGGGAGAGGGCGGATACCTGCCCGCGCCGCCGGAGTTTCTGCAGGAGCTGCGCCGCATCTGCGACGAGAACGGCATCCTGCTGGTGGCCGACGAAATCCAATCGGGCGCCGGACGCAGCGGCAAGTGGTGGGCCATCGAGCACGCGGGCGTCCAGCCGGACATCGTGTGCATGGCCAAAGGCATTGCTTCGGGAATGCCGCTGGGCGTGACCCTCAGCCGCGCTTCCATCATGGACTGGGTGCCGGGGTCGCACGCCTCCACCTTCGGAGGCAACCCGGTCTGCATCGCCGCGGCCCTGGCCACCATCGACGTGATCGAGCGCGAGGCCATGAAGAACGCAGCGGAGGTCGGCCGCCACATCCTGGGGCGCATCAGCGGCTGGCCGGCGAAGCATCCCATGGTGGGCGAGGTCCGCGGCATGGGCCTGATGATCGGCGTGGAGATCGTCAAGGACCAGAAGACCAAAGCCACCGCGCACGACGAGCGTGACCGCATCGTAGAGCTGGCGTTCGAGCGCGGCATCCTGTTCCTGGGCGCCGGCGAAAACTCCATCCGCATCGCGCCGCCGCTCATCGTCACCCCGGACCAGGCGGACGTGGCGCTGGACGTGCTGGACGAGTGCATCGCGCTGGTGGAAAAGAAGAAGTAGATGCCGGGGAAGCTGACCCGCCTGGCAGTTCGCGTCCTGGATGGGGCGGCGAAGCTCACGCTTCGACCGCCCGCCGGGGCGCCGCATCTCGAGACCGGGCGCCGCGGGGAAGAGGAAGCCTACTTCCACCTGCGGCGGCTGGGCTACGTGATGGTGGCGCGCAACTACCGCTCCCCGCGCCGGCACGGCGAACTGGACCTGGTCGGCTGGGACGGCGACGTGCTCTGCTTCATCGAGGTGAAGACGCGCACCACGCGCGCCGTCATGCCCGCCGAGGCCGCGGTGGACGCCGAAAAGCAGCGCGACCTGACGCGGGTGGCTCGCGAGTATCTGCGGCGCGTCGCCGGCTCCCCCGCCTGGCGCTTCGACGTGGTCAGCGTGTACCTGGAGGAAGCCGGCGGCGCTCCCGACCTCACCCTATTTAAGAATGCCTTCCCGGTGGCGTAAGATATCCCGGCGGCGAGCCACCCTCTGAAAGGAGCCGTTTTTTGCCCGAGCTCAGGAAAGATCCCATCATCGGACGTTGGGTCATCATCTCCACCGACCGCGCCAAGCGCCCCACCGATTTCTCCCGCGAATCCACCAAGCCCAAGGGCGGCTTCTGCCCCTTCTGCTACGGCAACGAGGGCAAGACTCCGCCGGAGATCCTGGCCTACCGTCCCAACCCCGGCGGGGGCACGCCGCAGCCCGACACCCCGGGATGGCTGGTGCGGGTGGTGCCCAACAAGTTCCCGGCGCTGGGCATCGAGGGCAGCCTCGACCGCCAGGCCGAAGGCATGTTTGACAAGATGAACGGCATCGGGGCCCACGAGGTGATCATCGAGACCGCGGACCACAACCAGACCCTGGCGGGCCTTCCGGAAAAGCGCGTGGAGGACGTGCTGTGGGCCTTCCGTGACCGCATCGTGGACCTGAAGAAGGACAAGCGCTTCAAGTACATCCTCATCTTCAAGAACCACGGCGAATCGGCCGGGGCCTCGCTGGAGCACTCGCACTGCCAACTCATCGCCCTGCCCATCCTGCCCAAGCTGGTGGCGGAGGAGTTGCAGGGCGCCAAGCAGTTCTACACCCTGAAGGAGCGCTGCGTCTTCTGCGACATCATCCACCAGGAGCTGGGCTCGGGCACGCGCGTGGTAGCCGAGAACAACGACTTCGTGACCCTGGCCCCGTACGCCCCGCGTTTCCCCTTCGAGACCTGGATCTTGCCCAAGCAGCACGAGTCGGCGTTCGAGAATTCGGCCTCCCGCATGTATGAGAACCTGGCGCGCGCGCTGAAGACGCTGCTGCAGAAGACCGACCGCGTCCTCGACAACCCTTCCTACAACCTGGTGCTGCACACCTCTCCCGTGGCGGATGCCACCAACGACTACTACCACTGGCACATCGAGCTCATGCCCAAGCTCACCAAGACCGCCGGCTTCGAATGGGGAACCGGCTTCTACATCAATCCCACCCCGCCCGAAGAGGCTGCGCGCTTCCTGCGCGAGGCCAGCGTGGAGACACCCCAGCCCGTGGCGGTGTAGGCTCTAGTTTGGATATAACAAAATTCCCGCCAGGCCCGCCCCCACGATGAGCAGCGGTTCCGGGATCTTGAAGCGTAGAACAGCGATGAGGCTGACGATCCCGATTGCCAGCGTAGGCACATCGAGCATGGCCCTCTTCCCCAGCACGACCATAGCCCCGGCCATGGCTCCGGCCGCCGCGGCCGTCACCCCCGCAACAAAAGTCCGGACCATCTCGGAACGCGACCAGTCCCGATAGCTCCTTCCTAGAAACAGCGTGACCAGATACACGGGCAGGAAGACGCCGGCCGCGGCAGCAACCGCGCCCCAGAAGCCGGCAACCAGATAGCCGATGAAGCCTACCGTGATAACCACCGGTCCGGGCGTGATCATAGCGACCGCGACTGCGTCCAGGAACTGACGCTCGCTGAGCCACTGGTGCTCCTGGACCACGCCGCCATGAAGGAAGGGAACGATGGCGAGCCCGCTGCCAAAGACAAATAGCCCGGCCTTCGCGAAGAATAAGAAAACCTCCAAGAGTTTGCCGGAACCAGGGAGTGAAGTCAGCAAGAACAGTCCGGGAAGAAGTCCCGCTGGCGGTGAGGACCGCCCGCGAACGCCAGCACACACGATCCCCGATCCTAGGAACAACCAGACAATCTCGCGCTCGGAAATAGCGGTGGAGGCGGCCAGTACTACGAACACCAGCCAGAGTAGCGGGTCGCGTCCGACCGTCGTCTTGACCAGTTTGAGGACCGCCTGGGCAATCACCGCAATCACGGCCGGCGCGATCCCATAGAACGAAGCCTGAATCCAGCTCAAGCCCCCGTAGTGCGTGTACAGGACAGCCAAAGCCACGACCATCAGGAATGAGGGAAGGATGAAGGCCGTTCCTACGAGCGTAGCGCCAGCAAACCCGCCTCGGATCAGCCCCAGGTACATGGCGAGCTGTGCCGCCAGCGGCCCCGGAGCCAACTGCGAGAAGGCCAGGCCTTCCCGGTACTCTTGCTCGGAAACCCACCGCTCGCGCTCGACCAGATCGCGATGCATGTAGCCGACGAGCGCGATCGGACCGCCGAAGCCCAGGGCGCCAAGCCGGAGAAAATAGAGGGTTAACTCGCCCAGGGACGGTGCTGTGATAGCGGTGGGATCGCTCCGGGTCGCTGCTTGACCTTTCGACATGATTGTTATATATATATCACAACATGGATACAGGAATAACATCCTCCGTACCTTGGCTCCTCCTGATGTTTACCCTCCCCACCAGCAACGCCAGCAAGCGCGTGGATATCTGGCGAAAACTTCGCCGCCAGGGTGCTTTGGCATGGAGGAATTCAGGGTACGTTCTGCCCAACACGCCCACGAACGTAGAGCGCTTTCAGTGGCTTGCGGAAGAGATCCGCCGACACAAGGGAACGGCCTCGGTCGCTCAGGTGCGGGGTTTCGATGACTTGGCCGGGGATGAGCTGGTCCGCCTGTTCCGGGAAGCCCGTGGCCGCGAGTACGAAAGTCTCCGGCGGGAGGCGGCGCGCGTCGTGAGCAAGGCCGATGTGCCATCCGCGAAGCTCGCACGCTTTCGCAGAACGCTGCTGGAGATAGCCGCCCGCGACTTCTTCAACCATCCTGGGAGGGATCGGGTGGAAGCGCTGCTGGCGAAAGCGGAAGGGCCCTCCTCGCCCAGCCAGGCTGCTCGCCACTCGCGCCGCCAGTTCGTGGGACGCAAGTGGGTGACCCGCCCCAGGCCGGGGATCGACCGGGTGTCGTCCGCGTGGCTGATTCGCCGATTCCTCGACCCCGGCGCCCGTTTCGTATTTGCGGCGGAAGCTGCTCAGGCTGGAGATGCCGTTCCCTTCGACATGTTCGGGACGGCAGGATTCGGACATCGCGGGGACAATTGCACATTCGAGACCCTGCGCAAAGAGTTCGCCATCCGCGATCCGAAGGTGGCCGTCCTGGCCCGGATCGTTCACGATGCTGACTTGGGAGACGAAAAATTTGGCAGGCCCGAAGGTGTCGGGCTCGATCGCGTATTGATCGGATGGGCGCAGCAGGGCATCTCCGACAACGGCCTCCTGCGCCGGGGTATGGAGTTGATCGAGGGACTCTACCAGGGCATCGCGCAGGCTCGGTAGGAGGTATCACGTTCATGCCCAAGACATCTGACAAGCGCCGTTTATTGCTGATCAGCAACTCGACCGAGTACGGCCGCGGATACTTGGATCACGTCGAGGCCGAACTAAGGGACTTTCTGGGGAACGCCCGAAGAGTACTCTTCGTGCCCTATGCCCTTCATGACCGAGACGACTGCGCGGCAAGAGCCCGAGAGCGACTTGAGCAGATGGGCTTTCAACTCGAGTCCATTCACGTCGTCGAGAACAAGCCGGCAGCAGTTGGAACGGCAGACGCTATCTTCGTCGGCGGTGGGAACACGTTTCGGCTGCTCAAGGCGTTGTACGACGACGATCTGCTGGGCGCCATACGCCAGCGTGTAAGAGAGGGCATGCCCTACGTCGGCTCAAGCGCGGGTTCGATCGTAGCGGGTCCATCCATAAAGACCACGAAGGACATGCCGATTGTGCAGCCTCCTTCTTTTGCTTCTCTGGGGCTGGTCGGGTTTCAGATCAGCCCGCATTATCTCGATCCCGACCCAGACTCGCGGCACATGGGCGAGACCCAGGAGGAGAGGATCCATCAGTTCTTGGAGGAGAACGATGTCCCTGTGGTGGGTTTGCGGGAGGGAGGCTTTCTGCGCGTCGAGGGCGGCTCGGTCCTGTTGAAGGGACCGGTGTCGGCCCGAGTATTCCGGCGCAAGCAGGAAGCTACGGAATGCCCGCCGGGCTCAAGGATCGATCGCTTTCTGTCTATCGACGAACAGTTATGACGCCTCGCACACGAATCCTGACTCGAAGGGACGTCGCGGCCCTGATTAGCCTCGAGGAGTGCATGAATGCTGTCGAGGCAGCATTCCGATTCCACGGAGAAGGAAGGGCGCAGCCGCCGCAGGTTCTCGGGGTGCATTCCGGGAAAGGTGGATTTCACATCAAAGCCGGCACCCTGGCTCTGGAAAAGAACTACTTTGCGGCCAAGATCAACGCGAATTTTCCCGACAATGCGAGGCGATTCGGGCTGCCAATGATCCAGGGTGTTCTTGTATTGATGGACGCCGAGTCCGGCTTCCCCCTGGCTGTAACAGATTCAATCGAGATCACCACCTGGAGAACGGCTGCTACCACTGCAGTCGCGGCCAAGCATCTGGCCAGACCAGATTCACGGACGGTCACGATCTGCGGCTGTGGCAATCAAGGGCGAGCGCATCTCCGGGCCCTGGCGAAGCAATATGAGCTCAGCTACGCCTACGCCTGGGACGCGGATGAGCAGCGAACCAGTCGCTTCGCCGCAGAGCTCACAACCGAGCTGGGAGTG
>Ga0255310_10000095_pt1 | contig 15596 bp, 13 predicted proteins | sample EtOH1_T0_E1_meta_FD_201359 | JGI IMG/M metagenome (GOLD analysis project Ga0255310, IMG submission 201359) | Sandy soil microbial communities from University of British Columbia, Vancouver, Canada - EtOH1_T0_E1 | ecosystem: Engineered > Artificial ecosystem > Sand microcosm > Unclassified ...
CTGAAAAGGCACGCCCGCTTCCGCCAGCTTTTCGATTTCTTCGCCACCGCGACCAAAGATGAAGGGATCACCGCCCTTCAGACGCAACACTCGATGGCCTTGCCGGGCCAACTGCACCAGTAAATCGTTGATCTGGTCCTGAGGGACGGCGTGGTCGGATCGAGCCTTGCCGACATAAATGCGCTGCGCATCCTGGCGGACTAAGGTCATGATCTGAGGCGATACCAACCGATCATAGAGCACCACATCGGCCTTTTGCATCAAACGCAAGGCGCGGAAAGTCAGCAGATCGGGATCCCCAGGACCCGAACCCACCAAATACACTTCGCCGATAGCAGACGGTTTGGCCTGCCGCTCGGCTTCGAGTTGTGATTCCAGCAAAGTGGCGGCCTGATCGTCGTGCCCTGCCAGCATTTGCTCGACAACCGCACTATCCAGCACTCGCTCCCAAAAGCGCAGGCGGTCGGCCATGCGCGGTATGATTTGCTTCACTTGAGCCCGATAAGCGCCCACCAGCGTGGCTAGTCGCCCGTATGCGGCCGGGATCATCACCTCCAGTCGAGCCCGCCAATAACGCGCCAGTACGGGGGATGCGCCGCCACTGGAAATGGCGAATATCAATGGCGAGCGGTCAACCACCGCCGGTGAAATAAAGCTGGAATACCCCGCTCCATCGACCACATTGACCAGAATCCCTTCGCGCTGGCAACGCTCAGCCACTCTGGCATTTAAGTCATGGTCATCGGTAGCGGCAATCACCAAAAAGGCGGTTATTGGAGCCGCCTCGTCATAGGGCATGGCCTGCCAGGTAATCTCATCCTTATCTGCCAGTTTGCGCAGCGTGGCCGTCAGCGTCGTGGCGATGACGTGTACCGCCGCGCCACTACGCCGCAGACCAGAGACCTTGCGCTCCGCCACTTCGCCGCCGCCTATCACCCAGCAAGGCCGACCACGCACATCAACAAAAATTGGATAGTAATTCATGTAAGGCAAAACACGCCGGAAAATAGGAATGGTTCGACTATATAACTGAAAAAAAGACCCCGCAATCGCGGGGTCTGGCAGTATCTCTCAAACCTGGCTTAGCTCAAGCGGCGAAGTGCTTCGATACGCTCTTCCAGCGGTGGATGGCTCATAAACAGCCGCATCATTCCGCCACCGCCAGAAATCCCGAAAGCTCGCAACTCATTAGGCATAACGGCGGGCTCGTGGGCCTGACGCAAACGCTCCAGCGCGGCAATCATAGCCTGGCGACCAGCCAGCTGCGCGCCACCCGCATCGGCGCGAAACTCACGCCAGCGCGAGAACCACATAACAATCATCGAGGCAAAAATGCCCAGAAAAATCTCCGCCACCATGACGGCAATAAAATAGCCTATACCGCCGCCAGATCTCTCTTCGTTACCCCCCGATAAAGCACGATCAACAATGGAGCCGATGATACGGGCAAAAAAGATAACGAAGGTGTTGACTACGCCCTGAATCAAGGTAAGCGTAACCATATCGCCGTTAGCGACGTGAGAAATCTCGTGCGCCAGGACGGCTTCGGCTTCGCGCCGATCCATCTGCTGTAATAAACCCGAACTGACTGCGACTAAGGCGTTGTTCTTAGACATACCGGTCGCGAAGGCATTAATCTCGTGGCCACCATAAATCGCCACGTCGGGCATGCCGATTCTTGCTTCTCGCGCCAAACGAGTCACGGTATCGACCAACCAGACTTCCGTTGCGTTGCTGGGAGTTTTGATTACCTGGCAGCCCATGCTCCGAATGGCCATCCATTTTGATATGGCTAAAGAAATTAACGATCCGCCCATACCAAAAACGGCAGCAAAGAGCAGGAGTGCCTGATAATTCTGACCCTGTCGAATCATGTACTGATCGACGCCCAACAGCCGAATGACGATGGTCAGCAACAGCATCACCGCCATGTTGGTGAGCATAAATAAGCCAATGCGTTTAAACCAAGCCATAGTATCTACTTCCTCTTAACTCAGATGCCAACAGATTACCCTACAACCCATCGAAAAACATCGGTGATGGAGGCTATTCGATACCTACGATCAGCGTTTTGTTCCGTATGGCCAGTGACAGATCAAATCATTAATTTTGCGGGCACGGAAACATTCATCGATAGGCCCAAATTTGTTACCATCTGCTGCAAAGACATCTCATACAGGCGACCATTCGGATGCGTAATCCAAAGAAACCCGACGTGACCACGAATCAAGAAATCACCGACTTCAATTTTGAACAAGCGCTTGGCGAACTCGAACAATTAGTCGAGCAGATGGAAAAAGGTGATCTGGGCCTGGAACAATCCCTGATTCAATTCGAGCGCGGTGTTCGCCTGACCCGTTTATGCCAGGAAGCGCTAGCCAAGGCGGAACAAAAAGTGTTGATGCTGGCCGAGAATCGCGCCGACAGTGAGCTACTTCCTCTTGCTATCCCTACCGATAAATGACCTTCTCTCCTGCCAATTTTTCGCCTTTGGATCGGTATCGACAGCGAGCAGAGGCTGCGCTGGCGCGCCGCCTGCCTTTAACCAGCGTCAGTCCAACAAGACTGCATGAGGCGATGCGCTATGTGGTTCTTGAGGGCGGCAAACGGGTACGCCCGGCCCTTTGTTATGCTGCGGGCGCCACACTTGGGTTGGCGCCCGATCAACTGGATACCCCAGCCTGTGCGCTGGAGTTGATCCATGCCTATTCCCTGGTTCACGATGACTTGCCGGCGATGGACGACGATGATCTGCGTCGCGGCCGACCCACCTGCCACAAGGCCTATGACGAGGCCACCGCAATTTTGGTGGGGGATGCCCTGCAAGCCTTGTCTTTCCAAGTGTTGGCTGAAGACTGGCAGTTGCCCGCAGAACCACGCGCCGCGATGATTTTAGAACTGGCGCAGGCCAGTGGTTCGCTGGGTATGGTCGGGGGACAATCGTTGGATTTAGCAGGCGAAGGCAAGACTCTCAGCCTGGTTGAGCTGGAGCAAATTCACCGCCTCAAGACCGGCGCGCTGATTCGAACCGCAGTTACCCTGCCGCTTTGTCTGGTGCCTCAGGCAGCCGAGGCTACCCGGCAGGCGCTGCATGAATTTGGCACGGCGATAGGCTTGGCGTTTCAGATTCAGGACGACATTCTGGATGTAACGGGGTCAACGGAGGTTTTAGGTAAGCGACAGGGCGCTGACCAGCGGCAGGGCAAAGCCACTTACCCCGCCTTATTAGGCCTGGATGAAGCCCACCGTCGCCTGCAACAGGCGCATACTCAGGCAATCGCCAGCCTGGACCCCTTTGGAGCGCAAGCCGCACCTTTGCTGCAATTGGCCGATTTTTTACTGACTCGCGTATCCTAAAGTCCTTACCCTGTCCAGCCTTGTTCCGCCTCGGATAGCAGCTCGTTCAAGGCCTGTTCATCAAGCACAGAAACGCCCAAAGCCACTGCCTTGGTCAACTTAGAACCCGGATGATCACCTGCCACCAGATAATCCGTCTGCTTGGAAACTGAGCTGGTTACCTTGCCGCCAACACGTTGAATAGCGGCGGCGGCCTCGTCGCGAGTCATTGCAGCCAAGGTACCGGTAAGGACAAAAGTTTTTCCTGCTAAAGCCACCGCAGAATTTATTGGAGATTGTGGGGCAGACCAGCGCACTCCGGCTACTTGTAGCCGCTCAATGACATGGCGATTATCAGCCTCGGCAAAAAAATCGAGGATTTGTTTGGCGACTACCGGCCCAACATCCGACACCTGCTGCAAAGCTTCGGCATCGGCCGCCATAAAATCCGCGAGATTACCGAAGTACGCAGCCAATGTTTGTGCCGTTGCTTCACCCACCCCAGGGATGCCCAAAGCGTAAAGAAATCGCGCCAGCGTGGTCTGTCGACTACGCGCTATGGCTTGTATCAAGTTATTGGCAGATTTTTCCGCCAAGCGGGGTAAGACCGCCAACTGTTCCGTGGTGAGGTGATAAAGATCGGCCAAATCATTCGCTAGGCCGTGCGCTACCAGTAGATCCACCAGCTTGTCGCCGAGACCGTCGATGTCCATAGCGCGGCGGCTGGCAAAGTGGCGTAAAGCTTCTTTGCGCTGCGCAGGGCAAGCGAGCTGGCCCGTACAACGCGCAATGGCTTCGCCTTCGGGGCGCACCACGTGGGCACCGCAGACCGGGCATAGCGTGGGCAAGGTGATGATTCGAGCATCCACCGGACGGCAAGCAAGTTCGACCCGGGCGATTTCGGGGATCACATCGCCAGCCCGCCGAACGTAGACGGTATCGCCGATGCGCACGTCCTTGCGCTCGATCTCATCCAGGTTGTGCAGCGTGGCATTGCTCACGGTAACGCCCCCGACGAATATCGGCTCCAGCCGCGCTACCGGCGTGATTGCGCCGGTGCGCCCGACCTGCCAATCCACATCTAAAAGCCGGGTTAACGCTTCCTGTGCGGGAAACTTATGCGCAATGGCCCAGCGCGGCGCCCGAGCAACCAAGCCGAGCGCCTGCTGCTGTTCAAAACGGTTCACTTTGTAAACCACACCGTCGATATCGTAGCCCATCTGGTGACGAATCTCCGCGATATGGCGATGATAATCCAGGCAACCTGATATGCCGGCAACCTGTTGCAGATGGGCAGAAACGGGAATGCCCCATTTTTTTAGGGCATTTATAAGTTCGAACTGAGTCGCCGGTAATGTCCCGCCTTCGATGACCCCGACGCCATAACCAAAAAACCGCAGCGGGCGCTGGGCAGTGATCTGCGAATCCAATTGGCGCAAGCTACCAGAGGCGGCATTCCTAGGGTTCACAAAGGTTTTCTCAGCACGGTTGGCTAACCGCCGATTCATTTCGGAAAAGCCCTGCTGAGTCATGTAGACCTCGCCGCGTATTTCCAGACGATTCGGCCAGCCTTGGCCTTGCAGATGCAATGGAATGGCGCGGATGGTACGCAGATTTTGGGTGACGTCTTCGCCGCGCGTGCCGTCACCACGAGTTGCGCCACGCACGAATCGACCATCCACATAAAGCAGGCTGATGGCCAAACCATCAATCTTTGGATCGCAGCAATAGTCAACTTCATCGACACCGAGACGTTCACGAACCCGCCGGTCAAACGCCAGGACATCCGCCTCGCTGAAGGCATTGTCCAGAGATAACATGGGGATGTCGTGAACAACCGTAGCAAACTCAGCGGCAGGCTGGCCGCTTACCCGCTGCGTCGGCGAATCCGGCGTAACCAGGGCGGGGTATTCGGCCTCCAGCGCCTGTAAGGTACGCATCAGCGCATCGTAATCGGCATCGGGGATTTGCGGTGCGTTGTCGACGTAATAACAGTGGTTGTGGTGCTCGATCTGCTCCCGCAGTTCTGCCGCCTGGGCTACGATCTGCGCCGGGACTGCGGCGTTGGCCTGACCACCGTCGCTTGCACTCATCACCAACTACCCCAGAACCTTGGTATCCAGAGCTCGCACTTCGGCCATCAGTTGATCCAGGCGAGTCATCGTTAGAACTTGACGACGATTATCCAGGATTAAGCCGCCCAAACGATCAGCAATTAACGTGGCGACTTCGTGCATTTCACGCAAGATCAGCTCGCCGGAACGCGGTGCGGGCAAAGTGGCGAACAGAGTGATGCCAGGGGTTTCGATATGGCGCAAGGTTCGTGCATCGAAGGTTCCAGGCTCTATAGCATTCGCCACCTGATATAACGGCCCATGGTCACGATCATTGTCGGGGTATTGCTGAAACACGCCGTGATTACTCAACACCAGGCCAAAACGCTCTAACTCCGGCTGCAATTGTTCACCGCGAAAATATCGTCCTGCATCGGCCACCACGTAAAACGCCAGTACGTACAGCGGCCCCATGCCGGCGCCGGGGTCGCCGGTGGTCGACGATGAATTCGTCACGCCCGCGCCATCAGCAACGTCATCGTCGGCGAAATCATCTTCCTCATCGAACAGGTAATCTTCGTCGTCATCGTCGTCATAATCTTCGTCGTCGTCCAACGCCGCCAATTTATCCGTATCCAGCCCCGGTTCACGACGACTACCGATTCGATCGACTAAAAAATCATCGTCACTCTCGTACCCCAGATCCGATCGGGCCGAAAAGTAAACTCCATGGAGGTAGATGGCCGCCATAACCAATCCGCCGATGATAACTATCGCAACATGTAATCCGGTCATTATGCTCTCACCTTGAGTTCTGCTAATTGTGCCGCTTCGGCCACGTCCACCGCGACCACTCTGGATACGCCCGGTTCACTCATAGTGATGCCCAGCAAGTGGCTGGACAGCTCCATAGTGGTTTTGTTGTGGGTGATATAAATCAATTGCACCTGGGACGACATTTCGCTGAGTAGAGCGCAAAACCGCCCGACGTTAGCCTCATCCAGCGGCGCGTCCACCTCGTCCAATAAACAGAAGGGCGCTGGATTTAGCTCGAAGATGGCGAACACCAGGGCAATCGCCGTCAACGCTTTTTCACCCCCCGATAACAGGTGAATATGACTGTTTCGTTTGCCCATCGGGCGCGCCCGTATCATCACGCCGGCCGTTAACAGATCGCCATCCACCAATTCCAAACAGGCCTCGCCACCGCCAAATAAACGGGGAAACAAGCGCTGCAACCCTTGATTGACCTGATCGAAGGTTGCCTGGAATCGGCCGCGCGTCTCCTTATCCATCTTGGCAATCGCCGTTTCCAGAGATTCTAATGCTTCGTTAAGATCCCTGCACTGTTCATCTAAATAAATTTTGCGTTCTGACTGACTGCGATAGTCATCAATGGCGGCCAGGTTAATGGCCCCCAAACGGCTGATTTGCTCTGCCAGTTTTTTCAACTCGTCTTCTCGCGCCTTGGCGGTCACGTCGTCGGCAAGCTCCGCCAGCAGTGCCGGCAAGTCGCCTTCTTCAGCCGCCAGCTGCTCGGCCAAACCCTGCCGGCGAACTTGCTGTTCGTTTAAAGCCAGATGAATTTCTTCGCGGCCACGGCGAGCTTGCTGCAAGGCTCTATCTGCCACATCCAGGGCTTGCTGCAACCTCTGTAGCTGTTGAGTAAAGTCATCCAAGGTGGTTCGGTGGCCGCGCAACTGGCTATCGTAATCGCCCCTGGCCAGCTGGGCGACCTGCAACTGATCAATGCATCGTGTTTGGGGTAGAACGCCGTCATCAATCTGCTGGATCAGTACGCCAAGGCGTCGGATGATCTCCGCCTGGCGCTCATTCAACTGGATCAACTGCTTCTCGCTGCTGGCCGCTGCCAGCCGCAGTGACTCCGCCTTCAGCGCCAAAGCTTGCCGGTTTGTCGTGGCCGATTTAAGTGCCGAACGCACCTCGGACAGCGTTTGCTCATCTTGATGGCGACCTGCCTGGAGTGCGTCTTCGGCAGCAGCAAGCTCGGTCAGCTTGACTTGATTCTGGTCTATCTTTTGCCGGCAACTGGCCAGCTCAATTTGGATTTGATCCTGACTAGCCTGCAGCTCCACCCGCTGGCGCTGCACTTGGTCTTGGCGCTGGATCATCGCTTGTTGTTGACGAATCAACCCATCCAAACGGGCTTTATGCTCGGCCACGGATCGATGCAGACGATTGGCCTCTGCCTGCAAAGCTTCTCGTGCCATTTCGACTTCGCGTATCGTCGCCTGCAATGCGTGGCTGCGCCCACGCTCCACCTCAAGCGCAATCTCGTCCTGAGCGACCTGCTCGACCAATTCGCGCAATTCTTTTTCTCTGGTGATAACGCCACGGGTCGCTCCGGCAGGACGGTGCCAGCGCACCCAGGCTTGCCCCATCCACACCCCTTCGGGGGTCACCACCGAACCGCCCGGCGCCAAATAGTGTCGACGACTCAGCGCCGCCGCCAAATCGGGCGCGGTCTCGACACCCGCCAATAACGAACCGATGCCTGGGCCACGTACCTGCTGACTCAGGCTATTTTCAGGCGATGATTGCTCTTGCGTTGCTGCCTTCTCTACCAAGGTTAGACTGCCCGAAGACTGCTGAATTGCAAGCGCTAACGCCACCGCATCATCCACGCAAAGCCCCTGCAAGGCCGACCCTAACACGGCCTCTACCGCCACTTCCCAGCCCGGGTTTACCTCCAGACATTGGGCCAGCCGAGGCGCGTTGGCCAAATTATGACGTTGCAACCAAGCCGCCGTTTCCTGACTAGAATCCTGTAATGCCGCCTGTTGCAAAGCACGCATCGAGGCAAGACGACTCCGGTGTTCCTGAGCCTGATCTTGGCGCTTGCGCAACGTGATCTCATGATCACGCAAGTCTTGCCGGCCCGTTTCTAAGGTTTGCTTGGCCGCCGCCAAACTCTCGACAAGTGCGGCCTCTTGCGCCACCAAAACTCCAACACGATCCGTCAAATCGGACTGTTCATCCGCCAAAGCCTGCAGCTCGGCACCCCCCCGTTCGGCAAGTAAACGACAGCGCTGGCGATCCATATCTTGCCATCGCGACTCCAGATGCTGCGCTTGCTTTTCGGCAAGCTGCCACTCGTTGCGAGTACGATACAGCTCACTTCTATGCTCATCCCAGGCGGCTTGCCACTGTTGATGCTGAACTTCGGCCTGCTGCACCAAAACCGTGGCAGCCTGCTCAACCTCAGCCGACTGCTCTAGCGCCAGCGATAATTCCGCTACGCTCGCATGCAAATCAGCCTGCGCTACCGCCTCACGCTGCTGATCCTCGCGCAGCCTTGCCGACTCTGCCTCCAGCCCAAGCCGCTCATCCATCTGCCGCTGCTGTAACTGGCGAAGATGGCTGATTTCCTGCTCCAGCCGGGCGACTTCCGCACTCATCGCATAATAATGTGCCTGAGCTTCTTGCAACGCGGCGTTAACCGACCTTTGCTGCTGAGCAATCGTTTCGATAGCCGCTTGTCGCTGAGTCAGCGCCACCATCGCCTGGTCTTGAGCCTGCTGAGCAAGCGTTAACTGTCCATCAAGATCAGCGCAGCGGCGATCATAGTCGCGCCAGCGCAAAACCAGCCATTGCAATTGCAGATGCCGCTCCTGATCGCGCAGCTCGGTATAACGCTCGGCGGCTTTCGCCTGGCGCTGCAACGTCGATAACTGTTTTTCCAGCTCTTGGCGAACGTCATCAAGGCGGGTGAGGTTATCGCGGCTATGCTGGATGCGAGTTTCCGTCTCCCGGCGGCGCTCCTTGTACCGGGAAATGCCGGCCGCCTCTTCCAGCATGGCACGCAGTTCGTCAGGCTTGGCCTCGATAATACGCGAGATCATGCCCTGCTCAATGATGGCGTAACTGCGCGGCCCCAACCCGGTGCCAAGAAAAATATCCAGGATATCGCGACGGCGGCAACGCGTGCCGTTCAGATAATATATCGACTGCCCATCACGAGACAGCACTCGTTTGATGGCGATTTCCGCGTGATGCGCGTAAGCACCGGGCAGATTGTGGCGATCATCATCGGGGTTGTTTTCAAAGGTAAGTTCAATACTGGCCTGGCTAACGGGCTTACGATTGCCCGAGCCGTTAAAAATAACATCGGCCATAGCGTCGCCACGCAAATGCTTCGCGGTACTTTCGCCCATCACCCAGCGCACGGCATCGATAATATTGGATTTTCCGCAGCCGTTAGGCCCGACGATCCCTATTAAGTTGCCAGTCAAATTGATGACAGTGGGGTCAACAAAAGTTTTGAAGCCCGCCAGTTTGATCTTACTTAGCTGCATCCGTTGTAGAATAGCCGATCCGATTAAACGAAATATCATCACGCAGGTACCGCGATATGTCCAGCCAACCTCTACAAGCCGCCGGCGACGGTTTTTTACAGACCTTCCCAAACCCTTACCCACAAAGGGATTATGCGATTCGTATGCGCATGCCGGAGTTCACTTGCCTCTGCCCAAAGACCGGTCAACCCGACTTCGCCATCCTGCTCCTGGAATACGTGGCCGACCAGCGTTGTGTCGAGCTTAAATCACTCAAACTGTATCTCTGGTCGTATCGCGACAAAGGCAGCTTTCATGAAGCCGTCACCAACGGTATTCTGGACGATCTGGTGGCGGCCTGTGCGCCGCGCTTCATGCGACTGACCGCACGCTTTAATGTCCGTGGTGGGATTTACACCGACATAGTAGCTGAATATCATGCCGAGGGATGGGTGCCGCCAGTGAACGTTACCTTGGCGGGCGGCAGCCCGGATTTGTCATAAAAATTTGACACAGATCTAAGTACATACAACCGGCGGTTGCGCTTGCCGACGGCATTTGCTATAGAAGCACATCACGGTCCCGACTGATGGCCGATCAGGAGTTGAAAATGGCGAAGAAGAAATTGTCACCCGAGCCGATGGTGACCCCCCCCGTCAAAGGCATCGAGCCTTATGAAACCAAGGCCGAGGAAAACTACATGAGCGAGGCTCAGAAAACTCATTTCCGCGCTATCCTCCTTGCCTGGAAGCAAGAGCTCATGGAAGAGGTAGATCGCACCCTGCATCACATGCAGGATGACGCCGCCAACTACCCCGACCCGAATGATCGCGCCAGCCAGGAATCGGAGTTCAATCTAGAGCTGCGTACCCGCGACCGGGAGCGCAAGCTGCAAAAGAAAATCGGTGAAGCGCTGACTCGTTTGGATACCGACGATTACGGTTACTGCGAAACCTGCGGCATAGAAATCGGCATACGTCGACTGGAAGCCCGCCCGACCGCTACCCAGTGCGTCGACTGCAAATCGTTGGACGAAATTCGCGAACGCCAAATGGGCGGCTAAGGCTAGGCGCCTGATATCTGGTGAAGATTGATGGGTTGTTGGCAAATTCACCAACAACCCACAAATCACAGATTAAGGAGTAAAAATTAAGCCTACGTTAAGGCTAAGGACGTTGCTCTTTAGTGGGTCTTCAATCTCACCGCTTAAGTCAATACCTTCAGCGGTATCGTATTCGATCCAACGATAGGTGATACCGGCGTTAAGCGCCAAATTTGGCGACAAGGCAACGGCCAACCCACCACCCAGATTCAGGCCCGTTCCCGTGTAGGTCGCATCCCCCAAATAATACGGCGGCACCAGTCCTTCTGCGCCTCTTTCAACGTCGAGCCACGGAATACCGAAACCTAATAGCAAGTACGGTTGCACGGGATTATTGGGCGCCAGAAAAACCTTAACGTCGAAATTAATCATTTGAAAGGTTGTATTGCCGATGTTGGCGTCGGCAATAGCATCGCTGTGACTGGAATCGTGCTCTGAACGGATATAGTTAAGCTCCAAAGCGGCGCTATTATTAAACCGCAGGCCCAGCAACGCACCAAATCCCAAGCTACCCTCAACCTTAGGAACAAAAAGAGCTTCCGTATCACCAATCAAATACGTGTCACCGTCAAAATCAGTACCACCCATGCTATTTATCATCCCCATGCCGCCAAAATAAAAGCGCGGGCCGTGACTACTGTTCCGATAGGTTTCATGATTGGCCTGAACCGCCGGTATAGCAGCGAAAAACAAGGCACTCAGAAACACAACACTGGTGATTTTAAAAATAATTTTTGACTTTACCATCTTCCTTAATCCTCAAATTTTTCTTGGACACATCAATGCAACCGAGGTGTATCAACCGCCCAATGCTCGGGCGGCCCGGGGTGGACAAATTCCCCATCGGCGGCAGGAAACAACGGGACTTGGCAATCTTCGCAATACTCCAAACCGAACCGTCCCGACAAGGTTTGAATCTGTGATAAACCAGTCTGAGTCAACGTACTGATAATAGCATCGACTACGCCTTCGTCCTCCTCTCCCAGCAACGGCCAAATCGCGCCCTGTATGACTTCTGGCGACCCAACCAAGGAAAATCCTACTCGATACTCCACCAGCTCCTGATCGTAACATGGCGCAATCAGGGCCAATAAATCACTGGCGGGAACATCCAAGGTGGTGGTTAGAAAGGCCACACAAGCCTCCAGATTAAAGTTACGCGAATGTCGGTCGGCCTGGCGCCACGCAGCAAAATAGGCATCTGGCAGCAACAACTCAAAAGCAGTCTGACGAAACAGCGACGCAAAGCTCTCTCGCGCTTCGATCTGCCACTGACTATCTACCGTTTCTCGATTACTCTCACCGAGCTGCCAACGAAACAGCGGGCCACCCGAAGTCACAACAACAACGGCCAGAAGATATCGCACATCGGCTGGATAGGTAACGCTCTCCGGCAGCGTCTTGGGGTTAATGTGCAGGCAAGTATCGACCGCCAATCGCTTTGCCAAGTTCGCCGCAAATTTTTGGGTAGCGCTATAACCACGCGGCAGTTGGTCTGGCGTAAACAAAAAATCAGCCATAACCAAATCAACATCAGGGGCCAGAATGTGCTCCAGCAGCATGGACCGAACGTCCTGCAATTGCTCCACCGTGACGGGTCCGGCTGGCACCTGCAAACGCGACCAGGCCAGCACCGGCAACGCAATCAACAAAGCTTGGCGATTTTGATCAGGCAAATCGACTTGGCTAGCGGCCACTTCGAGGGCATCGAGCAGCACTTCATAAGCCGGTATATTTTTGTCGTGTAAACGCTCCAGAGCCGCGTTAAACAGCGATTCTTTGCTGTCACCAAGCAAGCGCTGCAGCCGCTCCTGGAGCAGGCGTTCCCAGTAGTGATCTTCAAGGCGACTACTCGAATGACTTAAGGCTTCGGCCAAATTGACCAGTTCCAAGGCGCGAGGTGACAAACGGGGAACGCGCTCAGCTGACGGTTTTTTCATATTGGGTCTGCGCAACGAATGAGGCCGGCTAACGAATCAGGCATTTTCTCCACGCGCAACATTACCATGACCAGAGCGATATTACTCATACACAGACCGAATATGGAGTGTAGCCTGCATCTAATCTCAAAAAAAGAGGTCTTCACAACATTAAGGCTCACGCTTTAACGCATCCCTCTTGAACGCAGCGCTAGAACCCAAAGCGCGAACGACAAATAATGTTGCAGTCACCGCCACCGCTGGCAACCAAATCCAAAAGAGCTCTGACTGTAATACAGCCAGCCCTCTTGCGCTGAACACTCGACTCAAACTAAGGGGAGAGACCTCAATAACCTGCCATGCTGCAAAGAATCTTTCGCTGCTCCACGGCCACAACAACGCTACGCCTAAACCTCCGTTGGTAAGCATATCAAGAAGACCATGGGATACTGCCGAAACCCCAACGAAAGAAAATGCAATGACACGAGAGCTTCGAAGTTGATGCGCACAGGCAAGTGCCAAAAATCCAAGCAGCAAAGCAAAGACAACAGAGTGCGTGACGCCTCGATGGCCAAAGTCATGCGAATAAGCGATGTTCAATCGAAATGCCAAAACATCCATATCGGGCAGAATCGAGGCAACAATACCTGCCAAAAGCAGCCGCTTGGGAACAACGCCACTGCCAAGCCCGAGGGCTAATGGGACGGCAACGTGAGATAAAATGGTTGGCATAATTTTAGACTCTGATCGTGTTATCGCGGGGGTCTCAAGCCGCCTAGCGCACCAAAGACACAGCCATTCAACCCACTATTCGCTCCATACAGCAAACTCATTGCCACTAGGTTCCTTGAAATGAAACCGGCGACCTCCGGGGAATGAAAATATAGGTTTAACCAACGAACCACCGGCTTTTTCAACTTTGGCCAGCGTTACCTCCAACTGATTGCTGTAGAAAACAATCAAAGCCCCGCCCTTTTGGGAAGAAGATGCTAAATCAGACTGGTAAAACCCGCCATCCAGTCCTTGATTAGAAAAGGCTATGTATTCCGGGCCATAATCCACGAATGACCAGCCAAAAGCAGATTGAAAAAACGCTTTGGTTGCGGGCAAATTTTTGGCAGGAAACTCAACATAATTGATCTTTTCGTGCTGATTCATGGGGTTCTCCAAAAGTGCGGCTTGAAGCGACTATTTCACACCAACTCGGGTGACGAATATTCGTAAGACAACCGTCCTCAATGACAAAAAAGTTATGTTAATTGATTGATAACCCATCCGTTATGATAAACAATCAACGCTAATTTGGTTTTAAAGACTATCGGTATGCCCAAGAAAATCGATCCGGAGGATAGCGCTCTATTCCGCAGTGCGGTTGCGGGCGCGCGTGAACTGCCGCCAAAACCAGACATTGCCAAACGTCCACCCCCTAAGCCCAAGGTTAGCTTCTTTTCGGCAGATAAAGAAGTTGCTCTAAGAGAATACCCCAACAATTTTGATCAGGTTGATCAAAACTTAGAAGCCAGTGACTACATCAGCTTCAGTCGTCCCGGCGTGCAGCACGCGGTATTGCGCAAACTGCGGCGCGGCCAGTACGCCATTCAAGCGGATATCGATTTACATGGTTTAACAAGAATCAATGCCAAACACTATGTCAGCGAGTTTCTTGTGGATTGCCAACGACGCGGCATTCGTTACTTGCGTATAGTGCACGGCAAGGGACAGCGCTCCCCGAATGGCCGCGGAATCCTAAAAGACGCCCTGGTCGGCTGGCTGAGTCAGCGCGACGATGTTCTGGCTTTTTGCTCTGCTCCAGATCGAGAGGGCGGAACCGGCGCGATCTACCTGATTCTCCGCCGTTCCGAATAATATCTTTCGACGTGAACAAACCCATCTCAACCATTGTTATGATTCAAAGGATTGTTAAATACTATGACTACTTCGGCAGATCGCTCGATTCTTAATCAACCTTTAACGCTGCCTTGTGGCGTCACCCTAAAGAACCGGCTTGCTAAATCGGCTATGAGTGAGGCGCTAGGTACCATTGATAACCATGCCACCCTCGCACTCGCCAATCTTTATCGACTGTGGGCTAACGGCGGTATCGGGCTGGCGATGACAGGTAATGTAATGATCGATCGTCGGGCCATCGGCGAACCGGGAAATGTGGTGGTGGAAGATAGTCAAGACCTGCTCATATTGCGGCAATGGGCGCAAGCTGGAACCGCACTAAACACGCAGTTGTGGATGCAATTGAATCATCCAGGAAAACAGTCGCCGAAAGGTCTTTGCCTTGAAACAGTTGCGCCCTCCGCCATTCCGTTTTCACCAAAACTGCAACGCTTCTTTGCTGTACCGAGAGCACTAAAGGAAGAGGAAATTCTAACACTGATCGAGCGATTTGCTCGGTCTGCAGCGATTGCTCAAGAAGCCGGTTTCACTGGTGTACAAATTCACGGCGCTCATGGTTATCTGGTCAGCCAGTTCTTGTCGCCACGGCACAATCAGCGCCAGGATGCTTGGGGCGGTACGGCGGAAAATCGCCAACGTTTTGTGTTGGAAATATATCGCGCCATTCGCCGAGCCACGGGCGCAAGCTTCCCCGTCGGCATCAAACTAAACTCTGCCGATTTCCAACTTGGCGGGATGACCGAGGAAGAGTCGCTAAATGTGATTCGCGCACTGTCTGCCGAAAATATCGATCTGATCGAGATTTCTGGTGGCACTTATGAAGCACCAGTGATGGCCAAAGGCGTTGGGGGCAAGGAAAGCACTTTAGATCGGGAGGCTTATTTTTTAGCTTTTGCTGAACAGGCGCGACAGGTAACCAAAACTCCGCTAATGGTGACGGGAGGTTTTCGCAGCCCTGACGCCATGGCCGATGCAATAAAAG
>Ga0255310_10000096_pt1 | contig 15484 bp, 15 predicted proteins | sample EtOH1_T0_E1_meta_FD_201359 | JGI IMG/M metagenome (GOLD analysis project Ga0255310, IMG submission 201359) | Sandy soil microbial communities from University of British Columbia, Vancouver, Canada - EtOH1_T0_E1 | ecosystem: Engineered > Artificial ecosystem > Sand microcosm > Unclassified ...
AGCGGCGGCAACGTTGGCTTGTCCGTCCGGCGAACTCGGCCGTCGGGCAGGTGGCGCTGGCCCGAGAGGTAGATGACCAATGCGAGGATCATCAGCGCCGCGGCGAGGCCGAAGCCGGCGTGCCAGCCATAGATCGCCGCCACCGTGCCGCAGGCGAGCGGGCCGGCCACCGCGCCGATGTTGATAGCCGCCGAGAAGATCGTGAAGCCTTGAGTGCGGCGCGATTCCTCCTCGCGCGGATAGAGCTGGCCGACCTGCGCCGAGATGTTGCCCTTGAGGCAGCCGGAACCGAATATCAGCAGCGCCAGCGCGATCAGGAAGCTCTGGTCGAACGACATCGCGATATGGCCGGCGCTCATCAGCAATGCGCCGAGGATGACGGTCGTCCGGGTGCCCAGCCAGCGGTCGGCGATCAGCCCGCCGAGCAGCGGGGTGAAATAAACCAAGCCACCGTACCAGCCGTAAATCAGCGAGGCGAAAGCCTGGTCCGACATCGGCCCGCGAAACTCCAGGGCATGACGCAGGCCGCCGAGGCCGAGAACATGCTCGGCGTGGCCGGGGAGAAGCAGCTGCTGGACCATGTACAGCGCCAGCAGCGCGGTCATGCCATAGTAGGAAAAGCGCTCCCACATCTCGGTAAAGCCGAGATAGGCAAGGCCGCGCGGGTGGCCGAGAAAGGCGTGATCGTCGTCGCGAATTGGTGCGTCGAGAGTGGCTTCGGCCGACGTCACGCTCGCGTTCTCCCTTCCGCTGCGGCAACTGGCTAACAGAGGTTTCGAGCGCGCAACACTCCTTTTGTTGCTTGCTGCCGCCGTCGGTCGAAAGCAGCATTGAGTTGGTCGCGGGCGGCGTTAGTGTCGCCGCGCATTTCATCCCGGGGGAGGACATCCATGCGCTCTCGTTCGCTCGCGCTTACCGCCGCTTTGTCGCTGGCTATCGCCGGACCCGCGCTCGCCGCGCCGAGCGACGATTTCCACGCGCTGATGGACCAATATTGGGCGGCGGCGCTGAAGAACTCGCCGACGCTCGCGACCAGCGTCGGGGTCAACACGTACGACGCCCAGCTCGACGTGCTCAGCCTGGCCGAAATGGACCGCCAGGCGGCGGAGGCCGCGGCCTTTTTGGCGCGGCTCAACGCCATTCCGAAATCCGCGTTGAGCGCCGAGGACCAGACCAATTACCTGATCCTCAAGCGCAACCTCGACAGCGCGGTCGAGGCGAACCGCTTCGGCGAGCGGCAGATGCTCTATTCGACGCTCGGCAGCTATCACGATTTCCTCGCCGGCATGGCCGAGAATCAGCCGTTCCGGACCCGCGCCGACTATGAGAATTACCTGAAGCGGATCGCGTTCGTCCCCGACCGGATGCGCGCCTATGGCGAGATCAGCGCCAAGGCCTCCCGTGAAGGCTTCGTCCAGCCGTGCGTAACTCTGACCGGCTTTCCGCAGTCGATCAGGGGCAGCATCGCCGCCGACCCGACTCAGTCGCGGTTCTACCTGCCGTTTGCCGGCGATCGGTCCTCGACTGTCACCGCGGCGGACTGGCAGGCGTTGAAGACCCGCGCCGCCGCCCTGATCCGCGACAAGATCAACCCATCCTACGCGCGCTTCGGCCAGCTGTATGACAGCCAGCTCAAGTCGACGTGCCGGCAAAGCGTCGGCGTTTCGGCGCTTCCCCAGGGCAAGGAATATTATGCGTTCCTGGTTCGGACGCACACCACGACCAGCAAGACGCCGGACGAGATCCACCAATTGGGCTTGCGCGAGGTGGCGCGGATCCGGGCCGAGATGGTCGACGTCGCGAAGAAGGCGGGCTTCGCGTCGCGCGAGGCGATGATCGCTGAAATGCGCACCAACCCGAAATACTTCGCCAAGACGCCGGACGAGCTGCTCGCCGCGTCGGCGCGCATGGCGAAGACCATCGACGGCAAGATGCCGAGCCTGTTCACCCGGCTGCCGCGGCTGCCGTACGGAATTCGGCCGATGCCCCTGGCGACGGCTCCCGGCGACACCACCGCGCGCTATCAGCAGGGCAGCCCCGATGCCGGCATCGCCGGTTTCTACCTCGTCAACACCACCAAGCTCGACCAGCGGCCGCTATGGGAAATCCCGGCGCTGACCGCGCACGAGGCGGTGCCCGGCCACCACATGCAGATCGCTACCCAACAGGAGCTCGACCTGCCGGCATGGCGCAAATACGGCACCTTCTTCACCGCCTTCGTCGAGGGTTGGGGGCTCTATTCGGAGCGTCTCGGGATCGAGCTTGGAATCTACGACACGCCCGAGAAGAACATGGGCCGCCTGAGCTACGAGATGTGGCGCGCGGCGCGGCTGGTGGTCGACACCGGCATCCATTCCAAGGGCTGGTCGAAGGAGCAGGCGGTCGCGTTCATGAAGGACAACACCGCGCTGACCGACGCCAATATCGACGCCGAGGTCAACCGCTACATCTCCAACCCCGGCCAGGCGCTGGCCTACAAGCTCGGCGAATTGAAGATCCGCGAGCTGCGGGCGCGGGCGGAGAAGGAGCTCGGCGACAAGTTCGACCTCAGGCGCTTCCACGACGCGGTGCTCGGCCAGGGGTCGGTGCCGCTCGACGCGTTGGAAGCGCAGATCAACGCCTGGATCGCGGCCGAGAAAGCGAAATCCTAGCGGGCGGCGAAATCTGACCTATTGGTCTGGCGCCGTGCCCTCGGTGGTGGCCTCGTTCGACTCGGCGCGCGCCTGCTTGATGACTTGCGTCAGGCAGCCGGTGAAGCCGGCCGGTCCGACCGGCGAGCAGCTGTTGATCCCCGTCGCGCCGACGGTCTCGAGCGCCCGCGCGCGCTGGGCCCAGGCCTGGCGGCTCTGGCGCGGCCCGCCGCTGCGCAGCTTCTCGGGGATCCGGTAGCGTTCGGTTTCGGGCTTGCGCGCGCAGACCACGACCTGGTCGTCGGTCGAGCGCGGGCACGGGTCGTTGCCGTAGACGATGATCTCGCTGACGCGGTCGCCGGCCTGGGCCGCCGCGGGTGCGGGAAGCGCGGCGAGGCCGCCGGCCAAGGCAGCGGTCGCGGCGAGCGGGAGGATCAGTTTCGTCATGTCCAACGGCATCCTTTCAAGCGCTTAAAGCGGGCGAGCGCCAAGAGAAGTTCCTTAAATACGCTTTGAAAGCCCGATTGCCACCCGGCAAGCGGCACGGACCGTCGCGGTCAATAGGGGATAGGCGAAAGCCTGGGCCGCGCCGGCCTCGCGGGCGGTGTCGCGGTGCTCGACCTCCTCGGCGCGGAATTCCTTGATATCGGCGGCGAATTCGGGGTCGTCGTCACCCAGTTCCTCGAGCTGGCGGCCGTAGTGGCGGTCGATCTCGGTCTCGACCGCGTCGGTGCACGCCATCGCCGCTTCCTCGGACATCAAGGCGGTCGCGGCGCCGAGCGCGAATCCGGCGACGTTCCAGATCGGCTGGAGGGCGGTCGGCCGCACGCGCCGTTCGGCCATCAGCGCGTTGAAGCGCGCGAGGTGGCGCTGTTCCTGCCCGTCCATGCGGGCGATCAGCTTCGAAGCGGCCGAGTTGCGGCGCAGCACCGCCAGCTGGCCGGCGTAGATGCGCGTCGCGCCATATTCGCCGGCCTGGTCGACGCGCAGCATCGCCGCCCGGTCGGGGCGCCGGCTGCCGGGACGCCAGCCGTTCATGCGGCGCGCGGCCTGAGTGTGAGCCACGCGATCAGCGCCGCTCCGCCCAGGGACAGGATCGCATTCCAGCCGGCCATCGAAATGCCGAGGAACGCGAACTGGACCTGGTCGCAGCGGACCAGAGGCGTGTTCATGATCGACTTGAGAAGATCGGCGGTGGTCGCTCCGCTCGCGGTCGACGTGCAGGTCGTGAAACCCTCGAAGATGCCGAGCTCGACCCCGGCATGATAGACGCCGATCGCTCCCGAAACGGCGATCGTCAGCGCCGCCAGCAGGGTCAGCGTGCGCGACCGCTGCGATGCGGACGGGGCGGTGAAGGCGAGGGCGGCGAGCGCGATTGCGACGCCGTGGGGGTAGCGCTGCCACCAACACATCTCGCACGGCACCAACCCGCCGAGATATTGCGAGCCGAGCGCGCCGCCGAGCAGCGCGATGGGCAGCAGCAGCGCGATCAGGCGGGCGAGGGTGGCCCCGTTCATGGACGCCGGCGGTGGGCTCAGCGCGACTTCGCCCGAGTGCCGGCCGAGGCCATGCTGGCGCCGCCCGGTGCAAGCCGCTTCAGCGTCTTGATCGCATAATCGAGCTGGAAGTCCTTGACGCCCTTCTTCTCGAGCTCGTCGGAGGTCGCCGCAAAGCGCGGGTCGACGGTATCGTCATGCTCGAGCAATTTGTCGTCGGCCTTGGCCTGGCCGAGCAGGTGACGGCGAAGGTCGGCCTCGCGAACCCGCGGCCGGTCCTTGTAGTCGGGGTCCGACAGCTGCGGCACGGAGATGTCCGGATCGATCCCGCCGGCCTGAACCGAGCGGCCCGACGGCGTGTAATAGCGGGCCGTGGTCAGCCGCAAAGCGCTCTGCGGCCCGGTCTGGACGACGGTCTGGACCGAGCCCTTGCCGAACGTGCGCTCGCCCATCACCAGCGCGCGGCGCTGATCCTGCAGCGCTCCGGCGACGATCTCGGCCGCCGACGCGCTGCCGGCATCGACCAGCAGGACGACCGGGAGGCCGTGCGCCATGTCGCCGGGCTTGGCGTAATAGCGCTCGATGTCGTCCTTCTCGCGGCCGCGCTGGGAGACGATCTCGCCATGATCGAGGAACGCGTCGCTGACGTCGATCGCCTGGTCGAGCAGGCCGCCGGGGTTGGAGCGCAGGTCGACGACATAGCCCAGCGGATGGCCGCCGGTCGCCTTGTCGATCGCCACCAGCGCCGCCTTGGTGGCATCGCCGGTGTTGGCTGCGAAGGTGTTGATGTTGATGTAGCCGACGCCGTCCTTGATCTCCCACTTGACCGGGCGAAGCTCGATGCGCTCGCGGACCATGGAGACGTCGAACGGCTTGTCGCGGCCCGGGCGGACGATGGTCAGCTTGATCCCGGTGCCGGGGGCGCCGCGCATCTTGTCGACCGCCTCGTCGAGGCTGAGGCCGTAGAGCAGCTCGCCGTTGATGTGGGTGATGTAGTCGCCGGACTTGATGCCCGCGCGCCACGCCGGCGTGTCCTCGGTCGGCGACACCACCTTGACCGCGCCGTCCTCGGTCGAAACGGTGAGGCCGAGGCCGCCGTAATTGCCGTCGGTGGTGGTCTTCAAGGTCTGGAAATCCGACGCTTCGACATAAGAGGAATGCGGGTCGAGCGCGGCGAGCATGCCGTCGATCGCGCCCTTGATCAGCGTGTGGTCGTCGACCGGATCGACGTAGTTCGCCTTGACCCGCTCGTAGACGCTCATGAACGTCTCGAGCTCCTGGTAATTGGCGGTGTCGGCCGCGGCGAAGGCGCTGGTGGTCACCGGGATCAGCGCGAGCGCGCCGACCAGCGCCAGCGGCGGAAGCAGTTTACGGATCAGAATCATGTTCGTACGTCCTTCGGGCAGCCGCCAGACTAGCCGCCTTTCGCTCCATTTGACAGCGTTGCAGATGAACCTGCGATTAGGGCCGGCGACGCATGTTGCCCATTATGGGACAATTCGACGCCGAGCGGCCCGAGGGCGCGGCCGAGCCGGTCGCCGGCGGCGACCCGGGTCCCGGGCTGCAACGCAGAGGCGACGTTGACGATCAGGCTCATCCAGCCGCCGCCGTGGTCGATGATGGCGATGCCGTCATAGTCGCGAAACGGTCCGGCAAAGCGGATGATCCCCGCCGCCGGGGCCATGACCGGGGCGCCGCGCCACGTCGCCAGGGTCAGCCCGCGCGATCGGACCCCGCTCGAATTGACCTCGCCGAGCCCCTCGACGACGCGGGCGTCGGCCGGGAGCCGGTAGGCAAGCGGCGGCCTCGGCAGCGAACCCTCGGACGCCGCCGGGCGGTCGGGAGCCGGGCCAAGCGCGGCCAGCTCGGCGGCGATCTGGGCCGCCGAACGGCCGCGTTCCGCCTCGCCGGACAGTTTCTCGATATCCTCGCCCCGGGCGAGCGCGACGTCGCCGGCGCCGACCGCCGCGCTGCCACTCAAGGCCGCCGAATGGAGGGCGCGCGATTCGAGCGCAGCGAATTCGCGCCGTCGCGCCGCGAGCTCGTCGCGGCTGCGGGCCAGCGCATCGCGCGCGGCGACCGCGGCGCGCTCGAGCCTCTGCCCCTGCGCAAGTTCGGCCGACAGGGCCGCGGTGCGCTTGCGGATCACCGGCAGGCTGGCGTCAAGCAGCAGGCGAACGCGGACGAACTCCTCCATGGTCGAATCGCCGGTCAAGGCGAGCAACGGCGGGCGGCGCGCCATCATCGCCAGCCCGGCGAGCAGCGAGGAAGCCGGCCGCTGTTGCTCCTGGAGACGCTGCCGGCGGGCGGCCAGCTGAGTGGCGATGATCTGCCGTTCGGCATCGGCGGCGCTGATCCGCGACTCGGCGGCGTAAATCGCCTGCGCCGAGGCGGCCTGGAGGGCGCTCAGCCGCGCCGCCTCGCCACGCGCCCGCCCGGCGGCTTGTTCAAGCCGGCGGACCTGGGCGTCGGCGGTCCGCGCCTCGGAACGAGCGGTCTTGAGCGCCTGGTCGACGGTTTCAGCTTCTGGCTGCACCGGTGCGCTCGCCGCCAGCAGCAGCGGCACGACCAGCAGCATCGGGGCAAAGCGGTTCATCGCGCTTATCCTTCGCGATGATAGGGGTGGTTCGCAAGGATGGATGTAGCGCGGAACAGTTGCTCGGCAAGCATCGCCCGGACCAAAAGGTGCGGCCAGGTCGCGGTGCCGAACGACAATATGAGGTCGGCGCCGGCCCGCCCGGCATCGTCGTGGCCGTCGGCGGCGCCGATCAGGAACCGCACCTCGCGCTTGCCGCCGTCGCGCCAGCTTTCGAGCTTGCGCGCGAGGTCGGTCGACGACAGCGCCTGGCCGCGCTCGTCGAGGGCGATCGATACGCTGTTGGCGGCCGCCGGCGGGACGGGGTCGCGCTCGCCAAGCTCGGTCACCCGGGTCGGCCAGGCGATGCGTTTCAAATAGCGCTCGACCAGATCGGCTTCGGGCGAGCGGCCGATCTTTCCGCGGGCAACGATGTGCAGGAGCATCTAGCGCGTGTTGAGGGGGGTGCCGAACGGCCAGGTCAGCGCGGACGCGAAGCCGTAGTAGATCGCCCGGGCCGCTTCGGCGATGGTACGCGAGCGGTTGGCGCCGCCACGGGCGAACACGGCGACTACGATCCGGTGCCCGTCGGGCATGGTGATGAAGCCGACATCGTCGGTCAGTCCTGTGAGCGTTCCTGTCTTGTGCTCGACCGTCGTGCCAGTCGGCAGCAGCGCGCGGATGCGGTTCTTGCCGGTCTGGCACCGACTCATCAGGCCCAGCAAGTAGTTGCGGCTTTCCGGCTTGATCAGCTCGGCATTGTAGATCCGCCTGAGCAGCTCGACCATCGCCTGCGGCGTACTGGAATCGCGACGGTCCCACAAATTGCGCGGGTCGCTCAGCAGTTGGGCGATCGTGCGATCGACGCGCACGCCGGTCATCCCATTCTGCTGCAGCCAGTCATGGAGCGCTTTCGGACCGCCAAGGTCCTTCAGCAGGATATCGGTCGCCCGATTATCGCTGTGGATGAGCATCCTCTCCATCAGACCGCGCGCCGATTGGTCGTTAATCCGGTCATCGAGCGAGCGGCGACCATGGTCGACTTGCGCCAGATAGAGAGCCGCAACCGCGACCTTGACCGTGCTCGCCATCGGGAAGGAATCGTTGCCGCGAACGCTTACGCTCTGGCCGCTGCGCAGGTCGAGGGCGGCAATTCCCACGTCGCCGGACTGGCCACCGACGAGCGACGCAAGCTGCCGCTCGAGGCTCCACAGGCCCGGCGACGAAGATTCCGCCGCGGCCGGCTGCGCTGCAAACGCCAGCAGCGAGAGGAAAACCACAATGTGACGCATTCGTCTTTACCCGCGTTGAGAAGCTGCACCCAGACTGGGTTCATCGCCAAACGCCCACATACGTTCCAAATTGTAAAAACTTCTCACTTCGGGACGAAATAAATGAACGATGACGTCGTCGGCGTCGATCAACACCCAGTCGGCGGCGGGCAGCCCCTCGATCCGCGGCGAGCGGCCGACGGTCTCCTTGATCCGCTGTGCAAGCTTGGTCGCCATCGACGCGACCTGGCGCGTCGAGCGGCCCGAAGCGATCACCATATGGTCGGCGATGCTCGATTTGCCTGCCAGCGGGATGGAGATGACCTCAACGGCCTGGTCGTCGTCGAGCGACTTGAGGACGAGACGATGGAGGTCTTCGACGTCGATTGCGGGACGGCCGTTACCGGCGGTCCCGCTCATCGGATTAACGGGGGGACGATCGGGCAAGTGGTCTCCTGACTGAAGATGGCGCGCCGTCAGTCCGCTGCTCGGACCTGCGGGATTGCGGACGGCGGTGCCAGTTGGGGTCGAGCGCGCGTAAGGCGGTGGCGGACGTCGGATCGGGCGGCAGGCGAAGCAGCAAAATCGCCGGTGCACTCCAATCCGTCCAGTTGCGTGCCTGGCTCGAAGGTCGGACGAACCGCCGCAGCCAGCCCATCGCGCGCGCCGCGCGGGCCGGACCATCATAGCCGGGGCGGGCAATCACCGCAATTGGCACGGCACGGGCGATCCGGCGCCACTGCTTCCAGTGATGGAATTGGGCAACAGTGTCGGCGCCCATCAGCCAGATGAAGCGGTCGCGCGGATGGCCGCGCAGGAGCTTGGCGAGGGTATCGACGGTGTAACGGGTGCCCGCACGGGCCTCGAAATCGCTGACCCGGATCGGCGCCCGGCGCGCCATCCGCCTGGCCGATTGCAGGCGGTCGGCGAACGGCGCCATGTCCTTGGCGGGCTTGAGCGGGTTGCCGGGCGAGACCAGCCACCACACCTCATCGAGGCCGAGCGCATCGAGGGCAGCGAGGCTGATCCGGCGGTGTCCGCGGTGCGCCGGATTGAACGAGCCGCCGAGGAGTCCGATGCGCTTCATCGGCCCGAGCAGCTAGCATGGGCGTGGTGCAGTGCCTAATATGGCGCCTTGGGGGGAGCTGGATGCCTGACCTGGAAGCCTTGGGGGATGCGGCGACCGGCGCGGTGCTTGCCGGCGCAGTCGAGCCGCGCGCGGGCCAAGCTTCGGACGGGCACACGCACGAGACCCACTGCCTCAATTGCCAGGCCGAACTGGTGGGCGACTATTGCCACGCCTGCGGCCAGCACGCGCACGTCCACCGGACCGTGAGCGCCTTCTTCCACGACTTTCTCCACGGCGTGCTGCATTTCGAAGGCAAGATCTGGCGCACGCTGCCGTTGCTGGCGTGGCGGCCCGGCGAACTGACCCGACGGTATATCGACGGGCAGCGGGCGCGTTTCATCTCGCCGATCGCGCTGTTCCTGTTCTCGGTGTTCGTGATGTTCGCGGCCGTCGGCCTGACTGGCGCACTCAACCTCGATTCGAACCAGGCGATGCAGGCGGACCTGGCCCAGGAAGCGGCGAAGGCCCGCGAAACCGTTCACCGGCTGGAGACGGAACGCGCGCGCGCGGTCACCGCCCATCAGCCGACCGCGAAAATCGATGCTGCGCTCACCGATGCGCGCGCCGAGGCCACGGCACTCACCATCGTCAAGACGAGGAACCTCAATTCCAGCCCGATCCAGGTTTCCGACGATTTGCCCGCATGGTTTCGCAACAGCGTCGACAAGGCCGCCAAGAACCCCGACCTTGTCCTCTACAAGCTCAAGACCAATGCTTATAAGCTGAGCTGGGTGCTGATCCCGCTGTCGGTGCCGTTCCTGTGGCTGCTGTTTCCGTTCAGCCGGCGCTTCAAGCTCTACGACCACATCGTGTTCGTCACTTACTCGCTGTGCTTCATGACGCTGCTGGTGGTCGGCGCCGTCCTGCTGAGCGCCGCGGGACTCACCTCGCTCGCCTCGCTCGCCTTCTTCGTACCGCCGTTTCACATGTACCGGCAGCTCAAGGGAACCTACGCACTCTCTCGATTTGGCGCTATCTGGCGGACGGTGTTGCTGACCATGTTCGCGTTCGTCGCGATCAGCCTGTTCGTGATCACGCTCGTCGCTTTGGGGCTGTTCGACTAGGCTCCCGCGGCGGCCGGTCCGCCCAGGCCCTGGGGCTTGCGCCGGGCTTTGGGGATCGACGAGCCCGCCGTCGGGATGCTCGGCCGCGACGCACCGCCGCGGTCAATAGTGCCGCCGGCGAGGACGGTCTTGATCTCGTCGCCGCTTAGAGTCTCATATTCGAGCAGCGCCTTGGCCAGCGTCTCGAGGTCCTCGCGGTGCTCGTTCAACAGGAACTTGGCACGCTCGTAGCCCTGCTCGACGACGCGGCGAATTTCCTTGTCGATCGCCTGCGCGGTCTCGTTCGACATGTTCTTCTGGCGATTGACCGAATAGCCGAGGAACACTTCCTCGTCGGCCTCGGCATATTGCAGCGGGCCAAGCTCGTCCGACATGCCCCAGCGGGTGACCATGTCGCGGGCGAGGTTGGTCGCGTAGGAAATGTCCGACGACGCGCCGGAGCTGACCTTGTCGTAGCCGAACACGACTTCCTCGGCGACGCGGCCGCCCATCGACACCGCGAGGTTGGCGTACATCTTGTCGCGGTGATAGCTGTAATTGTCGCGCTCGGGCAGGCGCATGACCATGCCCAACGCGCGGCCGCGCGGGATGATCGTCGCCTTGTGGATCGGGTCGGACGCGGGCTCGTTGAGGGCGACGATCGCATGGCCGGCCTCGTGATAGGCGGTCATCCGTTTTTCGTCCTCGGTCATGACCATGGACTTGCGCTCGGTGCCCATCATCACCTTGTCCTTGGCCTCCTCGAACTCCTTCATGGCGACCAGGCGCTTGCCGCGGCGGGCGGCGAGCAGCGCGGCTTCGTTGACCAGGTTGGCGAGGTCGGCGCCGGAGAAGCCGGGCGTGCCGCGGGCGATGACGCGCGGCTCGACGTCGGGGGCCAGCGGGACCTTCTTCATGTGGACGGCGAGAATCTGCTCGCGGCCGTCGATGTCGGGGCGCGGGACGACGACCTGGCGGTCGAAGCGGCCGGGCCGCAGCAACGCCGGATCGAGCACATCGGGGCGGTTGGTCGCGGCGATGATGATGATGCCTTCGTTGGCCTCGAAGCCGTCCATCTCGACCAGCAGCTGGTTCAAGGTCTGCTCGCGCTCGTCGTTGCCATTGCCGAGGCCGGCGCCGCGATGGCGGCCGACCGCGTCGATCTCGTCAATGAAGACAATGCACGGAGCGGATTTCTTGGCCTGGTCGAACATGTCGCGGACGCGGCTGGCGCCGACGCCGACGAACATCTCGACGAAATCGGAGCCGGAGATGGTGAAGAACGGCACGCCCGCCTCGCCGGCGATGGCGCGGGCGAGCAGGGTCTTGCCGGTACCGGGGGAGCCGACCAGCAGCGCGCCCTTGGGGATATGGCCGCCCAATCGCGCGAACTTGCCCGGGTCCTTGAGGTACTCGACGATCTCCAGAAGCTCCTCGCGGGCTTCGTCGATGCCGGCGACGTCGGCGAACGTCACCCGGCCCTGTTTCTCGGTCAGCATGCGGGCGCGGCTCTTGCCGAAGCCCATCGCCCCGGAGCCGGCGTTTTTCTGCATCTGGCGCATGACGAAGAAGCTGATGCCGAGGATCAGCAGGAACGGCAGCGACTGGTAGAGCAGGATCAGCCAGAAGCTCGACTGCTCGGCTTCCTTGGCCTGGATCTGCACATTGCGCTGGAGCAGCCGCTCGGTGACCTGGGCGTCGGCGGGCGCGAGCGTGCGGAAGGTCTCGCCGCTGTTGAGCTTGCCGGTGATGACCTGGTTGCCGGTGGCGTTGGTCGAGGTGGTGACCGAGCGGACGCTGCCGTCGTCGACCTGGCGGACGAATTCGGAGTAAGGGATCGGCTGGCTCGCGGCGGCGCGCGGGCCATCGATCATCTGCACGAACAGCACCAGCCCGAACAGCACGCCGACCCAGATCAGCAGGCTCTTGGTCCAGGGATTGCCGGGCTTTTTCTCGTTCATCGTCCCTCTCGCGTCGGCTGGAAGAGCCGTCACCCTAAAATAGTCTTTCGGGGCTCAATAACAATGCAATGCTTAGAACCGGGTGAACGGCGTTACTTTCGCCGCGGCGGAGCGGGCCGCAAGCGCCACGTCGCGCCGCCTTCGAGCTTGAGGCCGGCAAGCGTGGTGGTTCCGCCTTTGCGCAGCGTGTCGAGCGCGCGGGCGAATTCGGGACCGCGCGGCCGTGGCGCACCGAGCTCGGCGAAGGCGGCCAGGAGCAGCCGGCGCTGAAGCTCGCGCGGGACGCCGGAAGGATCGACGACCAGGGAGGCTCCGTCGCGAGTGACGCGCGTATCGGCAAGCGGGGCGAGCGCCCAGTCGAGCGCCTCGTCGGCCTCGTTGAGCCAGGCGGCGCTCGCCGCCAGCCGCTCCGGATCCGCCCAGTCGGCCCGCTTGAGCCATTGGCGCATGCGCACCCGGTCGTGGCGGGGGTCGCGGTTCGAGGGGTCGTCGACCGGTCTAATACGGGCGCGCGCCACCAGCGCCGCAAGCTCCGCCTTGCGCCAGCCGAGCAACGGGCGGACCAGCCTGACACCGGCAATCAGGGGCCGGCTGGCGCGCGTCGCGCCGAGGCCGCCGACGCCGGCGCCGCGGGCCAGGCGCATCAGCAAGGTCTCCGCCTGGTCGTCGAGATGATGCGCGGTGGCGATCGTCGCGAGCCCGCGTTCGAGCGCCCATTCGCCGAGCAACCGATAACGGCCCTCCCGCGCGCGCGCCTGCAGATTGCTGCCTGGCCGCGTCGGCCATTCGAGCGTCAGGATGGCGTGGGGAACGCCGACCCGCTCGCACACTCCGGCGACCATTTCCGCCTCCGCGCGGCTCTCGGGGCGGAGCGCATGATCGACCGTCGCCGCCTCGACGCAGCCGGGACGCGCGGCGGCGGCGAGCAACAGCAAGGCGAGGCTGTCCGGCCCGCCGGACACCGCGACGCCGACTTTCGCGCCCGGCGCGACGAGCGCGTCAAGGTCCGCCGCGAAGCGCGCGGTGAGTCGGGGATCGGGATCGAGCATCGGGATCACGTCACCTCGTCATTGCGAGTGCAGCGAAGCAATCCAGCTGCTGTGCTGGATTGCCACGTCACTATCGCACCTCGCAATGACGGTTTGGTGGTCAGCTACAGCGCGCGTCGGCCTTGGCGGCGGGAAGCAGGCGCTTCAGCTCGGCCCGCATCGCCGCGCCATAGACGCTCTCTAGCTCGGAATAGGCCTTGCACGCCTGGGCCGGCTGGTTGAGCTGCATCAGTGCCTGGCCAAGATAATAGAGGCTGTCGGCGGCGCGCTCGCCCGACGGATTGGAGCGATAATTGGCCAGCAGCGCCTCAGCCGCGGCGCGCGGCTCGCCCTTGTCGAGCAACGCGCGGCCGGCAAGGTTATTGGCCCAGCTCGTCCGCCGGTGCTTGGGATATGCCGACGAGAACGCGCGCAGCGTGGTGATCGCCTCGTCATACTTGCCCGCCTGCCACAGCTTGAAGCCCTCGTCATAGGCGAGCTCGGCGGGGTCGTTGGCGGGGTCGACGGCAACCACGGCGGGCGGGATGGCGGCAGGCTTTGCCTCGGCGGTGGCCGGAGTCTTTGCCCCGGTCTTGGGCGGCGTCTTCGGCTTTTGCGTGGTGGGCGCGGGCGAAGGCTCGACGATGGCGGTTGGGGCGGCAGCCTGGGCGGCGGCGGCTGCTGCTGCGGCTCTCTCCAGCGCCCCCAGCCTTTGTTCCTGGTCGGAGCGCAGACGGGCGAGCTCGGCCTCCATCACCGTCACCCGGTGACCATTCTCTTCCGATTGGCGCAAGACGTCGGCGAGCTGCCGCTCGAGCCCGCTCAGCCGGTCGTCGAGCGTCCGGAACGACGATTGGGTCGCGGCCGGCTCATCGGAAAATCCGGCGGTGTCGGCGGGTTGACCCTTGGGGAACACCTGCCGCTGGACCTGGCGCAATTGCTTCTCGAGCCGATCGATCCTTTGCTCGGGGGTGGCGACGCGCTGCTGCGCCAGCGCCGGCGTCACGCCGATCAGCAGGGCGGCAAATGCGATGGTCAGGCGGAGCCGTGTGGCGGTCATGATTCCCCCATAGGATGATGTGCGCGAACCTGCCGGACGGTAGCTTTCGCGGCGATGAATCCGATTATTGGGTGGTGTTTTGAAGGGCAGGCGGAGTGCTCGGCGCGCCAGCCGCAGGCGCAGGTCGGGCCGCAGGCTGGGCGACGGCTGCTGGCCCGCGCATCAGGTCCGGCCCGAGCAGGCTGACGTTGCGCACCGTCGTCGCCGCCGGCCCGACCTGCGGAGCATCGGCGGTGCCGACAGCGATGCGCAGCGCCTCGGGTTTCCCGGTCGTCAGCACGGGCGCCTTGGCATCGGCAGGCACTTCGAAGCTTTGACCGGATTCGAGCACGCCAGCCTTGAGAGTCGCCGGGCCGTCCTTGACCTGGATCCACACCGACTCGTTGGCGGTGATCACCACTGCACCCTGCGTTGCCGGGGCGAGCGCATCGGGACCCGGTGCTGCAGTCGCGACTTCGGGCGCCGCCGCCGTCGCGGCCGTGTCGTTGGCGGTTTGGTCGGAACCCTGGAACGACCGCTCGTTGAGCCAGCTCATCACCAGCACCAGCACCAGCACGACTGCGATTGCCCCGAACACCAGCCACTTGGGCATCGTCCGCGCCGGGTCGGCGGGCTCGAACACCTCGGTCGCGGCGGTCGCCCGGTGGCCGCCCATCTCGGCGCGCAGCTGCTCGCCGATTGCAACCCGGTCGAGCCCGACCACCGAGGCGTAGCTCTTGGCAAAACCATTGGTGTAGGTCGGCGCGGGGAGGTGTTCCCAGTCGCTGATCTCGAGGCTTTCGAGGTGGCGCCGCGGAATCCGGGTCTGTGCCGCGACGTCCTCGAGCGTCAGGCCCTTTTCCTCGCGCGCGACGCGCAGCCGTTCGCCGACCGTGGCGACGGCCGTGACTTCTGGTTCGTCGATCGTTTCGTCGATCGGCTCGACCATTCCCTGCCCTTTTTTCTTTGCCATCGCGAAGCCACCTTTGAAGGGTGCAGCCGGAGTGTCAACCACCGTCGCGAGCGCGACTCAACTGATCTGCACCGAGTGCCGACGTGCCCAGTCGCTCAGCGCCTTGCGCAGGTTGCGTGGCGGGCGGGCGAGCAACTGGTCGAGCCGCTGTCGAACAGCGGCCGCGTCCAATGAACGGACCATCGCCTTGATCGGCCCCACTGCCGCCGGCGTGATCGAGAAATTCTCGGCGCCGATGCCGATCAGCGCCATCGCTTCCAATGGCCGGCCGCCCATCTCGCCGCACAGGCGGACCGGGACATTGGCGGCGCGGGCGGCGTCGATCACGCGCTTCAAAAA
>Ga0255310_10000097_pt1 | contig 15466 bp, 14 predicted proteins | sample EtOH1_T0_E1_meta_FD_201359 | JGI IMG/M metagenome (GOLD analysis project Ga0255310, IMG submission 201359) | Sandy soil microbial communities from University of British Columbia, Vancouver, Canada - EtOH1_T0_E1 | ecosystem: Engineered > Artificial ecosystem > Sand microcosm > Unclassified ...
ACTTCGACCTCAGCCGCTTTCCGGCGATTGGGGCCTGGCTTGCGCGCGTCACCGAGGAGCCGGGCTATATCCCCATGACCTGGCAACCGGAGCTTGCGCCCGCGCAATAGCCCGTAAATTGCGGGGGTTGCTCTAGCCAACTGCCTTGAAAACGCCGCGCTTCGTGACCGGATCTGCCCCAATGGGGTCGAACCGATGCCGGGTTCCGGCGTTATCAGGGCACCATTGTCCAAGCGGGTTATTTCAGGTCGATCATGCGCAAGCACATTCAATCTGTGGGCTTCACGCCCCCGATCGGTCGCGCCCTTGGCGGCGAGCGCCGGACTGCCGTCTTTGCCGAGCTTGTGGCGACCATCGGTCTCGCATTGTGCATTCTGGTGGCCGTGACCGTTGTCTCGATTGGCGTAGCGCGCGCAGATGTCGCGGCCAATGTCATCGACAATGAAGGCGGGCTGTTCGCCATAGCGCTCCTGCTCGGCCTTCTGTTCATCGGAATGGGCGGCTTGACCGCCCTTTCGCTGCCGCATCCCAGGCATAAGAAGACCCATAGCTAAATCGTGTATTCCGGAACTCCGGCCGATGTCGCACATTGAGGCGACATCGAAGGAGGGTCGGCATGCGGTCGATTTTGGCGTTGGGTGTTGTTCTTGTGGCGAGCAGCACCGTGCAGGCGGCCGATCCGACCTTTCCAAGCTCGGCAGGTAACCTCGCGGTCCAAACTGTTGCGCAAGGCCTGTCGCACCCCTGGTCGCTTGCTTTCCTTCCCGACGGCCGCATGCTGGTGACCGAGCGCCCCGGCCGTATGCGTATCGTTGCGACCAACGGTCAGCTCTCGCCGCCGCTCGGCAACGTGCCGAAAGTGTTTGCCGTCAGCCAAGGCGGATTATTGGACGTCACCCTCGATCGCAATTTCCCGCAGAACCGCACCATCTATTTCTCCTACGCCGAGCCGTTCGACGGCGGCGGGCGCACCGCACTGGCACGCGCACGGCTCGAGGCCGGCGAGGTTCCGCGGCTCGCCGACGTCAAGGTCATCTATCGCCAACATGGCCCGGCTTCGCGGGGAAACCATTTCGGGGGCCGCATTGTGCAGGCCGCGGACAACACATTGCTCCTCACCAATGGCGAGCATTTCACCGACCGCGACATGGCGCAGACGCTCGACAACGACCTCGGCAAGATCATCCGGATTACGACCGACGGCGCCGCGCCGCCCGACAATCCGTTCGTCAACAAACCGGGCGCGCGTCCGGAAATCTGGTCTTACGGTCACCGCAATCCGCAGGGTCTCGCCATCAACCCGGCTGACGGTAAGCTGTGGGAACAGGAACACGGCGCGAAGGGCGGCGACGAGATCAACCTCATCGTGGCCGGTCACAATTACGGCTGGCCGCTCGTCAGTCGCGGCGTCAACTACGACGGCTCGCCTGTCGGCACCGGCAAAGCCACGATGCAAGGCGTCGACGATCCGCTGTGGCACTGGACGCCATCGATCGCGCCGTCCGGCATGGCTTTTTACACGGGCGATCTTTTCCCCGCCTGGAAGGGCAACTTGTTCAATGGCGCGCTGATGTTCCAGCTGCTGTCACGACTCGAGATCAAGGACGGCAAGGTCATCAAAGAGGAGCGCCTGCTGCAGGGATTGAATGAACGCATTCGCGACGTTCGGCAGGGACCGGACGGTGCGCTCTATCTACTCACGGACAATTCGGCGGGGCGCATTTTGCGCATGGCACCTGCGAAATGACAGTGCTTCGACGTGCTTGATTCTAAACCGTTGATTTCTCACCACCTGTGAAACACAAAAAAATGCCCCCGCGGCGTGGTTCAGACGGAAGTCCACAGGCAATAAGTCTGTCACCGTTGCGTCATGACCACAGGATAGGAACGCGCTGCTCCGTTAAGTTGTTGCGTCCCCCGCGTTGCCCCTTCCTGCGGTCCCGCCGGCCCTGGTCGCCGGGACCGCATATTTTTGGCGGACAGGGTCGCCCCGCACCGCCCCTGCGCACCCGGCTGTGATAGATTCTGCTGGATTTCAGGTCAGCGCCGGTACGCGCCCGCAAAAACGGGGACCGACCCGATGCACGTTCTTCGTCAGACAGCCCTCGTCGCCGCCTGCATCTTCGCGTTCTCATCAGCGGCGATGGCACAAAATCAACAGCGCGGCCAACCGCAGCCTGCGAAGCCGGCACCATACAAGCCGGTTACCGCGACGGCCCCGCAAGCGATAAACGACGCTGCTCTCGAGGCATTGCGCAAGCAGCTGAGCGAAGTGGCACAACACAAGGATCGCGCCGCTCTGGCAAAGCTTGTCGTCGGGCAGGGATTCTTCTGGATCGGTGAGAAAGGCGACCGCGCAGACAAGCGAAAATCCGGCATCGACAATCTGGTCGCGGCTCTCGGACTCAAGAACAAGGATGGCGCCGGCTGGGACATGCTTGCGAGCTTTGCCGACGATCCGACGGGTGCCCCTTTGCCGAACCGCAAGGATGCCATTTGCGCGCCTGCCGACCCGGCTTTCGACAGCAAGGCTTTCAACGACCTGCTCGCGTCGACCAAGACGGACGTCGGGGACTGGGGTTACCCGGTCTCCGCCGACGTCGAAGTGCGCGCAACGCCACAGGCGAATGCGCCGGTGATCGAAAAGCTCGGTTCTGTTTTCCTGCGCATCGCTGCCGAGAACGCCTCGAACGCGCCGACATTTCTGCGTGTCGTCACGCCCTCTGGCAAAACGGGCTTTGTTTCGGTCGATTCAGTCGCGCCGATCGGTAACGATCAGCTTTGCTATGTGAAGGCGGCCGGCGACTGGAAGATCGGGGGATATGTCGGCGCCGGAGACGTACCGTAAAATTCCACGCCTGTGAGGTACTTCACACCGGCCGGCGCGCGAGTTTGATATTTGAATTAAACTTCGGATTTTTCGAAGCCCAGTCGTTCAGCTTCGTGCTCTTTGAGTCCATCGCGCCGGAGATTCGAAGAGCCCACCCGTGGGGGGATCATGGCTGCAGACGACAAAAAGGCGAAATGGAAGCGCTGGCGTGATTGCATCGCGCAGTGCTGGCAGAGATGCCTCGATCTTGCGCTGGTGCTCTGGATCGTGCGCGCGCCGTTTTGCGCATTGATCGTCGGGTTCCTGATACTCTACTGCACTCCTCAGGCCCAGGACCTGTTTACCGAGTTTGCGGACCATCGCGGCCGCATCGTCCTTTTCCTCGTGCTGGCATTCGTCTGGGCGGCAACGACGCACTACGCGTCGCGGCTGCTGCTCGACACGGACACGCGCTTCCGCGCGTATGCGAGGACCCGGGGTTCGGATTTTCTCGCCTGTGTCGAGAAATGGGTGCCTCGCGTGTTCGGTCTCGTCCCGTTCGGCCTGGTGCTGATCGGCTCGGCACGGTCGATTTGGAACCTGCCTGACATTGAAGACGCCGCGAAGATTGCGGCTGTCAAATTCACCCTCTACGTTTTCGATGCCCTCGTTGTGGCAGTCGGCGCTGCTTTCTTCGCCTATATGGTGAAGCGCCAGGCCTTGATGGAATCCGGCCCTGTGAAGCGGGCTGAGGAAAAGGCCAGCACAGTCAACCGCCTGTTGCGGCGGATCGGGTTGGGCGGTGATGGCGAAGTTGAACCGGGCCTCGGCCCGTTAGTGCTGATCATTGTCTTTTTGATCTCCGCCATAATCATTTTCGTGGGCGCTGATCGCGCAGCTGCGTTGCTGCCGCGCGCGCTGATCCTTCCGATCATCCTGGGTGGGTGGCTGCCGCTGCTGACGTTCCTGTCGGCATTGGGACGGCAGCTGAGGGCGCCGCTGATTGTTGGCGCCGCCCTCGTGATTGCCGGGCTCTCCGCATTTCTGGGCGACAATCATTCCGTGCGGCGTATCGACGCCAATGCTTTGGTGAACCGACCCGTCGACAAGTCGGCCATCCAGCTCAACCAGGCGCTTGATCTCTGGATGAAGGAGAACGACTGCGCGGACAAGCCGGCCTCTTGTCCGCGGCCCGTGATCGTCGTCGGCTCCGGCGGCGCGAGCCGCGCCGGATTTTTTACGGCGAGCGTCATCGGCCGATTGCTCGACCAGGCCAACCTGCATGTTACGCAGGGCGGCACGACCCTGGATGCCGGCAAGATGCGCAAGCGGATTTTCGCGATTTCCGCCGTGTCGGGAAGCGCGCCCGGAGCTGCTATGGCTGTTGCCGCGTTCGCGCGCGCTGGCAAGGAGACGAAGCAACCTTGTGCCAATCGCAAGCCGGATCTCTGGTACGGAGACGAAATCAATAACTGGCAGGATTGCCTCGAAGCGCTGATGGCGGGAGATTTTCTCACCCCGACCATGATCGGGCTGACTTTCCACGACACGATCAGGTTTGGATGGTGGCGGGACCGTGCCGCACTTCTGGAGCGTTCGTGGGAGCTGCGTTTCGCCGATGTCATGCAGATCCGGCAAGGAAATTGGCGAGACGGATGTCCAGGTGACATGCGCTGCCCCTTCCTGGACCTCCGGCCGCGCGAAGGAATGTGGCTGCCGCTGCTCCTGATCAACGGCACATCCGCGGCGACCGGTCAGCGTTTGCTGACCATGGTTCTGGATCCGGCTTACACCGTCCCGCGCGACCGCTGCCCAACCGAGGCCCCCAAGGAGGTGGTGGCAGATTTGAAGGCAAAATCGCTCGTTGCAAAACAGACAGCGTACGTCACCGAGGACCCTGGGCAAAAATGCCCGATTTTCCTGGAGACGGCCGCGTTTCACACTTTGCTGACCAACGATACCGACGTCGACTTCTGGGCAAGAATTCAACGTTTCTTTCTGTGGGAGTATATCCGCGAGAAGCTTTCATTCATTTTTCCCAAACAGAATCTCGACGACGTCCGCCTGAGCACGGCCGCGCATAATTCGGCACGCTTCCCTGTCATTTCGCCGCCCGGCGCCGTCCGCAATAGCAAACACAATGTCGTCGACCGCGTTGTTGATGGCGGCTACATCGAAAATTACGGCGCGCTCACCGCGATGGAGCTTGCCGTGGCGATTCATGCCCTCCGGCCGGAGATCGTGCCCTTCGTCCTGGTGATCTCCAACGATCCGGACGAGAACCCGGATCTCAATCGTATTGACGTCCCGGATACTGTTTTCCTAACCGACGTATCGATTCCCATTGAAGCGATCGCCAGCACACGTACGGGCCGCGGCAGACTTGCCGTGCTGCAGCTCAATGCCACGCTCGGCCAGCTGAATGATCCGTCCTGCCGTCGTGCAAACACGGCTCATGTCCGTGTTTGGCCGCAATATGCGCCGGCGGGAAACGGCGAGGAGAAGAAGTCACGGCCGGTCTCGATGAGCTGGTGGCTCTCCACGCCGGTACAAATTCATCTGCACCAGCAGACTGAAGGCGTGAAGAACCAGAACAAAAATGCTCCTGAGTTCGAGCAGACGTGGCGCGCGATTGAAGGCACGTCGGCCTGCATGCCGGCCAGGCGCTGAGGGTCTACTTCGACGACGCAGCCTTCAGGATCGGCCCCAGGCGATCAACTTCGCTTTTGACCAGCGCCGCAAGCGCTTTCGGCCCGCGGCGATTGGGCTCGGCAATTTCGGCACCGAGCGCAGCCAGACGCTTCTGCACCGCCTCCTCGTTCAGACCCTTATTGAGGGCTTCCGCAAGCTTGTCGACGATCGCCTTCGGCGTACCTTTCGGCGCGAATATCCCATAGAAAGGCGCGCAGTCGAATTCAGGCAGGCCTTGCTCGTACGAGGTCGGAACGTCCGGCAGCAGCGGGCTACGCTTCTTGGACGCGATGGCCAGCGCCTTGACGGTGCCCGCACGCACGTGCGGCAGCGGTCCAAGAATTGGATCGCAGTCGTAGTCGATCTGGCCGGCGAGGATTGCGTTCATCACGGGCGCGGTGCCCGTGAACGGCACCATGGTCGGCTTGATGCCGATTGCCGAGTTGAGAAGAAGACAGCCGACATAGGATACCGAGCCGACGCCGGCATGCCCCATGTTGATCTTGCTTTCGTTCGCCTTGGCGTAGGCAACGAATTCTTTGAGGTTGTTCGCGGGGATTTCCTTGCGAACGGTGAGCAGCTCCGGCTGCTCGGCGATCAGCCCGACCGGCTCGAAGTCCTTCTGCGGATCATAGCCGAGATTGGGATAGAAGAACGGCGCCGCCGCGTGCGTGCCCATATGGCCCGAGATCAGCGTGTAGCCGTCGGCCGCGGCGCGCGCCGCACGCAGTGATCCGACAGTGCCGCCCGCACCGCCGACATTCTCGACGACGAATTGCTGGCCGAGGTGGCGGGTGAAGATGTCGGCAACGATGCGCCCGGTGACGTCGGCTGGTCCGCCGGCAGCGAACGGTACGATCACGGTCGCCGTTTTTGTCGGGTAGACTTGAGCCTGCGCCCCGCCGATACCGGCAAGCATCACAAGCACTGCCGCAAATCCTCGTACTCCCATCGTCCTCTCCCCTAAGCTACGGCTTTTTATGTGCGGAACCATATCATGCCGCAGCACGGAATATACCCGTGGCAACACGCTACTACGCCGTAGATTGAGCCCCACAGACCTGATGGCAACGACCGGCGCGCACAGTGGGGAACCTTCTTTCATACAAACTTGTCCACTGTGGCCTCCGGGTCATAGAGCGCGGCGAGCGGACACCTATGATGGGCTGTGGGCACCTGGGGAGGCGGCGTTGAAATCACTCTGTACAATCGCGGCTGCTCTGACACTCGTTGTATCGGGCTGGACCGCTTCGGCTGAAACATTCGAAGAGCGACAGGCGTGCATCGGAGATGCATTCAGGGTTTGCTGGTCCGCCATTCCGGACCGCAACAACGTGCTTCAGTGCCTGGTGGAAAACAGAAACCGGCTCAGCCCGGACTGCCGCGAGGTGATTACGAGATACACCCGATTGCACCGGCACAAGGTCACACGATCCGCGCACAGCGGACGTTCGCGAGCGGACTGAACACAGCTCCCTCACCCGTGGCGGAGCTTCATCGCAAGAATTGGCAGCATGAGCGCGAGCGTCGCAGCGTTTGAGCCGATCAGCGGCCAGTCCTCGATAGCAAGTCCGTAGAAAAGCCAAAGAGCGACGCCGAAAGTGAAGGCGACCGTTGTCGGCAACGATAATGCGCTCGTTTCTTTTTCGCGGATGACCTTTAACACCTGCGGCAGCCAGCACAGCGTGGTGAGCGTCGCGCCTGCAATTCCGATAAGGTCGATCGGCCAAACGAAGGGCATGCTCCGGCCATACACGGATTAGGCCTCGCCTTTATGACAATCTTGCCTTGGCCTCCAACCGCGCGCAGGCTGGTCCGCATGACGACATCCGCTCCCCGCCGTATTGCCTGCGCGCGCTGCGGCACCTCTTTCGATTGCGGCCTTTCCGTCGATTGCTGGTGCGCCGCCGAGCCCTACCGGCTGCCGATGACGAAGGCCGCGATCGAGGATTGCCTGTGCCCCGCGTGCCTGCAAAAGGCGGCGGCCGCGCTCGCCGAGAGCCGACGCGAGGCCGAGCGGGGCCGCTAGCTTCACCCGTATTCGTTCGTCTATAGAGGGTCGCCGTAGGCCGCGGCCGCAGGACAAGAGACAATCCCCATGATCGACTTTTACGCGCTGACCAGCCCGAACGTGCAGAAGATTTTCATCATGCTCGAGGAATGCGGGCTGCCCTATAACATCAAGCCGGTCGATGTGTGGGCCGGCGATCAGTTCTCGCCGGAATTCGCCAAGATCAACCCGCTCCTGAAGGTGCCCGCGATCGTCGACAGCGACGGACCCGGCGGCAAGCCCTACTCGGTGATCGAGTCCGGCGCGATCCTGATCTACCTCGCAGAGAAGACCGGCAAGTTCATCCCGCACGAGCCGGTTGCCCGCTACGACACCCTGCAGTGGTTGGTGCTGCAGGTCGCCAATGTCGGCCCCATGAGCGGCCAGCACGTGCATTTCAGCAAGTTCGCGGGGCCCGGCAACGACTACAGCGCCAAGCGCTATCGCACGCAGGTGATCAAGCTGTTCGATCTCTACGAAGAGCGGCTGGCCACGCGGCCCTATGTTGCCGGTAACGAGTATACGATCGCCGACATCGCGGCCTGGCCATGGCTGCGCAATTTCGAGCTCCTTGCGATCGATCCCGCCAAATATCCGACGATCAAGGCCTGGGCCGACAAGATCGCCGCGCGTGACGCGGTCAAGCGCGCGCTGGCGCATCTGCCCACACTTAAATCGATCCGCGACAAGGCCAGTGATGACCAGAAAGACCGCTTCTTCGGCCGCGGAAAATACGCACGGGCTTAGGGCGCTGGCCGGTCGCGGAGTAGGCCATTGCCCACTCGACTTGTCTCTTTTCACTGTGGAAGGCGCGGATCATAATGCCGCGTCTTTGACGATCCCCGCCAGCGAAAGCTCCACCATGATCCTCGAGATTGCGCAGATTGATGTGAAGCCCGGCATGGAAGCCGAATTTGAAACCGGCGTGAAAAAGGCCGCCCCCATCTTCAAGCGCGCCAAAGGCTGCAAGTCCATGAACCTGCATCGGTCAGGCGAAATGCCGCAGCGGTACCGGCTCTTCGTGCAATGGGAGACCGTGGAGCACCACACCAAGGACTTCCGCGAGTCCGCGGATTTCCAGGAGTGGCGCAAGCTGGTCGCCCACTGCTTCGCGTCACCGCCTTATGTCGAGCATGTCGCCGAGGTTGTGCGCGGCTTCTGAGCGCGACCGAGCCATGACCAAGCGTATCCTCACCACCCACACCGGCAGCCTGCCGCGCACGGCGAAAGTCGTGGAGCAGCTGATCGTCGAAGAGAAAAATCCCGGGACGCATCGCGCGGAACTGCAAGCCGCTGTGCGCGAAGCCGTTGCCGGCGTCGTGCGCAAGCAGGTCGAATGCGGGCTCGACATCATCAACGACGGCGAGCAGGGCCGCACCGACTACACCGTGCACGTTCTCAAGCGGCTGACCGGCTACGAAGGCGAAAGTGCGCCGCCGATGGGCACCGGCGAGCCGGAATTTCCAGAGCTTGCGGAAATCCTCAAGCATTTCGCCTCCCCCTTCCAGCACCGCCCGGCCTGCAATGGCCCGGTGTCGTGGAAGGATTGGCCGGCTGCACAGGCCGATATCGACCTCGCCAAAGTGGCACTGCAGGGCGCGAAGGCCGAGGACATCTTCATGACGTCGCCCTCTCCCGGCCAGATCGCACGCTATCTCAAGAACATCCACTACAAGACCGACGAGGAATACATTTACGCGCTTGCCGACGTGATGCGGCGCGAATACCAGGCGATCGTCGAGGCGGGCTTTATCCTCCAGCTCGATTGCCCCGACCTCGCGATGCTCCGGCACATGGTCTATCTCAACCTACCGCTCGCGGACTATCGTAAGATCATCAGCGTCAACGTCGCGGCGCTCAACCACGCCGTACGCGATCTGCCGCCCGAACGCATGCGCATGCATGTGTGCTGGGGCTCGACGATGGCGCCGCACCACACCGACGTCGAGATCAAGGACATCATCGACATCGTGCTGTCAGGCCGGCCGCATGCCGTTTCGTTTCCCGCGGCCAATCCCCGCCACGAGCACGAATGGAAGATCTGGCGCGATGTGAAGCTGCCGCCCGGCAAGAAGATCATCCCCGGCGTTATCGATTCCACAACGAACGTCGTGGAACATCCGGAGCTGGTCGCCGACCGCATCCTGAACTTCGCAAGCGTCGTCGGGCGCGAGAACGTGATGGCCGGCGTCGACTGCGGCTTCGGCACCTTTGCCGGCCGCGTGCAGGTCGACACCAAGATCGTCTGGCTCAAGCTGCAGTCACTGGTCGAAGGCGCGCGGCGGGCAAGCCAGCAGTTGTGGAAGAAGGTGGCTTAATACAAGTCGAAAACGCATCTCACACTGCGGCGATTGCTTCGATCTCCAGCAGGAAGTTTGGATTCGCCAATCCTCGCAACACACAAAGCGTGCTTGCCGGCGGATGGTCGCCGAAATAGTCCTGCAAGATCGAGCGCGCTTTTGGCACGTCATGCGGGTTGCAGATGTAGATCGTCACCTTCGTGACATCCTTGAGGCTGGCGCCACCGTCGGCCAGCGCAAGCTCCAGATTCTGCATCACCATCTTGGTTTGTGCCCCGAAGTCGTCCGGCGGCAAGACCTTTCCTGAAGGGTCGGCCGCGACCTGGCCCGCGCAGAAGACCAGCTTGCTGGCGCCCTGCGCGGTGACCACGTGCGAATAATTGGCAAACGGCTTGTGTGCCTTTGCCGAAGACTTCCGTGTCAATGTTGCCATGGCTTCCTCCTTTTCTGATTTGCGCGCGCCGGGCTAACCCCCGAACAGCCGCGTCGGTGTTTCCACCAGAATTTTCCGGCGCATCTGCTCATCAGACGTCCACGCGTGAAACAAGTCGAGCAAATGCCCGTCGTCGGGCATGACCTCGCCCGGAATCGACGGATGCGGCCAGTCGGTGCCCCACATCAGCCGTTCCGGATTAGCGCGCAGGAGCGCGTCGTGGAACGGCCTGGCGTCCGGGTAATCAGGAAATCGATCGGAGAGCCGGTAGGCTGCCGAGACCTTCACATAGGCATGCCCGTCTCCCACCAGCCGCAGCAAGGCCTGGAAATTCGGATCCTCGACGCCGCGCGCGGCGGGGATATTGAGCATGTGGTCGACGATGACCGGCATCTCTTTCGAAATGTCTCGAAGTCTTGCGGCCATCTCGCCCATCAGGCGCCAGTCGCAGAACACCTGCATGACCCAGCCGAGATCGCACATCGCGGCGCGGAATACCTCGAAAACATCGAGGCCGACGCCGCGAACATAGCCGGGCCTGCCCGCGTCCGAGAAAAGATGGAAACGAAGGCCGCGCATGCCGAGCCTGTGCCAGTCGCGCAGCGTTGCAGGCGCGACGCGCGTGTCGGTGATGGCGACACCGCGCAGCCGTTTCGGATAGCGATCAAGTGCGTCGAGCAGGACGCGATTGTCGAAGCCGTGCGCATTGCCCTGCACCAGCACGCCACGCGCGAAGCCGAGATGATCGAGCAAGGCGATGTAGCGCTCGGCCGGCGCATCCGGCGGCGTGTAGCCGCGGCCCGGCGCAAAGGGAAATTGTTCGGCCGGTCCGAAAATATGCGCGTGCGAATCCCACGCGCCGGACGGCGGTTTTTCGCGGGGCGCGCGCGGACGCGGCACCGGGCCGGCGATGGGCGGCGGCTCTCGACCTGCAGCCATGAGCAAAGGTCTAGCCGAGCCGGATGTTGGCGTCCTTCACGACCTTGCTCCACCGCGCCATCTGCTCGTCGACGAAGCTGCCGAACTCCTGTGGCGTGGTCGGACGGGTCTCGATGTTGAGCTGCTCGAACCGCGTCACGACATTCGGATCGCGCAGCGCAGCGTTGATCCCGGAATTGAGCTTCTGCACGATCGGCGCCGGCGTGCCGTGCGGCACGAAGACGCCGTTCCACTCATAAGCCTCGAAGCCGGGGAGCGTCGTGGACACGGGCGGGATATCCGGCAGGCTGTTGAGCCTGCCTTTTCCGGTATGCGCGATGGCTTTCACCTTGCCGCCCTGGATCAGCCCCACCACCGAGGATCCGTTTGCGAAGAAAAACTTCACCTGCCCGGAAACCACATCGTTGAGCGCAAGCGCACCGCCCCGATAGGGCACGTGGCTGACCTTGACGCCGGTCTGATGCCGGAACATCTCGAGCGACAGATGCTGCAAGGTGCCATTGCCGGACGACGCCATGTCGATGCCGTCGGGCGCCGCCTTCGCCAGCGCAATGATTTCGGCGACCGTTTTAACCGGCACCGATGGCGTGACTACGAGAATGTTCGGCACCAGCGATATGAGCGCGACAGGGTCGAAGTCCTTCTTGTAGTCGAAAGGCAGATTCGAATAGAGCGACGAATTCACCGAGAACGCGGTGGCATCGTGCAGCACGGTGTAGCCGTCGGGATCCGCCTTCGCCGCCACGGCCTCGGCGATCGTCCCACCCGCGCCGCCACGGTTTTCGATGACGAATTGCTGGCCGAACATTTCACCGACCTTGCCGAAGACGATGCGCGCCGTTGTGTCGGCGCCGCCCGCCGGCGGATAAGGGACGATCACGCGAACCGGCCGGTTCGGCCAGGCGGTCTGCGCGCCCGCTGTACGCACCAGCGGCGCCGATATTAGCCCCGCCAGCAGAACGCGCCGTGTCACATTCACTCCAGCCATTATCTCCTCCCGACTTTTTCGCCAAGAACCTAGCACCGCGCCGCACTGCCGGTCCCGCCCTTTCCTCGCCACAGGACTCGCCCCATATTCGGGGCGATGGCCAAATCTCCCCCGAAAACACCAAAAGATCCTGCGAAACCGACGCGCGCGAAAGCAGCGCGCCCCGAGCAGAAGCCGACGCCCGATGCGCTCGCCGACCTGCTCAACCCGGCGATCAATAAGGGCACGGCTGGTCTTGGCTCGGGCACCGGCCTGCAGCCACCACCTGACAATTCATGGGACCGGCGGCGCGATTTCTCCGAGGCGCACAAGGCGCGCAAATCGACCCCGAAGGAATTCAACGAGGCGTCGCAGGCCGATTTCGAAGGGCCTCCGGTGACCGGCCTCGATCCCAGACTGGCGGAAGAACTCGGTCTTTCCGACGAGGCAAAGTACCGCCTGCCGCGCGCCGACTTGCCGACGCAGCCCGGCGGCTTCGCCGGCATGGCCAGCCAGCAGTCCCTGGAAAGGCTTCTTCGCGAAGGCCGTCCGGAATTTTCCGCCATCCCATGGACGCCGCATCGCCCTCCGCGTCCAGAGAAATCGGAAGGCGGCAGAAAGTTCGTCATCGCATCGGACTTCGAGCCGAAAGGCGATCAGCCGCAGGCGATCGAGGATCTGGTCGAGGGCGTCAAGCGCAGCGACCGAACGCAGGTTCTGCTCGGCGTCACCGGCTCGGGAAAAACCTTCACGATGGCGAAGGTCATCGAGGCGACGCAGCGCCCCGCCCTCATCCTCGCGCCCAACAAGACGCTCGCTGCCCAGCTCTATGGGGAGTTCAAGTCGTTCTTCCCCGACAATGCGGTCGAGTATTTCGTCTCCTACTATGACTACTACCAGCCGGAAGCCTATGTTCCACGCACCGACACCTACATCGAGAAGGAATCCACGATCAACGAGCAGATCGACCGCATGCGCCATTCGGCGACGCGCGCGCTGCTCGAGCGCGACGACGTCATCATCGTCGCATCGGTGTCGTGCATCTACGGCATCGGCTCGGTGGAGACCTATTCGGCAATGACTTTTACGCTGAAGCGGGGCGGCAAGATCGACCAGCGCCAATTGCTCGCCGATCTGGTCGCACTGCAATACAAGCGCACGCAGGGGGATTTTTACCGCGGCTCATTCCGCGTGCGTGGCGACACCGTCGACATCTTCCCGGCACACTACGAAGACCGCGCCTGGCGCATTCATTTGTTCGGCGACGAGATCGAGAAGATCGAGGAGATGGACCCGCTTACCGGTCAGAAGACCGACGAGCTGGAATTTGTGAAGATCTACGCCAATTCGCACTATGTCACGCCGCGCCCCACGCTGATCCAGGCCATCGCCGGCATCAAGCACGAGTTGCGCCAGCGTCTCGATCAACTTACCGCCGCCGGCCGCCTGCTGGAGGCCCAGCGGCTCGAGCAGCGCACCATCTTCGACTTGGAAATGATGGAAGCGACTGGCGCTTGTGCCGGCATCGAGAACTATTCGCGCTATCTCACCGGCCGCAAGCCGGGCGAGCCGCCGCCGACGCTGTTCGAGTACGTGCCCGACAACGCGCTGGTGTTCTGCGACGAAAGCCACGTCACGGTCCCGCAGCTCGGCGGTATGTTCCGCGGCGACTTCCGCCGCAAGGCGACGCTCGCCGAATACGGTTTCCGCCTGCCCTCCTGCATGGACAACCGGCCGCTGCGGTTTGAGGAATGGGACGCCATGCGTCCGCAGAGTGTCGCGGTTTCAGCAACGCCGGGACCATGGGAGCTCAATGAATCCGGCGGCGTCTTCGTCGAGCAGGTCATCCGCCCAACCGGCCTGATCGATCCGCCGGTCGAGGTACGGCCCGCGCGCCTGCAGGTCGACGATCTCGTCGGCGAGGTGCGGCAGGTGGCGCAGAAAGGCTACCGATCGCTGGTCACCGTGCTGACCAAGCGCATGGCCGAGGATCTCACAGAATATCTGCACGAGCAGGGCATCCGTGTGCGCTATATGCACTCGGACATCGACACGCTCGAGCGCATCGAGATCATTCGCGACTTGCGGCTTGGCGCTTTCGACGCGCTGGTCGGCATCAACCTGCTGCGCGAGGGCCTCGACATTCCGGAATGCGCGCTGGTCGCCATTCTCGATGCCGACAAGGAAGGCTTCCTGCGCAGCGAAACGTCACTGATCCAGACCATCGGCCGCGCCGCGCGCAATGTCGACGGCAAGGTGATCCTCTATGCCGACCAGGTTACCGGCTCGATGCAGCGTGCGATCGAGGAAACGAGCCGCCGGCGCGAGAAACAGGAGGCCTACAACACGGAGAACGGCATCACGCCGGAAAGCATCAAACGCTCGATCCATGACATCCTCGACAGCGTTTACGAGCGCGACCACGTGCTGATCTCGACTGGTGGTGCGAGCGCAGGCGAATTCGCCGAGGCGGCGACCATCGGGCACAATCTCGAGGCGGTGATTGCCGATCTGGAGGCGCGCATGCGCGAGGCCGCTGCCGACCTCGACTTCGAGGAGGCCGCCCGGCTGCGCGACGAGATCAAGCGGCTGCGCGCAACCGAAATGGCGGTGCTGGACAATCCGACAGCCCGCGACGTGATGGTGGCGCAGACCAAAGGGCTGCGCTCGCGCCCGCACAAGCCGGATCTCGGCGAGATGGGGATCGCACTTCATCACGAGGTGAAACCGGCGCGGACGGACAGTCCGCGCTCGAAGCTTGGAAAGCCGGGAATGCGTGGCGGGTTCAGGAGCAACCGCCCACCGCGCTAGTCACTGGCCCTGATTTCGGGCCGCGGGCTGGGCGTCTTTTCCGGAATAAGCGCGCGGCGGGCGCTTCTTGGCCTTCTGGGTCGTCGTGCCTTGCGAGTTGCTGCTCGTTGCCGTCCCGCCCGACCCCTTGCTGCGCGCGGCCGCCGTGTCTGCGGGCACCATCAATGTGCCCGCAAGAATCAACGCTGAAATGGTCGCCGCAAGTCGAGATCTCACCGTCACCCTCCGCCCCTGTGCGCATGGATCCCCGCTTTCGCCGAGATGAGCGGAAGCGGTGGCTTAGAATCTGTGCCGTCGCCAGCGATAAGCCGAGGGTCGATCATCAAACGGATAGTGATAGACGTATCCGTCATAGGCGTAGAGGCAGTAGTAACCGGCATAGGCGCAGCGGTCTCGCCAATTGTAGCCGTACCAACCGGTCCGGACATGGCGCTTGCCATAGACTGGTCCGAGATCCGCCGCCGGC
>Ga0255310_10000098_pt1 | contig 15443 bp, 17 predicted proteins | sample EtOH1_T0_E1_meta_FD_201359 | JGI IMG/M metagenome (GOLD analysis project Ga0255310, IMG submission 201359) | Sandy soil microbial communities from University of British Columbia, Vancouver, Canada - EtOH1_T0_E1 | ecosystem: Engineered > Artificial ecosystem > Sand microcosm > Unclassified ...
CGTCCACGAAGTGCTGTCGCTGTTCGCCTGGGTGGTCGCGATCGCCATGCTCAAGTTGTTCCACACCCAGCTTTCGGCGGGGCTGACGGACACGGTCGGGACCGCCGCCGGCGCCGCCGTGGTGGCGTTCGCCTTGCTGTTCATTCCGAGCTTCCTGCTGGTCAAGCTGCTGGCGAGATCGATCGGCGGCAAGACGAGGAAGTCGGTGCTGGGTCCAGTCGACCGGGTGCTCGGCGGCGGGTTCGGGATGATCAAGGGGCTGCTCGGCGCGACTTTGTTCTTCCTCCTCGCCAACCTCGCCACCGACATGGTCTACGGCCCCGAGGCCGACCGGCCCGAGTGGATGACAGCTTCGCGCACCTATCCGCTACTGAATGCCAGCGGGCTGGCGATCGTCGACTGGGTCGAGAAGCGCCGACTGCGGGTCAACCCGACATGATCCGGCTGTACGACACGATGGCGCGCGAGAAGCGCGACTTCATCCCAGCCGATGAGCGGCGGATCACGATGTATGTCTGCGGGCCGACGGTTTATGGGCGCGCGCACATCGGCAACGCGCGGCCGGCGGTGGTGTTCGACACGCTCGCTCGGCTGATCTGCCACACGTACGGCCCGGGCAGCCTGACGTACGCGCGCAACGTCACCGACGTCGACGACAAGATCATCGCCGCGGCGGAAGCGGAGGGTGTCGAGCCCGGGGTGATCACCGAGCGCTACGAGCGGCATTATCTCGAAGACATGGGCGCGCTCGGCGTGCGGGATCCCGACGTCGCGCCGCATGCGACCGCCGAGATCGGCCCGATGGTGGCGATGATCGAACGGTTGATCGGGCTCGGGAATGCCTATGAGGCGGAAGGCCACGTGTTGTTCAACGTGCCGTCCGACCCAGATTACGGCGCGCTGAGTCGCCGCGACCGCGACGCAATGCTCGCCGGCGCGCGGGTCGAGGTGGCGCCGTACAAGCGCGATCCGGCCGATTTCGTGCTGTGGAAGCCGAGCGACGAGGGGGTGATCGGCTGGGATTCGCCGTGGGGCCGCGGGCGGCCGGGCTGGCACATCGAATGCTCGGCGATGATCGGCGAGCATTTCGGCGAGACGATCGACATCCACGGCGGCGGGCTCGATCTCATCTTCCCGCACCACGAGAATGAGATCGCGCAAAGCCGCTGCGCGCACGATGGTGCGCCGCTGGCGCGGTATTGGGTGCACAACGGCTTCGTCGACATGGGCGCAGAGAAGATGTCCAAGTCGCTGGGGAATATCGTCACGCCGGCGGAGTTGCTTGAAGCAGGGCACCAAGGCGAGACGCTGCGGCTGGCGCTGTTGTCGGCACATTACCGCCAGCCGCTGGCGTGGACTGATGAGGGCGTTGCCCAGGCCAAGGCCGTGCTCGATCGCCTGTATCGAGCGGCGAGCGATGCGGCGCCGGGGCAGGTCGACGACGGGGTGGTCGAGGCGCTTGCCGACGATCTGAACACGCCGCTCGCGCTCACGCGGTTGATGGCGCTGGATGATCCCGGCGCGATCAAGGCGAGTGCGGGTTTGCTCGGCCTGCTCGAACAGGATGCGGATTCGTGGTTCCAAGGCGGTGCCGACGGTGGCGATGTCGAGGCACGGATCGCGGAACGCGCGGAGGCCAAGGCGCGGCGGGACTTCGCGGCGGCGGACCGCATCCGCGACGAGCTGGCGGCCGAGGGCATCGTCCTTGAAGACGGACCGGGGGGCACGACATGGCGCCGGTCGTGAACGCGCCGCTGTACACCATCGAGATCCTGCGGCTGGCGGGCTCGCTGCCCGACCCGGTGAAGCTCGGGCGGGTAGACGGGACGGCCGAGCTGCGCTCACCGACCTGCGGCAGCACGGTGCGGACCGAGGTGCAGGTTGAGAACGGGTTGGTCAGCGCGGTTTCGCAGCAGGTCCGCGCGTGCGCGTTCGGCCAGGCGGCGGCGGCGCTGGTCGCCCAAAATGCGCGCGGGCGGACGCCCGATGAGGTCGCCGAAGCGCTTGCAGCATTGTCGGCGTGGCTCGACGGCAGCCGCGACGATCCCGGCGGCTGGGGGCTCGAAGCGCTCGGCCCGGCGCGGTCGCGGACCTCGCGCCACGGCGCGATCGTGCTGCCGCTCAGGGCGCTGCTCGCGGCGATCGAGGACGCAGGAGCGTGAGCCACGCGACCACCGCCGTGGCCGGCGCGACCCTGCTCAGCATCGCGTTCATGCTCGGCGCGGCGCTGATCTTCGTCACTCTGTTCCGCAAGCTCGGCCTCGGCGCGACGCTCGGCTACATCGTCGGCGGGGCGGCCATCGGCCCCTATGCGCTGGCCCTGATCGCCGACCCCGACGCGGTGATGCGGGTGTCCGAGATCGGCATCGCCTTTTTGCTGTTCCTGGTCGGGCTGGAACTCAATCCGAGCAGGCTGTGGCGGCTGCGCAAGGACATTTTCGGGCTCGGCCTGGCCCAGGTCGTGCTGTGCGGACTGACGCTGAGCGCGCTCATCTATTTCGTGCTCGGCTTCAGCATCCAGGCGAGCTTTGCCCTAGGCCTGCCGCTCGGCCTGTCGTCGACGGCGCAGGTGCTGCCGATGCTGCGCTCGTCGGGGCAGCTCAACACGCGGCGCGGCGAGCGGGCGTTCTCGATCCTGCTGTTCCAGGACCTGTCGATCGTGCCGATGATTACCATCATCGCGGCGCTGTCGCGATCGCCGCTCGATCCCAACGCGCCGCCCGGCTGGACGCTCGCTTTGTACACCGTCGGCGCGATCGTCGGGCTCGTGCTGGCCGGCCGCTACATCCTCAACCCGTTGTTCAGGCTGGTCGGCCGATTGGGCGAGCGCGAGCTGTTCGTCGTCGCCGGCCTGTTCGCGATCATCGCCAGCGCGGCGCTGATGCAGGCGCTGCATCTGTCGGTCGCGCTGGGCGCGTTCATCGCCGGCGTCGTGCTCGCCGAATCGCCGTACCGGCACGAACTCGAAAGCGATGTCGAGCCGTTCCGGTCGATCCTGCTGGGCATGTTCTTCCTGTCGGTCGGGATGCTGATCGATTTCCACGCGATCGCCGCCAACCCGTGGCTGGTCGCCGGAGCGGCTGTGGCGATAGTCGTCATCAAAGCGGTGCTGATCGGCGGACTGGCGCGGATGTTTGGGATGCGGACGGGGCGCGCGATCTGGCTCGGGCTGCTGCTCAGCCAGGCCGGCGAGTTCAGCTTCGTGCTGTTCGGCCAAGCGGCGATGGCCAAGCTGATCATGCCCGAGGCGGCATCCTTGTTCAGCGCGATCGTCACCGTGTCGATGATCTCGACCCCGTTCCTGATGCGCTTCACCGAATGGGTGCAGAAGCGGATCCCGGACGCCGAAGTCGATCTCGAGGGCCCCGAATTCTCGCCCGAGACCAACGCGATCGTCGTCGGCTACGGGCGGTTCGGGCAGACCGTCGCGCAGATGCTGCAGGCCAAGCGCATTCCGGTGACGCTGATCGACAGCAAGCCGTCGCAGATCGAGCTGAGCCAGGAGTTCGGCACCAAGGTCTATTACGGCGACGGCACCCGCATCGACCTGCTGCGCACCGCCGGCGCCGAGACCGCGGAGGCGATCCTGTTCTGCCAGGACGGGCAGGACCTTAGTCGCGAGAAACTCGAAGCGGTGCTCGAGGCGTTTGGGCACGCGGTGGTGATGGTCCGCGTCTACGACCGGCGGCAGGTAATCGACTTCGCCGGGCTCGAGGTTGCCTTGATTCAGCGCGAGATTTTCGAAAGCGCGGTGGTGATGGGCAGGGAAGCCTTGCTCAAGCTCGGCATTCCCAGCCGTGAGGCCGACCGGGTCGAGGCCGCGTACCGCCAGCGGGACACCGAGCGGCTGGAGGTGCAGAGCAAGACCGGCGACCTGCGCGCCGCCCAGGATCGAATGTTCGGGTCCAATTCCTCGCTGCCCGACGAGCCGGCGCGCGATATGATCTAGTGATCGTCGAGGTGTTGCTCGAGCGCCTTGACGATCGATTCGACGACGTCGCGGTGGGCGCCGTCGCCGCTTTTCACATGGATGTGCGCCGAGGCGTAGGATGGCGCGCGTTCCCTGGCGAGACGCTCAAGGGTGCCCTTGGGATCGCCGTTGCGGAGCAGCGGCCGGGTATCGCGCCGCGAGGTGCGCTCGGACAGGATGTCGACCGGGGCGTCGAGCCAGACGGTGATCGCGCGGGTGTTCAATAATTCGCGGGTGCGGGGGTCGACGAACACCCCGCCGCCGGTCGCGATCACCCGCACCTGGCCGTCGACCAGCCGCGCCACCAACCGGCGTTCGCCGTCGCGGAAATCCTCCTCTCCGTAACGCTCGAAGACTTCGGCCGCCGACAGGCCGGAGGCATCCTCGATCGCCGTGTCGCTGTCGACGAAGGGCAGGCCGAGCCGCCGTGCGAGCCGCCGCCCGACGGTCGATTTGCCGACCCCCATCAGCCCGACGAGGACGATGGGACGGTCGAGACGGTGGGCCAATTCGTGCACGGGTGGGCTATACAGCGCTGGGCAAGGTCGGCAAAAGCCCCCGACCGAATAGCGACCGAAGCGGAAATTCGATGCCCCGATTCATTGTTCTCATCATTGCCGTGGTTCTCGTCATCGGCGGCCTGATCCTCCTCTCGACGCGGGCGAGGGAAGTGCCGACAACCACGATCGAAACGGATGTGAGCCAGGGCGCCGATGCGCGCTAGCCGGCTGCTGGTCCTGTCTACCGCCGTAGCGCTGGCGCTGCCGGCGCTGGCGCAGGACCGCGCGCAGCCGCCGGCGACGCCGGTCGCGACGCCAACCCCGACCCCGACGCCCACCCAGTCAGTACCGGTCACCGCCGGACCGAGCCAGGCAGCCATCGCCGGCGGCGGGTTCGGCGAGAGCGAGACCGGAGTCACCGAGGTCAGCGCCGCCGAGCTGCCGGCGCCGACCCCGCCGGTCGAGCTACCCGATCGCGCGCGTCGCGATCCGTGGGTCGTCGGCCGGCTCGACGCGGTCCAGCTCGGTCTTGGAGCCAACCCGTGGGGCGCCGCCAGCGGGGCGTTCCTGTCCAGCCTGATGCGGCGCACCGACACCCCGCTCGCGTCGCGCTGGGCGCACATCGCGCTCCGCAACGCGCTGCTCGCCAAGGTCCGGGCGCCTCGCAACGTCAACCCGGTCGACTGGACGGCGGAGCGCGCCTGGCTGCTGCTGCGGATGGGCGAGGCCGACGCCGCCCGGATGCTGGTCGCCGGGGTCGATGTCGACCGCTTCACGCCGAAGATGTTCCAGGTTGCGGTGCAAAGCGCGCTCGCCAATGCCGATCCGTCCGGCCTGTGCCCGCTCCAGGATGGCATCCAGGACGTCGAGCGCGGCATCTATCCGCTGGTCGACGCGATGTGCGCGTCCCTGTCGGGTGAGCCGGAGAGCGCCGCCGCGCAAATCGACTCCGCGCGCCGCCGCGGACGGATCGGCGGCATCGACCTGGCGCTTGCCCAGAAGGTGGTCGGAGCGGGCGCCGACACCGGCCGCGCGGTTACCATCGAGTGGGACCCGGTCGATCGGCTGACCAGCTGGCGCTTCGGGCTGGCGACGGCGACCGGGATGACGCTGCCCGACCGGCTGCTGAAATCGGCGTCGCCGCAGTTGCGCGCGTGGCAGGCCCGGGCGCCGTTGCTGTCGCCGCAGCAGCGGCTCGATTCGGCGCGCATCGCGGCCGGACTCGGCGTGCTGTCATCGCAGTCGCTGGTCGATCTTTATTCGACGATCTACGACGCCACCGACCCCGATCAATTGTCCGAGACCGACGCCTGGCAACTGCGGTTGGCGTTCGTCGGGCGCGACCGCGACACGCGCATCAAGGCCATCCGGCGGCTGTGGGCGATCGGCGACAAGAGTTCGTACCAAATCGAGGCGTCGCGGGCGCTGGCGGCGCGGGCGGCAACGCGCATCACGCCCGACCCCGAATTGGAGGAGGATGCGCCGGCGCTGATCGCGTCGATGCTGGCCGCCGGCTACGACCAGGAGGCCGCCCGCTGGATTCTCGCGGTGCGGCGGATGGACGAGCGTTACGCCGATCCGGCCTGGGCGATGCTGGCGCTGGCCGCTCCGCAGACAGCGGGGCTGGACCTGAGCTTCGGCCGGATCAACGCGTTCATCGGCCGCGACCAGAGCCCGGGAAAGAAGCGCAGCGCGCTGCTCGTCGCGGGCCTCGCCGGGCTGGGCCGGATCGATGCCCGCAGCGCCGACCGCCTGAACCGCCGCCACGGCCTCGCCATCGGTCACCGGACGCGCTGGACGCGGTTGATCGACGGCTCGGCGGCGCTCGGCCAGTCGGGCACTGTGCTGGTGTTGACCGGAATCGGCTTCCAGACGGCCGGCTTCGAGCGGCTGCCTTCGTCGCACCTCTACCACGTGGTCGCGGCGCTCAACCGCGTCGGACTGGGCTACACCGCGAGGATGATCGCCGCCGAGGCGCTCGCCCGCACGTGACCGACGACGATCGGGCGCTGGTCGATCGATTCCTCGACATGATGGCGGCGGAGGCCGGCGCGTCGCCGCACACGCTCGCCGCCTACCGCAACGACATCACCCGCGCCGCGGAGGATTTGGGCGGGTCGGTCGGGACGGCCGACGCGGCGACGCTGTCGCGGCTCGGGGCCGAGTGGGCGGCGCTGTCCCCGGCGACCGTCGCCCGCCGTTCAGCGGCGCTGCGGCGCTTCTTTGGATTCCTGATGGACGAGGGCTTGCGCGACGACGACCCGTCGGCGGCACTGCCCCGGCCGCGGCTCGAGCGGCCGTTGCCGCGTATTCTCGACGAGCGTGAAGTCACCGCGATCTTCGAGGCCGCGGAGGAACGGGCGGCGAGCGGCGAGCCGGCGGCGGTGCGCAACCTCGCGATCCTCGAGCTGCTGTATGGCTCCGGCGTGCGGGCCAGCGAGCTCGTCACACTGGGCCGCGGGGCGCTGCGCCAGGGGCAGCCGTTCGTCATCCTGCGCGGCAAGGGGAGCAAGGAACGGCTGGTGCCGATTTCGTCGCGGGCCGAAACGGCGGTCGGGCGCTGGCTGGAATATGTGCCGAGCGACAGCCTGTGGCTGTTCCCGAGCGGCAAGCGCCACCTGAGCCGCGTCCGGCTGTTCCAGATCGTTCGCGAGATCGCCGCATTGGCCGGCATTTCCCCCGAGCGCATCAGCCCGCACGTGCTGCGCCACGCGTTCGCCACCCATTTGCTCGCCGGCGGGGCCGACCTGAGGGTGCTGCAATCGCTGCTCGGCCATGCCGACATCGCGACGACGCAAATCTACACCCACGTCGACAGCGCGCGGCTGGTCGAGCTGGTCAACGCCCGCCATCCGCTAGCCGACCGCGATCGTTGACGCGAAGGGAGGGGCGTCCTACCCGCCGCCGCCAATGCTGACCTTCCTCGATTTTGAGAAACCGATCGCCGAGCTCGAGACCCGGGTCGCGGAATTGCGCGAGACCGCCAACGCCGGCTCGATCGACATCGATGCCGAGGTCGCCCGATTGCAGGCCAAGTCGGACAAGCTGCTCCGCGAGACCTATGCGCGGCTGACTCCGTGGCAGAAGTCGCAGGTCGCGCGGCACCCCGAGCGCCCGCATTTCAATGATTATGTCGGCGGCATCGCCGACGATTTCATCCCGCTCGCCGGCGACCGCGCGTTCGGCGACGATCCGGCGATCATCGGCGGCCTCGGCCGCATCGAGGGCCGGCGGGTGATGATCATCGGCCATGAGAAGGGCGACGATACCGCGTCGCGACTCAAGCATAATTTTGGCATGGCCAAGCCCGAGGGCTACCGCAAGGCGGTCCGCCTGATGCAGCTCGCCGACCGCTTCGGGATCCCGATCGTGACGCTGGTCGATACGCCGGGCGCGTTCCCCGGCGTCGAGGCCGAGGAGCGCGGGCAGGCGGAGGCGATCGCCCGGTCGACCGAGCAGTGCCTCGAGGTCAAGGTGCCGATCATCGCCGCGATCGTCGGCGAAGGCGGCTCAGGCGGAGCGGTAGCGATCGCCGCAGCAAACCGCGTGCTGATGTTCGAGCACGCGGTCTATTCGGTGATCTCGCCCGAAGGCTGCGCGTCGATCCTGTGGCGCACCGCCGACAAGGCCGCCGAAGCCGCCGAGGCGATGCGCATCACCGCCTTCGACCTGCAGGCGCTGGGCGTGGTCGATCGCATCATCGATGAGCCGCTGGGCGGTGCCCATCGCGATCCCGATGGCGCGATCGGCTCGCTCAAAGGGGCCATCGTCGAGGAGCTCGAAGGCTGCGCCGCGCTCGGCGGCGACGAGCTGCTGGCGCAGCGACGGGCGAAGTTCCTGGCGATCGGCTGACCGGTCGTTTCGGAACCACAGCTTTCATCTCCCGTTCAATGCCGCGTTCCTAGACCGCGACCACAACGGGAGGTCAGTATGCGTAACTTTGTCCTGCTGCTCGGCGTGACCGCGATCGCTTTGTCCCCGGCGGCATTGTCGGCGCAGTCGCCGGTCCGCTTTCTCGACCAGCGCGAAGTCGCCGAAGCCCAGCGCCAGCACGCCGAGGTCATCGCCGAATTCGGCGGTGCCGAGACCGGGCCGCGCGGCGCTTATGTCGAATCGGTCGGGCGTCGCGTTGCGGCCTATTCGGGGGTCGCCAATTCCGCGGCCGCGTTCCACTTCACGACGCTCAATTCAGCGGTCGAGAACGCCTTCGCCGTGCCGGGCGGCTATGTCTACATCACGCGCCAGCTGATGACGTTGATGGACGACGAATCGCAGCTCGCCTTCGCACTCGCGCACGAAACCGGGCACATCGCCGCCAACCATGCCCAGGCGCGCAAGACAGTGGCGTCGCGCAACACCATTCTCGGCGTGCTTGGAGCGGTGCTCGGCGGGGTCCTCGGCAATAGCGTGTTCGGCGACCTGATCAGCCGCGGCGCGCAACAGGCTGCGCAGATGCGAACCCTGAGCTTCTCGCGTGACCAGGAATATCAGGCCGATTCGCTCGGCACGCGCTACATTACCCTCGCCGGCTACGATCCGGCCGGCGGTCCCGGAATCCTCGCTGCTTTGACTCGTGCCAGCGCGCTCCAGGGGCGGGTGCAGGGGCGCACCAACCGCCAGACGCCAGAGTGGGCGAGCACCCACCCGCTGAGCGAGAACCGCCTGCAGCGCGCGCTTGCGGAAGCGCAGCGAACAGGACGCCTCGGCACCGGCCTGCGCAACCGCGACCAGTTCCTCGCCCAGCTCCAGGGGATCACCGTCGACGACGATCCCGCGCAGGGGATCATCGAAGGGCGGTCGTTCACCCATCCCGACCTCAGGATCCAGTTTGCGGTGCCGCCCGGCTACCTGATGCAGAACAGCACCCACGCGGTCACCATCCAGGGCTCGGCGGGCCAGGCGCAGTTCAGCGGCGGCCGCTACGGCGGCAGCATCGAGAATTACATCTACCAGGTGTTCCAGCAGCTGACCGGCGGGCGCCAGCAGCTCAATATCCCGCCGCCGCAGCGGACCACGATCAACGGCTTTCCGGCGGCGTTCACCACCGCTCGCGCCAACACCTCGTCGGGCGTCGTCGACGTCAGCGTCGTCGCCTACCAGTGGGATCCTAACACCGTCTATCACTTCATCATGCTGACGCGGGGCGGCGCCGGGATCAGCCCGTTCGTCCCGATGGTCGATTCGCTGCGCCGCATTTCACCGGCTGAAGCGGCAGCGATCCGGCCGCGGGTGATCGACGTCGTGACGGTGCGCCCGGGCGACACCGCCCAGTCGCTCGCCAGCCGCATGGCCTATCGGGATTTCCAGCTCGACCGGTTTCTGACCATTAATGGATTAGCCGCGGGCGGCCGCCTGGCGCCCGGGCAAAAGGTCAAGCTGATCGTTTACGGCGCACGGCGAAGCTAGCTCACCAGCGGCTGCTTACATCGACGTCTGAACGATAGTGCTAAGATTGGTCCACATACCGCCGCTACCGCCACCCAGGGCCGAGAAGCCACCGATGCAGGTCACGGCAATCAGTGCCACGATAAGCCCGTATTCGATTGCAGTTGCACCGCCCTCGTCGGCGATCAGCCTGCGAAAACTCTTCCGGATAGCGTCCACGCCACCCTCCTCTGGTCCACGTCCACGCAGGCAACTTATCCAAAGACCAGTTAACAACTCATATGCGGCACATCGTTAACGCCGGGTCAGCCGTCAGGATCGAGACCGGTCAGCCGGCCGGTGTCCACGCCGCGAAGTGCAGGATCTCGAACGTCTCGACGGTCCGCGAAGCGTCGCCCGCGGAGCGAAACGCCGCCGCCGCCGCCGCCCGCGCTGCGCGCCTGAGCGGTTGGCGGGAGCGCAGGTTTAGGATGTTGGTCGCGCCCATCCGCCGCAAGTCGCCAACGAGCTGGTCGAGCGATTTGTAGGCGGCCTGCACGCGATCGACATCGACCACCGGCATGACAAAACCGGCGTTGGCCAGCAGCGGCGCCAGCGACGCCGCCTCGATGCGCGGATGCGCGTGCGGCGAGGATGCCCCCGTGAGCTGGTCGGCGGCGTGCATCGCGAGACGCAGTCGGGGCAGCGTTTCGCCGCCCGCCATTGCTCCGATCAGCAGCGCATCCGCCTCGAGCGCGGCGTGTAACGACTGCAGCGCGTGGGGCAGTCCGTTGACGGTGTCGAGGGTGCCGATCGCAACGATGAGGTCATGGGCCCGGACCGGCGGGTCCCATTGGTCTTCGACGATGCGTCGCCCACCGGCGTCCGCGGCGAACAACGGTCCTGGATCGGCGACTTCGACCGACGTGACGATTTGCTCCAGCCGAGCCCGCCAGCCGGGGTCCGGGCAGCCGAGCAGCAGCACCGAGCGGAATTGGCGATCGATCATCGCGAGCCGCTCGAGGCAATCCTCGAATGCCCGCTCGTGCAGGAACATCTCCGGCCCGCTGCGAAAGGCGCGGTCGCGCCGCAGCGCTCGCAGCTCCATGTTGAAAATCTCGCTGGGCACGCCTGGGGACATACGGGCGCTTGTGCGGCGCACGCTGACGGGCGACAAGCGGCATTATGATCGGCCGGACAGGATGATGGACGCGGCAGGAAAGGCGATCGCCAGGCTCGCGACGTGGATCCTCGACTTCGCGCTGCCGCCCCGCTGCGCCGGCTGCGGCGTCATTGTCAGCGACGTGCACAGCTTTTGCGCCGAGTGCTGGACGCGCATCGAGTTTCTCGGGTCGGCGGGATGCGTGACCTGCGGGCTGCCATTGCAGGCGACCGACGCCGAGCATTGCGCGGTCTGCCTGGCGCAGCCGCCGCGGATCGACCGGACACGGGCCGCCGTTGCCTATGACGATGTTTCGCGCGGCCTCGCGCTGCGGCTGAAATACGGGCGCAAGATCGCCATCGCGAAAACCATGGCCCGCTACATGGCGCCGCTGATCGAGAGTGATGGCGGCGCGCTGCTGGTACCCGTGCCGCTGCACCGCAGCCGGCTGTGGCAGCGCGGCTTCAACCAATCGGCGATCGTGTCCCGGGAATTGTCGCGCCAGACCGGGCTGGAGACCAATGTCGGCGTCCTGAAGCGAGTCAAACGGACGCCGCCGCTCAAGGGAATGAGCCTGCAGCAGCGTCGGCGCGCGGTTGCGGGAGCGTTCAAGGTCGGCGATCGAGCCGCGATCGCCGGACGCACGGTTGTGCTGGTCGACGACGTGCTGACTACCGGGAGCACCGCCAACGCCTGCGCCCGCGAATTGCGGCGGGCGGGAGCGGCGCGGGTAGAACTGATCAGCTGGGCGCGCGTGGTGCGGCCGGCGCTGTTGATGCGTTGATGGGGTTCCAGTGGTCAGGGAAATGGCTGCCGTGCGTCTAGTCGAGATCTACACCAAGACCTTCTGCGGCTACTGCTTTCGGGCCAAGCGGCTGCTCGATTCCAAGGGGATCGAGTATAAGGAACATATGGTGTTTTACGGCGGACCCGAAAGACAGGAGATGATCGAGCGATCGGGCGGGCAAACGACCGTTCCGCAGATCTTCATCGACGGGGCGCACATCGGCGATTGCGACGCGCTGCTGCAGCTCGAAAGCGATGGCAAGCTCGACGAGCTGCTGGCTGCCTGACCATGGCCCGGATCGCGCTCTTCCAGTCATGCACCGGGATCGATCCTGGGGCTAATGCGCAGGCGCTGGTCGCGGCGATCGAGCGGGCGGCGGCGGGCCGCGCCGAGATGCTGTTCACGCCGGAGATGTCGGGATTGCTCGATCGCGATTCGAACCGCGCCGCGGGCAATCTTCGCAGCGAGGACGAGGACAAAGTGCTGGCCGCGTGCCGCGAGGCGGCGAGCCGCCACGGCCTGTGGCTGCATCTCGGCTCGCTGGCCGTCCGGGACGAGGACAAGCTCGCCAATCGCGGGTTTGTGATCGACCCGAGCGGCGCAATCCGGGCGCGGTATGACAAGATCCATCTGTTCGACGTCGACCTGCCGACCGGCGAAAGCTGGCGCGAGTCCGCCGTCTACCGGCCGGGCGAAGGCGCGGTGGTGGTCGATGGAACGCCGGTCGGGCGGCTCGGCCTGACGATCTGCTACGACTTGCGCTTCCCCGACCTGTTCTCGCGGCTCGCCGAAGCCGGCGCCCAAACGATCGCCGTGCCCGCCGCCTTCACGGTTCCGACGGGACGCGCGCATTGGGAGGTGCTGCTTCGCGCGCGGGCCATCGAGGCCGAAGCGTTCGTCGTCGCCGCGGCGCAGTCGGGACGCCACGCGGACGGCCGCGAGACCTATGGCCATTCGCTGGTGGTGAGCCCGTGGGGAGCGGTGCTGCTCGACATGGGCGAGGACACGGGCGTCGGGTTCGCCGACATCGAGCTGTCGCTGGTCGGCGAGGTTCGGCAACGGATTCCGACGCTGGCGCATCGCCGGCCGATTGCCGCGGCGGCGGTGCGATGATCGTCTTCGACCTCCACTGCGCGGCTAGCGGCGATCGGTTCGAAGCCTGGTTTCGATCCAACGCCGATTTCGAGCGGCAGCTCGAGCAGGGGCTGGTGCAGTGCCCCTTCTGCCAGTCGAGCCGGGTGGCGAAGGCGCCGATGGCGCCGCGGGTGCCAAGGAAGGGCGAGATCGGGTCAGACGTCCGCGACGTGATAGCCAAGCTGTCGGTGTTGCAGGCCGAGCTGCTGCGAGATTCGCGCTGGGTCGGCGAGGAGTTCGCGGACACGGCACGAGCGATGCACCTGGGCGAGATCGAAACGGCGCAGGTCCATGGCGAAGCGACCGCGGAGCAGGCTCAGTCGCTGGTCGAGGACGGAGTGCCGATCGCGCCCTTGCCGTTGCCGGTCGTGCCGCCAAACCAAGTCAATTGATAATGATTGGGCTCGTGCCTATTCCCCCGCTGGAGAATGGCTCCGTAGCTCAGCAGGATAGAGCAACGGTTTCCTAAACCGCAGGTCGCAGGTTCGAGTCCTGCCGGGGCCACCACATCGGCTCGCCAGGACATGGAGGGGAGCAATGGCACCAGGGCAGCAAGACACGGACGTCGGCGAGAGCTCCAGCGTGGTCGGGCGGCTGTTCTCCGACCATCCGCGGTCGCTGGGCATGACGTGGGCGTCGCACGGCGCCGGCGCGGCGGTGATCGCGGTGCGGCTGATCGGCGCCGGCGTCGCCTGCCTGATCCATGCGCTGGTGCCGGCATGGTTCACGCAAACGGCCGGCCGCACGATCACCGAAATGCACGACGAGATCGCGCGGCGCAAAGCCGGCGCCGCCAACCCCAAAGCGTGGCCGGACTATGAGATCTGACCGGCGGGTTCCGGTCGCGATAGTCGGTGGTGGGTTTTCGGGCACGATGCTTTGCGCGCAGCTCGTGCGGCGGGGAATATCCTCCCTGCTGATCGAAGGTGGCGCGCGCGCCGGCCTCGGCGCCGCTTACTCGACCGACGAGCCGGCACACGTCCTCAACGTCCGGGCCGAAGGCATGAGCGCGTGGTCAGGGGAGCCCGACCATTTCGCTCGCCAGTCCGGCGACCCGCGGGGATTCGCCGAGCGGAGATTCTTCGGCCGCTACTTGCGCGCGATCCTCGACGAAGCGGTCGCGTCAGGCCGGGTCGAGGTGGTGTCGAGCAAGGCGGTGGCGGCGGCACCGACGGCGGACGGCTGGAAGCTGGAGCTCCAGGACGACGGCACGGTCGAGGCGCAGGCGCTTGCGCTAGCGATCGGCAACCAGCCGCCGGAACCGCTCGGTATCGCGTCGGCGGCCCGCGATCGCTTCATCGGCAATCCATGGAGCGACGAGGCCAAAGCGGCGGTTCGCGAAGCGGCGGCGAGCGGCGGCGACGTGCTGCTGGTCGGCACCGGCCTGACGATGATCGACGCGGTGCTGTCGCTCGCCGCCGCGGGCCACCAGGGCCGGATTGTTGCTCTGTCGCGGCGCGGGCAGATCCCCAAGGCGCACGCCGATTTCACGGCGGCGCCGGTCACAATCGACGAGGTTCCGAACGGCGACGTGCTTGCGCTTTGGCGCTGGCTGCGGCGGCGGGGCGGCCAGGTCGGATGGCGCGCCGCGGTGGATTCGCTGCGGCCGCACAGCCACGCGCTATGGCAGGGCCTCGAGTCCGGGCAGCAACGGCGCTTCCTGCGCCACGCGCGGCCGTGGTGGGACGTGCACCGGCACCGCATCGCACCCGAGGTGGCGCGACAGGTTCATGATCTCGTTGCCGAAGAGAGGCTGGAGATCGTCGCCGGGCGCATTGGCGACATCCGCGCCGTCGATGGCGGGCTGGAGGTGGAGATCCGGCGGCGCGGCGGGCGGGCAGAGGAGCGGAAGTTCGCCTTCGCGTTCAACTGCACGGGGCCGCTGGGGGCGATCGAACGGACCGCGGATCCGATGCTGCGCGGCCTGCTCGACGACGGACTGGTGCGAGCCGACCATCTCGGCATCGGCCTTGACGTCGATGGGACCTCGCGGGCGGCGGGCGGCGAGCGGTTGTGGGCCCTGGGGCCGCTGACCAAGGGCCGCTATTGGGAAATCGTCGCGGTTCCCGACATAAGGGAGCAAGCGGCCGCGGTGGCCGACGACATCGCAAGGGAGCTTGAGCTATGAGCGGCGAACCCGAAGACGGCGATCTGGTCGAATCCCCGCCGAAGGTCGACGTCCCGCAGGATGTCGCCGAAGCGGTGCGGACGCTGATCCGCTGGGCCGGCGACGACCCCGACCGCGAAGGCCTGCTCGACACCCCGAAGCGAGTCGCGCGGGCGTGGAAGGAGTATGCCAGCGGCTATGCCGAAGACCCGGCGGTGCACCTCGCGCGGACATTCGAAGAGGTCGGCGGCTACGACGAGATCGTGCTTTTGAAGGACATCCCGTTCCAGTCCCACTGCGAGCACCATCTGGCGCCGATCATCGGCAAGGCCTCGATTGCCTACCTGCCGCGCGATAAAGTGGTTGGAATCAGCAAGTTGGCGCGAGTCCTCCACGGCTACGCGCGGCGGTTGCAAGTG
>Ga0255310_10000099_pt1 | contig 15390 bp, 9 predicted proteins | sample EtOH1_T0_E1_meta_FD_201359 | JGI IMG/M metagenome (GOLD analysis project Ga0255310, IMG submission 201359) | Sandy soil microbial communities from University of British Columbia, Vancouver, Canada - EtOH1_T0_E1 | ecosystem: Engineered > Artificial ecosystem > Sand microcosm > Unclassified ...
CGTTATAAAAATATTGCAGATGGCAGAAAGCCGGTGTTTGTAAAGTTTGAAGATTCCCTCATAAGAATGTTGGCTTTGTCAGAAAAACAAAATGAAACAGTTTTTTTATTCCCTGAAATACAATCCCCTTCTACCGCCTCTCCGTTAAAATTATTAAAACCGTCTTTCGACCTAGATATTATTACCATCCCTTTCAAATACCGGTTTCCAACACAGGCATTTCCCGACCAGTTCAACACCAATTTCAGCGGTGCGTTTTATGCGGGGTTCAGAAATGATGTTTATAGTTTTAAGTACAAAAAAAATCCATTGGGAGAACATCACAGAATGATTGCCCATTATGGTTATGGGGCCGGTGTGTTTTCCGGTGTTGGTTCTACCGCAATGAATCCGTGGGTCACTCTTGGCCGGATTAATATAGAATATGATGGGTTTGTCATTATAACCGGAGCCGAAAGTGTAATTGCCGTTAACAATTTTACTTTTGGCATTGGGGTGGGAATTGACCACCTGATGGATAAAAACAGAAAGCTATGGATCTATCGTGGGAAGCCCTGGCTCGGGCTTACCATTGGTCTGAATCTCAATTAGAAATTAAAGTAGAAGTGCCTGGTCACAGATCTGGAATGAAAAATAAATTGTTATTATTCCACCGAAATTTCATCCACAAATAACCATGGCTTGTTTCCTTTTCCGGAATGCCAATCCGGGATGGATGAATAATTCTGAATACGGATAATAACTCCCTTTAATTTCCTGTCTATCGGAAATGAAAATATTCTTGTTTCATCGGGGGCCTGGCTGGTGCTGATATTAAAAAAACCAAGACCAAGCATTTTTCCGCTAAAAGAGATCAGTTCCATTTTTACCGGGTAAAATATCCATGAAGCCTGTGCCTGCATCAGGCTAATGTGAATTTTCTTTAGCTTTTGTTTTTTGAAAAACCCGATTTCCCAAACCACCGTATCACTGCGGAATCCCAGCCATCTGTCTCTGATACTTTTTCCACCTGCAAGTTTGTCAACCATGGCACTAAGACCGCCCTTATTATACGGCTCTTCAGGATTTGTTCCGCTTACAGATTTAATAGCGTCTTTTGTTTTTATACATTTTACAGTTATTGTTTCCGAAGAAATAAACCCCTTTGCAAAACTTTTGGCTTTTAAAACCACTGAACCAGATATGCAGATAGGCTCCTTATAAATGGCTGAACTTTCATCCGGCTCATCCCCATTCAATGCATAACGTATAATGGCGCCGGGTTGGCGAAAATCAAAACTTATGCAGGTGGATAAATGGAAAAAAACTCTTGTTGATGGTGTTTGTGGCGGTGCCAACTGAATTGTTCCCTGTGCGAAAACCCGACAGAAGAAAAAGAAGAGAAATACAAAATGGAAAATCAACTTACGCAACAGGAACAAATTTATAAGGATACACCTTGCCGGAGTTCCATTGGCAAACATACAGGTTCTCTTCATCGTCCACCATCACATCATGCGGATGTTTAAAAAGTTTCAGTGTCTGATAAAAGGGTTTCAGTTTCCCGTTTTCATAAGCAGCTTCTGACCCACACAGTACTGAAACTACTTTATTTTGTTTATTAAGAATAATCACAAACCCCGACTCGTTGTTTTCTAAAGTTGGAGATCGAAGCACCGCTGCATACAGGTAGTCTCCTTTTATCACCGGCCTGCATACACAGGCGCCTGGCAAGGAAATGGTTTCTATGTATTCGCCTGCAAGAGAATATCTTTTAAAACAGCAGCGGGTTCTGTCGGTCACTAAAAGTGTTTCCGGAGTTGCCCGGTAATCAATACAAATACCGTGGGCATTGTCAAGATGTTTTTCTTCAGTTCCCCTGCCGCCAAAAATATTCTTGATCTTTCCATCCGTATCATAGTGAGTGATATATTGAATACCATAGCCATCCGCTACATATACTTCGCCGTTTTTTGTAATAACCGTTTCTGTAGGAACAAACTGTTTTGTTTCTGAATATTTTCCGGATTCAACAGGGTAGTTCCATGTTTGTAATACCCGGCCGTCAATAGTTGTTTTATAAAACTGGTTTTTGACCGTGTCAGTCGCAAATAAAAATTGTTCATCATTACCAGTAATACTAAGGCCATGGGCGCCGGGAAAATCATGACCCCAGGTTTCCAGCACTTTTCCTTTTTTATCAAAAAAGATGACGTTGTTTTTTGTTTCGTTTGTCAGCAGCACAATTCTTCCTTTGGCGTCCTGCACCATTTCATGACAATCATTTACAGGAAGTGTGGAGGCATCTGCCTTAACCCAGTCCTTTTCCAGGCGGTAGCGTTTTTCATTCTGGCCAAAAACGATTTCGTCGTTTTTAATTTCAAAGAGGTTTTCTTTTGCAATCATTCTGCCTGCTATTAAAACAGAGCTGCTGTATAAAAAATCTTTTCTTTTCATGTTGATTAATTAAAAAATATTTCGTCAATAAACACCCAACCCTTTTCTCCTTTGCCGGGATGCCATAACGGAAGTTTTAAAATGTTTTTCGTTTCCACTTTGTAGCATTTATATTGTGATGGCGGGATGTCAATTTTAATTCCTTCCACACGAACAGTATTCATTTGATCCTGTGTGACCGGATCAGGAATAAATTTCTTCACCAGTTTCATCTTCTTGTCATCTTCCCCGCCCCATATCTCCACCAGCACCGGCGGCAATATGTAAGCGCCAATATTTTTTCCATAGCTGATAGTAATGCTGTTAACTGTTGGCGCCTGGTTAAAATAAAATTTTGCTGCAAACGGCTTCTCCCGGAAGCCCAGCCATGCAGCATCTTTAAAATTATCCGCGTCGCCTTTCTTTCCGTCAATAAGCGTTGTTGCTCCTTCTCCCATGTATTTTTCGTTTGTTGGATTAATAAGCTCTGCCCTTTGAGGTGTAAATCCCTTCTTAAAAAAATAATATTCCCTGACATCGCTGCTGTACCACCCGGTTTTTACGGCCTTTGTTTTTAATACAGTAAACCCGTTAATCACAATGGGTGAAGTATAAACAGGTGCTTTTATACTGTCTGGCATTGTTCCGTCTGTTGTGTACCGTATGCCGGCGCCGGGCAGATAGTGATTCAGCACAATCTTCTCTTCGCCGGACAAAACAAAATTTTCATTTTTCAAAATCGGTGGGTTCAGTTTTAATACCTCGTTTTTATCCGCAACATAACCGGCATTGAAAATAATACTCTTGTTTTTTGATTGCAGCGCCGCAGCATCACTTTGGGTGATGCCGGAGTTCCATACAAAAATTTCTTTCATTGATGGAAACAGGGGAAAATAGTTTGCAGCACCCTTGTCCACTTTGGTTCCGTTAACAGAAAGATATTGAAGTTTCTTTAAGTTTTTCAGTTCTTCCATTGCCTTGTTCGTAATGTCTGTATTATTCAGGATCAGTTTTTCCAGATTAATGAATTTTGAAACCGTCTTTATATCTGCATCTGTTACGGGCATGTGGCTGAGATTAAGAATCACTAATTGCTCTTTCACCGATAAGAGTTCTTCCAGTTTTTTCCTGTCAAAGTTTTGCCGTACAAAAAATTCAGCCTGCAAGGCAGGTGAATTAATTGACAAAGGAAAAACGGAGCGGAATGGGTCATTCAGTTTTTTTATTTCCGCCGGAGATGCGGCAGCAAATGTGAATTTCTCCTCAGGTTCTTCTTCGTGTTGCGGGGCTTTAATAAATTTCGATGTAAATATTTTCAATGAATCTGTCTCCGGATAATCTTTCAGTATCTTTTTCATGTCCGCTCCCGCCTCAATCCATTTATACAGTAATTCCATTTCTCCCGGGCTCAGTTGCGGTTTGCCTTCGGGGGGCATGTGCTTCTTATCTTCCAACGGAAGGTTTATTTTTTTAATGATATGGCTGTTCAGCGGATCGCCGGCCACCCAGATGGGACCGTCCTTTCCTCCTTCCAGCAATTTTTCAATGGAGGTCATTACCAGTTTTCCCTTTGCTTTTTTTTCATTATGACAGGTAAAGCATTTTGATTTCAGAATGGGCCTTACTGCCGCAGCGAACATGGTGCTGCTGTCCGTAATTGTTTCCTCTTCTCCGTTTTCCTTCCCCCGGACAGGTTGCCATACGTACCCCACGCCGTGTGTAAGTGTTGCGCCAAAATCCCCGGCGACCAACAAGGTGACTATCGCTGTGATAATTGAACCTGTAAATAATGTTTTCCTTTCAGAAGAATATTGAAACAGCAGCAGCAAACCATAACACATAAAACTCAGAAGCACTCCCGCCGTTTTGTGAACAACCAACGTTGAAGGATCATATCCTCCTTCTCTTGAAAGAAAAAAACCCATCAGAGCAGTCAGCGATGCAGCAAGCGATGTTAGCTGAAGAGAAAAGCGAAAAATTGTTTTAAAAGAGCTTTCTTCAATCTTGTTTTTTATCAGCCACAAAAGAAAACTCATTACCAGTAAACCAATCGGCAGGTGCAGCATCAGCGGGTGCATGCGTCCAACTGTCTGCAACCACGCCGGCAGGTTTACTTTATCCTGGAAGAAAAGCAAAAACAGCAACAGGACCTGGATAAAGAAAACAAGATTAGAAGTTATTCGTTGAAAAAGTTTCATCAGATCATTTATGCAATTATTCCTTTCACTACTTCTCCGGCTACATCAGTCAGCCTGTATCTTCGTCCCAGGTGTTTGAATACAAGCTTCTGATGGTTGAGCCCCATCTGGTGAAGAACCGTAGCATGAAAATCATTTACATGAACCGGGTCTTTTACTATGTTATACCCAACCTCATCCGTTTCGCCATAGCTGATGCCGGGTTTTATTCCGCCACCCGCCATCCAGATGCTGTAACATCTCGGGTGATGATCTCTTCCGTAATTATCTTTTGTAAGTTCGCCCTGGCAGTAGTTTGTTCTTCCGAATTCTCCGCCCCAGATCACCAGTGTTTCATCCAGCAGCCCTCGTTGTTTCAAATCCATTACCAATGCTGCGGATGCCCTGTCCGTATCTTTTGCCTGTCCCGGCATTTCACCAACAAGATTGCCATGCTGATCCCATCCCTGGTGATATAGTTGGACAAAGCGAACACCAGCTTCAGAAAGTTTTCTTGCCAGCAGGCAGTTAGCCGCATAGGTTCCCGACACCAGGCAATCAGGTCCATACATTTTTATAATCTGGTCTGATTCTTTTGTAAGATCGGTTAGTTCCGGCACGGCAGTTTGCATCCGGTAAGCCATTTCGTATTGTTCAATCTTGGTTTTTATTTCCGGGTCGCCGAATTCTTCAAACGACATTGCATTCAGTTGGCCCAATTGATCCAGCATTTTTCGCCGGTCCATTTTATCCGTTCCTTCAGGATTGTTGAGATAAAGAACCCTTTCATCACTGTTGCTGAACTGAACTCCCTGGTGAATGCTGTCAAGAAAACCATTGGACCAGAGTTTTGCGTAAACGCCCTGGCCGTTTCCTTTTCCGCGGGAAAGCAATACACAAAAAGCAGGAAGATTTTTATTCTCACTTCCCAAACCATAGCTCATCCATGCACCCATGCTGGGGCGATTGCCCTGTTGTGCCCCGGTCTGAATAAATGTAAGTGCGGGATCATGATTGATGGCTTCCGTATGCATTGTTTTTATTACACAGATGTCATCAGCAATCTTTGCAATGTTGGGAAACAGATCGCTAACCCATGTACCCGACTGCCCATATTGTTTAAATCCAAACTTCGATCCCACCATCGGGAATTTCGCCTGGCCAGATGTCATACCTGTTAATCGCTGTCCCATTCTTACCGATGCGGGAAGATCTTGCCCATGCATTTCAATCAGCTGCGGTTTGTAATCAAAACTTTCCAGCTGCGACGGGGCTCCGTTTTGAAAAAGGTAAATAATCCTTTTTGCCTTCGGTGCAAAATGCGGCAGGCCCGTCATGGGCATACCATCATCACCGTTGCCGCTGAAAAGATCCTTTATTAATAAGGACCCCAGCGCCACACTTCCCAGCCCGATGCTCAGCTTACTGAGGAAATGTTTCCTTGTAATATTGAACCGGTGTTTGATGAATTCGTCTGACATAATTTTATTTTTTGTTTGCCGGCTATAGCTCTCTGTTCATCTTCTGTTGCGTCACTCCCTTGTACTTTCGGTATTTCTATTTGGCTTTTACCTCGTCGTTGTTTCTTCCATATTATAAACCGTTAATATCACCTGCATCAGCGCTGCGGCTGACGGTTTATCTTTTATGTTTTCATGTTTGTACTCTCCTGCGCTTAAAACATTTTCTGTCTTTGCCGGCGAGGCTGTGAATTCTTTTTTTTCTTCATCAAAATAATTCTTCAGCAGATCAAGCTCTTTGGTTTTTGTTTTTCTGCAAACAATTAACCTGAATGCCTTGCTGATCTTTTCTTCATCTGTGCTGTTTTCCATTGATAACTTTTCAGCCAATACCCTTGATGCTTCCTGCACCATGGGGTCGTTTAGTAAAATCAATGCCTGTAAGGGTGTGTTGGTTCTTATCCTTTTCACTTCGCACTGGTCACGGTTGGGGGCATCAAATGTAAGCAGGTATGGTGGAGGCGCGGTTCTTTTAATAAATATGTACATGCCGCGGCGGTATAATTTTTCATCATGATCCTGTACATACTTTGCCAGTTGTCCACGGCCCGAAGTAGAAGATTCCCATATTCCTTTTGGCTGGTATGGTTTTACACTGGGTCCGCCGATTTCTTCATTTAACAAACCAGAGCTTGCCATGATCAGGTCTTTAATGAACTCCGCAGCATATCTTGTCCGCGGAGCCCTGCTTAAATAAATATTTTCAGGATCGCCGGCCAGTTTTTCTTTTGTCGCTTCTGCCGATTGCCTGTATGTAGCGGACATCACAATTTGCCTCACCAGTCTTTTTATATTCCAGCCATTGTTCATAAAATCAAGAGCCAGCCAATCCAGCAATTCCGGGTGTGATGGCATTTCTCCCTGCATACCGAAATCGCCGGATGTTTTTACAAGACCTCTTCCAAAAAAATCCTGCCAAATCCTATTTACAAACACTCTTGCGGTAAGCGGATGCTTCTTATCAAATAACCATTTTGCCAGACCCAGCCTGTTCTTTTCAAATTTCGTTGTGTCAAACGGAAAAATTCCTTTTGGTGTATCAAATGAAACCTCATCCCCGGGCTGATCATATACTCCTCTTTTTAAAATATGTGTAGGCCGGATTTTTGAAGAATCTTTCATGATCATTACCATTACCGGTGCCGTGTCTTTCTTGTTGATGAACTGCAACACGTTCTTTACTTCTTCTGTTGTAATGGACATGTTCGGCGGGTCGGCCAGCGATGCAAGGGTTATATCTCCCACTAATCCTTTTTCCTGAACCTGGTTGAAGAAAGCAAATGTGCTATAATAAGATTTTTGCGGAATGGGATCATACTTATGATCGTGGCAATGGGCACATTCAAACGTTATTGCCAAAAATGCTTTGCCGAATGTGTTGGTGCGGTCGGTAACATATTCCAGCCGGTATTCTTCATCAATGACGCCGCCCTCCTGTGTTATTTTATGATTGCGGTTGAAGCCCGTTGCCAGCAGCATTTCTTTTGTCGGTTCGGGTAAAAGATCCCCGGCCAGTTGCCAGGTTACAAATTTTTCATACGAATAGTTTTCATTGAATGCATGGATGACCCAGTCTCTCCACGGCCACATAGTTCTTAGCCCGTCATCCTGGTAACCATGACTGTCCGCATATCTTGCCACATCAAGCCAGCTCACCGCTCTTTTTTCTCCGTAATGTTTATCTGCGAGCAACTGATCAACTATTTTTTCATATGCATTAGCTGAATTATCATTTAGGAATTTTTCCTGCATTTCAATGGTCGGTGGAAGACCCGTAAGATCATAACAAACCCTTTTCAGCAACCTCTCTTTATCTGCTTCTTTATTGGGTGATAAATTCTTTTCATCGAGTTTGGCAAGTATAAAATTGTCAATCTCGTTTTTAGCCCATCCATCTTTCCCCTCTTCGGGTACTTTCTGCTGTTGTGGCGGAATATATGCCCAGTGCGGTTTGTACTTTGCTCCCTGCTTTATCCATTTTTCAATCAGCCTGATCTCAAAAGCCGTAAGCGTAAGATTAGATGATGGCGGCGGCATCCGTTCTGCTGTGTCTGTTGATGATATATTCAGGAAGACATATGACTTGGTTGGATCGCCGGGGACTATAGCATGTGCATTGGGAATTTCTTTTAAAAAAGCATAAGCGCTGTCAGCAATATCAAGACGAAGATTTGCTTTTCTTTTATTGGCATCGGGGCCATGGCATTTAAAACAACGGTCTGAAAGTATGGGGCGGATATGGAGATTGTAGTCAACAATTTCCGGAAGCCTTTCTTTGCCCGCCGCAATTGATTTCTTCCCGGAAGAAAGAATAATTATTCCGGCTGCCACTACAGCTAAAACAAAGAAAAAAATAAGCGTTTTCTTTTTCATCAGGCGGCGGGAATTATCTCCTGTTAAGGTATAAACTTTCAGGCTATTGCTTTTAAATTTCTGTTCCTTCGCTGAGGGGTTTATTTCTTTTTATAGATCGGAACTGTACTGCAGGGTTCGCCGTACATGATGCTTTTTGCAACCGGCAATAAAATTTTTGTCGCTTCTGCGTAAGCAAATTCGCCAATGGCTGTATCGCCACAGCCCTTAATGACAACTCTTTTATTCCCAAAATCCGAAGGATTGATAGCCGAAAGATTTTTTAAAAAAACAGTTTTATGAAGTTCTTTTTCATCGCCCAGCACTATTTCTTTTGCTTCGGGCTGCAAGTAAGAGGTAACCAGCATATAGGCCCATACCGGGATAATGGCATCAACCGAACAGGTAATCGCAACATGTTTATCCCTGTATTGTTTCCATTCATGTATTTTCAATGCTTCCCTGAAATCTTTTTCTTTTAATATCATTCCCATGAACAAAAAATCTTTCAGGTCGAATATCGCCGTCTCTCCTTTGGGATAATACTCTTCCAGGTCCAGCGTAACCAGGCCGCTTTCTGCAACTTTATTAATAAGAGTGTCCGCCATAATTAAGTCCCAAAATTAAAACAAAACAGCCGCCTCGTAAACTGATGCGGCTGTTGATAGTGCCTTATTTCCTGAATTAGTAAAACTTTCTTCGCTGATCCTTAATCTTTGCCGCCAGGCGCAATGCCTGCGTGGGTTGGCTGTACAGGGCGGACTGCTTACCCCTGTCTCTCATTGATTTTTTTTGATCATCAATACTTGCAGCCGCTACAGATGTGGCTGAAAGGTCATCAACACGCAGAATATATACACCATTGGTGCCGGCAAGAGTTTCAGGAACAACCTTGCCCTTATTGGCCGGGTTAAACGCCGCGCCGATAATCTTGTTTTCATACCCAAGCTTTGATGTTGTGTTGAACCTGATGCTGTCGACAGACTCAATGGGAATTCCAAGTTTTGCAGACAACTCTTCCAGTGTTGTAATTTTTCCTATTTTTTGTTTTATCTGCTCTGCCTTCTTCTGGTTTCGTAGTATAGGTTCAACGCCGCTGCGTGCAGTATTGACACCTGCGATTCCTTCTTCAAGAATTTCCGTAACCACTGCAACGACGTATTTATCCCCTACCAGCACCGGTGTCAGCACTTCTCCTTTCTTGGCGTCATAAATTGCCCTGACCAGTTGCCTGCAAGTCCCGGGAAGCCCGGTAATACTATATGCGTCCGGTGCAATATTAGAAGCTATCACTTTTGGGAATCCCTTTTTTGAAAGACTGTCTGCATTGGCATTAAACGATTTCAAATCCCGGCTTTCGCCGCCGAATTTATTTGCCTCGTTAACAGCATTGTTTTCTGTTTCTGTGCTTGGTGTTATTTCTTTTGACAGGTAGGCCACTTTGTATGCTGTTCCAATGTTTCGTTGCTCCATCACTTCCATATAATGATAGCCGATATAATCATTGCTTTCCCCTTTCACTACTTTTTTAGTTCCTGTGGGTTCATAAAATGCTGTTTCATAAAAATTTTTCACCAGCGATGTTGCAGAACCAAACGTATATTCTCCCTTATTGTTTTTACTTCCTTCATCATCGCTGTATTTTAATACCAGTGCATTAAAATCTGCGCCGCCGGCAACTGCTGTTTGTATACTGTCGGCCAGTTTTTTCGCCGTGCTATCGTCACGCATTTGTCCATTTTGCCTGTCTGCTACCTTTATAAGAATATGACGAACCTTTACGGTGTCGGGCATATTTCTCCTGGCAATCATTTTTGCCATTGTATAATTTCCCCCATCAAGGTAGGGGCCAAACACCTCACCATCGGCTAATTTTTTTATACTGTCTGCAAATGGTACTTTAATGTTGGAGCCAACTATATAGTTGTCATAAAAATTCGGATTGCTGCTGTAGCGGGCAATAAATGCCGCAGGATCTTTTGTTGCCAAATATTCTGTTCTCTGCGCTTCCAGTTGTTTCCTTGTTTCTGCCGAATCCGTTGCTGTAGGTGCGGCGCTGAATACAACATAGGAAATACTGCGGCTCTCTTCCTGTTTATACTGATCCTTATGTTTTTTTATGTATTCTTCTATCTCTTTGTCTGTAATCTTCACAGCGCTGTCTTGAATGTTGGAATATGGATACCTCACATAAGAAACCTTTGCAAGTCCGCTGCTTTCTGTATTTTGTTTTTCAATCAGCCATTTAGGATAATAAATGGAATTGGTAAGAAGCGAAGTATATTTTTCCATCATTCTTCCCGCTTCAAGGCTTGCAATATATTCTGCCAACTGATCCCTGTCCTCCTGTTTCTTGCTTCTTTTCAGTTGGTTGACGAACTGCTGTGCCTGTGCCGCATCATACACCCCGGTTTTCGGATCACTGAACTGCTGTTTCAGATCGGGGGGCGGGTTGTTTCCAAAAAGATAATCACTGATCTCTTTTTTTCCTACGCCAAAACCAAGCTTATCAAACTCTGCATTCATAATCGCAATGTTCACTTCCTGGTTCCACATATTTTGAACTAACTGCTGACGGGTCGCTTCATTCTGTTGCGTTCCCTGCGCCTGCTGGCGTTCTTCCTGTGCTTTTACTTTCTTTTCAAATTCAAGATAGTCTATCGTTTTACCGTTAACGGTTCCCAGTCTGGTGGAATTTCCACCACTAAAGAGATTACTTTTTCCGGTGAAAGCATCCATCAGTATGAACCCGATCAGGGATAATGCAATGGCAACCACCGCCCACCTTGCATACTTATCACGTATTTTCTGAATAACCGACATATTACATTACTGCGTTTAAATAAAGAATAGCATGCCCACTGTACTATGTACTTTGGGAGGCGGGCAAAATTAGGGTAAAAACTGTGGAAAAGCCTGCCGATTATTAAGTTTTAGGGATTCAAAAAGATGGCATTACCCGGTTGTTTATTTCATGGTCATCCGTAAGCCGTCTTCTTCCCCATTTGCCTGTGTTTCCATATTCTTTTATTGAGGGGGTCTCAACCCAAAACTCCCAACACTATGCCCCCTTCTTTTTAGCAGGAACAAGTTTCATTTCGTTAATAAGCCGGGTTGCGCCGGCATATTTATCTATTATAAACAAGATGTAACGGATATCTACCATAATATTTCTGCAAATGGAAGGGTCATAATTAATGTCGCTCATCGTTCCTTCCCATACCCTGTCGAAGTTGATACCTATAAGGTTGCCGTTTGCATCCAGCGCCGGGCTTCCTGAGTTTCCCCCGGTTGTATGATTGGCGGCGATAAAACAAACCGGTAGTTTGCCATTGGCAGCGTACTGACCATAGTCTTTGTTTTTATATAACTCCCTTAATTTTCCGGGTACATCAAATTCATAATCGCCGGCCTTGTATTTCTCCATTACACCATCGAGGTAGGTATAATAATCAAATTTTACCGCATCTCTTGCTTCATACCCTTTTACATTTCCATAAGTAATGCGCAGGGTGCTGTTGGCGTCGGGATAAAATTTTTTCTCTTTAAACACTTCCATCTGCGCCTGCATATAAGACCGCTGCAGGCTATTGATCCGTGCCTGTATCTCATTCAATCTTCCCTGTACCTGTACCTGGTAGGTTTTTAAAATATCGTTGTATACTCTTACTGTGGGATTATTTTTTATAAAGCTTACCATATCCGCTGCGGGTTGGTTCAGCCGGCCCATGGTAACCGTTTCGTTTTGAATATCTGTTTCCTCATATATATTATCCGCAAGGCTTTTAAAATCCCCGGCAACCATCATCAGTTTTTCTTTTAGCTGTGACGATACATTGTGTTTTTCCTGGTCCTTCACATACAACTCCATCATTGCTTCAAAAACTTTTTTATCAACCGGCATATTGTATTCTTTATAAAATTCCGGAAGGAGCTCTTTTACCTGTGCCAGCCGCTGGTTGTATCCTTGCTCTCCTGCTTTTTCATACGCGGTAACAAGACTGTTAAGCTGCGCCGCAATGGTGAACAGTTCAATCTTGCTCATTATCTCATTGAAATAATCTCTTGCAAACCCATAGGGCCTCAACTCTGCATAGGCCGAAGATATATCCGTCAGCAGGTTTCCATACTGCGTTTTCCATTGCGGGTTTGCATTTACTCTTTTCTGAAATTCTGTTTCATAGCTTTTCTTTTTATCCAATGCATTGGTTCTTGTCAACCCCAACACTTCGCCCTTCCATTTTTTGTATGCATTTTCTATGCCTGCATATTTGGCGGCATACTGAATTCTTACCTGCTCATCTTTCCGCATAAACCCATCAATGATGTTCAGCGCTTTTTCGCGGATATTTATTTTTGCCGGATCATTTACCGTCATGATCTGTTCCACTGCGGAAGAATGTAAATACTCTGTTGTTCTTCCGGGAAAGCCAAACACCATTGTAAAGTCTCCTTCTTTTACACCCGCCAAAGAAATGGCAAGCGATCTTTTAGGTGTATAAGGAATATTATCAGCCGCATATTCTGCCGGTCTGTTATCCTTGCCGGCATAGATGCGAAACATGGAAAAATCTCCTGTGTGGCGTGGCCACATCCAGTTGTCGGTGTCTTTTCCGAAATTTCCTATAGCTGATGGCGGAGCACCCACAAGACGAATATCCCTGTAGGTTTCAGTAATAAATAAATAATACTGGTTGCCTTCAAAAAAACCACGGACAAAAGAATCCTGGTAACTTTCTTTCTTTGCATTCTTTCTCAGCTCCGCAATATTTTTATCTATCATTGACTGCCTTTCACTCTCCCCCATAGATGCTGTGATACCGGCAAGGGCCTGTTTACTTACATCATCAATGCGTACAATAAACGTAACAAAGAGACCGTCGCAGGGAATTTCTTCGCCTTTATCTTTTGACCAAAATCCATCACGTATATAATTATGATCAAGGGTAGAATGATTCTGTATCTCATCAAAACCACAGTGGTGGTTGGTGAGCACAAGACCTTTAGAGGAGATCACTTCGCCGGTACAAAATCCGCCAAAGCTTACGATGGCGTCTTTCAGACTGCCGCCATTAATATTATAAATATCTTTTGCGCTGATCTTCATCCCGAGACTTTTCATCTCTTTTTCATTCAGCTTTTCCAGCAACAGGGGTAACCACATTCCTTCGTTGGCAAAAGAAATGATTGAGGTTAAAAATGAGATGAAGAAGAATAACAGGTGTTTTTTGAAGTTTTTCATGTTGTCTTTTTTGAAATATTAAAATTATGGTATTTCATCCGCAAAGAATTTCCCCACACTGGAGTGTTAGCCGGGCAGGTTTTGTGTTAATATCCCGCAGTGAAACGTGAATATGAAATAGAGGTCTTTGCTCTGATCTTTCACTACAGTACAGTAAACGGATGTTTATATAAACTTAGAAGAACTTGTTCTATCATGATTAACACTTTTTCTTGTTCAATAGTCAGGAAATTCTTTGCACCCTTCTGTTTCCACAATACTGTGGAAAGAATGACATAATCCTGTCCTGTTGAATCATTCTCATGTGAATTGCCCCGTAATTCCTGTTAATAAACCCAAGTTGATACCTTTGTACCGGGATTATAAAAATTGTTTTCCACGAATTCACAGTTGTAATAATAATAAACTCTTTTTTATATAAATGTATTAATACTATTATTATAAGAGAGAGGGGAAGAAGAAAATTTTATTTGGTTTTGTGTTTGTTTGGGTCGTAGTATTGCGATCCTGTAAAACTTTTTAGATGGATATCGAAACATTTTCCGCAGCACCTCACCCCAACCCTCTCCTGCAGGAGAGGGTGAAGGAAGTTGAGCAAAGAGGTTTTCTCGATGTGGACATCGATCCCACGCTGGATCTGTTTGCTGAAATTGAGCGGTTGAAAAAAGAGAAGAACGCTGTGCTGCTGGCTCACTACTACCAGGAGCCGGACATACAGGATGTGGCAGATTATATCGGTGATAGCCTGGGATTGGCACAGCAGGCAGAAAAAACAAATGCGGACATGATCGTTTTTGCCGGTGTGCACTTCATGGCGGAGACAGCAAAAATTCTTAACCCCACGAAAAAAGTTGTTATCCCCGATCTGAAAGCCGGCTGCTCACTCAGCGACAGTTGCCCGCCGCCGCTGTTTAAAAAATTCAGAGAAGAGCATCCTGATCATGTGGTGGTGAGTTATATCAACTGCAGCGCAGGAATAAAAGCCCTAAGTGATGTGATCTGCACCAGCAGCAATGCGAAGGTGGTGGTTGAAAGTTTTCCGAAGGAACAGAAAATAATTTTTGCACCGGATAAAAATCTTGGTGCTTACATTAACAAAACTACAGGCCGGAATATGCTGCTCTGGAACGGCGCCTGCATGGTGCATGAAATATTCAGCCTGGAAAAAATAACCAAACTGAAAGTACGCCATCCAAATGCAAAAGTGATTGCACATCCTGAATGTGAAGATCCTGTTTTGCGTGTAGCAGATTTTATCGGCAGCACCACGGGCCTGTTGAAGTACACACAGAAAGATGATGCAAAAGAATTCATCGTGGTAACAGAGACCGGAATCATTCACCAGATGCAAAAAGCATCTCCTGATAAAACTTTTATACCCGCCCCGCCGGAAAATAACTGCGCCTGCAACGATTGCCCGCACATGAAGCTGAATACACTGGAGAAACTTTATCTCTGCATGGAGTATGAAACGCCGGAAATTTTAATGGATGAAGAACTAAGACTGGCCGCTAAGAAACCAATTGAGAGAATGCTGGAGATAAGCAAGAAGGCGGGACTATAGGCACCCCATAAATCCGACCAACCCAACATAGATATGGGGTAAGCAAGTGTTGAAAATCAAAGTTTAAGGTTTACGAAATTTCGGGAAAACCACATATATTTAAGTGTTGGCAGCAATTTG
>Ga0255310_10000101_pt1 | contig 15319 bp, 11 predicted proteins | sample EtOH1_T0_E1_meta_FD_201359 | JGI IMG/M metagenome (GOLD analysis project Ga0255310, IMG submission 201359) | Sandy soil microbial communities from University of British Columbia, Vancouver, Canada - EtOH1_T0_E1 | ecosystem: Engineered > Artificial ecosystem > Sand microcosm > Unclassified ...
GGTGGCGGGCGGGTTGCCATTGGGCAGATAGAGGCTGACGACGCGCAGCACGCCGGTCTTGGTAGAGACGATCGCTTCCAGAAAGCGCGCCTGCACGTCGCCGTCGTCGCCGATCAGTCCGGGCGCGACCTCGTCAAAGGGTAGCTTTGACAAAAGCGCTACGCCGTTGAACGTCTTCTGCCCGTGCACGGCCACGTTGTATCCGAGCGCCTCGAACGGCTCGCGCGGAAAGGCGTCGTCGGTGCATTTGATCTCCTGCAGGCAGACAATGTCGGGCGCCCGCTCCTTGAGCCAGGCCTGCAGATTGTCCATGCGCTGACGGATGGAATTGACGTTCCAGGTGGCGATTCGCATCGATTTTGGGCGTTCAGGAGGGGCGAATAATGCCGTATTCACCGTGTTTATCAGGCAGCGCAGGGATATGCACGGATTAACGTTTATATGGTAGGAAAGCCGCCAACGCGGCCTCCAGAGTTGGTAGAAAATCCGCGGAAGAGGGAGCGTCCGGGCGGGGCCCGATGAGTCCGGACCGAAAATTACCGATGCTACAGCGAAAGTGGCTCATCGGAGGGGCGGCGCTGGCCCTGCTCGGCATCGCCGTGCTCGTCCGCGGCTTGTGGACGACCGACGGCGTTGCGGCGCGCACGCAGGCGCAGGCCCGCGCGGTGCCGGTGGAGACCGCCACCGCCGAGCGCAAAACAATGCCGGTGCAGCTGCGGGCCCTGGGTACGGTGACGCCCATCGCCTCGGTCGCCATCAAGACGCAGGTCGACACCACGATTACCGGCGTTCGTTTCCGCGACGGCGCGCGCGTCGAGAAAGGCGATGAGCTCTTCACGCTCGATTGCCGTCAGATCGAAGCCGACATGAAGCGCGTCGAAGCCGTGATCAACGGCGCGCAGGCCACGTTCGAGCAGGCGCAGCGCGACGTCGAGCGCTACACCGACCTTGTGGCGAGAAACGCGACGCCGATCGTCACGCTTAACAACGCGCAGACCCAGGTCAACATCTCGAGGGCGACGGCGGAATCGAACCGCGCCCAGCTTGAGAATTTGAAAGTGCAGCTTGGCTTCTGCACAATCCGTGCGTCGATCTCCGGCCGCATCAGCATGGCCAATGTTAAGGTCGGCAATTTCGTGCGGCAGGCCGACACCTCGCCGATGGCGACGATCGTGCAGACGGCGCCGGTCTATGTCAGCTTCACGGTGCCACAGAAAAATCTTCCCGACATCCGCAAGGCGATCGCCGCGGAAACGGCGACGGTGGAAGCGGTCATTCCCGGCGAGGACAAGCGCGCCAACGGCCAGGTCACCATGATCGAGAACACCGTCGATATGGCGACCGGCATGGCCACGATCCGCGCAACGATGCCGAACAAGGACGAGTTGCTGTGGCCCGGCACGCTCGTCACCGCCGACATGACGCTGCGTACGGAAGAGGGCGTCGTAGTGCCTTCGACCGCGGTGCAGGTCAGCCAGAGCGGCAACTTCGTTTTCATCGTCAAGGATGGCGTGGCGAAAGTTCAGAACATTCAGGTCGAGCGGCAGGTCGGCCGTGATACCGTCGTTGCGTCGGGTCTGAGTGGCGGCGAAACCGTTGTCACCGACGGCCAGTTGCTTTTGTCCGATGGCACGCGCGTCAACCCGCGCCCGCCCACGGTCGCCGGCAGCTGATCCATGAACATTTCCGAGACCTGCATTCGCCGCCCGGTGCTGACGACGCTGATGACGGCGTCGCTGATCGTTTTCGGCGCATTCGCCTACCGTCTGTTGCCGGTGGCGGCGCTTCCGGCGGTCGATTTCCCGACCATCCAGATCACGGCGACACTGCCCGGCGCGAGCCCGGAAACGATGGCCGCTTCGGTTGCCTCACCGATCGAGCGGCAGCTATCGACGATTTCCGGCATCTCGTCGATGACGTCGTCGTCATCGCTGGGCACGACACAGATCACGGTCCAGTTCGATCTCGGCCGCAACATCGACGGCGCCTCGCTCGACGTGCAGACCGCCCTTGCGACCGCGCAGCGCCGGCTGCCCGTCGAAATGACGACGCCGCCGTTCTTCCGCAAGGTCAATCCGGGCGACTTTCCCGTGCTGTACATCAGCATGCGTTCGGACACGATGCCGCTGTCGGCAATCAACGAATACGCCGAAACGGTGCTGGCGCCGCAGATCTCGCAACTGCCCGGTGTCGCGCAGGTGCTGGTCTACGGCGCGCAGAAATTTGCCGTGCGCGTGCAAGTCGATCCGGTTGCAGCGGCCGCGCGCAATATCTCGCTTGACGACATTCGAAGCGTTGTCGCCAAAGCCAATTCTTCCGCGCCGGTCGGAACCCTGCAGGGCAAGGAACAGGCGGTCACGTTGCTTGCGACCGGCGCGATGCTCCACGCGGCCGACTACCGTGACGTCGTCGTTGCGTATCGCAATGGCGCTCCGATCAAGCTCAGCGAGGTAGCGAGGGTCATCGACAGCGTCGAAAACGATAAGATTGCCACCTGGTTCAACGATTCACGCGCGATCGTGCTGGCGATTCAGCGGCAGCCCGATGCCAATACCGTCGAAGTCGTGGATCTCGTGCGCGCAAAGCTGCCGCAAGTGCGCGCGCAGGTGCCGCCGGCGATCCAGATGCAGCCGCTGTTCGACCGCTCGATCTCGATCCGTGCGGCGGTCTGGAACGTGCAGGAGACGCTCGCCATTGCGATCTGTCTCGTGATCATGGTGATCTTCCTGTTCCTGCGCAAAGTCTCGGCCACCATCATTCCGGCGCTGGCGGTGCCGGTTTCGTTGATCGGGACCTGCGCTGCGATGTACGCCTTTGGCTTTTCCATCAACAACATGACACTGCTGGCGCTGACATTGTCGGTGGGCTTCGTGGTCGACGATGCGATCGTCATGCTGGAAAACATCGTGCGTCACATCGAGGGCGGCATGCGCCCGTTCGAGGCGGCGCTGAAGGGTTCGCGCGAAATCGGTTTCACCATCATTTCGATCACATTTTCGCTGATCGCGGTGTTTATCCCGGTACTACTGATGGGCGGCATGGTCGGCCGCGTCTTCCGCGAATTCGCGGTGGCGATTTCGGTGGCGATCATCGTTTCAGGCTTTGTATCGCTGACGCTGACACCGATGCTGTGCGCGCGCGTGCTCAAGAGCCATGACCCGAACGAAAAGCAGAATTTTGTGTTGCGCTGGTTCGAGGCGACGTTCGCCACCGGACTTAAGGCCTATGAGTGGAGCCTCGACCGCGTGCTTAAGGCCAAGCAGGTCATGCTCTGGGTCACGCTGGCGACGGTCGCGGGCACGGTCTGGCTTTACATTATCGTGCCGAAGGGTTTCTTCCCGACCGAAGACACTGGTTACATGGTCGGCATTACGGAAGCGAACACCGACATCGCATTTCCTGCGATGGTAGAGCACCAGCGCAAGATTGCCGAGCTCGTGCGCGCCGACAAGGGCGTTGCTTACGTCAATTCGACTGTAGGATCGGGCGGCCCCAACACGCTCGGAAACAGCGGGCGCATGCTGGTTGCGCTGAAACCGCGTGACGAGCGCGACGGCATGCAGCGGATCATCGCGCGGCTGCGTCAGAACGTGAATGTCGTTCCGGGCATCCAGATTTTCTTCCAGCCGATCCAGAACATCAATCTGGGCGGGCGGCTCAACAAGAGCCAGTATCAGTACACGCTGCAGTCAAACGACACCCAGGATCTCTATCGCATCACGCCGCAGCTGCGCGACAAGGTCGCGCAGATCCCGGGACTGCTCGATGTCACGACCGACCTTTACGTGAAGAACCCTCAGGTAACGGTCGAGGTCGATCGCGAGAAATCGGCCGTCTACGGGGTCTCGGTCGACCAGGTTCGTCAGGAGCTTTACAACGCCTTCGGATCTCGTCAGGTGGCGACCATCTATACGCCAGCGAACGATTATCAAGTCATCCTCGAGACCAAACCGGAATTCCAGCAGAGCCCCGACGATCTCAACCGTATCTTCCTGAAGACAACGAACGGCACGACGGTGCCGCTTTCCGCCGTGACGCACTTCGCGCGCACGGTCGGTCCGCTGCAGGTCAATCACCAGGGTCAGCAGCCGGCGGTGACAATCTCGTTCAACCTAGCGCCTGGATTTTCGCTCGGTCAGGCGGTCGATGCGATCACCAAACTCGAGCGTGACGAACGCCTGCCGGCAACGATCACGACCGGCTTCCAGGGAACGGCGCAAGTGTTCCAGGATTCGTTGCGCGGGCAAGGCATCTTGATCCTCGCCGCGATTTTTGCCGCTTATATCGTGCTCGGAATTCTGTACGAAAGCTTCATCCATCCGATCACGATCATTTCCGGCCTTCCTTCAGCGGGTATCGGCGCGATCCTGACCCTGATGCTGTTCCGTATGGACCTGTCGGTGATCGCGATGATCGGCATCGTTATGCTGGTCGGCATCGTGAAAAAGAACGCGATCATGATGATCGATTTTGCGATCGAGCGGCGTCGCGTCGGACTGTCGGCGGAAGCCGCGATCCGCGAAGCGGCGACATTGCGTTTCCGCCCGATCATGATGACGACTTTCGCGGCAATCTTCGGCACGATCCCGATCGCACTCGGCACGGGCGCGGGCGCCGAATTGCGTCAGCCGCTTGGCGTGGCGGTCGTTGGCGGCCTGGTGATGTCGCAGCTGCTCACGCTCTACATCACGCCGGTGATTTATCTGTACCTCGACCGCTTTGACCGGCTGCTGAAGCGCCGGCTCGAGCCGCAATTGACGGAAGTCGAGGAAGCTCCGCCCGCGGTCGCGGCGGAATAGACGCTACAGTGCGAAGCTGGTGCCGCAGCCGCAGGAAGCCTTCGCCTGCGGGTTTTTTACCTTGAACGAGGCTCCAATCAGGTCGTCGACGAAGTCGATCTCCGAGCCGGCCATGTAGTTCACCGACACGGGGTCGATCAGCACGGTGGCGTTATCGCGACTGATGACGAGATCGTCGGCTGCCTTTGCCCGCTCCACGTCGAACTTGTACTGAAAGCCCGAGCAGCCGCCGCCTTCGACGCTGACGCGCAGCATCGTTCCGGCCGGCTCACCCTTTAGGATTTCGCCGATCCGTTTAGCTGCCCGTTCGCTGACCGTAATGCCTGTGCTCATCCTTGTGCCTTTTCGGGCCGATCCTATTGGCAGATGGCCCAACGGATAGTTAAGTGCGCCGGCCAGTGAGGTCAATCCAGCGATGGCGGTCGAACCCGGGCGCGAAAGGGCAACTTATGCCGCCAATCCGGCGCAAAGCCGCGGGCGGCTCCACGCCGAGGCGATCAGTCCGACACGCAATGCCTTCCGGCGGGACTGTGACCGGATCATCCATTCCGCGGCCTTCAGGCGGCTTGCCCACAAGACGCAGGTCTTCGTCTATCACGAAGGCGATCATTACCGAACGCGGCTGACGCACACTTTGGAAGTCGTCCAGATCGCCCGCTCGCTTGCACGCGCGCTTGGCCTCGATGAGGACCTGGCGGAGGCCTTGGCGCTCGCACATGATCTCGGTCATCCGCCATTTGGTCATGCGGGCGAGCGCGCCCTCGACGAGTGCCTCTCAGCCAGCGGAGGCTTCGACCACAACGCGCAGGCCCTGCGCATCGTGACGGATCTGGAACGCCGCTATGCGGCATTCGATGGCCTCAACCTGAGTTGGGAAACGCTTGAAGGCCTGGTCAAGCACAACGGTCCGCTCATCAATCGCGAGGGGGCGCCGGTCGGTCGCTATGCGAGACATGGCGTGCCCGCGGCGATCCTTGCCTACTCGAAGATCCAGGATCTCGAATTGTGGAGCTATGCCAGCGCGGAAGCCCAGGTTGCCGCTCTATCGGACGATATCGCGTACGACGCGCATGACATTGACGACGGCATTCGCGCGGATTTGTTTACGCTTGAGGATATTTCGGCGGTTCCATTGGTCGGCGGCATTTTGGCCGACATCGATCGCGAGCACCCCGGCCTCGAACCCGCGCGGCGCGCCCATGAGCTCGTGCGCCGCATCATTACGCGCATGATCGAGGATGTGATCGCAGAGTCCGGCCGGCGCGTCGCAATGCTCAAGCCGCGCTCGGCAGTGGACGTGCGCGAGGCGCCGCGGCCGATCGTTGGCTTTTCGCCTGCCATGGACAAAGCCGACCGCGACATCAAGGGCTTTCTCTATCCGCGCATGTATCGCCACGACCGTGTAATGCGGGTGATGGATGATGCCGAACGTGTCGTGCGCGAGCTGTTCGGCCACTACAGCACAGTGCCCGCGGATTTGCCGGTGGAATGGCGCGAGGGAATAGGGGATTTCGACTACGCCCGCCGCATTGCGGACTATATCGCCGGAATGACGGACCGGTACGCGCTGATCGAGCACACGAGATACTTCAAGGAAACGCCTGAGCTTCGGTGAGGTGATGAACGCGGACATCAATTCCCACCCGGAGGTCGATCTGCTGATTGCGGGTGCGGGTCCGGCCGGCATGACAGCGGCGCTGGTTGCTTCGCTCGAAGGGCTCGACGTGCTCTTGTGCGAGAAGTCCGATCAGGTCGGCGGCACGGGGTCGACATCAGCGGGCACGCTCTGGATACCCGGAAACAGCCAGAGCCGTGCGGCCGGATTTGACGATAGCGCCGAGCAGGCGAACCGCTATCTGGATTCGCTGATCGGGGAGGCGACCAACCGCGAGCTCCGGACCGCGTTTCTTGAGAGCGGGCCAAAAGTGATTGATTATCTGTGCGCCCGCACTGACGTGCAGTTTCTTCCGTGCGGCAAGCATCCGGACTATCGCAGCAACATGCCCGGCGCGGCGATTTCGGGCCGTGCCATCGTGCCCGTGCCGTTCGACGGACGCTCGCTTGGCGCGGACTTCGCCCGCATTCGCCCGCCGGTACCGGAGTTCATGGTGTTCGGCGGCATGATGGTCGGCAAGGCCGACATTCCCCGGCTGATCGGCCGCTTCCGTTCGATTTCCAATTTCATTTATGCCGCAAAGCTGGTCGCCCGCTACCTGGTCGATCGGCTGACGTATAGACGCGGCACCCGCATCATGATGGGCAATGCGCTGATCGGCCGGCTATTCTTTAGCCTGCGCAAGCACAAGGTGCCCGTTCTGTTCGGCGCGCGAATTACCGATCTCATTGGCGGGGCGCGCGGCGTCACGGGCGCGCGCGTGAGCGTTGGCGCCAAGCAGATCGTCGTGAAGGTGCGCAAGGGCGTCGTGCTTGCGACAGGTGGCTACGCACATAACAAGCGTTTTCGCGACGCATTCATGCCCCAGCCTGTTCCCGTTCACTCAATGAGCTGCGAAGGCAATCTCGGCGACGGCATCGAGGTCGGTCAGCGTTTGGGGGCGGCCACTGCACCGGCACAAAGCACCAGCGGCCTTTGGACGCCGGTGTCGATTGTTCCGCGGCCCGATGGAAGCAAGGGTTTGTTCCCGCATCTCGTGCTCGACCGCGCCAAGCCTGGGCTGATTGCGGTGAATTCCGACGGCCATCGCTTTGTCAACGAGGCGGCGTCCTATCATGATTTTGTGCTGGCGATGTTCGAAAGCCACCAAACCACGCCGACCATTCCGGCCTGGTTGATTTGCGATGCAGCGTTTCTGGGAGCATATGGTCTGGGCGTCATTTATCCGAGGCACCGCAATCCTGGAAAATTCGTCGACAGCGGGTACATCACGCGGGCGCAGACGGTAGACGAACTCGCCGGCAAGATCGGCGTTAATTCCGTGCAACTGCGCAAGACGGTCGAGCGCCACAATAAATTTGCCGAGACCGGTGTCGATATCGATTTCGGCAAAGGCGAAACGGAGCTCAACCGCTTCAACGGCGACCCCGACCACGCGCCCAATCCCTGCATCGGGCGGTTGTCAAAGCCGCCGTTTTACGCCCTTGCGGTCTGGCCTGCCGACATCGCGGTCAGCACCGGACTTGCGACCGATGCCGATGCGCGTGTGCTGGGCAGCGACGGCAAAGCCATCCCCGGCCTCTACGCCTGCGGGAACGACATGGCGTCAGTGATGGCAGGAAGCTATCCGGGACCTGGCACGACGCTCGGTCCTGCCATCGTGTTCGCCTACCGCGCCGCGATGCACGCCAAAGGCGCTCCTCTATAGGTTGTCTTGCGCGAAACGGTGCGCGCTCAATACCATCATTCGTTTTCCGGGAGGGATCATGGCGCGGCTGGCAGGAAAAGTTGCCTTCATTACGGGCGGCGGCGGGGGCATTGGCCGCGCGACAGCCGAGCGTTTTGCCGAGGAAGGCGCCAAGGTCGTCATCGCCGAGATCGACGTCGGGCGCGGGGAAGCGGCGGCACAATCGGCACGGTCGCGCGCGTCGAATTCGGGCGGCGATGCCCACTTCATTCATTGCGATATCCGCGAGCGGGCGAAGGTGGAGGCCGCATTCGCTGAGACCGTCAAACGGTTCGGCGGGCTTCACATCCTTCACAACAATGCCGGCGGCTCATCCCCGGAAGACGGCCGCGTGACCGACGTGTCCGAGGATGAATTCTGGCGGGTCATCAAGCTCGACCTCTACGGCACGTTTCTGTGCTCGAAGCTTGGCATTCCACACATGGTCAAGTCGGGTGGCGGATCGATCATCAACATGTCGTCGATTGTCGCGCTGCGAGCGCTGCCGGGCCGCGATTGCTATACGGCCGCCAAGGGAGCCGTTGCGGCGATGACGCGCTCCATGGCGGTTGAATATGCCGCCGACAAGATCAGGGTGAATGCGATCGCGCCCGGGGTGGTGCTCACCGAGCGCGTCAAGAAGCTGCTCGAAGGATCGCAAGACATCGAGAAGCTGGCTGCCACCCATCTGCTCGGTCTGGGCTTGCCGATCCATATGGCCGACATGGCCGTGTACTTGGCCTCAGACGAGGCGGCGATCACGACCGGCCAGGTCATTTCGGTCGATAGCGGGGCGACCATCAGATAAGCGTCCCGCCGTCCCTGGCGCTGATTTTGACTTGCCTCCGGAATTGCGTTAGCCGCAGCCCTCATGTCGAGCCACGCCAAACCGCAGCGTCTATTCGCGACGATGCTCGCCTCCGTGCAGGCGGCGACGGCGGCCGTGCTCGGCTCGGGCGCAGACGTTTCCCGGATTGTGGTGGAGCCGCCCCGCGATCCAACGCATGGCGATATGGCCACCAACGCCGCGATGGTTCTTGCAAAGGATGCCGGCAAGAAGCCGCGCGAGCTCGCCGAAAGCATTGCCGCCAAGCTGCGCAGCGACGGGAAGGTGGCCTCCGTGGACATTGCGGGGCCAGGCTTCATCAACCTCACGCTTAAGCCGACTGTCTGGAGCGAGGAATTACGTCTTGTGCTCGAAGCAGGGCGGGACTACGGCCGCAGCGACATGGGCAAAGGCGAAAAGGTCAATGTCGAATACGTGTCCGCCAATCCCACGGGGCCGATGCATGTGGGTCACGGCCGCGGCGCGGTGTTCGGAGACGCACTGGCAAACCTGCTTGCCTTTACCGGCCACAAGGTCACGCGCGAGTACTACATCAACGACGCAGGCGCGCAGGTCGACGTACTCGCACGCTCGGCATATCTGCGCTACCGCGAGGCGCTCGGGGAAAACATCGCCATCCCGGAAGGCCTTTACCCCGGCGAATATCTCAAGTCGGTCGGGAAGGATCTCGCGCAAGCGCACGGACCATCGCTGAAGGACAAGCCGGAGGCGGAATGGCTCCCGATCGTGCGTACGCGCGCCATCGACATGATGATGGCCGAAATCCGCAATGATCTGCAGGCGCTCGGGATCGTCCAGGATGAATTCTTCTCCGAATGGTCATTGATTGGGAAGGGCGCTGATCGGGTCGCCGAAACCATCAATTGGCTGAAGGGAAAAGGTCACGTCTACGAAGGGCGTCTGCCGCCGCCGAAAAGCGGCGCCGTCGAGGACTGGGAGGATCGCGAACAGACCCTGTTTCGTTCGACGACCTTCGGCGACGATGTCGACAGGCCGCTGAAGAAGTCGGACGGCAGTTATACCTATTTTGCGACCGATATCGCCTATCACAAGTCGAAGCTGGATCGCGGTTTCCGTGACCTGATCGACGTGTGGGGCGCCGACCACGGTGGCTACGTCAAGCGCATGCAGGCGGCCGTCAAGGCGCTGAGTGGTGCGAAAGCCGATCTCGACGTGAAGCTCGTGCAACTGGTGCGCCTTCTGCGCGCGGGCGAGCCGGTGAAGATGTCGAAGCGTGCCGGCGAATTCGTCACCTTGCGCGAGGTGGTCGACGAGGTTGGGCGCGATGCCGTGCGGTTCGACATGCTCTACCGGAAAAACGATGCCGTGCTCGATTTCGATTTGGCAAAGGTCATCGAGCATTCGCGCGACAATCCCGTCTTCTACGTTCAATACGGGCACGCGCGCGGGCAATCGGTGTTCCGCAATGCGCGAGGAGAAATGCCCGATCTGCCGACGGATCCGTCAGCGCGGGCCGCGTATCTCCGTAAAGCGCCGCTCGAGAAGCTGACCGATACCGGCGAAGTTTCACTGCTGCGCCGGATCGCTCTTTTTCCACGCCTCGTCGAGGCTGCCGCGGCCGCTCACGAGCCGCATCGAATTGCGTTCTATCTGTATGAATTAGCAAGTGAATTTCATGCGCATTGGACGAAAGGAAATGACTTGCCTAATTTACGCTTCATTATTCAGAATGATCGAGAACAGACAGCAGCCCGGCTCGCGCTGGTGGAGGGGATCACCACAATTTTAGCCTCGGGTCTTGCATTGCTCGGGGTTAGCGCGCCGGATGAAATGCGATAGATCTCGTCCATTGGTCCGCGCCCGCGTGTATCGCATAAGACCAACGCAAAGGGCGAGTTGAGTACTGGGGAACGAATGGCGGACGACCAAAGCCAACGACCGTATCGCGCGAGTGAACCGCCGCCCGCGCGCGGCTCAGGAAAGACCGGCAGCGACCCGCTCGCTGAGCTGGCGCGCTTGATTGGACAGACTGATCCGTTCGGCGAATATGGTCGCGAAGCCGCGCGCCGTTCGCCTCCGTCGCAATCGGTTACGCGCGCCGATTGGAACCAGCCGCTTGGAACATCCTACACGGCGCAATACGGTGGCGATGCACGGGCACCAGAGCCGGCGCCGCGATATGCGGGCGACGACGACTACCCTGCGTCTCCGTCGGCTCCCGCGAGCCCGTTCATCCCCCAGGACTACGGCAATCAGAATTACGAACGTCAGCCTTACGATGCTCAACCGCTTGCCGGGGGAACCGATCCCTATGCAGCCGAGCAGGGGTCCCACCGGTTTCCCCTTGGCCAATCCGACACTCAGCAGGATTTTTACGACGAAGCCCCCGTGGAGGACGAGTACTACGAGGACGCTCCGCCTTCGCGCCGCAGGATGGTCGTTATGGCGATCGCGGGTGTTGCCGCTTTGGCGGTGATTGGCACTGCTGGGGCATTTGGCTATCGCGCGTTTGTCGGCTCCTCCGGCCCGACCAAACCGCCTCCGGTGATCAAGGCCGATACGGCACCGAGCAAGATTGTTCCGGCAACGACCGGCAAGGATGCCCAGTCCAACAGATTGATCACCGAGCGTGTCAATGAACGCGGGCAGAGTGAAAAGCTGGTCTCGCGCGAAGAGCAGCCGATGGATCGGCCGACTGCGGTCGCGCTGTCGCAGTCCGGCCCGCAGGCGGTCCTCGGCAGCGGTGTGGTCGGCAGCGAGCCGAAAAAGGTTCGCACCATCGCGATTCATCCGGATCAGCCTGTGGCCGACGCGGCGCCATCATCGATGTCAGCTGCGGCAGCGCCCGCGAGACCCGCTCCGGCACCGCGCACCGCTGCTGCTCCACCGCGTCCTGCGCCGGATACGACAGCAGACGCGGAAGAGAGCGCGCCAGCGCGGTCCGCTCCACTGCCACGTCAGGCGGCGGCTGCATCGGGCAACACACCTTTGTCGCTCAATCCGAATGCGGCGCCCTCACGGGCGGCCCCTGCGCCGGCCCCTGCGGCTCCGGCCCGGGCAGCCTCGGTAGCGCCGCAGGCGCCCGCAGCGGCATCGACGGGCGGGGGCGCGGGCAGCTATGTCCAGGTTTCCTCGCAGCGCAGCGAGGGTGAGGCTCAGGCGGCGTTCCGCAGCCTGCAGGCCAAGTTCCCGGATCAGCTTGGCGGTCGGCAGTCTTCTATCCACAAGGTCGATCTGGGTGCCAAGGGCACCTATTACCGCGCCATGGTTGGGCCCTTTGCCAATGCCACCGAGGCAAGCCAGTTGTGCTCGAGCCTCAAGGCCGCCGGCGGACAGTGCCTGGTCCAGAGGAATTAACAGGCCAAAACTTGACCCCTGAGACGTGCGCGGGCTAATCCGCGCCGATGGCGGCGCGCGCATTTATCACGGGATTGGAGGGACTTACCGTGTCCCCCAATGAGCGGTCCTTTTTGCGCGATGCGCGACCATGGGGCCTCATCATTTTTAAGAGAAACGTGAGTACTCCCGAGCAAGTAACGGAGCTTATTCAGTCATTTCGCGGCATCGTCGGCAGCGAAGCGCCTGTGCTTGTCGACCAGGAAGGCGGGCGGGTGCAGCGCTTGGGCCCGCCGCATTGGCCTGCCTATCCGCCCGGCGCATGTTATGGCGAAATTTACGACCAGGAGCCGGTGGCGGGCATTGCAGCGGCGCGGCTGGCGGGCCATCTGATCGCCGCGGATTTAAGACCACTCGGCATCGACGTCGATTGTCTTCCGATCGCGGACATTCCGGCTGCCGGCGGCGATCCCGTCATCGGCGATCGCGCCTATGGGAGCGAACCGGGCAAGGTAGCCAAGATTGCCAAGGCGATCGCCGATGGCCTGCAGGCGGGGGGCGTGTTGCCAGTCTTGAAGCATCTGCCCGGGCATGGCCGTGCCACCACAGACAGCCATCACAGGCTGCCGGTCGTGGATACCGACCGCGCGACCCTCGAGGCCGCCGATTTTGCAGCGTTCAAGCCACTGGCGGGCTTGCCACTTGGAATGACGGCACATGTTGTGTTTAGCGCAATCGACCCCGTCGCACCGGCCACCACTTCGGTCACAATGGTGAGGCAAGTGATTCGCGGATTTATCGGGTTCCAGGGCCTTTTGATGAGCGACGACATATCGATGAATGCCCTGTCCGGCAGCATTGCGGAGCGTAGCCGCGCTGCGCTGGCGGCCGGATGCGATGTCGTGCTTCATTGCAACGGCAATCTGGAAGAAATGGTTGCCGTCGCAGGCGAGACGCCTGAGCTTGCGGACGAACCTGCGCGACGGGCCGACGCGGCACTTGCGGCGCGCAAGGCGCCGGAAGAGTTTGATACCGAGGCTGCGCGTCGATTGTTCACGCAGATGATCACCGACGTGCGGACGGGATTTCAACGGAAGACCGGGTCATGAGCGAGGACTTTGACACGACGCTCGCTGCCGACCGCGGCACCACCGAGCCCGCCATGATCGTTGACGTGGAGGGCTTCGAAGGCCCGCTCGATCTGTTGTTAATGCTCGCACGCCAGCAGAAAGTGGATCTGGCAAAAATTTCGATCCTTGCGCTGGCGGATCAGTACTTGTCGTTCATCGAGGCTGCGCGTCAGTTGCGCCTCGAGCTCGCCGCCGATTACCTGGTGATGGCGGCCTGGCTTGCTTACCTCAAATCGCGCCTGCTTCTGCCGGAAACCGAAACAGGCGATGGGCCAAGCGCGGAAGACATGGCGCTGGCGTTGGCCAACAGGCTGCGCAGGCTGGAGGCGATCCGCGACGTTGCGACCCGTATGATGGAGCGGCCGCAACTCAACCGGGATGTTTTCCCGCGCGGTCTGCCCGAGCCGATAGAGGAAGTAAAACAGCCGGAATGGTCGGCGACCCTTTACGACCTGCTCTCGGCCTATGCCACGCAACGCTCGCGGAGCGCATTGTCCCGCGTCCGCTTCAAGCAGCGCACCGTTTGGTCGCTCGCCGCGGCGCGCGCCGCTCTCGAGCGTCTGATCGGGCAGTCGACGGACTGGTCACGCCTCGATCAGTTCCTGATCAGTTATGTGGTGGAGCCGGCGCTTGCTGCGTCGGTGTTCGCGTCCTCATTCGCGTCCGCGCTCGAGCTTGTACGGGAGGGTCTTGCCGAAATTCACCAGAAGGAGTCATTCGCGCCGATCTATATGCGCAAGCGCGTCGGCGCGAATGCGATAGCTACGACGCATGACGCGCAAGAAAACTCATAAGGGGAAGGAGTCCATGCCGAGCGTGGCCAAGAAGCTCGTGGTAGTGCAAAGCAATGAGCCAGCACCACAAGCGACGCCAGTCGAGTCAACGCGACCGGAAGAATTGCGGCTGCTGGAAGCCTTGCTGTTTGCCGCCGGCCAACCGCTGGATGAGGCGATGCTCGCGCGCCGACTTCCAAACGGTGTGAACGTGAAAGCGGCGCTGGCGCAGCTCAAGGATGAGTACGCCACGCGCGGCGTCAATCTGGTGCGCGTCGGCAAGAAATGGACATTCCGCACGGCCGTCGACCTATCGTGGTTGTTGACGAAGCAGATCGTGGAGACCCGCAAGCTTTCACGCGCGGCGATCGAGACACTTGCGATCGTTGCCTATCATCAGCCAGTTACGCGCGCTGAGATCGAAGAAATTCGCGGCGTGGTGGCAGCGGCGGGCACGCTCGATGTTCTTCTTAAAACCGGGTGGATTCGTCCACGCGGCCGGCGCAAGGCGCCCGGGCGGCCAATCACATACGGCACGACGGAAGCATTCCTCTCGCATTTTGGGCTCGAGGAAGTCGGAGATCTGCCGGGCCTCGACGAACTCAAGGGCGCAGGCCTGCTGGAGGGCAATTTGCCTCCCGGTTTCGGCGTGCCGCTTCCCTCGGACGACTCGACACTGCGCGACGATGAAGATCCGCTCGATCCGGGCGACCTCGATCTGGGTCTGGCGCCGCCCGTGTCGCGTTCCGAAAAGTGACCACGCGCGCTTTAAGGTAAACGGCGCGATTCCAAGGGATTGCGCGGCGCTTTGACCGCACGCGAAGTCCTTGTTTTTGCCCTCTGCGGGGCCTAGTTTCACGTTGAAAACATGGCGGGACGAGCCGAAAAGCCCGTCGCTGCGGAGGATTTGCCGATGGGTTCCCTAAGCATATGGCACTGGATCATCGTGCTGCTGGTCGTGATGGTCTTGTTCGGAGGCCGTGGAAAGATTTCGTCGCTCATGGGTGACTTCGCCCAGGGCATCAAGGCCTTCAAGAAGGGCATGTCCGAGGACGAGAAGACCGCGGATGCCAAGAGCGAGCCGGTCAAAACGATCGAAGCCGGCGGCACCGCATCCAAGACCGAGGCTGAG
>Ga0255310_10000102_pt1 | contig 15240 bp, 16 predicted proteins | sample EtOH1_T0_E1_meta_FD_201359 | JGI IMG/M metagenome (GOLD analysis project Ga0255310, IMG submission 201359) | Sandy soil microbial communities from University of British Columbia, Vancouver, Canada - EtOH1_T0_E1 | ecosystem: Engineered > Artificial ecosystem > Sand microcosm > Unclassified ...
GGCAGACCGTGTTCGTCTCGGCGACGCCGGCGGACTACGAGCGGGGCAAGTCGGCGCAGGTGGTCGAGCAGGTGGTGCGGCCGACCGGCCTGGTCGATCCGCAGGTCACGGTGCGGCCGGCGGCGACGCAGGTCGACGACCTGCTCTCGGAGATCAGCCTGCGCGTCAAACTCCACGAGCGCGTGCTCGTGACCACGCTCACCAAGCGCATGGCCGAGGAGCTCACCGACTACCTTGGCGAGCACGGCGTCAAGGTGCGCTATCTGCATTCGGAGGTGGACACTGTCGAGCGCGTGGAGATCATCCGCGACCTGCGCCTGGGCGAGTTCGACGTGCTGGTCGGCATCAACCTGCTGCGCGAGGGGCTCGACCTGCCCGAGGTCTCGCTGGTGGCGATCCTCGACGCGGACAAGGAGGGGTTCCTGCGCTCGGCGCGTTCGCTCATCCAGACGATGGGGCGCGCGGCGCGGCACCTGAACGGCAGCGCGATCCTGTACGCCGACGTGATGACCGACTCGATGAAGCGCGCGATCGAGGAAACCGGGCGCCGGCGGGCGAAGCAGCTCGCCTACAACGCAGAGCACGGCATCACGCCGATCGGCGTCACCAAGCGCATCAAGGACCTGATCGACGGCGTTTACGATGCCGACGAGGCCGCCAGCGAGCGGCGGGCGGCGCAGGACGAGGCGCGCTACGAGGCCATGAGCGAGCGGCAGGTGGCGCGCGAAATGCGCCAGCTGGAAAAGCAGATGCTGGAGTGCGCGCGCAATCTCGAATTCGAGAAGGCGGCGCAGGCGCGCGACCGCCTCGCCGAGCTGAAGAAGCGCGTCTTCGGCGTCGCGCTGGCGTCGGAGTAGGGCGCGCCCGGCCCGCGCTGCGGGCCGGGCGCAGGACTTATTTCTGCGTTTCGATCTGGACCAGCGCTTCGTCCGCGGCGGTACGCGGCCGCTCGCGTCTCGGCCGGCCGAGCGTCACCGTCTCGAGCTCCGGCTCGGCGGATGGCAGAGCGCCGCCGCGGGTTTCCACGAGTTGCAGGCCCTCGCTGGCGATGTATTCCCTCGGATCGAAGGCCGGCGCCTGCGCTTGCGGTTGTGCCACGACCCTCGGTTCCGGTGCCGGCCTTGGCGCCGGCACAGCCACGGGCGCCTCTGCGACAACGGGTGCCTCGGCGGTCGCGGACTCATGGACCCTCGGTAACTCGACGGCGGTCGGCCTTTCGGCCACGGCCGGCGGCGCGGTCATGGGTTCCTGCGCGGGCGCGGCGACCCGCTCTGCGTTTGGCGCTGGCGCCGATTGCTCGGGCCGGAGCGCGTAGGTGCCTGGCAACGGGAACGATTCGGGTTCGGCCGATGGTGCCGCGGGCGGCGACGATGCTGCCGCCGGGGATTCCGGCCGGCGCTCGCGATCACGATGGCGGCCGCGGCCGCGGCGACCGCGGCGCTGCGATTCGCCTTCGGACTGCGGCGCGGGCGCTGCTTCGCCGGCTCGGGCCTCCGGCCGCTGCGCGCCTTGCGGCTGCGGCGATTGCGGCCGGGGCGGGCGCTGCTCGGGTCGCTGATCCGGGCGGCGCTCGCCGCCGGGTCGCGCCTGGCCCTGGGGCGCGCCGCGCTCGCCACGGCGAGGCGGCTGGTCGCGGTGTTCCGGCCGCTCCGGCCCGCCGTGGCGCTCGGGCCGTCCGCCGCGGCGGGGCTCGTTGCGGTCGCGCGGAGGACGCCGCTCATGCCGGTCACGCTGCGCCTCGCGCGCGCGCTCGGAGCGCGGCCGGGCGGTGGCCGCCTGCATGGCCGGTTCGCCGGCGGCCGGCGGCTGCGCTGCGGGTTTTTCGCTCCGGAACAATCCGAGCAGACGGCTGATGAAACCGCCGCGCGGCGCCTCGGCAACGGCGGCGGTGGCGGCCGCCGGTTGCACTGCCGCGGGAGCCTCGGTGCGCGGCTCGGCCACCACCGGGGCCGGCTGCGCCGGCGTGATGCCCTTGACCACCGCTTCCTGGCGCTCCTTGCGCGCTTCGCCTTCCTCGCCGGGCGCGGCCGGCTCTTCCGGCCGCTCGACCATCTCGTAGCTCGCCGGCACGTGCTCCATGAGGTTGAGCTCGTCGTGCTTCAGGCGCTGCACCTTGTAGTGCGGCGTCTCCAGGTGCGAGTTCGGCACCAGGATGATGTTCGCCTTGAAGCGTGCCTCGAGCTTCTGGATTTCGCTGCGCTTTTCGTTGAGCAGGAACGAGGCCACGTCGACCGGCACCTGCGCGTGGACCGCGCCGGTGTTTTCCTTCATCGCCTCTTCCTGCAGGATGCGCAGCACGTGCAGCGCGGTGGACTCGGTGCCGCGGATGAACCCGGTGCCGCCGCAGCGCGGGCAGCTGGTGTGCGCGGTTTCCTCGAGCGAGGGCTGCAGGCGCTGGCGCGACAGCTCGAGCAGCCCGAAGCGCGAAATCTTGCCGGTCTGCACGCGCGCGCGGTCGTAACGCAGCGCCTCGCGGAAGCGGTTCTCCACTTCGCGCTGGTTGCGCTGCGCCTCCATGTCGATGAAATCGATCACGATCAGGCCGCCGAGGTCGCGCAGGCGCAGCTGGCGCGCGATCTCGTCGGCCGCTTCGAGGTTGGTGCGCAGCGCGGTTTCCTCGATGTCGTGGCCCTTGGTGGCGCGGGCCGAATTGACGTCGATCGACACCAGCGCCTCGGTGTGGTCGATCACCACCGAGCCGCCCGAGGGCAGGTTGACGTGGCGCGCGTAGGCGCTCTCGATCTGGTGCTCGATCTGGAAGCGCGAGAACAGCGGCACGTCGTCGCGGTACAGCTTCACCTTGTTGACGCTCGCCGGCATCACGGTCTGCATGAAGGCGCACGCCTGGTCGTAGATGTCCTGCGTGTCGATCAGGATCTCGCCGATGTCGGGCTGCAGGTAGTCGCGGATCGCGCGGATCACCAGGCTCGACTCGAGGTAGATCAGGAACGGCCGCGGCACGTAGCGGCCGTCCCCTCCGGGCGTGCGGTCGGCGGCCGCGCTTTCGATGGCGCGCCAGAGCTGCATCAGGTAATTGAGGTCCCACTGCAGCTCTTCCAGCGAGCGGCCGATCGCGGCGGTGCGCGCGATCACGCTCATGCCCTCGGGCACCTGGAGCTGCTCGACCGTGTCGCGCAGTTCGTTGCGCTCCTCGCCCTCGACGCGGCGCGAAACGCCGCCGCCGCGCGGGTTGTTCGGCATCAGCACCAGGTAGCGGCCCGCGAGGCTGAGGAAGGTGGTGAGCGCGGCGCCCTTGTTGCCGCGCTCGTCCTTCTCCACCTGGACGATCAGCTCCTGGCCTTCGCTGAGCGCGTCCTGGATGCGGGCGCGCCCGGGCTCGGCGTCGGGGCGGAAGTAGCTGCGCGCGACCTCCTTGAACGGCAGGAAGCCGTGGCGCTCTTCGCCGTAATCGACGAACGCCGCCTCGAGGCTGGGCTCGATGCGGGTGATGATGCCCTTGTAGATGTTGCTCTTGCGCTGTTCCCTGGATGCGGATTCGATGTCGAGGTCGACGAGCTTCTGCCCCTCGACGATCGCGACGCGCAATTCCTCCTGCTGCGTCGCATTGAAAAGCATGCGTTTCACTTCATGTTCTCCTGCGCGCGCAGGAGACCCGGTATGCGTTCGGTCAGTGCTCTCCCGGCGATGGGTTCGTCAACAAGAGTCCTGCGAGTCTTTGCGCGCGGATGACTACAGTAAGATCGCTACTTGCGGTGAGCGAGATTAACCACTGCTTCAGGCCCGGCTGCGGCCGGGCAGGAGGCAGGTGGCAGGTTCCGGCGCGTGGCATACCGCCCGCCGCGTCTTGTGGTTCCTGGGCCTCGCAACTCGAAGCAGAGCCTGAGATCATACGCATAATGAACGAGTTAGGCAACGCGCGCGCCACCCTGGTCGAAGTCGGCGAGGAAGGCGAGGCGCAGCGCATCGACAATTACCTGCTGCGGCGTCTCAAGGGCGTGCCGAAAAGCCACGTCTACCGGGTGCTGCGCAGCGGCCAGGTGCGGGTCAACAGCGGTCGCGTCAGGCCGGACTACCGCCTGCGAACCGGCGATCGCGTGCGCCTGCCGCCGCTGCGCCTGCCGGCGGCGGCACGGCGGCCGGCGCCGCGACCCCTCGACCTGCCCGTGGTGCACGAGGACGCGGCGCTGCTCGTGATCGACAAGCCGTCCGGAATCGCGGTGCACGGCGGCAGCGGCATCAGCTACGGCGTGATCGAATCGCTGCGCGCCGCGCGCCCGCAGGCGAAGTTTCTCGAGCTGGTGCACCGGCTCGACCGCGACACCTCGGGCCTGCTGATGGTGGCCAAGAAGCGCAGCGCGCTGCTCGAACTGCATCGCATGCTGCGCGAGGGCGAAGTCGAAAAACGCTATGTCGCGGCGGTGCAGGGGCGCTGGCGCGGCGGCGCGCGCGAGCTGAACGCAGCGCTGCACAAGTACGTCACCGCCTCGGGCGAACGCCGCGTCAGCGTGCGCGAAGGCGGCGTGCGCGCGCTGACCCGCGTCCGGCCGCTCGCCGCGGCGGACGCGTTCAGCCTGCTCGAGTTGACGCTGCTCACCGGGCGCACGCACCAGATCCGCGTGCACCTGGCGCACGCCGGGCACCCGGTTGTGGGGGACGACAAGTACGGCGATTTCGAGCTGAACCGCGCGCTGGCGAGGGACGGCGTGACGCGACTCCTGCTGCACGCCCACAGACTGGTCTTCCGGCACCCGTCGAGCGGAGTTCGCCTGCGGCTGGAAGCCCGGTGGCCGGATGTCCTGCAGCGCTTCGCCGAAACGCACTGGCCTGCCCGTGCCCGCTGAGCGCCGATACGCGCTGATCGTGTTCGACTGGGACGGCACGCTGATCGACTCGGCCGACGTGATCGTCGAATGCATCCGGGCGGCGGCGCGCGAGATGGCGCTGCCGGTGCCGGAGAGAGAGCGTGCGCGTCACGTCATCGGCCTCGGCCTGCACGATTCGCTGAGCCACGCCGTGCCGTCGCTGCCGCGCGAGCAGTATGCGGATTTCGCGGAACGCTATCGCCAGCACTTTGTCGCCCGCGAGGACGCGCTGCAGCTGTTCCCCGGGGTGCGCGAACTGCTCGAGCGCCTGGCCCTGCGCGGCCACCGGCTTGCGCTCGCCACCGGCAAGAGCCGGCGCGGACTCGATCGCGCGCTGCAGGCGAGCGGGCTCGGCGGGTTGTTCGTCGCCTCGCGCTGCGGCGACGAAACGCAGCCCAAACCGCATCCCGCGATGCTTCACCAGTTGATGCGCGAGCTGGACACCGAGGCGCGTTGCGCGCTCATGATCGGCGACACCTCGCACGACCTGCAGATGGCGCGCAGCGCCGGGATGGACGCCCTCGGCGTCACCTACGGCGCGCACCCGGCGAGCACGCTGCGCGTCGAGGCGCCGCTGCAATGCATCGCCAGCGTCGAGGAGCTGCGCCGGTGGCTGGAAGCGAACGCCTGATCTGCGCCTCCGGCGCGCTGGCCGATTCCGGCAGGGCGGTGCGTTTCGTCGTCGAACGCGGCGGCGAGAGCGTGCCGGCTTTCGTGATCCGTTTCGAGGGCGCGGTGTACGGCTATCTCAACCGCTGCGGCCACCGGCCGATGGAACTCGACTGGCGCGAGGGCGAGGTTTTCGACTTCGAAGGGCGCAGTTTGATATGCTCGACGCACGGTGCCCGCTACGCGCCGGCGAGCGGGCGTTGCCTCGGCGGGCCGTGCGACGGCGCGCCGCTGCGGCGGCTGCGGGTCGCGGAACGCGACGGCAACATCTACTACCAGGAACAGGACGATGGCTGAAAACGGTGAACGCTGGGAACGCGAGGTGATCGAGCGGCTCGCCACCGCCGCGCTCAGGGAGCAGCGCCGCGCGCGCGCCTGGGGCATCTTCTTCAAGCTGCTGACCTTTGCCTACGTCACGGTGATCATCCTGCTCGCCGTGGACTGGAAAGGATATGCCGAGACCAAGGAACGGCACACCGCGCTGGTGGAAATCAACGGCCTCATCGCGCCCGCGGCGGACGCGAGCGCGGAGAAGATCATCACGGCGCTGAACGCGGCGTTCAAGGACAAGCATACCCAGGGCGTGGTGCTGCGCATCAACTCGCCGGGCGGCAGCCCGGTCCAGGCGCAGACCATTTACGACGAGATGCGCCGCCTGCGCCGCAAGTACCCCGGCATTCCGCTCTATGCGGTGGTCGAGGACCTGTGCGCCTCGGGCGGCTATTACGTCGCGGTGGGCGCGGACCGCATTTTCGTCAACCGCTCGAGCATCGTGGGCTCGATCGGCGTGCGCATGGACGGTTTCGGCGTCACCGGCCTGATGGAGAAGCTCGGCATCGAGCGGCGGCTCCTGACGGCGGGCGAAAACAAGGGCATGCTCGATCCGTTCCTGCCGCTGGAGGAGCGGCACAAGCAATTCGCGCAGGCCCTGATGGAGGAGATCCACCAGCAGTTCATCGCGGCGGTGCGCGAGGGCCGCGGTCCGCGCCTCAAGGAAACGCCGGAGATCTTCTCGGGACTGATCTGGAGCGGCAGCCGCAGCATCGAGCTCGGCCTGGCCGACGCGGTCGGCAGCCTGGACCACGTCGCGCGCGAGATCATCAAGGCCGAGGACATCGTGGATTACACGCAGAAGGAAAACATCGCCGAAAAGTTCGCGCGCCGCTTCGGTGCCGGCGTCGCCAGCGGCCTGCTGGAGTTCGCGGCGCGCCTGCCGGCGAACCTGCGCTAGCCCAGCAGCAGGAACACGGCCGGTTTTTCCCCGGGATCGAGGGGGCGGCGGCGCCATTCGGCAACCGTGCGCGCGACGATCGTCTCGCCGGCCGTGGTGAGTTCGCTGGCCACGCACAGCTGCGTCTCCGGACGACAGGCTTCGAGCAGCGCCGCGAGCAGCGCGCGGCTGCGGTAGGGCGTTTCGATGAAGATCTGGGTCTGCCGCTCGATGCGCGAACGCTGTTCCAGCTCGCGGATGCGGCGTTTGCGCTGCTCGCGCTCGCGCGGCAGGTAGCCGCAGAAGGCAAAGTGCTGGCCGCCGAGGCCGGATGCCATCAGCGCCAGCAGGATCGAAGACGGTCCGACGAGCGGCACCACGCGGTGGCCCTCGCGATGCGCCTCGTAAACCAGCTCGCTTCCGGGGTCCGCGACCCCCGGGCAACCGGCCTCCGACAGCAGGCCGAGGGACCGTCCCGCGCGCAGCGGGGCGAGCAGCGCCGGCACCTCGCGCGCGCTGGTGTGCTCGTCAAGCCGCGCGATGCTCAGTTCGCGCATGGCGCACGGCATGCCGAGCGCGGACAGGTAGGCGCGCGCGCTTTTCGGGCTTTCGGCCACGAAGTCGCGCAGTCGCCGCACGGTATCGGCCGCCGCCGCCGGCAATGCATCCTGCGCCGCCCCGCCAAGGGGCGCCGGGATCACGTACAGCGCCGCCGTCACGAAAGGACCGCGACGCCGGATTCGGCCAGCAGCTCCGTGAGCGCGATCATCGGCAGTCCGATCAGTGCGGTCGGATCCTCGCTCTGGATCCGCGCCAGCAGCGCGATGCCGAGGCCTTCCGATTTGGCGCTTCCGGCACAATCGTACGGCTGCTCGAGGTCGAGATAGGCCTCGATCTGGTCGCGCTCGAGCAGGCGAAAGCTGACCCTGCAGGGGACGACGCGCGAGCGCTGCGCGCCGCTCGCCGCATCGAGCACGCTGACGGCGGTGTCGAAGTCGGCCGTCTTGCCGCTCAGGTACTCGAGCTGGCGGAGCGCATTGGCGCGCGTTCCCGGTTTGCCGAGTCGCGCACCCTCGCAGGACGCGACCTGATCCGAACCGATGATGATCGCGCCGGGAAAACGCGGCGCTACGGACCTTGCCTTGAGCACCGCCAGGCGCAACGCCGTGTCCGCAGGCGTCTCGCCGGGCTGCGGGTCCTCGACCACCTGAGGCGCGACGCACTCGAACGGCAGGCGCAGGCGCGCCAGCAGCTCGCGGCGGTAGTTCGACGTCGATGCCAGTATCAGTGCGCGTCGCTGTGCCATCACTTTGTTTTGACGAGCTTTTTCAGCAATGATATCATCCGCGCCCCATGCCGCAGCTGCCGGTGATCGACGGCTTCGAGTTTGCGCGGTCCGGCTCGCGGTTGAGTGGCGATTGGCCGGCCAAGGATTTTCGGCGCTTGCACGAGGGGTTTCATGCTCCCGAGGGCACGCTCCATTACGCTTTGGAGGGACTGCCGCTGGAGCAGGGTCGGCCGGCGCTGCGCGTGAGCGTCACGGGACGGCTGCGGCTGACCTGTCAACGCTGCCTCGGGCCGCTGGAGTTCGAATTGAAGTCCGAGGCGCTGCTGGTGCTGTTCGCGCAGGAAGCCGAACTCGCAGGCCTGCCGGTGGAAGTCGAAGGCCCCGAGCGCATCGTGGCGCAGAGGGAAATGTCGGTCCTCGACCTGGTCGAGGATGAAGTGCTGCTGGCGGTCCCGTATGCGCCGCGGCATGAGCAGTGCAGTCCGCGCGCGGGCGATGCGCCCGTAGCGCCGCAACGGCCGTTCGCCGGGCTTCGCGCCCTGATGGGCGGGAAACGCTGACGCATGGCGGGCCGCAGGGTCCGCCGGGTATTCATCTACAGGAGCAGACCATGGCAGTACCGCAGAATCGCAAGACCCCGTCCAAGCGCGGCATGCATCGTGCGCACGATTTCCTCATCAATCCACCGACGGCGGTCGAGCCGACCACGGGCGAGGTGCACTTGCGCCATCACATCAGCCCGACCGGTTTCTACCGCGGCAAGAAGGTCGTGCGGGCCAAGGGCGAGTAGCCCGGGACCGGCGCCGTGCCGCGCGCTTCGCGCGCGGCTGCGCGGGCGAATGGAAATCACCATAGCCGTCGATTGCATGGGGGGCGATCATGGCCCTCACGTGACGGTGCCGGCCGTGCTGGAGTTTCTGCGCGAGCGCGGCGAGGCGAATTGCGTCCTCGTCGGCACGCCAGAGGCGGTTCAGGCCGAACTGCGCGCGCGGGGCGCTGCGCCGGGCCCCCGCCTGCGCGTGCAGCCGGCCGCCCAGATCGTCGCCATGGACGAGCCGCCCGTGCAGGCGTTGCGCACCAAGAAGGACTCGTCGATGCGCGTGGCGGTGAACCTGGTTCACCGCGGCGAGGCGCACGCCTGCGTCAGCGCCGGCAACACCGGCGCGCTCATGGCGATCTCGCGCTTCGTGCTGAAGACGCTGCCGGGCATCGACCGGCCGGCGATCGCCAGCGTGCTGCCCAACGCGCGCGGCGGCGGCACTTACGTGCTCGATCTCGGCGCCAACGTGGATTGCACGCCGCAGCAACTGATGCAGTTCGGCATCATGGGCGCCATGCTGGTGGCAGCCGTGGAGCACAAGGAGCGGCCTGCCGTGGGGCTGTTGAACATCGGCGTGGAAGACATCAAGGGCAACGAGACCGTGAAGCAGGCGGCCGACCTGCTGCGCGAGAGCGGGCTCAACTTCTACGGCAACGTCGAGGGCGACGACATCTACAAGGGCACCACGGACGTGGTCGTGTGCGACGGCTTCGTCGGCAATTCGGTGCTCAAGGCCTCGGAAGGCGTCGCCAAGATGATCGTCGGCTACCTGCGGCAGGAATTCTCGCGCAGCGCGTGGCGCAGGTTCTCGGCGCTGCTGGCGCGGCCGGTCCTGCAGGCGCTGCGCGCGCGCATGGACCCGGGCCGCTATAACGGCGCCAGCCTGCTCGGCCTGCGCGGCATCGTCGTCAAGAGCCACGGTTCGGCGGACGTCTACGCCTTCGGCCAGGCGCTGCGCCGCGCCGAGGACGAAGTGCGCAACGACGTGGTCGAGCGCATCACGCGGCGCATGGCGCAGCTGCGTGCCGCGCCCGAGGTTGTGCGGAGCGTCGCGGCATGACGTTTGCGCGCATCGTGGCCACCGGCAGCTGCCTGCCGGAGCGCGTCGTGCGCAACGACGAGTTCGCGCAGCGCCTGGATACCTCGGACGCCTGGATCCGGGAACGCACCGGCATCGCCGAGCGCCGCATCGCCGATGCGTCGCAGACCTCCAGCGATCTCGCGCTCGAGGCGAGCCGCGCCGCGCTCGCCGCGGCGCAGCTGAAGCCCTCGGACATCGACCTCATCATCGTCGCCACCTCGACGCCGGATTTCGTCTTCCCGAGCACCGCCTGTCTGCTGCAGACGAAGCTCGGCGCGCGCAATTGCCCGGCCTTCGACGTGCAGGCGGTGTGCAGCGGCTTCGTCTACGCCCTGGCGACGGCCGACAGCTTCATCCGTGCCGGCACGGTACGGCGGGCGCTGATCGTGGGCGCGGAGGTCTTTTCGCGCATCATGGACTGGAACGACCGCGCCACCTGCGTGCTGTTCGGCGACGGTGCCGGTGCCGTGGTGCTGGCGGCCGATTCCGCGCCCGGCATCCACGCATCGGCACTGCATGCCGACGGCAGCTATGCCGGCGTGCTGTCGGTGCCCGGCAACGTCAGCGGCGGCCGCATCGTCGGTTCGCCATACCTGCAGATGCAGGGCAATCAGGTGTTCAAGATCGCGGTCAAGGTGCTCGACGAGGTGGCGCGCGAAGTGCTGGCCGCCGCGCACATGACGATCGACGATGTCGACTGGCTGATTCCTCACCAGGCCAACGTGCGCATCCTCGACGCGACCGCGCGCAAGCTCGGCCTGCCGCCGGAGCGCCTCGTGGTGACGGTGGACCACCACGGCAACACGTCTGCCGCGTCGGTGCCGCTCGCGCTCGACGAATACGTGCGCAACGGCAAGGTGCGCGCCGGGCAGCGCGTGCTGATGCAGGGCGTGGGCGGCGGCTTCACCTGGGGCGCGGTGCTGGCGACGATGTGAGACTTTGAAACTCGTACAAGTGGCGTGGTCTGAAATTGAATTTCCCCTCTCTCACGGTTTCGCGCTGCAGCGCGAAACCGTGAGATCGATGGAACCAAAAAGAGACACTGCATGAAACTGGCGATGGTTTTCCCGGGACAAGGCTCGCAGTCCGTAGGCATGCTCAAGGCCTACGGCTCGCTGCCCGGCGTCGCAGAAGTGCGCGCCGAGGCGGCGCAAGCGCTCGGCGCCGAATTCCTGCACCTGCTCGACGAAGGGCCCGCAGATCAGCTCGACCTGACGGTCAACACGCAGCCCGCCATGCTGACGGCGGGCGTCGCGGCCTACCGCGCCTGGATTTCCCTCGGCGGGCCCGAGCCGGAGCTGGTCGCCGGCCACAGCCTGGGAGAGTACAGCGCGCTCGTGGCCGCCGGCGCGCTGACGCTGGCGCAGGCGCTGCCGCTGGTGCGCTTTCGTGCCCAATGCATGCAGGAGGCCGTGCCGCAAGGCGTCGGCGCCATGGCGGCGATCCTCAATCTCGACGACGATGCGGTGCGCGCCGCGTGTGCCGAGGCAGCCCAGGGCGAGGTGGTGCAGGCGGTGAATTTCAATGCGCCAGGGCAGGTCGTCATCGCCGGGCACAAGGCAGCCGTGGCACGCGCCATCGACGCGTGCAAGGCGCGGGGCGCAAAGCGCGCCCTGCCGCTGCCGGTGAGCGCACCGTTCCATTCGGCCCTGATGCAGCCGGCGGCGGAGCGCCTGAAGAGCTATCTGCAGTCGGTCGCGCTGGCAGCACCGCGCATCGCGCTGGTCAACAATGTCGACGTGCGCGAGGAGCGCGATGCGGCGTGCATCCGCGATGCGCTGGTGCGGCAGGCCGCCGCGCCGGTGCGCTGGGTCGAAACGATCCGTCACCTCGCGCAGCGGGGCGTGACGCACGTCGCGGAATGCGGACCGGGCAAGGTGCTGGCCGGACTGGTCAAGCGCATCGACGGCAAGTTGCAGGGGCTGGCGCTCGCGGACGCGGCATCGCTCGAGCAGGCGCTGGCCGCGGTGAGGGCCGCATGAGCCCGCTGGAAGGAAAAGTGGCGCTGGTCACCGGCGCGTCGCGCGGCATCGGACGCGCGATCGCCGTGGAGCTGGCCGAGCAGGGCGCGCGGGTGATCGGCACGGCGACCGGCGCCGCCGGCGTCGAGGCGATCGTCCAGGCGCTCGGTGCGCGCGGCACGGGCAGGGTGCTCGATGTGCGCGATGCGGCGCAGTGCGACGGCGTGGTGGCAGAGGTGCAGAAGACATTCGGCGACGTCCTGATCCTCGTCAACAATGCCGCCGTGGTGCGCGACAACCTGGCGCTGCGCATGAAGGACGCCGAGTGGGACGAGGTGATGGAGACCAACCTGCGCGCCGTGTTCCGGCTGTCGCGCGCCGTGATGCGCGGCATGATGAAGGCGCGCTGGGGACGGATCATCAACATCACCTCGGTGGTCGGTGCCTCCGGCAACGCCGGACAGGCGAACTACGCGGCGGCGAAGGCGGGCGTCGCCGGGATGGCGCGCGCGCTGGCGCGCGAACTCGGCAGCCGCAACATCACGGTCAATTGCGTCGCACCGGGTTTCATCGACACCGACATGACGCGCGCGCTGGCCGAGGAGCAGCGCAACGCGCTGCTGGCGCAGATCCCGCTGGGGCGGCTTGGCCGCGCCGAGGAAGTCGCTGCCGCGGTGGCTTTTCTCGCCTCGCCCGCCGCCGGCTACGTCACCGGCAGCGTGCTGCACGTCAATGGCGGGATGTACATGGCGTGATTCCGGTAAAATGACGGCCCGCGATCGATTCCGATCGGGGCCCAGACAGGGAAGGAGAGCAGGATGGAAAACATAGAGCAGCGCGTCAAGAAAATCGTTGCCGAACAGCTCGGCGTGAACGAAGCCGAGATCAAGAACGAGTCCTCGTTCGTCGATGATCTGGGCGCGGATTCGCTCGATACGGTCGAGCTGGTGATGGCGCTCGAGGAGGAGTTCGAGACCGAGATCCCGGACGAGGAGGCCGAGAAGATCACGACCGTGCAGCAGGCCATCGATTACGTGAAATCGCACAGCAAGTCCTGAGCGCGACCCGCACGGTGCAACGCCGCAGAGTCGTCGTCACCGGGCTCGGCATCATCAGCCCGGTCGGCAATACGATCCAGGAGGCCTGGGACAACATCCTGGCGGGAAAGTCCGGCATCACGCGCGTCACGCGCTTCGATCCGGCGCGCCTGTCGAGCCAGATCGCGGGCGAAGTCAAGGGGTTCGAGCTGTCGCAATACCTGTCGCCGAAGGAGGCGCGCAGGATGGACACGTTCATCCATTACGGCATGGCGGCCGGCCTGCAGGCCTGGCGCGACTCGGGCCTCGCGGTCACGCCGGACAACGCCGAGCGCATCGGCATCAACTTCGGTTCCGGCATCGGCGGCCTGCCGCTGATCGAGGCGATGCACGACGAGCTGCAAAAGAGCGGCCCGCGGCGCATTTCGCCGTTCTTCATCCCGGGCACCATCATCAACATGATCGCCGGCAATCTCTCGATCCAGCTCGGCACCAAGGGGCCGAACCTGGCGATGGTGACGGCCTGCACCACGTCCACGCATTGTCTCGGCGAGGCGGCCAAGTCGATCCGGCTGGGCGAGGTCGAGGCGATGATCGCGGGCGGCGCCGAGGCCACGGTGACCGAGCTGGCGATGGGCGGTTTCGCGGCGGCGCGTGCCCTGTCGACGCGCAACGACGATCCGCCGGGCGCCAGCCGGCCCTGGGACCGCGAGCGCGACGGTTTCGTGCTGGGCGAAGGCGCCGGCGCGATGGTCCTCGAGGAGTACGGGCACGCCAAGGCGCGCGGGGCCAGGATCTATGCCGAGCTGGTAGGTTACGGGGTGTCTTCGGACGCCTTCCACATGACCGCCCCCGCCGAGGACGGCGATGGCGCCTTTCGCTGCATGCGCAATGCCCTGCGCGATGCCGGCGTCGAGCCCTCCGGCGTCGATTACATCAACGCGCACGGTACGTCGACGCCGCTCGGCGACATCGCCGAAACGGTCGCCGTGAAGCGACTGCTGGGTTCGCACGCCACCAAAGTGGCGGTCAACTCGACCAAGTCGATGACCGGCCACCTGCTCGGCGCCGCCGGAGGCGTCGAAGCGATATTCACCGTGCTCGCGCTGCGGGATCAGGTGTCGCCGCCGACCATCAACCTGCAGAATCCGGATCCGCAGTGCGACCTGGACTACGTGCCGAACGCCGCGCGCCGGATGCCGATTCGGCTGGCGCTGTCGAACTCCTTCGGCTTCGGCGGCACCAACGGCACGCTCGTGTTTTCCGGGATTTGAGCGGCGCCTCGACTCTGAGGCTCGTGCTGCGACCCTCGCGCGCGCTGGCTGCGGCGATCGCCGGCGCGCATCTTGCCGCCGCCGTTTGCCTCTTCCTGGTGGTTCCCGTCCTGCCGGGTCTGGCGCTCGCCGCGCTGGTGGCTGCGCTGGGCGTCGCGACCGTCTGGGACCGGGCGTTGCTGCGCGGGCGGCATGCGGCGCGGGCCATCGAGTTGCAGGGCGATGGCCGCGGCAGTGTCGAGTATGCCGACGGCGCGCGGGTACCGGTGAGCGGAGGCGGCGGCCGCGCCGGCCGCGCCTGGGTGATCCTCGATCTGCCGCAACGCTCGCGACGCCACCTGCTGGTCACCGGAGCGATGCTCGATGCGGCGTCGTTCCGCTACCTGCGGCTCTGGGCGCGCTGGGGAAGGCTGCCGGCCGCCGCGGCGGCAGCGCGCGGCGCCTGACCCGGGCTGCGGCTCGGATCGAACTATTTGCGGGGACCAGGGTCTGTGGCACATAGGCGAAGCAATGCTGGGGCAGCTGCGGGGCCGCGGCGGCCGCGCGCCGCGGGAAGGTGGACGTGAACCCGCGCGAGGTCGACCAGGAGCTGGTGGCCCGGGCCCAGCGCGGCGACAAGCAGGCGTTTGGTCTGCTGGTGGAGAAGTACCAGCGCAAGCTCGCGCGGCTGCTGCAGCGGCTGATCCGCGACCCGGCCGAGGTCGAGGATGTGACGCAGGAAGCGTTCATCCGCGCTTACCGGGCGCTGCCGGCGTTTCGCGGCGACAGCGCGTTTTACACTTGGCTGTACCGCATCGGCGTCAACACCGCCAAGAACCACCTGATGGCGATGGGACGACGGGCGCCGACCGGCATCGACGCGGATGCGGCCGAGACCGTGGACGATGGCGAGCAGTTGCGCGACATCAATACGCCGGAAAGCGTCCTGATGTCGAAGGAGATCGCCGAGACCGTGAACGCGGCGATCGAAGAGTTGCCGCAGGAGCTGCGCGAGGCGATCCGGCTGCGCGAGCTCGACGGCATGAGCTACGAGGACATTGCGCAGGTCATGGATTGTCCGATCGGCACCGTGCGCTC
>Ga0255310_10000103_pt1 | contig 15209 bp, 13 predicted proteins | sample EtOH1_T0_E1_meta_FD_201359 | JGI IMG/M metagenome (GOLD analysis project Ga0255310, IMG submission 201359) | Sandy soil microbial communities from University of British Columbia, Vancouver, Canada - EtOH1_T0_E1 | ecosystem: Engineered > Artificial ecosystem > Sand microcosm > Unclassified ...
CATCAGCGACCCCTTGGCCTGCCTGTTTCATTGCCCGAATGGTTTTCTCCAGCCGATCGCAGATAGTGATGTCGGAAACTTTGCCCCCGAACAAACAAGTTGGGAAAAGCTGGACCAGCTCACGGTCGAGTATTTCCATTTTCTAACCCCCCATACGCCACGCAATGAAACCCCACTAACGCCGCATCGCCATCGGCGAAGGTTAGCAATCGACTAGCTTCTGGGAAAGCCGCGTTCGCGGCGTGTGCACCCGGCATACCAACACGATCCGTTTTGACGATATTCTTTCTTCGAAATGGCCCTTAGTCCATCTCGATGATCCTGCCCTCGCGCAAGGTCACTCGACGGTCCAGGCGGGCTGCCAGATCCATGTTGTGGGTGGCGATAATGGTGGCAAGACCGGACGCCCGCACGAGCTGCGACAGCGCGTGGAAAACATGCTCCGCGGTATGGACATCGAGATTCCCGGTAGGCTCGTCAGCCAACAAGATGCGCGGGGCATTGGCGACAGCCCGCGCGATCGCGACACGCTGTTGCTCGCCACCCGACAGCTCCGCCGGCCGGTGATTTAAACGGCCGCCCAATCCAAGATATTCGAGCAGTTCCGACCCTCTCGTCCTGGCCTCGGTCCGCGCCAGACCGCGGATCATTTGGGGCAGCATGACATTTTCCAGGGCAGAGAATTCCGGCAACAGGTGATGAGACTGGTAGACGAAGCCGATCTCGTTGCGACGGATTCGGGTCCGTTCGTGGTCGGCCAATATCGAAGTCGATCGCCCGTCGATATAGACGTCGCCGTGATCGGGATGCTCAAGCAGCCCCGCGACGTGCAGAAGCGTCGACTTGCCGGCGCCCGACGGAGCAACCAGTGCAACCGATTGCCCCGGCCACAGCGCAAGCTCGATGCCGTTGAGCACATGAACCGTCTCGTCGCCCTGCCGATACTGGCGCTCGACATCGTGCAGGAAGAGGATCGGGACATCCTCTTCCTGCCGAGCTTGTGGCGGCTGTTCCTGCTCCTGGACCATTTCCGTCCTGGCTATACTGTAGGCCTCACTCATAGCGCAGCGCCTCCACGGGATCGAGACGCGCCGCACGCCATGACGGATAGAGTGTAGCAAGCAAGGACAGCACGAGCGCCATCACCACGACAGCCGTGGTCTCGCCAGAGTCCATCTGAGCCGGCAGATGCGAAAGGAAATAAAGCTCGGGCGAAAAGAGCTCAGTGTTGGTCAGCCAGGACAGAAATTGCCGGATGCTCTCAATGTTGAGACAAATCACGATCCCGAGAAGGAAGCCGACGATCGTCCCGACCACACCGATCGAAGCGCCGGTGATGAGAAATACGCGCATAATCGCGCCCTGCGTCGCACCCATCGTACGCAGAATTGCGATGTCCTGACCCTTGTCCTTCACAAGCATGATCAGGCCGGACACGATATTGAGTGCGGCAACAAGCACGATCAAGGTCAGGATCAGGAACATCACGTTGCGCTCGACTTGCAGCGCATTGAAGAAGGTCGCGTTGCGCTGGCGCCAGTCAATCATGAAGACCGGTCGCTGCGCAGCGTCCTGTACCGGCTGCCGGTAGCGATCTACGCGGTCGGGATTGTCCGTGTAGATCTCAATCGCGGTCACATCGCCGGCGCGATTGAAATAGGCCTGCGCCTCCTTCAACGGCATAAATACCATGGCGCTGTCGTATTCCGACATGCCAATCTCGAACACCGCCGCAATCTTGTAGACCTTGATGCGCGGCGTCGTGCCCATGGGCGTGACAGCGCCGCGGGGCGCCACCAGCGTGATGTTGTCGCCCGAGCGCAGCGAAAGCTGATCAGCAAGTCGTCGCCCGATAACAACGCCCATGTCTTCATCGAAGCCCTTGAGCGTGCCCTGCCTGATGTTGTTGGCAACCGACGGAAGCTTCTCCAGGTCCATGAGCCGGATGCCGCGGATGAGCACGCCGCCAGCATTGAACGGCGACGACGCCAGCGCCTGGCCTTCGACGATTGGCGCGGCGAGGCGGATGCCTTTGGCGCCGGCGACGCGGGCGGCCACCTCTTCCCAATCGGTCAGTGGTTTTTCCAGAGGCTGGATCAGCAGATGACCGTTGAGGCCGAGAATCTTGTCGAGCAACTCCTTACGGAAGCCGTTCATCACCGCCATCACGATGATGAGCGTCGCCACGCCAAGCATGATGCCGAGAAAGGAAAAACCGGCGATGACGGAAATGAATCCTTCCTTACGCCGCGCGCGCAGATAGCGCAGCGACAACATCCACTCGAACGGGGAGAAGGGCCGCGTCCCGTTGGCCTCGGTCATTTACTGGTTCCCGCGTTCGACTGTTTACACAGATTCGGGCGGATTCGTGCCCGCCAAGACAGCAAAGCCTTTGTCAACACACAGGATTCTTGAACTGCCGAAGCATCCTTCGGGGCTTTCTGGCACACTAACAAATCACCGCGCCAGAAGGTCGATGGCCGCGGCGGGACTGATATTCTCTCGGCTCCCGTCGGCCCGTTTTTTGATCTCCACCTTACCCTCGGAGAGGCCGCGCGGCCCCACCAAGACCTGATATGGAATTCCAACAAGGTCTGCGGTCGCGAATTTGGCGCCCGGCCGTTCGTCGAGATCATGATAGAGCACCTCAACCCCTTTCGCCGAAAGATCTCGGTACAGTTGCTCGCACGCGCCGTCAGTCTCGGCCGCGCCTTGCTTGAGGTTGAGGATCGCGACCTTGAACGGAGCGACCGGCTCCGGCCAGATGATGCCGGCTTCGTCGTGCGAAGCCTCGATGATGGCGGCGACCAGGCGGCTTGGGCCGATCCCGTACGAGCCCATGTGCACAGGTACTTCCTTACCGTCGTGGGTAGCAACCACAGCCTTCATCGGCTCCGAATATTTGGTGCCGAAATAGAAAATATGACCTACCTCGATACCACGCGCCGAGACCTGCTTGTCGGCCGGCACTTTGGTGAAAGCCGCCGCGTCGTGCATTTCGGAGGTCGCCGCGTATTGCGATGTCCATTTGTTCACGATCGCCTGCAGTCCCGCGACGTCGTCGAAATTGACGTCCGCGGGCGGCACCGCCATGTCGAGATAGTCCTTGTGACAGAACACCTCCGATTCACCGGTTTGCGCAAGGATGATGAACTCGTGCGAGAGGTTTCCGCCGATCGGTCCCGACTCAGCGCGCATCGGAATCGATTTCAGGCCCAGGCGCGCGAACGTGCGCAAGTACGCCACAAACATCTTGTTGTACGAATGCGTCGCCCCGGCCTGATCGACATCGAATGAGTAAGCATCCTTCATCAAAAATTCGCGGCCGCGCATCAGACCGAAACGTGGGCGCACCTCATCCCGGAATTTCCACTGGATGTGATAGAGATTGAGCGGCACATCCTTGTAGGAGCGGACATAGGCGCGAAAGATTTCCGTGATCATTTCCTCGTTGGTCGGGCCGTAAAGTATGTCACGCTCATGCCGGTCTTTGATGCGCAGCATCTCTTTGCCGTACGCGTCGTAGCGTCCGCTCTCGCGCCAAAGGTCAGCCGACTGCATGGTCGGCATCAATAGCTCCACCGCCCCGGAACGGTCCTGCTCCTCGCGCACGATCTGGCAAATCTTCTGAAGCACCCGTAAGCCCAGCGGCAGGAAGGCGTAGATGCCGGCGGCCTCCTGCCGCATCATGCCGGCGCGAAGCATCAGCCGGTGCGACACGATCTCCGCCTCTTTCGGCGTCTCGCGCAGGATGGGCAGGAAATAGCGGGACAGGCGCATGGAAGCCTTGGAAGATTCGAGGTAGCAGGGTCAGAGTGAAAGCGGATCGGCCGTAAAAACACAAGGCCCGCGGCATTTCTTTGGGAATTTATCGAAGGCCGCCGCATCCATAGTCTATATTTTCCGGTCGTGCAGCACTGCGAACAGGGCGAGCATCGCTGGGTCGAGATTCCGGCGGCCGGCAAGCCCGCCAACGAGCCCGCGCCAGGCGTCATGCTGACGCCAAACAAGTAGGAGTTAGCCATGGCCATCAACCGATCAATTGTCGCCGCCGTCGGAGTCGGTTTGGCACTTTTGCCGGTTGCGGCTCTTGCGCACGCACATCTCGATCGTGCAAGTCCCGCGATCGGCAGCACGGTTGCGCAGCCACCGAGCGAGGTCTCCCTCTGGTTCACGGAAGCGCTGGAAGCGAAGTTCAGCACCATTGAGGTGCGCGATGCTCAAGGCAGGCCCGTGCAAGCGGGACCAGCCACGCTTGCCCGTGGCAACACTGCGCAACTGCGCGTGCCGCTCAAGACACTGCAGCCCGGCACCTACAAGGTGATCTGGCGCGTGCTTTCGGTCGATACCCATCGTACACAGGGAGACTTCACCTTCCGCGTCGGGCCTTAGGCCCGGCGCATCGAGGTCGCCCGTGGTCACCGATCCGCTCGCGCTTATTCGTGCCGCGCATTTTGCGGTGACGCTGCTGGCGTCGGGGACGGTTTTCTTCGCGGTGCTTGTTATCGGACCAACTCGTTTGCCGCAGAATTTTCCGGGCCTGCGCATGCATATGAACATGCTCGTCTGGGCCGGGCTCGTGCTGTCGATTCTGACCGGCGCGATGTGGGTGGTCTGGCTTGCAGCGAACATTTTTGGCGAGTCACTCGCCGAAGTCATCCTCCATGGCGGAGCATGGTCGGTGCTTGCCGATACACGCTTCGGGTGGATTTGCTTTGTTCGATTGGTGCTTGCGGTCCTTCTTGGACTCCTCGTTCTCGCCCCAGCGCAGCGCGTCGGGCCATTTATTGTTGCGGCTGCATTCCTCGCTCTGCCCGCTTTCGCGAGCCATGCAGGCGCAACACCGGGCCCGCGAGGCGACGTCCATGTCGTCTCCGACGCGGTCCATCTACTCTCAGCTGGTGGGTGGCTTGGAGGACTCCCCGCATTCGTGTTGGTGCTTTGGACCGCCCGCCGCCGACGAAAGCCTGGTTGGCATGATTTCACCATCACAGTAACCCGTCGGTTCTCATGGATTGCCGCGACATCCGTTGGCGTCCTGCTCGCGACCGGCATCCTGAACAGCTGGCACCTGCTCGACGGTCCGCGCGATCTGTGGACGACAGACTATGGACGCCTGATCGGTTTCAAGATCGCTCTGCTCGCCGCGATGGTTGGATTCGCGACCGTCAACAAATTCCACCTCACGCCTCGCCTGCCGGCGCGAGCTGCCTTGCGCAATCTGCAGCGCAACAGTCTCGCCGAGATCGGAATCGGACTTTGCGTGCTCGTTCTCGTCGGCTATCTCGGGCGGCTAGAGCCGACAGCACATATTCATCCAGCAACAACTATTGTCCCGCCCGACGCCGCATTCACCCACATCCACGCGCCGGAGGCTATGGCCGACGTTACGGTCAACCCGAGGCGCGCCGGAAATTCGGCCATAACAATTCGCGTATCGCGCCAGGACTTCACGATTTTCGCGGCAAAGGATGTCCGCGTTGTTCTCGACCCGCCTGCGGCTTCGGGCGCTTCACTTGACCGCAATGCCCGACGGCAACCGGATGGAACCTGGACAATCAATGACATCACTTTGGCACCACCGGGTATCTGGACAGTTCGCGTGATTATTGTCGCTCAATCAGGCGAAACAATCGTGCTTGATGCCCCAATCGTCATCGAGCCTTAGGCGGCACGAATGGTGGTGACAGGACAACAGTGATCGTATAGCGTGCGCGCCATCCGTACGAAAGGAACTGGCGTCAAGACCGGCTCCATCTGCGGTCCAAGTCTTGGGAGAGAAGCAAGTCCTAGGCGCGTCAAACGCAGCCGCCCCGACAACGATCAACGATCGGGGAAAGAACCAAACAATTTCACAAGCAGGGCTCCGAGCCCTGCTCTTTTTTTCGACGATCCGCACCCACTCAGCGACGCGGCGGACCTGAAATCGTCATCAGGAAGTCGTACGGAATAAGATTGCGCGAATAAAGCGTATACAAGATTCCGAAGATTACCGTCGCGACCACGGTCGTCCAACCGAGCTTTTGCCAGACGCGATGCGTCGCCGGTGCGCCAGGGTCGGTACCGGGAATGACATCTCCGCTTTCCTCCTGGTTGCGCACGCCCCAGGGCAAAATGGCAAACAGCGTTACCCACCAGATCAGGAAATAGATCGCAATGAGCGTGCTTGTGCTCATTGGTGTTATGCCTGCTCGAGCTCGACCAGCGTGCCGCAGAAATCCTTCGGATGAAGAAACAGAACCGGCTTGCCGTGCGCGCCGATTTTCGGCTCGCCATCGCCAAGCACGCGCGCGCCTTGCGCCTTAAGTGTGTCCCGGGCGACGCGAATATCTGAAACCTCATAGCAGACGTGGTGGATACCCCCATCAGGATTGCGCTCGAGAAATCTTGCGATCGGAGAATCGCTGCCGAGCGGCTCGAGCAACTCGATTTTGGTGTTCGGCAAGGTGATAAAGACCGTCGTCACACCGTGATCGGGTTGCGGCACCTGCGCAGATACTTCAGCGCCGAGCGTGTCGCGATAAACCTTCGATGCCTTCGCGATGTCGCGGACGGCAATTGCAACATGGTTGAGACGGCCGATCATTATGCTCCCCGCACTCTTTTCTCCATCATACCGTCAAGACATGAACGTGGCACATGGGCTTCTTGCCCCAGCGCTGGGAAATGGCAGCCCTGACGGCCCGGCGCACTGCCTCGGCCACGGCATCGGGGTCGCGTCGCCGTCCACGCGGCAACGACTCGATGGTTTCCAGCACGGCATCGTGGACAGCCTCGTGTAAAAGGCCGCCATCACGATCGCGCTCCGGAATACCAATAAGATCGAGCGAGGGATCCTCGACCAACTCACCTTTGTCCGTGATGGCAATCGCCACCGAAACCACTCCTGCAAAGCTCAACCGCTTGCGGTCGGCGACGGTACGGGCATCGGCCTCGATCAGCAGCATGCCGTCCTTGTAGATGCGCCCTGCGGGCACCTCATCCACGATCCGGACCTGCGGCGAAAGCTGCACCAGATCGCCGTTGCGGCATTCCACAACATCGCGCACGCCGCAGCGGCGGGCCAGCGCCGCGTGTTCGTGCAGGTGCAACGCTTCGCCATGCACCGGGATAAGCGCCTTTGGCTTGACCCAGCCAATCAGCTCCTCCAGCTCGGCGCGGCGCGGGTGCCCCGAAACGTGCACAAGGTGGGTGCGGTCGGTGATGACCTCAATGCCTTGCTCGATGAGAAGGTTGATGACCCGGTTCACTGCTTTCTCGTTGCCGGGAATGGTGCGGGCGGAATAGATCACCCGGTCGCCGCGCGAAAACGTCACCTCGGGGTGCTGATCCTCGGCAATACGTGAGAGCGCGGCACGCGGCTCGCCCTGGCTGCCGGTGCAGAGCGCCACGACCTTGTTGGGCGGCAGATAGCCGTAGGCGTCCATCGGCCGGAAATCCTGCACGCCGTCGAGATAGCCGGTCTCGCGCGCGATCTGCACCACGCGCTCCATGGCGCGGCCAATCACCACGACCTCGCGATCCGCCGCTCTCGCCGCGTCTGCCACCGCGCGCAGGCGGGCGACGTTTGAGGCAAAGGTCGTCACCGCAACGCGGCCTCGCGCTGTCCTCACGAGCTCGGCAATTGTTTTGGCAACGTCAGCCTCCGATGGCGAACGCCCTTCACGCACGGCATTGGTTGAATCTCCGACCAGGGCCAGGCACCCCTCCTCGCCCAGCGCCCGAAGCTTCTTCTCGTCGGTCGCGTCACGCAGGATGGGTGTCGGATCGATCTTCCAGTCACCAGTATGCAATACAGTGCCGCCGGACGTACGGATTATCAGCGCGTTCGATTCCGGGATGGAATGCGCCATCGTCACCAGTTCTACGTTGAAGGGGCCAACGTCGAAGCGGCTGCCCAGAGCAACGACGTTCACGGGGATTTTCGGCGCGCCCGGCTCGCCCGCACATTTCGCCTCGAGCAAGGCTGCCGTGAAGGGCGTTGCGTAGATCGGAATTTTCAACCGCGGCCAAAGGTCGATCAGTGCACCGAAGTGGTCCTCGTGCGCATGCGTGAGCACCAGGCCGGCGATGTTCTTTCGCTCTTCGACCAGGTATCTGACATCGGGGAGAATCAGGTCGACGCCCGGGAGATGCTCCTCGGAGGCAAACGACACACCGAGATCGACGGCAAGCCACCTCCGCCGGCGCTCGTCACCGATCCCGTAGATCGACAGGTTCATGCCGATCTCGCCGACGCCGCCAAGCGGCGCAAATACCAGTTCCTGTGGCCCTGGCATATTCAGCGCCCGCCGAAACCGAAGACTTCGCCGGCGGTGATCGGGGTCACCACGCCCGCCTGGTCAAGCAGCAGGCGTCCAGCATCGTCGAGACCCTGGAAACGGCCGGAAAGCTCCCGCTCGGGCAATCGCACACGCAAGGTCTCGCCGAGACCGGCCGCCCGCTTGAGCCAGTCCGCCCGCGTGGCCGAAAAGCCAAGACCGTTCTTCCATTGTGCCAGACGCCTCTGCATGGCGTGTGCGAGCTCCTGGAGCAGAGCGTCGGGCACCACCAACGCGCCCAGCCCGGCAAGATCGGCCGCGGGATAGTCGGTGTTGTCAGGATGAGCGGCACAATTCACGCCAATGCCGATCGCGACGACGAATGCCGGCTCGCTTTCGCCCTCGATCAGAATGCCAGCGACCTTGGCCTTCTCGACGAGCAGATCGTTTGGCCATTTCACTTTCAGGTCGGGCCCGAGTTGCGGCGCGCAGCCGGCAATTGCATCATGGGCTGCAAGCGCCGCCACAAACGAGAGTTGTGGCGCCAGCGCCGGCGCCGAAGGCTCGCTCAGCAACAGCGTCGCGTGAAGATTGCCGGCCGGTGACACCCAATGACTGCCGCGCCGCCCGCGGCCTGCGCTCTGTGTTCGCGCCGAAATCCACAACGGGCCGCGTTCGCCGGCGCGCGCCAGCGCCAGCGCCTCGGCGTTTGTGGAACCGAGCGTCTCGTAGTTCATGTGCCGGACCCCCGCCAGGTCCGTGGCTTCGCGGTTCATTCAAAACAGCGATTTTGCCGCCGCAGTCGCTGCGCTCACGAGCGGCGCCGGATAGACGAAGAACAGGATGTTGACGAGACCCGAGACGCCGAGAACCAGGCGCAGCAACGCCGGCATGCGCTGGAATCCGCGCGCCGGCTCGTCGAAATACATGATCTTGACGATCGCCAGATAATAGTAAGCGCCCACCACACTTGTGACAACGCCGATGACCGCGAGCGTAAACAGTCCGGCCTTGATAGCGGCAAGGAAAACATAAAACTTCGCAAAGAACCCGGCGAGCGGCGGTATTCCCGCCAACGAAAACAGAAGGACACCGAGGAAGAACGCCATCGTCGGATGCGTGCGCGCGAGTCCCGACAGGTCGCTGATGTTCTCGACCAGTTTCCCGTCCCGCCGCATGCTCAAGATCACCGCAAAAGTGCCAAGCGTCATCGCGACATAGATGCTCATATAGACGAGAACGCCCTGCACCCCTTCGGCGGTGCCGGCGGCAAGACCCACGAGCGCGTAACCCATGTGGCCGATCGAGGAATAGGCCATCAGCCGCTTGATGTTGCGTTGACCGATTGCGGCGAAGCTCCCAAGGGCCATGGAAGCGATCGAGACAAACACGACGATCTGTTGCCACTCATGCGTGATGCCGGGAAAAGCCGTGACGGTCGCACGTGCGAAAATTGCAATGCCGGCAACCTTTGGCGCGGCAGCGAAGAAGGCGGTGACCGGCGTCGGCGCGCCCTCGTAGACATCGGGCGTCCACATGTGGAACGGAACGGCCGATATCTTGAAGCAGAAGCCGACGAACAGAAATACCAGGCCGAAAATCAACCCGACACCGGCGCCCGACTGTGTCGCCTTCGCAATCCCGGTGAAACTGATCGTTCCCGTGAAGCCGTAGATCAACGATGCGCCGTAGAGCAGCATCCCCGACGACAGCGCGCCGAGTACAAAATATTTCAACCCTGCTTCGGTCGACCGAACATTCTCACGATTGGAGGCCGCGATCACATAGAGTGGCAGGCTCATCAGCTCGAGCCCGAGATAAAGTGCGATGAGGTCGGAGGCCGAGATCAGCATCAGCATGCCGAGCGTCGACAGCAGGAAGAGCGTTCCATACTCGAACTTCTGCTGGTTTTCGACAGTAAGATAGTCGAGTGACAACAGGAGCGCCCCGCCGGAGCCAACCAAAGTCAGCAACTTAAGAAAGCGGGCGTAGTCGTCGACGATAAAACTGCCATCGAACATTGCATGCGTGCCCGCCGGGACGGAACTGAGCGCCGCTCCGGCGAGAAGCAGCACGATGAAGCAAAAGCCGTTGACGACGGCCGAACTGCGCTCACCGATCGCAACGCCAAGCATCAACATCAGCATGGCCCCACAGGCGAGCACCAGCTCCGGCAGGAGCGGGATGAGGTCGTGAAGGGCGGGAAGCTGGCTCATGCCCCACCCTATTGCGCAACCAGCGCAGCGGTCCTGGCCGCTGCGATGGCGTGATTGTAGTTTTCGAGCAGCTGCGCGACCGACGCAGCTGACATGTCCAGCACCGGCTTCGGCGCCACGCCGAACAGGATCGTGAGCACGACCAGCGGCGCAAAAATCACCGACTCTCGCCAACCAATGTCGCGAATGCCTTCGAGCGACGGTTTGAGATTGCCGAAGATCATCTTGCGATAGAGCCACAGCGCATAGGCCGCCGACAGGATGACGCCAAACGTGGCGAGCGTGGCGACTGCCGTATTGGCCCTGAACGTGCCAATGAGGGCCAGGAATTCACCGACAAATCCCGACGTCCCCGGCAGGCCGACATTGGCCAGCGTGAAGACCATAAACACGAAGGCATAGAGCGGCATCCGATTGACCAACCCGCCATAGGCCGCGATCTCGCGCGTGTGCATGCGGTCGTAGACCACGCCGACGCAGAGGAAGAGCGCTCCCGATACGATACCGTGCGAGATCATCTGGAAAATGCCGCCGGCGACACCCTGCGTCGTGGCCGCAAAAATACCCATCGTGACGAAGCCCATGTGCGCCACCGACGAGTACGCGATGAGTTTTTTCACGTCCTCCTGCATCAGCGCGACGAGCGATGTGTAGATGATGGCAACAACGGAAAGCGCGAAGATCAACGGTGCAAAGTCGTGGCTCGCGGCAGGAAACATCGGCAACGAGAAACGCAGGAAGCCGTAACCGCCCATCTTAAGCAGAATGGCAGCGAGGATGACGGATCCCGCCGTCGGAGCCTCGACATGCGCATCGGGCAGCCACGTATGAACGGGCCACATCGGCATCTTCACGGCGAAGGACGCGAAGAAAGCGAGCCAAGCCCACTTCTGCAGACCGAGCGGGAAGCCGTGACGCAACAGCGCCACGATGTCGGTCGTGCCCGCCTCCCAATACATCGCCATGATGGCCAGCAGCATCAGCACCGAGCCGAGCAGCGTGTAGAGGAAAAACTTGAAGCTCGCATAGACGCGACGCGGACCGCCCCAGATTCCGATGATCAGGAACATCGGAATCAGACCACCTTCGAAGAACAGATAAAACAGGACGAGATCGAGCGCCGAGAACGTGCCGACCATCAGCGTCTCAAGCACCAGAAAGGCGATCATGTATTCCTTCACGCGCGTCTGGATGACCGTCCAGCTGGCGAGAATGCAGAGCGGCATGAGCGCCGTCGTGAGGATGACGAATGGCAGCGAAATGCCGTCGACGCCCATATGATAGGAGGCAATGCCCAGCCAATTAAGTTTCTCGACGTACTGGAATTCCGCCGAACTGGCATCAAAGCGCCAGACCATCACCAGCGAAATCGCAAATGTCACGAGCGTCGCCCACAGCGCGATCCAGCGTGCGGTGCCGCGCGCCAGGCGCTCGTTGCCACGCACCAGCAGCATGACAAGCAGCGCGCCGAACAGCGGCAGGAACGTGACGACGGAGAGGATCGGCCAATTCATTAGCGGCTCCCCGTCGCAAACATGAACCAGGTGATGAAGGCCGCAGCGCCGATCAGCATCGCAAAGGCGTAGTGGTAGAGGTATCCCGTCTGCAGCCGCACGACGTTGCGGGTCACGTCAAGTACGCGCGCCGATACGCCGTCCGGCCCGAAGCCATCAATCACCCAGCCGTCGCCGCTCTTCCACAGCAACCGGCCGAGCCATTTTGTCGGACGGACGAAAATAACCTCGTACAGCTCGTCGAAATACCATTTGTTGAGCAGGAAGCGGTACAGCACATCATGCTGGCGCGCGAGTTCGACCGGAATATCGGGGCGACGAATATAGAAGTGCCAGGCGATCACAAAGCCGATCACCATCATCACGGTTGGAAGAACCGCGATCTGCAGCGGTACGTGGTGCATCTCTTCCAGCACATGGTTCGTTTTCGCGAAGGTCAATGACTCGCGGAAAAATCCTACGACGCCGTGTCCGGCGAAAATTTCCTTGAACGGGAGCCCCGCAAGCACAGAGCCGGCGGCAAGGAACCCGAGCGGAATCAGCATCACCATCGGACTCTCATGCGCATCGCGCCAATGCATCCGGTCATGCGGTTCGCCGTGGAACGTCTTGAAGATCAGCCGCCATGAATAGAATGAGGTCAGCAGGGCCGCCGCGACCGTGCAGATGAAGGCGTAAAGCGCCATTGGATTTTTTCCGACGAACGCCGCTTCGATGATCGCATCCTTTGAGAAATACCCGGCCGTCAGCGGAAAGCCCGTGAGCGCAAGCGTGCCGACGATCATCACGATGTAGGTATAGGGAATACGATCTTTCAGGCCGCCCATGTGACGGATGTCCTGCTCGTGGTGCATCGCATGGATCACCGAACCCGAGCCGAGGAAAAGAAGCGCTTTAAAAAAAGCATGCGTGAACAGGTGGAAGATGCCGACCGAATAGGCCCCCACGCCCATCGCCACGAACATGTAGCCGAGCTGTGAGCAGGTCGAATAGGCGACGATCCGCTTGATATCGTTCTGCACGAGGCCGATCGTCGCCGCGAACAGCGCAGTGGTAGCCCCGATCAGCGTTACGAACGTCTGCGCATGCGGCGCGAGCTCGAACAGTGGCGATAGTCGCGCCACCATGAACACGCCCGCGGTCACCATCGTGGCGGCGTGGATGAGCGCGGAGACCGGCGTCGGCCCCTCCATCGCGTCCGGCAGCCACGTGTGCAGCAGGAACTGCGCCGACTTACCCATGGCGCCCATAAACAGGAGCAGGCAGGTGATCGTGAGTGCGTCGACTTGCCAGCCGAACATGTTGATGGTTTTGCCGGTCAAAGTGGGCGCTTGTGCAAACACGGTGTCGAGATCGATCGCACCGGTCAGCATGAACACGGCGAAAATGCCGAGCGCAAAACCAAAGTCGCCGACCCGGTTGACGATGAAGGCCTTGATTGCGGCCGCGTTCGCTTCCGGCTTCTGATACCAGAAGCCGATCAGCAAATAGCTCGCAAGCCCGACCCCTTCCCAGCCAAAGAACAGCTGCACGAGATTGTCCGCCGTCACCAGCATCAGCATGGCGAAGGTGAACATCGACAGATAACCGAAGAAGCGCGGCCGGTACGGATCGTCGTGCATGTACCCGATCGAGTAGAGATGCACGAATGCCGAGATCGTATTCACGACCACCAGCATCACGGCCGTGAGCGTATCGATGCGCAGCGACCATTCGACTTTCAAATCGCCCGCAGCCATCCAGGTGAATATCGGAACGCGCGCATCGTGGTGCGCAAAGCCGACATCCACAAATGCGATCCATGACAGGATCATGCAGATCATCAACAGCGTCGTGGTGATCAGTTCGGCCGTCCGCGAGCCCGCCGCAGCAGGCGCATGCTCCTCGGCATGATGCGAGGCGTGACTGACTACGCTGCCATGGGGCGCGCCATGGTCGCTTGCATGGTCTTCACCACCCGGAGCGGGGCCCTTGCCCGGAAAACGGGCGCGCGCGCCGGCCAGCGCGATCAGGCCGGCCAGGATCGCGCCAAGCAGCGGAAGAAAGACGATCGCCTGATACATTCCGCCCCTAGCCCTTCATCAGATTGATGTCTTCGACCGCGATCGAGCCGCGGTTGCGGTAAAAGACAACCAGAATGGCAAGACCGATCGCAGCTTCCGCCGCGGCGACCGTCAGCACCAGCAGCGCAAAGATCTGCCCGACGATATCGCCGAGGTGGGTCGAGAACGCTACCAGATTGATGTTGACCGCAAGCAGGATCAGCTCGATCGACATCAGAATGATGATGACGTTCTTGCGATTGAGGAAAATGCCGAAGATCCCGAGCGTAAACAGGATCGCGGCAACGGAGAGGTAATGGCCGAGGCCGATGGTCATGTATTGCTCCCCAACCCCTGCCCCGACCGGACCTTGACGACTTCAATCGACGCAGCCGGTGTGCGCGCAACCTGCTCGCCGACGTCCTGACGGCGAACGCGGGCGCGGTGATGCAGGGTGAGCACGATGGCGCCGACCATCGCGACCAGCAGGATCATTCCGGCGGCCTGGAAGAAATAGATGTAGCGCGTATAGAGGACGAGACCGATGGCCTCGGTGTTCGTGACATTTGTCGGGATCGGAGCGGTAATCGCCTGCGGAATGCCCGGTCCGATCGCCCAAGCACCCACGACCACCAGAAGCTCGGCGAGAAAGATGCCGCCGATCAACATGCCGATCGGCAGATATTGCAGCACGCCCTGCTTGAGCTCGGAGAAATCGACGTCGAGCATCATCACCACGAACAGGAACAGCACCGCGACCGCGCCGACGTACACGACGATCAGGATCATCGCGAGAAACTCCGCACCCATCATCACGAACAGACCTGCCGCGTTTACGAAAGCCAGGATGAGATAGAGCACGGAGTGCACGGGATTGCGGGCCGCAATCACCATGAAGGCACTCGCCACGCAGATGCCGGCAAAGAGATAAAAGAACAGCGCGGCGATCATCGGCTCACCTGTATGGCGCGTCGAGCGCCATGTTCTTGGCGATCTCGCGCTCCCAGCGGTCGCCGTTCGCCAGCAGGCGCTCCTTGTCGTAGTAGAGCTCTTCGCGCGTTTCGGTCGCGAATTCGAAATTCGGCCCTTCGACAATTGCATCCACGGGGCACGCCTCCTGGCAGAGCCCGCAATAAATGCACTTCACCATATCGATATCGTAGCGCGTGGTCCGCC
>Ga0255310_10000104_pt1 | contig 15180 bp, 9 predicted proteins | sample EtOH1_T0_E1_meta_FD_201359 | JGI IMG/M metagenome (GOLD analysis project Ga0255310, IMG submission 201359) | Sandy soil microbial communities from University of British Columbia, Vancouver, Canada - EtOH1_T0_E1 | ecosystem: Engineered > Artificial ecosystem > Sand microcosm > Unclassified ...
GGTCGCCGCTGCTGAGCAACCACGACGGCACCCGCACCCTGACGATGCTCGGCGGTGACCTGGCCAAGGCGAGGCTCGCCGCGACCCTCCTGCTTACCCTGCCCGGGCTGCCCTTCATCTACTACGGTGAGGAGATCGGGATGACCGGCGACAAGCCGGACCCGCGGCTGCGCACGCCGATGCAATGGCAGGCGGAGCGCGGGTTAGGGTTCACCACCGGCACGCCCTGGGAAGCGGCCCAGCCCGATTCCCTGAGCACCACCGTGGCGGCCCAGGACGCCGACTCGGCCTCGCTGCTCAACCTCTACCGCCGGCTGATCCACCTGCGAGGCGGCAACGACGCGCTGGGAACCGGCCGGCTGCTGCCGCTCCAGGCGGGCAGCCCTGCTGTCGTTGCCTACCTCCGCCGCGCCGGCGACCACACCGTGCTGGTGGCGGCCAATCTCTCGACCGCATCGCCCGCCTCGGCCGCTCTCAGCTCCGCCGCGGCGGTCCTGCCGCCCGGCCGCTATCAATCGGACAACCTGCTCGGCGGGGCCGACGGTGCCGTGCTCGAGGTGGGTCCGGACGGGCGAGTGCGGGACTACTCGCCTGTGGCCGGCAGGCTCGCGCCGGGCCAATTCGTGGTGCTCGACCTCATCCGCCGTTAGCCGCGCCGACACCCCCTTCGGATGGGTCGAAAGCCTCAGCCCCGTCGGACCAAGACGAGGATGCCGTAGGCCGGAAGCGAGATCCTGTCACCGGCCTGCGACCGGTTCGTCAGCAGGTCATGCGAGCCATCCGCCGTGAAGTCGCTCACCGCAAAGCTCACCGGTCGGGGCCGCGGGTTCACCAGCACGAGTGCGTCGCCCCGCCAGTAGGAGATCACGTCCTTCGGAGCGCCGGTGTCCGCCTCCCGCAAGGCTCCGCGGATGAACGCCGAGTCGCTGCGCGCCAGCCGCATTACCCGGGAATAGAAGGCGCGGGCCTGAAGGGCATCGCGCTGCCCCCAGGCCACCGGATCCCGGTAGAACAGCCGGAGTACCTGCGGACTCTCCACTTCCTGCCCGTTATAGAGCAGCGGACGCCCCGGCAACAGGGCCATGGCGACGAAGGCCGCGCGCGCTCCCGCTGCGCCCCCGAACAGGGTCACCGCGGGCTTGTCCCACGCCGTCTCGTCGTGATTGGTGGTGAAGCGCAGCCGCATTCCGCCCGGCGGCATCGCTTGCTGGTCGGCTACGACCCGGCGGACGAAGCTGTCCGCCGGCGCCCCCTTCCATACCGCCTTGAGCGTGCTGTACCCGTCCCACCCGTAGCTCAGGTCGAAGCCCAGCCGGTGCATTTTCAGGTCGCCCCACTCGGCCAGCAGCAGGATCGGCCGGGGCACGGCGGCCCGCAGCGCCGCGGTCGCCTCGCGCCAGAACAGGTCCGGCACAAACCCCGCGACGTCCATCCGGAAGCCGTCGATGCCGAACTCGGTGAGCCACCAGCTCATGGTCGCGATCATCTCGCGCCGCAACTCCGGACTGCCGTAGTCGAGCTGCGCGACGTCGGTCCAGTCGGTCAGCTTGCCCTGGTCGTCGCGCGGCACGCTCAGCTCGCCCCGCTCGTTGCGCACGTAGAAATCGGGATGCTCCCGCACCCAGACGTGGTCCCAGGCGGTATGATTGGGGACCCAGTCGAGGATGAGCTTCATCCCGCGGGCATGCACCGCCCGCACCAGGGCCCGGAAGTCCGCGGCGGTCCCAAAGGCCGGATTGATCGCCCGGTAGTCGCGCGCCGAGTAGGGCGATCCCAGCGGGTCCTTGCGGTTCTTGACCCCGACGGGGTAGATGGGCATCAGCCAGACGACGTTCGCCCCGGCCGCCTGGATGCGGTCGAGCCCGCGGGTCACGCCGGCGAGATTCCCGCCGGCGGAGAAGTCCCGCACAAAAACCTCGTAGATTGTGCTGCGGGAGACCCACGATGTATCCGGCGCCAGCGCGGGCGCCGCAGACTGCGCCGGCAGCACCCGGGCCGCCAAGCCCGAACCCGCCAGCGAGAGGCAAGCGGACAGCGCGGTAAGGCGTTTCTGCATCGGCAACACTCCCGCACCGAAGGGGATGGTCCCACGTGAGCTGGCAACCCAATGTAGCCCGCACCACTCACCCGGCAACGGCGCTCCGCCTCGGCCTGGCGCTGCTTTCCCTGTCGGCCGGACCGGCAACCGCTCAACGCGAGCGGCTCTCCATGGATCCCGGCTGGCGCTTCAGCCTCGGCGATCCCAAAGGCGCCGAGCGGCCCGGCTTCGACGACCGTACCTGGCGCCGCCTGGACCTGCCGCACGACTGGAGCGTCGAAGGCACCCCGCGAGAGGACGCTCCCGCCGGCGGGCGCGGTGGTTATTTCCCGACCGGCACCGGCTGGTACCGCAAAACGTTCCGGCTTCCGGCCGGCGCAAAAGGCCGGAGCGTCTCGCTGGAATTTGACGGCGTTTACATGAACGGCGAGGTCTGGCTCAACGGCGTCCGCCTCGGCCGTCGGCCCTACGGGTATATCGGCTTCGGCTACGACGTCACCCGGCATCTCGTCCCCGGAGTCAACGTCGTCGCGGTGCGGGTGGACAATTCGCGGCAGCCCAACTCGCGCTGGTACAGCGGCAGCGGCATCTACCGCCATGTCTGGCTGACCGTGACTGACCCGCTCCACGTGGGCCACTGGGGCAGTTGGGTGACCACTCCCCGGGCCGACTCCGCCGCAGCCGAGGTGGTGGCCCGCACTCGGATCGAGAATGCCGGTCCTGCGGCGCGCCGAGGCGTGCTGCGCTCCGTCGTGCTGGACAGCGCAGGCCGCGAGGTCGCCCGCGGCGAGACCCCCTTCTCCCTGGCCTCCGGACAGACCCTCGCGCTCGAGCAAGGCCTGCGCGTCGCCGCACCACAGTTGTGGTCGGTGGAGTCGCCCTACCTGTACACGCTCAGCTCGGAGATCCTGGACGGCGCCCGGGCGGCCGACCTCACCACAACACCCTTCGGCATCCGCACCATCGCCTACGACAAGGACCGCGGCTTCCTGCTCAATGGCCGGCGGGTCAAAATGCGCGGCGTCAACCTCCATCACGACGCCGGTGGTCTCGGCGCGGCGGTGCCCGAGCGGGTCTGGCAGCGCCGGCTGGAGGCGCTCAAGGCGATGGGCGCCAATGCCATCCGCACCTCGCATAACCCGCCCGCCCCCGAGTTCCTCGACCTGTGCGACCGCCTCGGCTTCCTCGTCATGGCCGAGGCCTTCGACGAGTGGACCTTCGGCAAGGTGCCCGAGGGGTATCACAACTACTTCGCCGAATGGTCGGAGCGCGACGTGGTGGATTTCGTCCAGCGCGACCGCAACCACCCGTCGATCGTGCTGTGGAGCGCCGGCAACGAGATCGGCGAGCAGAGCGCGCCCGAAGGCGCCGTGGTGCTGCGGCGGCTGCTCGACCTCTTCCACCGCGAAGATCCCACCCGGCCCGTCACCACCGGCAACGACAACATCGTCGCCGACGGCCATCCCGCCACGCTCGATTTTCTCAACGCCCTCGACATCGTGGGCTACAACTACGTCGACCGCTGGCACGAGCGCCGCGAGCTCTTCGCCGAGCCGGACCGCCACGATCATCCCGAGTGGAAGATGATCGGCACCGAGAGCGGCTCCCTGTTCCAGAGCCGCGATGAGCGCTACTCGCTGGGCACCGATCCGGCGGTCCCCCGCCCCAATTACACCTCGGGAATGATCCAAGCCGAGCGGCTCTGGAAGTGGGTCGAGCTGCACGACTATTTCGCCGGCAACTTCATGTGGACCGGGGTGGACTACCTGGGCGAGAGTACCTGGCCGTTCAAGGGATTCGCGTCCGGGGCATTGGATATCACCGGCTACCCCAAGGACTCCTATTATCTCTATCAGAGTCTCTGGACGGATGCGCCGGTGCTCCACCTCTTGCCGCACTGGAATTGGGCCGGGCGCGAAGGCCAGGTGATCCCCGTGCTGGCCTACGGCAACTGCAACAGCGTCGAGCTGTTCCTCAACGGTCGTTCCCTGGGCGAGAAGCGCCGAGAGTTCCCCGCGCAGGGCACTTCCGGCGGCTGGAACAGCTACGCCTTGCCGGTGGTCAGCCCCACCACCGGCGACCTGCACTTCAGCTGGGACGTGCCGTACCAGCCCGGCGAGCTGCGGGCCCTCGGAAGGCGGCGGAACGGCGAGGGAGCGTGCGTCGCAAGCGTGCGCACCGCGGGGCCGCCCGTGGCGATCCGCCTTACGCCGGACCGCGCCACCATCACGACGGGCATGGGCGATGTGGCGCACGTCAGCGTCGAGATCGTGGACTCGGCGGGCAGCGTCGTCCCGACCGCGAACAACCTGGTGCGCTTTGCCCTGACCGGCAGCGGCAGCGTCGCGCCCGACAACGCCGACCTGCGCGACCTCGAGCCCTACCGCCAGGACCAGCGCCATGCGTTCAACGGCCGCGGGCTGGCCATCCTTCGCGCGGCGCAGCCCGGGACGCTGGTGCTCACCGCGGCTGCGGACGGCTTGCGCCCGGCGAGCATCCGCGTCACGGTGGTGCGAGGTCTGGCTCCGAGCGTCATCCCTCCGGCACGGTGAGGACACCTCGCATGCGCGCACTGTTTCTCCTTGTCATACTGGCCTCGGCCGCGGAGGCGCAGCGCCCGGCCAATCGCGCCGTCTATCTCGACAGTGCGGGGGTGGTGCGCTGGCGCGACGACCGCCAGGAGCTGACCCTGTTCGGTGCCAACTACGTGCTGCCCACCGCCTCCGACTACCGCGCAGCGGGGTATCTCCACGCCAACCGCAAGCAAATGATCGATGAAGACATGGCGCAATTCGCCCGCATGGGCTGGGACGGGATGCGCCTCACGTTCTGGGGCGACTGGGAGGCTTCCGACAGCGCGGGCAACCTGCTCGCCAACGACCACCTGGACCTGCAGGACTACCTCATCGCCCGGGCGCGCGAGCGCGGGATCTACATGTTATTCAGCCCCATCCAGCTCTACAGCGCCAATTGGCCCGACGCGCTCGAGCACGACGCGACCACGCCGGGGTTTGGCCGCGTCTTCGGCAAGGGGAAGATGGGCACCGATCCGGCCGCCATTGCCTCACAAGTGAACTACCTGCGGCAGATCCTCAACCATGTGAATCCCTACACCGGCATCGCGCTCAAGGACGAGCCGGCTATCGTCGCCATCGAGCTGGTCAACGAGCCCTGGCACCATCCCGAAGACCTGCAGGGCTCGATCAACTACATCAACGCCCTCACCGAGGCGGTGCGCAGCACCGGCTGCAGCAAGCTCATCTTCTACAACGTGAGCCAGGACTTTCGCATCGGCGAGGCGATCCGACGCTCCAAGGCCCAGGGCATCACCTTCGGCTGGTACCCCACCGGGCTCAACTCGGGCCACGAGCTGGTGGGCAACTACCTTCGCAGCACCGACACGTTCCCCGACATGCTGCGGCCAGAGCTGGCCCGCCTGCCGCGCATCATCTACGAATTCGACAGCCCCGACCTCCGTACCGGCACCATGTATCCGGCTATGGCGCGGACTTTCCGCGCGGTGGGCGGGCAGATGGCGCTCATGTTTGCCTACGATATGCAGCGGACCGCCTCGCGTAACCTGGGCTGGCAGACCCACTACCTGAGCCTGGCGTACACTCCCCGCAAGGCCATGAGCGCCATCATCGCCGCCGAGGCGATGCGTCGCCTCCCAAGGATGCGTGGCTATGGACCCTACCCCGGCAACACGCGCTTCGGCGACTTCCGTATCTCCGCCGAGGAGAACCTGGGCGAGCTGGTCGCGGCCGATGCCTTCCTCTATGCGGGCTCGACCCGCTCCACGCCGAAAGACCCGGCGGCCTTGAAACGCATTGCGGGGTATGGCTCGTCGCCCACCGTGAGCTATGCAGGCGAGGGCGTGTACTTCCTCGACAAGTTGCGCCCGGGACTCTGGCGGCTCGAGGTCTACCCCGACGCCGTGCCGGTGCGCGACCCCTTCGAGCCGATGAGCCCCGACAAGATCGTCACCCGTGCGATCAGCCGCGCCTGGCCCATGACGGTGGCACTGCCCGACCTGGGGAGCGATTTCACGGTGCAGCCGCTGGTCTCGGGCGGTCAGGCGGTCGGGCGGTCGGAGGCCGGTCGATTCACAGTCAGCCCCGGCGTCTACCTGCTGAGTGCGACGGGGCCGGTGGACCCGGCTGCCTTGCCCAAGTCCGTCGGCAGTATCGGTCTCAGCGAGTTTCACCCACCGCCTCCCGATACGCTGCCGCTTTCAGTGCAGCCGCTGGCCGCGCCCGAATACGTTGCCGGCAGGGAATCCGAGTTGGCGGCGCGTGTCGTGGACGCCACGCCGCCCGACTCGGTGCTGCTGTTCGTGCAGCCGGCGGCCGGCGGCTGGTACCAGCGCTTCTGGATGCGCCCCGCCGATGGGTACCGCTACGCCGCGACAATGCCGGCGGGTGCGCTGCGCGAAGGGCCCAACGAGTACGTGATCACCGTGTTCCGGGGCGGCTCGCGGCTCAGCTTCCCCGGCGCCTTGCCCCACAAGCCCTGGGAATGGGACTGGTACGGCCGCGAGACCTGGAAGCTCGACGTGGTCGGGGCCGGCACGCCGGTCGCCTTGTTCACTCCTCGCACCGACGCCGCCCGGCTGACCTTCACGCGCATCGGCGACGCGGGTCGCCGAGGACTTTTCCGCCTCGGAGTATCCGGAGTGACCGGCCGGCCGATTTTCCACCTCGAGCTGCCCGTGGATCAAAGCGGCTGGAGCCCGCCCGATTACACGGCGTCACTTGTCATCAAAGACCGGATCGCCTCTCGCGGTCCGAGCATCGCCGGCGTGGAGGCGCTGCAGCTGCGGCTGCGCGGCCTCGGTGCCCGCCAGATCCTCCACGTCACCCTGATGGAGGATGACGGGACCAGCTGGACCACCGCCGTGCCAATCGACAGCACCTGGACCGAGCGGTCGCTGCCACTCAGCAGCTTTGCCATCGGCAAGGGCGTCCTGCTCCCCCAGGGATTCCCCGGGGAGTGGAGTTACTGGGTCGGTCCGGCGGCGGGACGCGGCGGCAGTGGAGACCGGCCCCGGCTCGAGCGGATCGAAAGGTTGCAGCTCTCGCTGCGGCGGGAACTGGGCGTCACGGTCACAGCGGGGGGGTACGGCATGGAAGTCGAGTGGGTCAGACTGCGATGAGCGACGCCCTCGTTGCCAAGCTCACCGCGCGCCGCTCCTTCCTCGTGCAGACGGCCGGTCTGCTCGCCTCGGTGGGAGGAATACCGGCGCTGCGGCAGACAGTCCGCCGGGTGCGCCGGATGCTCCAGCTCAACGGCTATGCGGTCGATGCGGAGACGCCGCTCGACCTGCTGACGAGCTACCTCACTCCCAACGACCTCTTCTTCGTGCGGCACCACTGGCAGCCGCCGGTCGCTCCCGACCCCAGGAGCTGGCGCCTGGTGGTGGACGGGGAGGTCACGACGCCACTTGCTTTGAGCCTCGCCGAGCTCAAGCGCCTGCCCGCCACCAGCGTCACCTGCGTGTTGCAGTGCGCCGGCAACGGCCGCAGCCTGCAAACTCCCCGGGTTCCCGGCGTTCAGTGGGGCCAGGGCGCGGTCGGGAACGCGCGCTGGACCGGTGTCCGCATTTCGGACCTGCTCGAACGGGCCGGGCTCGAGCCCTCCGCGCTGCACCTGCACACCTTCGGAGCCGACGCCCCTCCCGCAAAGGTCCCTCCCTTCCACCGGAGCCTCGAGCTCACGAAGGCCCGCGAAGACGCGCTGATCGCGTATGCCATGAACGGCGAGCCGCTGCCGGCTCTGCACGGAGCGCCGGCCCGGCTGGTCGTTCCGGGATGGGCGGGAGACCACTGGATGAAGTGGGTCACCCGAATCAGCGCGCAGGCGGAGCCGCAGCACGGCTTCTTCATGGATGTCGCCTACCGCTATCCCCGGGCGCCTGGCGCACCCGGAATGAGCTTTCCGCCGGACCAGCTGGCTCCGGTCACCGAGCTGCTGGTCAAGTCGAACTTCACCGCCGTGCCGAGTCAGGCGCGACCCGGTTCGACCCAGACCCTGCGCGGGTTCGCCTTCTCCGGCGCACCCGACATCGCGAAGGTAGAAGTGAGCGACGACGACGGTGCGACCTGGATGCCGGCGACGCTCGATTTGCGGCACGATCCGTTTGCGTGGCGGCTCTGGAGCTTCCGCTGGACACCCGCGCTGGCCGGGCGGGCCCGTCTGGTCGTTCGGGCGACGGACAGCCACGGCAGCGTGCAGCCCCGGGAGCCGGTGTGGAATCAGAGCGGCTACCTCTCCAACGGCTGGCACGGCGTGGACGTCGAGGTGAGCAACGCCGCTGCCGCTCCGCGACAAGTCTCCGAGGGCAAGCTCCCCGCGATCGGCGCGCGGACCCCCCCGCTGCCCGAAGGCCCCGGGCGCTCGGTGGTCGAGCAATCCTGCCTCGCCTGCCATTCGGGCGACGTGCTGCGGCAGCAGCGCCTCACCGAGCGCCAGTGGACCGCATCGATCGCTAAAATGAAAGGTTGGGGGGCCGAGCTGACCGAGGAGGAGAGCGGCCGACTGCTTACGTATCTCACCGAACATTTCGGGCCGGGCAACGACGGCTACCGCCCCCTGCTCACCCGTCCGATCGGGCGTTAGCGCCTGCCGAACAGGAAGGTCAGCGGGTCGGCCAGCCGGGCACGCCACGACGCCTCATTGTGCGTCGCACCGTCGTAGCGACGCACCACGAAGTCCTTGCCTTCGACCAGTCCCTGCTTCAGCAGCCAGGCGCGCACCGCCGCGTGGGTCGCCGCGTAGGCCGAGTCGAGCCCCAGCGACCCGTAGTCGAACCAGTAGCGCGCCCCCTTGGGCGCCTTGAGCCCCGCCGCGATGTCGCGCACGATGTAGGGCGTCGTATCGGGGTTGGCCACCGCCGCGACCCCCTGGAAGCTCCGTGCGACCACCGCTTCCGAGAGCGGGAAATGCGTGGACAGGCAGCCGCAGGCGCCGAACGCTTCGGGGTGGTGGGTCACCAGGTAGAACGACAGCAGTCCACCCATCGAGGAGCCCATCACGGCGGTGTTCTCCGGCCCGGTCCGGGTGCGGAACTCCGCGTTGACCCGTGGCATCAGCTCCTCAAGCAGGAAGCGCGCATAGTCGCCGGCGCGATGCCAGGGCGAGTATTCGGTCCCCCGCTCGGCGCTGTTCCAGACTCCCACCACGATCACCGGCGGGATGGTACCCTGTTGCGAGAGCCGCACCACTGCCTCATCGACCCCCCAGTCGACATTCGTGAATGCAAGCCGCGGGTCGAACAGGTTCTGGCCGTCGTGCATGTAGAGGACGGGGTAGCGCGTTGCCGGCGCGCTGTCGTAGCCCGGAGGGAGCCAGACCTCGACGTGACGCGTCGGCCCGAGGAATGCCGATCTGACGTCGCTCCAGTAGACCAGGCGGCCGAGCACCCCTGAGCCTCGCCAGTCGGCGAGGTATTCCCGCTGGCTCTGCTTGAAGCCGGTGACGTCGTGTACCGCTTCGACGTCGCCGTCGATGTCCAGCCGGTAGTTCCCCGGGACCGTGCCCCGGGGGCCGACCGCCTCGCGGTCCCAGCTACCCAGCGTGAACTTGTACTCGAACGCGGTGCCGCGTGGCGCGGTGACCCTGATGAGGCGTTCGCGCCCCATACCGGTCAGGGCGCGGCCATCGGGACGCCACGGGCCCAGCTCCGGCAGGCTACCGGCGAGGTAGACGGTCCCGGTGCCTTCCGGGACGGTGACTCGGATGGTCGCGGTGCAGCATCCGGCGGTTGGCTGCTGCGCGTTGAGGTGGGACGCCGCGGTGAGCAGCGCGGCCAGGCGGAACGCCGACCCCAGACGGATCAGGGCGCTGACCCGGTTCTTGGCGCTCGAAATGGACTCTGATCGCATCGGGCTATTATAGCCATGCGCGACTCGGATATACTACGCCGATGCGGATCCGCCCCCTCCTGCTTCTCGGGCTGCTGGCCCTCCCGGCGGCGGCGCCCGCCCGCCAGGGGCAACGCCTCGCACTGGAGCCCTGCTCCCTCCCCGGTCTCGAGGGCGAAGCGCGTTGCGGGGTCCACCGCGTGTTCGAGGATCGCCGCGCCGGGAGCGGCCGGACCATTCCCCTCTTCGTCGCCGTGCTGCCCGCTCGTGAACCGCCCGCGGCGCCCGATCCCCTTTTCGTGCTGGCGGGTGGTCCCGGCCAGGCCGCCACCGGCCTCGCCGGTTTCATCGGCGCCGCGTTCGAGGCGGTGCGCCGCTCCCGCGATATCGTGCTGGTCGATCTGGCCGGCACCGGCCGCTCGGCCGCGCTGCAGTGTGCCCTTTACCCCACGGCGCGCCACCTGGTTGGTGATTTCTACCCGCTGGACCGGGTCCGCGCCTGTCGCGATTCCCTGGCGAAGCGCACCGATCTGCGCCGCTACACCACGCCGGTCCTGATGGACGATCTCGACGAGGTGAGGGCTGCACTGGGCTACCGCCTCATCAACATCTATGGGACCTCGTACGGCACCCGCGCCGCGCTCGTGTACCTCCGGAGCCACGGCGAGCACGTGCGCTCCGTCGTCCTCAAGGCGGTAGCGCCCCCCTCCATGCGCGGCACCATGCACTACGCCCGGGATACCGAACGCTCGCTGCGCACCCTCTTTGCGGCCTGCGCCGCCGATCCGACCTGCGCCGCCGCCTTTCCCGACCCCGCGGGCGAGCTGCGCGAGGTCCTGGCGCGCGCTGATCGCGGGGCCCTGCGCGGCCTGCTACCCGATCCGGGCGGCGGCCCGCCGGTCGAGCTCCCGCTCTCCCGTGGAGTTGTCGCCTCCACTCTGCTCGGCCTGCTGCAGAACAGCAACTCCGCGGTGCGGCTTCCGCTCCTCGTGCACAGCACCTTTGGCGGCGACACCGGCCCCCTGATCGGGGCGATCGTCGCCTACCGGCGCGGGCTCGACGCCGGCATCGGGTTCGGCATGCACCTTTCCGTGATGTGCAGTGAGGACGGGCCGCGGATGGACCCGGCGGCGGCGGCGCGAACCGATCGCGGCACCGCCCTGGGGGACTATCGCGTCGCCCAGTTTGTGGCGGCCTGTCGTATCTGGCCCAGGGGACGGGTTCCCGCCGGCTACGCGGACCCGGTTCGATCGGATGTGCCGGTCCTGCTGGTGTCCGGCACGCTGGACCCCAACACCAACGAGCTGTGGGGGGCGGAGGCGGCGCGCTACCTCAGCCGGGCGACCCACGTGGTGATTCCCAACCTGTCGCACGGGTTCAGCTCGGTCGCCCAATGCGGCAGCGCGTTCATGGCCGCATTTATCGCCGCGGGATCTGCGGAAGGGCTCGACGTCTCCTGCAAGGACCAGGTCCGCCTGCCGCCATTCGTGCTCAAGTAGCGATCTGACTGCTACGGCTGGACCCCGAACCCGAAGACGGTCCTCGATCGGTACACCTCCCCTGGCCGCAGGATCGTCGAGGGAAAGCCGGGCTGATTGGGCGAGTCGGGGTAGTGCTGAGTCTCGAGGCAGAAGCCGGAGTGTCGCGCGTACGCCCTCTTGTCCTTGCCGACAATCGTCCCGTCGAGCCCGTTGCCGGTGTAGAGCTGCAGCCCGGGCTCGGTCGTGAAGAGGTCGAGGCTGCGCCCGCTGACCGGCTCCACGACACGTGCCGCGTGCAGCAACCCGGGCGCGCCGCGCCGCAGCACGAAGTTGTGGTCGTAGCCGGCGGCGACCTCCAGTTGCGCGTGCGGCTGCTCGATGCGCGCCCCCATCGCCCTCGGCTCGCGGAAATCCAGCGGGGTTCCCGCCACCGGCGCGATCTCCCCGGTCGGGATCAGCGTCGCGTCTACCGGAGTGAACCCGTCCGCCGCGAGCATCAGCTCGTGGCCCAGGATGTCGCCCCGGCCGGGGGCGGACCGTCCGCCCACGCCGGCCAGGTTGAAGTAGCTGTGTTGCGTGAGGTTGATCGGGGTGGGCACATCGCTGCTCGCCTGGTACTCTACTACCAGCTCGTCCGCGTCGGTGAGCACGTAGCGCACTTCCACCGACAGGGTGCCCGGGTAGCCCTGGTCTCCATCCAGGCTGGTGTGGCGCAACGCGAGCCCCTCGCCCCACGCGCTCCTGAACGGCTCCGCGGCCCAGACGACCTTGTCGAATCCGCGGATTCCGCCGTGCAGGTGATGGAGACCGTTGTTGGTCGCGAGCTGGCAGGTCCTGCCGTCGAGGGTGAAGCGCCCCCGGCAGATCCGGTTGGCATAGCGGCCGACGATCGCGCCGAAGTAGGGGGAGTGCTTTAGGTAGCCGTCCAGCGAATCGAACCCCAGCATCACGTCGTCCAGCCGGCCGGCGCGGTCGCGCACCCGCAACGCCACAATGATCCCGCCGTAATGCGTCGCGACGAGCTCGCTGCCCCGTGAATTTCGGAAGCTGAACAGTTCGACGGGAGTCCCGTCCGGCATCACGCCAAACGGGGCGCGCTTCACGGACCCTTCTGCTGCGCTCCCCGCGCCCGCAACGCGAACCCGAGCATCACCAGCCCGAAGACCAGCAGCACTACTCCCCACCACAGGTTCACGTTGATGCCGAGCGACCGCGCGTAAATCGCCGGGTCGGAGGCGACCCCGTATCCCAGCAGCATCAGCCCGAAAAGCGAGAACATCAGCCCGATCGGCAGTCGCAAGTCGAGGTTCATCGCCCGGTTACCAGAAGAGGAGGTTGAGCACCAGCGTGAGCCCCAGCACGATCACGCCCAGGGTAGCGGGGCGCTTGAGCCAGTGCAGCTTGCCGTCCTGCTGCCGCGGCGTCAGGCTGTACACCAGCCCCTTGAGCTCGTCGTCGGACTTGTTGCGCGCGGTGGCCAGCGAGATCGCGATGGTCGCCACGAAGCAGGCGCTCCACGCGAAGATGGCGGTCCAGAAGTTCTGCGCCATCTCGCTTGGATAGGTGTGCAGCACCGAGCCCAGGAAGCCGCCCTTGAGCCCGGGCAGCGCGCCCTGCGGCAGCACCAGCCCGTGGTGGATCGCCGCCGCCCCGGTCCCGACCAGCAGGCCGAAGAACGCCCCGTGTCCCGTCGAGCGCCGCCAGAACATCCCCAGCAGGAAGGTCGCGAACAGCGGCGCGTTCACGAAGGCGAAGACCAGCTGCAGCATGTCCATGATGTTGTTGAACTTGGTGGTCGCGTACGCGGCCGCCACGCTCAGCAGGATCCCGAACACCGTCGCCGCGTGCCCCATCCGCAGGTAATGCTTGTCCGACTGCCCCGGTCGGATATACGACTGGTAGATGTCGTAGGTCCACACCGTATTGAAGGCGGTGACGTTGCCCGCCATGCCCGACATGAAGGACGCCATCAGCGCGGTGAGCCCGAGCCCCAGCAGGCCCGACGGCAGGTAATGCGCCAGCATCACCGGCACCGCGAGGTTGTAGTTGGGCGTGCCGTCGGCGCCCACCGGCAGCAGGCCTCCGCCGCTGCTGTGCAGCGCGATGGCGATCATGCCCGGCAGGATCACCAGCGCCGGAAACAGCATCTTGGGAAACGCGGCCAGGAGCGGCGTGCGCCGCGCCGCGGTCATGGAATCGGCGGCCATCGCCCGCTGCACCACCAGGAAGTCGGTGCACCAGTACCCGAACGACAGCACGAACCCCAGCCCCATCGCCATCCCGAACCACCCCACCCCCATGGGATTGTCGGCGGCCGAACCCAGATGCCGCCACGAACTGGTCCAGGCACCTGCGGAGTAGCCCGCGTTGGTCGCGACGGTCGAGAGCTTGCCGGTCAGCCCCGACCAGCCCCCCACGTCCTTGAGCCCCAGCAGCACCAGGGGCAGGAAGCCCAGCACGATCAGGAAGAACTGCAAGACCTCGTTGTAGATCGCCGAGGTCAGCCCGCCCAGGAAGATGTAGCCGAGCACGATGACCGCCGACAGTGCCACGCTCAGGTGGAAATTCCACCCCAGCACCAGCTCCAGCAGCTTGGCGAGCGCGTACATCGAGATGCCGGAGGAGAACACCGTCATCACCGCGAAGGTCATGGCGTTGAAGCCGCGGGTCTTCTCGTCGAAGCGGAGTTTGAGGTACTCGGGCACTGAACGGGCCCGCGAGCCGTAGTAGAACGGCATCATGAAGACGCCTACGAACACCATCGCGGGGATCGCGCCGAGCCAGTAGAAATGACTCGTCATCATCCCGTACTTGGCGCCGGAGGCCGCCATCCCGATCACTTCCTGGGCGCCCAGGTTGGCCGAAATGAAGGCGAGCCCCGCGATCCAGGCCGGAATGGAACGTCCCGCGAGGAAGAAATCCTCGCTGCGCTTCATGTAGCGCCGGATGACCCAGCCGATGCCCAGGACGAAGGCGAAGTAGACGCCCAGGATCGCGTAGTCGATCTGGCCGAGATTGATATGGGGCACGGTGCAAACATGTTCCAGCTTTTGGGCGCGCGGCGCAAGTCCCCGGGAAGACCGGTGGGCTTACGCTCCCCCATGGGCGGGAGCGACATTATGCCCATGCCCCGCTCCCCCCGCCTGCTTCCCTTGGGCCTGGCCCTGGTCGCCCTCGCGGCGGGCCCTGGCCGTCTTCCCGCCCAGGCCCGCGTCGCCTCCCCTGACGGCCGCAACCAGGTCTCGGTCGAGGTCCGGGAGGGCAAGCTCTACTACGCGCTGGCGCGCGACCGTCGGGACCTGCTGCTCCCCTCTCTGCTCGGCTTCGAGTTCAAGGGGGCGCCACCGCTCCGCGACGGCCTGCGTATCACCGATACCACCCGGCGCTCGCACGACGAGTGGTGGACCCAGCCCTGGGGCGAGGTAGCGCGGGTGCATGAGCACTACAACGAGCTGGCGGTCTCGGTGGCCGAGGCGGCGCCTCCTGGCCGGCGTTTTACTCTGCGGATCCGCGCCTTCGACGACGGCATCGGTTTCCGCTGCGAATTTCCCGAGCAGCCCGGGTTCGGCGCCTTCGAGCTGACCGATGAGCTCACCGAATTCGCACTGGCCGACAACGCCCGCGCCTGGTGGATCGCCTCCAACTGGCCGCGCAAGGACCGCTCCGAGGAGCTCTACTCCTCCGGACCCGTCAGCACCCTGGACAGCGTGCAGACCCCGCTCACCCTGGAGACCCGCGACGGCAAGTTCATTGTCATCCACGAGGCGAACCTGGTGGACTATGCCAGGATGTTCCTGAG
>Ga0255310_10000105_pt1 | contig 15173 bp, 13 predicted proteins | sample EtOH1_T0_E1_meta_FD_201359 | JGI IMG/M metagenome (GOLD analysis project Ga0255310, IMG submission 201359) | Sandy soil microbial communities from University of British Columbia, Vancouver, Canada - EtOH1_T0_E1 | ecosystem: Engineered > Artificial ecosystem > Sand microcosm > Unclassified ...
GCGCAACACGGCTTCACCCATTCGCTCGACGTGATGTCGGCGGCCGCCCTGGGCGCGGGCATCATGGCGGCCACCGCCGAGCTGTCCCGCGTGATGGGCAGCCGGCCGCTCGATGCCGTCGTGCATCAGGGCAGTGCGCTCGGCATCCACCTTGCCGGATTCGATACGCCGCGGGGGCGCTGGCTCGGCCTCGTCGTGTTCGGCAAGGAAACCTCGCTCGGCCTGGTCCAGCTGTTCTTCGGGCGAATGGCGCACGACCTGGGCCGGGCGGCCCCGGTCGAGCCGCCCAGCCGGCCGGTGCTCGCGGAGAACTTCGAGCAGGAGCTCAACAGCAGTTTGCGCTCCCTCTTCGGCCGGTGAACCCATGCCCCTGGTGAACTTCACGACCCGGGAAATCACCTGCAAGCTGGTGTATTACGGCCCTGGCCGGTCGGGGAAGACCACCAACCTGCTGTATATCCACGGCCGGGTGCCGGAGGACCGCCGGGGGAACATGATCTCCCTCGCGACCCAGTCCGACCGGACCCTGTTTTTCGATTTCCTCCCGCTCGAGCTGGGAGTGATTTCGGGATTCACCACGCGCTTCCAACTGTATACGGTGCCCGGCCAGGTTTACTACAACGCGACCCGGCGCTTGGTGCTGCAGGGCGCCGACGGGGTGGTGTTCGTGGCGGACAGCCAGGCGCGCCGTTTCGAAGACAATCTCGAGAGCTTTCAGAACCTGCAGGAAAACCTGCTCGATCAGGGCGTCGACGTGCGGCAGATTCCGCTGGTGCTCCAATACAACAAGCAGGATTTGCCTCCCGACCTGATCCTCGCACCCGCGGAGCTGGACGACGCACTGAATTTCCGGGCGGTGCCCAGCCTCGCCGCCGATGCGCTGCACGGGAGCGGCGTGTTCGAAACCCTGAAGTCCCTTTCCGGCCTGATCCTGCAGCGTTTGGCGGCGCGGCCGCCCGGGGTCCCGTGAGCGATCTGGAAACCTTCACTCTCGAGCCCGCCAACCGCGCAGCGGCCGCCGCCGCCCGGGCCGTGGCCGATGCCAGCGGGGTTCCCTACGCACCGCTGGTGGTGATCGGCGCCGGGGGCACCGGCAAGACCGAGCTGCTCAACGCCATCGCCGAGCGATTGAAGGCGACCCATCCCCGCGCCGCCGTCGAGCTGCTGGACCCCGACTCGCTGGTGGAGCGCTATCGCAGCGCGCTGCTGGCCGGCCAGGGGGAGGAGGTGCGCGAGCAATTGATTGCCGCCGACCTGGTGCTGCTCGATGACGTCGAGCGACTGGCCCGGCACCGGGATTGTCAGGGACTGGTGGCGGACCTGCTGGATGCGCGCCGGGCCGCGGGACGCGAGGTCGTGGTGGCGCTTTCGGTACCGCTGGCCAGGCTCGAGGGGCTGGATGCCAGGCTGGTGCGTCGTCTCGCCGAGGGCACCGCCGTCTCACTCAGCCTGCCCGGGCCGGAGGCGCGGATCGGCATCCTTCGCCGCAAGCTCACCCAGCTTCCCGGGCCGTTGCCCGACGAAGTGGTGCGCGCCGTCGCGGCGGCGGAGTTCTCCTCGATGCGCGACTACACCGGGGCCCTCTCCCGCCTGATCGCGTTCCAGGAGGCGAGTGCGGTTCCGCTCTCTCCCGAGGACGGGCTGCTGCTGATCGGGGCGACGATAAGGACGGACAATCGGGCGCTCGGAGCGGCGGATGAGGTTCTCCCACCGACCCTCGCGGTCCGTCCGTCGGTCGGCCCGTCCGCCCCGGACGCGCCAGACGAGTTTGCCGAATTCCTCTCCGATATCACGGCCGGTGTCTCGGAGCAGGTCGACCGCTGGAAACGTCGGGTCGGCGAGGCGGTGCTCTATTGGGCGGGGCAGGGGCTGCGGACCCGGCGGCTCGAAGTGCTGCTCGAGCAGGAAGCCCCGATCGACCCCGAGCCGGTTCTGGCGGAGTACGAGCGCGACGCCCGGGAGATACTCGCGCTGGCGGCGGAGGCCGCTACCGATTCGCCGGACCTGGTCGGGGCCGAGGTCTTCCACGATCCCGACCAGGTCGCGGCAGCCCGCACCCTCGCGGCCCAGGCGCGCTCGCGCGCCGCCCCGCTGTCGGCGCCCCTGGCGCACTACCGCTGGGAGGATCTTGCGCAGGGCCCCGCCAGCCGGCTGGTGATGCTCGCCGCGCGCGACATCATCGGGGAGCCGGGCCGCCGCTATTCCCCGCTGCTGGTGGTCGGCGGACCGGGAAGCGGCAAGAGCCACCTGCTGCACGCGCTCGGCAACGCGCTTGCGGGGCGCGGCGTCACTCCCATCGCCTGTCTGGGCAGCACCGCGTTCGCCGCCGAAGTCCGCGGCCTCACCGACCCGGAGGCGCAGGCCGCCTGGCGCCAGCGCTACCGCTGGGTGGGCGCGCTGCTGCTCGATGACCTGCACCTGCTGGCCGAAGACCGCCGCGCGCAGGAAGAGCTGTCAGAGCTGGTCGCCGAGCTGCTGGAAGGCCAGCGGCAAATGGTCTTCGCGAGCATTCGGCCCCTGGAGGACCTCGCGGGATTCGATCCCCGCCTGATCTCCCGGCTGCAGGGCGGCCTGCAAGTGGAGTTGCCGCCGCCCGATCGCGAGGTGCGGCTGGCGGTCATCAAGCGATTGCTGGCGGGAGGTCCCGCGGCGCAGGACGCCGCCCTGGCGGACTACCTCGCCGGGCGGCCCGCGGAATCGGTGCGCGAGCTGCACGGCTCGGTGCAGCGGGTGCTGAACGCGGCCGCGGCCCAACAGGTCGTGCCCAGTCCCGCGCTCGCGCGCGAAGTGCTGGAAGTCGTGGCGCTGGGCGCCGGCCGGGGCGCCCGCCGCAGCGGGGGCACCCGGGCCAGCGGCATCCTGGCCCCCGGGATCGGCATGGTCCGCAGCAAGGAAAAGATCGTGGACCAGTGGCCGACCACCACCGACCGCCTCATCGCGGAGCTGCGCTGATGGCGATCCGCGGCAGCCTCAAGGAGGCCAGCCTCCCCGACGTGATCCAGCTGCTCTTTCTGGGGCGCCGCTCCGGCTGCCTCTCGGTCGCCGACCGGCAACGCCACGGGTCGATCTACTTCGAGGAAGGCTGGATCATCTACGCCGCCATCGTCAATCGGCGCGATCGGCTGGGCGATATGCTGCTGGCCAGCGGCGCGGTGACCCGCGCCCAGCTCGACCAGGCGCTCGCCCTACAGGGCAGCGCGCCGGGGCGCCGGATCGGCGAGCTGCTGGTCAACCTGGGGCTGCTCTCGCCCGAGGAGCTGCGCCGCTTCGTGCGGCTGCAGATCGAGGAAGCGGTGTACGCCCTCTTCGGCTGGAACACCGGGAGCTTCAGCTTCGAGGCGGGCCAACGACCGCAGGTCGACGAGCAGCTCGACCGCATCAATCCGGAGTCGCTCCTGCTCGAGGGAGCGCGCCGGGTCGATGAGTGGAGTCTGATCGAAGCCAAGATCCCCAGCTTCGATCTGGTCTTCGCCGTGCTGCCCGGCCAGGTCGAGAGTCACCAGTCCTCCTTCACCGAGGCGCAACGTCGCCTGCTTCCCCTGCTGGACGGCAAGCGCGACGTGCGCGCGCTGATCGACTCATCCGGTCTCTCCGAATTCGAGGCGGCGCAGGCGCTCTACGGGCTGGTCACCGCCGGCCTGGCCCACAAGGTCGGCGCCACCTCCACGGCCGCACCGTCCCGGGTGCTGGAGGCCCGCATCGAGGAACATCGCAACCTGGGCGTGGCGTTCTATCGCACCGGCATGCTGGAGGAGGCGCGCCGCGAATTCCGCCGGGTGGCGGAGCTGCGGCCGTCGGAAGGAACCGCGCCGTTCTACCTCGGCTTGATCGCCGGGCGGGAAGACCGCTGGGACGATGCCGCCGACCTGTTCCGCCAGGCGATCGATCGCAGCGGCCCGCGCCCCGCGCTGCTGCTCAATCTGGCGGTGGCCCTCGAGCGCCGCGGCCGGCTCGATCAGGCCGAGACCGTGCTGGCCGAGGCGGCGAGCCGGTCGGGGGCCGATCCGGCCATTCAAACCGGGTGGGGCGTGCTCGCGCTGGAGCGCGCCGAGCCGGTGGTGGCCCGGCAGCGGCTGCTGCGCGCCCGCGAGCTGTATCGCGGCGAGCCCCCGCCGGCGCTCTGGTACTGGGCCGCCACGCGGGCCGGCGCCGAGGCCGATGACCTCGATGCCGCACTCGACCTCGCGAAAGAGGGCGTCGAGCGGCATCCCGATCACCCGGTGTTGAGCAACAATCTCGCGGTGTTGCTGGAGGCGACCGGCGCGATGGCCGAAGCGGAGGACTGCCTGCGCCGGATGCTCAGCGAGGAGACCGCGCTGCCGCAGCCGTACAAGAACCTGGGCGACCTGTGCTACCGCGCGGGTCGCTACGAGGAGGCCGCCTCACACTACACCCGCGCGGCCACCCTCGCTCCGGAGCTGGGCGACGATCTCTATTTCAAGCTGGGCAACCTGGCCTTCCGCGAGCGCGACATCGCCCGCGCCAAGCAATGCTGGGAACGTGCCCTGACCCTGAATCCGGGCCATCAGCTGGCGCGCGCCAACCTGGACACCCTGCGGGTCGCGCCATGAGCGGGCGGTCGGACTTCGGGCTCAGTGAAGTGATCCACCGGCTCACCGAGCGGGGCGCCGGGGGATTCGAGTGGTACAAGGAATCCTGCCTGCTGCGCCGCCTCGAAGTCCGCATGCGGGCGCGCGGCGTCGGGACCCTGACGGGATACGCCGAGCTGCTGGCCGAGGATCCGGAGGAGGTGGCCCGGCTGCTGCGCTCGCTCTCCGTGCGGGTGACCGGGTTCTTCCGCAATCCGGACACCTGGCGGCGGCTGGATGAGCTGCTGGCCGCCGACCGGCTGGGCGCCTCCGGCCGGATCGACGCCTGGAGCATGGGCTGCTCCACCGGCGAAGAGGCCTGGTCGCTCGCGCTGCTCCTGCTCGCGCACGCCCGGCGTGCCGGCGGTGTGCCGCTGCCGGCGGCGATCCACGTCACCGGGTCCGATGTCGACGCGGAGGCGCTGGCCATCGCGGAGGCCGGGGTGTACCCCGCCGCGGCCCGGGCGGCGATTCGGGAGGTGCTGCCCGACGGGGCGGGGACCGCGCGCCAGGAGGACCGCTTCGAAGTTGTCCCCGCGCTGCGGCCGCTGCTCGAGTTTCGCAGAGAGGACCTGACGATAGCGCGGGTGCGGCTGGAACAGCACGACCTGATCTGCTGCCGCAATGTGCTGATCTTCCTCAGTCGCGAAGGCCAGCGCCGCGTGCTGCAAGCCGCGGTGCAGGCGCTGCGCCCCGGCGGGTTGCTGGTGCTCGGCCGCACCGAGTCGCTGCTCGCGCTCCCCCAGGCCGGCCTGGTGCCCGCCGACGTCACCCACCGCGTCTATCGGAAGGCCTCGTGAGCGGACCTCGCCTGCACGTCGGCATCGCCGAGCTCGAAGTGGCGCGAGCCCCCGCGCGGCTGCACGCCCTCGCGCTGGGCAGCTGCGTCGCGATCATCCTGCACGACCCGGTCGCGCAGGTCGGCGGGTTAGCGCACGTGCTGCTGCCCTCGCCCAGCGTCGGGCGGCCCCGCCCCGACCAGCCGGCCCGCTTCGCGCCGAGCGCGGTCGCCTCGCTGCTGGACGGCTTGCTGGCGCTCGGCGCGGAGCGCTCCCGGCTCACCGCCCGGCTGGTCGGGGGGGCCAGCATGTTCACCGCGCTGCAACCGCCCGGCACCATGCAGATGGGCGAGCGCAACGTCACCGCATCCCGCGAGGCGCTGCACCGCCACGGGCTGCGCCTGACCGGCGAGGTGGTGGGGGGCGACTTCGGCCGCTCAGTGGATTTCGAGATCGCGACGGGGCGGGTGGTCGTGACCTCCTATGAGAAGGGGTCGGTCGAGCTGTGAGCGCCGCGTCTCCCGAGGCCCTGGCCGCGGAGCTTCGTGCCGAGCTGCTGAGCATCGCCGCGCAGCTGGACGGAACGCCTGATGCGGTGACCCGCGAAGCCGCCAAACGGCGCATCGTGACTCTCTTCAAGCGGGTCGACGCCACGCTGGGCGAGCTCGGCCAGCTCAAGGAAGAGATTCGCGGCCTGGTGGACCGCTACAAGCAGCTGAGCGCCGAGGCCGGTACCGAGCCGCCGATTCACCGCGATCACCTCGGCGCGTCCACCTTCGTGGAAAAAGGCTGGAGCCTCATTTCCCTCGGTGACCCGGCCGGGGCGATCCAGGCACTCAACCGCGCCCTGGAGCTGTCGCCCGGCGATCCGCAGGCGCAGTCCCTGCTGGGCTGGGCCGAAATGCAGAGCGGGCGGCTCGATGAGGCCCTGCTCACCTTTTCCCGGGTGCTGACCCGCGAGCCCGGCAACGCGCTGGCGCGGGTCAACGTCGGCTACATCTGCCTCAAGAAACGGGTCTTCGGCGAAGCCATCGAACACCTGTCCCGGGTGATCAAGCTCGAAGGCGATCCCAAAGCGAGTCTCTACGCCCACTACTACCTCGGACTGGTCTATCTCGAGCGGGGCATGTTCGCGGATGCCCAGTCATTCCTGCGCCAGGCCATCACGCTGGGACCCAACCTGATCGAGGCGTACCACGACCTCGGCCGTGCCCAGTGGCTGGCCGGCCAGCGCGACGAGGCCAAGGCAACCTGGACCACCGGCGCCGCCGCCGGCCGCTTCGGACCCTGGTCCAAAGCCTGTCAGGATCTGCTCGACCGGGTGGCGAGGGGTGAGGAGGTCCCGCGCTCCGCCTCTTCCTGACCCTCCTGCTCCAGCAGGCCGGGCCTCCGTCCGACTTCCAGTGGGTCCGGCTCGGCCAGGTGCTGGTGATCGCCCGCAAGCCGGATCTCCCGCTGGCGATGAGCCTGGGCGACGCGGCGGCGGAGCCCCGCCAGTGGTACGGGCTGGGGAGACGGCTGCCCGGTCCGCTCCGCCTGATCGTGGTCCGCGGGGACCAGCGGGTCGCGCGATTGGTAACCGAAGGGGCGCCCTCCTGGGGTGCCGGGTTCACCTTTCCCGGGTCGCGCACCATCCTGATTCGTGCCGATGCGGGCGATCCCGAGCGCATCCTCCGCCACGAGCTGGCTCACCTCGCCCTGCACGATGCTATCCGGGTGCGGGTGCCGCTCTGGTTCGACGAGGGGTATGCGGCCCTGGCCGCGGGCGAGCTCGACCGGCTCGACGCGTTACGGCTGAACCTGTCCGTGGCGCGGGGCCGCGTGCCGGGTTTTTTCGAGCTTGACAGGGCCCTGCGGGGCAATGAGAGCACGGCGCAGGCCGCCTACGGGCTGGCGGCGTCCGCAGTGTCCCTGCTGGCGCGACGCCATCCGACTCGCAGCCTGACCCCGCTGCTGGAACGGCTGGGAGCCGGAGAGGGCTTCGACGCCGCGGTGTTGGCAATGACCGGCTCTCCGTTGGGACGCTTCGAGCTGGAGTGGCAACGCGACGTCCGCAAACGCTTTGGCCTGCTGGGATGGGCGATGGCGGGAGGTCTCTGGGCCGTGGTGGCGGTGTTGCTGGTGCTGTCGGTGTGGTTGCGGCGGCGGCGGGACCGGCCCCGCCGCAGGGCGCTCGATGACGGGTGGATTGTGGAGGCCGAGCCGGAGTCCGAGGCGCCGCTTGATGAAGCCGGTCCAGGGCCATAGCTTTCAAGGCCTTATGCCGTCCAGCGACACGAAACGGGGAGCTCGGCGCGGGCTCCTGGGGCCCCGCAATATCGTCGTGCTGGCTGCGGCGACCGGGTGCCTTGTCGCGGGCTATCTCGTGCTCAGCGCAGGATCGGCGAGCCTGGCGGCGGTGTTGCTGGTGGTTGGGTACTGCGTGCTCTTCCCCTTGGCTATCGCGCTCTGAGGATCGCCGAACCGGGACGCTGGTGCGCGGCCGCTGGGGCCGCGCGTCCCCCTTGTGAGGGTGCGACCGCGGTGCCGTTCGCCCGGGCGAATAGCTCAGCGGTTCAGAGCGCCTGCCTTACACGCAGGATGTCGGGGGTTCGAATCCCTCTTCGCCCATATCTCGCGCTCGGTTTGGGCGCGCGTCTTCCGCCCCACGTGGCGGTTTCCGCAGGGAGGTCGTTCGGAATGCGTTTGAACCAGTTACTTGCTGCCGGCGTTTCCGCAGCGCTCGCCGCGACCCCGCTCTCGGCCCAATTGCGGTCCAGCCGGCCGCCGCCGCAGGCCGCCAACCTCCCGCGCCTCATGGTGGCCAACCCCCACAGCTTCTCGGCGCAGGATTCCACGGCGTCGGTGCGAGTGGGGCAGGGGCTGCGCACCAGGATCGAGTCCATTTCCGACCGTTGGTACAAGACCTTGTTGCGGGCCCAGATGAACGAGGCGCTGCAGCAGTACGCCTATCCGGTCGACGCGGTGCTGCCGCCCATGGTGGCCCGCCAGCTGGCCTCCTCGCTCAACGCCCGCGTGATGGTCATCTCCACCATGCTCAAGGGCGACGGTGGACGCTATGTGGTGGACGCGCGCCTCGCCGGCCTGAACGACGACGCCGGCCAGATGGTCCGACTCACCCAGAACCCCAACGAATCGTTCGAAGATTTCGGGTCGCGGGTCGCCGATGCGTTCGTCGCGGCTTTCCGGGCCCTGCCCGACGCGAAGAGCTGCGAAAACCTGCGCCAGACGGCCCCGGATAAGGCGATCGAAGCCGCGGGCAAGGCAATCAAGAACCTCCCGAACTCCGGCCTGGCCCATTACTGCGAGGCCCGGATTCAAGTCGACAAGAAGGCGCCGGTCGACAGCGTGATCAACCACCTCAAGGTGGCGACGCAGGGCGATCCCCTCTCGCTTCCCGCGTGGACGATGCTGGCCGTGCAGTACCAGGCCAAGGGCGACAGCACCGCGACGATCGAGACTTTCAAGCAGCTGCTGCGGGTCGCCCCGACCAACGAGCCGCTGCGCAAAGAGGCCTTCCGGCTGTTCCTCAACTATGGCCAGGTCGGCGCCGCGGAGAATGTGGCCGATGAGGGCCTGCAGCTCGATCCGGCCAACGCCGATTTGTGGGACCTCAAGAGCAGCGCCTGCCTCTTCCAGGACACGCCGCAGAAGAACAAGTGCGCGGTCGAAGCCCTGGAGCAGGTCTTCGCGCTGGACAGTACCAAGGCCGACACGACCTTTTTTACCAAGATCACCTTCGCCGCCTCCCGCCCCGTCCGGCTCGATACGCTGCACCTCAAGGCCGATTCGGCGGGCACCCGGCCGGCGCACGATTCGGTCGTAGGCGTCCCCGACAACGAGCGCTTCGTCAAATGGTCGCGGCTGGGCGTCGCCAAGTATCCCAACAACGCCATTCTCATCGGCCAGCTCGCCCAGGCGTACAGCGTCGCCGGGCCGCTGGACAGCGCCGTGGTGGTTACCAAGCGGCTGATGGCGGTGGACTCGTCCGACCTCACGCCGGTGCTGCGGGTGGCCAAGGCGCTCGGTGAGGCGAAGCGCGCCAAGGAAGCGCTGGAGTTCACCCCGTACATCGAGCGGATGGGAAGCTCGGAAGACAAGCAGAACATGGGGTCGATTCTCGCGACCGCCGGCTTCGGCTACATCCAGCCGCCGCCCGACTACCCGCTCGCAGCCGAGCTGGCCCGGGCCGCGCTCAAGGTGGCGCCGGTAGGGACGCCGACGGTCCGATTCGCCAATTTCGTGCTGGGACTTTCGCTCTTCCAGCAGATGCTGGCGCTGGACGATGAAGCGGTGAAGGGCAAGTCATGCACCGCCGCGCAGCAGATGAAGACCCTGCATGGTGAGGCGGGCCCGGCGCTCGAGGCGGGGCGCTCGATCAACGAGGCGTTCATGAAGCCGCGCCTCGACAGCATGGACCAGTTCGGCAAGCACATCGATTCGGTGATCAAAGCGTATTGCAAGTGACGGTGGGCGCCCCTACATTTGGGGGCTTCGCAACAGGGGCTGTAGCTCAGCTTGGTTAGAGTGCCGCACTGTCACTGCGGAGGTCGCGGGTTCGAGCCCCGTCAGCCCCGCTCCTCTCCCCGTCCAGCGGTCTGGGCGGGGCGTTTTTTTTGGGGTGAGCGGGGACCAGTGACCGGTGGCCAGTAACCAGTGAGCAGCGACCGGTGACTGCCTTCCATCAGCCCGTCCTGCTGTCCGCGGTACTCGCCGCCGCGCGGGGAGCGCGCCGCGCGGTCGACGCCACCGTCGGCGATGGCGGCCATGCCGAAGCGCTGCGCGCGGCCGGCGCCGAGCTCCTCGTGATCGACCGCGACCCCGCCGCCATCCAAACCGCCCGGGCGCGCCTGGGAGAGCCGGGCGTCCGGTACCTCGAAGCGGCCTACGCAAGCGACGCCGCGCTCCGCGTGATCGACGCCTTCCGGCCGGATTTCATCCTGCTGGACCTGGGAGTCTCCTCCCGTCAACTCGACCAGGAAGCACGCGGGTTCAGCTTCCGGCCAGGGGCACCGCTGGACATGCGCATGTCCGCATCCGGATCGACCGCGGGGGAGCTGCTCGACTCGGCCCCGGCGGAAGCGCTGCGGACCTGGTTCGCGGAGTACGGCGACGAGCGCAGGGCCCACCGGCTTGCCACGGAAATTGTGCGGCGGCGCGCACGGGCGCCTTTCCGCAGCAGCGACGACCTGGTCAACGCCATCCGCGCCGTGCTGGGCCCGCGCTCCGGTCCCGCGGAGTTCGCACGGCTCTTCCAGGCGGTCCGCATCGCGGTGAACGACGAGCTGGACGGGCTGGCGCGAGCGCTGCCTCGCTTTCTTGCGGCACTGCAACCGGGCGGGGCCCTTGCAGTAATCAGTTATCATTCGGGGGAGGACCGCCTCGTCAAGCACGCCTTCCACGAATGGAGCCGCTCCTGCATCTGCCCGCCCGCGCAACCCGTGTGCACCTGTCGGGGACACGCGCTCGGCCAGACGATTCCCCGCGGAGGCATCGTCCCGGATGCCGCGGAGATCGCCGCCAATTCCCGCGCCCGCAGCGCGCGGCTGCGAGTCTTCCGTGTCCAAGGTGAAGCTTAAGGGCCGGCACTGGCTGGGTCTCTGGCTGGTGCTCTTTCTGAGCGCCGCCGCCGTGGTCGTCACCCGTCAGCGCGCCGCCATTCTCACCGCCCGCCGGCTCGCGGAGCTGCGCGATCGCCGCATCGCGCTGGAGGCGACCCGCGCGGAGCTGGTGCGCCGGATCGGCCGGGCGGCGAGCCGTGAGATCCTGGTGCCCCGGATGGAACGCGCCGGGCTGCACCTGCCCAGCGATTCCGAAAACACACGGCTTTCGGTGGACAGCACGCCACCGGGAACCCGCCGGAGTCCCTGATGGCCAAGCCGGTTGCCCGGATCGTGGCGCTCCAGGTAGCGCTCGCCGCGGGCCTGGTGCTGGTGGTCGGCCGGGCCGGCTGGCTGCAGCTGGTGCGCGGTCGCGAGCTGGCCAGGAAGGCGCAACAGCAACGCACCGCGCGGCGCGAGCTCGACGCCCAACGCGGCACCATCTACGACCGCAACCGGGCCCCGCTGGTCTACTCGATGCCCAAATACCGGGTCCAGCTCGCCCTCAACGAAGTCAAAGACACCGCGAAGCTCATCAGGATCGCCGCCGCCGACCTCCATATCCGCTCGGATTCCCTGCTGCGGTCGTTCCGGCGCGGCACGCCCCGCTATCCCTATTTCCACGGTCCCTTCACCGGCTCGCAAGTCGCGCGGTTGCGCCCGCTGCGCGGCGTGCACCTCGAGACCACCTACAGCCGCGCCTATCCGCAGGGGGTGGCGGAGCCGATCATCGGCGGCCTGGCCCCGGACGGCCGCCATGGGATGTCGGGGCTGGAGCGCTCGCTCGATTCGCTGCTGGGCGGCATCCCAGGGCTGACCACCGACCTGCGCGACCCGTCGGGCCGCCAATTCGAGTCGCCGGGGCGGCTGGTGCGTGAGCCGGTCGCCGGCAACGATGTGGTGCTCACGCTCGACGCGGAGCTGCAGGCGATCGCCGAGTATTCCCTGGCGAAGGCGCTTCGCGAATACAAGGCGGAGGGCGGTGACGTGGTCTTCCTGGATCCCAAGAGCGGAGAGATCCTGGCGCTGGCGTCGCTGTCGGGCGCCGGGCAGGCCGCCACGCCCTCGGCGCTGACCAGTCCGTTCGAGCCGGGCTCCACGGCGAAGCCCTTCACGGCGGCGGCACTGCTGACCCTGAACCGGGTGAGCGAATCGGAAACGGTGTCGGGCGAGAACGGCAGCTGGACCTTCGCCACTTCGGCGCGCGCCACGCGCAAGATCGAAGACAGCCATCCCGATCCAGGCGACTTCACCCTCGCGCGGGCGATCCAGAAATCCAGCAACATCGCGATGGCCAAGTTCGCCTTCAAGCTGCGTTACGAAGAGCAGTATGAAATGCTGCGCGCCTTCGGCTTCGGCGCGCCGACGGGGGTCGAGTTTCCCTCGGAGGCGAGCGGGGCGTTGAGCAAGCCGCAGCATTGGCGCTACGGGTACGACGCCCAGAGCATCGCGACCGGCTACGGCTTCATGATCACGCCGCTCCAGCTCGCCGCGGCCTACGGCGCGCTCGCCTCCGACGGACTGTTGCTCGCGCCGACCCTGATCAAGGAAGTCCGCGCTCCCAACGGGGAGGTGCTCTACCGCCATGATCGGGAGGTGGTGCGGCGGGTGGTGACGCCCGAGGTGGCGACCAAGATTCGCAGCTTCCTGGCGGAGGCGGCGAGCGATTCAGGCACCGGCGGCCGCGCGCAGGTGCGTGGCGGGCTCCTGGGCAAGACGGGGACGGCGCAGATGGTCGAAAACGGCCGCTACGTCGAGGGGGCGTATCGCGCGTCCTTCGCGGCGATCTATCCGGCCAAGGATCCGCAGCTCGTCGCGGTGGTGACCATCGAACATCCCCAGGGCGCCTACTACGGCGGGCTCACCGCAGCCCCGATGACCGCGGACATGCTGCGGCAGGCGCTCTCGGCCCGGCGCAGCTCGATCGCGCGCAGCAGCGCGACGGACGAAAGCGTGGTCGTGAAGGGGATGCCCGCCGGGCGGACCGGCGAGCGCCCAGCGGAGCGGCCCGCTACCGTCGTGCGGTTACCGCTTCCTGCCGGCGAAGCCGCCCGTCCCGGCGCGGTGCTGGTGCCCGACGTGGCCGGGCGACCGGTGCGCGCCGCCGTCTTCGCGCTGCACCAGCGCGGGTTACGGGTGCGGGTCGAGGGCAGCGGCCGGGTCGTCCGCAGCCTGCCCGCTGCGGGAGATTCCCTGCAGGCCGGCAAGACCGTCGTGCTCTACGCCAGCGCCGAATCGCACTCCCCATGAACACGGTGTCCAGCCTGCTCGCCGCGCTCCGCCGCGAAGGGCTGCTGCGTTACGCGCCGGACGCGCTCCCCGAGTTCAGCGCGATCACGACCGACAGCCGCAGCGTAGTCCCCGGCGCACTGTTCGTCGCGGTTCGCGGGACCCAGGTCGATGGCCACCGCTACGTCGCGGCCGCGCTGCAGCGAGGGGCGTCGGCGGTCGTGGTGGAGAACCGGGTGGACGCCGCCGGGCCGCAGATCGTGGTGCGCGACGGGCGGCTGGCGGCGATCGCGCTGGCGCGGGCGTGGTACGACGACCCGGCGGCGGAGCTGCAGCTGATCGGGATCACCGGGACCAACGGGAAAACCACCACCACGGGACTCACCTGCCACCTGCTCAACCGGGCCGGCGACGCCGGATCGATCGGCACGCTGGGCGCCTTCGACGGCTCCGGCCAGAGCGTTCCCTCGGCCGCGGGCTCGCTGACGACGCCGGGTCCGATCGACTTGCAGGCCACCTTCGCGGGGCTGCGCGACCGCGGCGTCCGCACGGTTGCGATGGAGACCTCCTCACACAGCCTGGATCAGGGACGGCTGGATGGACTGGTTTTTGCCGCGGCGGTCTTCACCAATCTTACCCTCGATCATCTCGACTACCACCTGACGATGGAGCACTACCGCGCCGCGAAGCTCAAGCTGCTCGGCCTGCTCGGCAAGGACGCGGTGCTGGCGGTCAACGCCGACGATCCTGCCTGGGCCGCGATTCCCCGCGGCAGCACGACGGTGAGCTTCGGCGCCTCGCCCGACGCCGACCTGCGCAGCACCCGATCCGTCCTGGGATCCAGCGGCAGTCGCTTCCGCCTGGAGGGACGCTTCGGGGTCCGGGAAGTCGTCCTCCCGCTGCCGGGGGAGTTCAACATCGCCAATGCGCTCGGCGCGGCCGCGGTGGCGCTGGGGCTGGGCCACAGCCTCGACGCGATCGTGGAGCGCCTCGCGACCGCCCCCCAGGTACCCGGGCGGATGGAGCGCCTCGCCTCTTCGCCCTTTGCCGTGCTGCGCGACTATGCCCACACGCCCGACGCCCTGGAGCGCGCGCTGGGCGCGCTGCGTCCCCTGACCCCCGGGCGGCTGATCGTGCTGTTCGGCTGCGGCGGCGACCGCGACCGGGCCAAGCGCCCGATCATGGGGAGGCTGGCGGGTGCGCATGCCGACTTCACCGTCGTCACCTCGGATAACCCGCGCACCGAGAATCCGGAAACGATCATCGACGAGATCATGACCGGCCTCCCCCCCGCGGCTCCGCATGTCCGGGTGACCGACCGGCGTGAGGCCATCCGGGCCGCGCTGGAAAGCGCCCAGCCCGGCGACACGGTCCTCCTGGCGGGCAAAGGCCACGAGACCTACCAGGTGATCGGCAGCCAGAAGCTGCCGTTCGACGAACGGGAAATCGTCGCGAACCTGCTCGGGAGCCGGGGTGCGCTTTCGGGAGACCGGGATGCAGTGGACTGACCGCGCGGTCCGCGCCGCCCTGGAGCTACCGGGCCCGCCGAGCGACGCCTCCTACTCGGCCATTTCGACCGACACTCGACTGCTGCAGTCCGAGTCCCTGTTCGTCGCGCTGAAGGGCGAGCGCTTCGACGCACACCACTTTCTGAAAGCCGCCGCGGCGGCGGGAGCGACCGGCGCGGTGGTGCAGCAGGGGACGCCGGATACCGCCGGCCTCACCCTCTATCGGGTTCCCGACACGCTCCGCGCGCTGGGTGCGCTCGCCCATGCGCGACGCAAGACGATCGCGGGGCCGGTGGTCGCGATCACCGGGACCAACGGCAAGACCTCCACCAAGGAAATGCTCGCCGCGGCGCTGGGGACACGCTATCGCACCCACGCGACGCGCAACAACCTGAACAACCTGGTGGGGGTGCCGCTCAGCATCCTCGAGGCCCCGGCCGATACCGAGGCGCTGGTGCTGGAGGCGGG
>Ga0255310_10000106_pt1 | contig 15063 bp, 22 predicted proteins | sample EtOH1_T0_E1_meta_FD_201359 | JGI IMG/M metagenome (GOLD analysis project Ga0255310, IMG submission 201359) | Sandy soil microbial communities from University of British Columbia, Vancouver, Canada - EtOH1_T0_E1 | ecosystem: Engineered > Artificial ecosystem > Sand microcosm > Unclassified ...
GGCGATGGCCTGCGCCCGGGCTCCATTGCCGACGCCAACGACCGCGCGCAGTTCGCCGAGCTCGAGACGCTGGGCGAGCTCACCCAGATCGCCTGGAAGAAGGGCTGCCAGGTGATGATCGAAGGCCCCGGCCACGTGCCGCTGCACAAGATCAAGATCAACATGGACAAGCAGCTCAAGGAGTGCGGCGAGGCGCCGTTCTACACCTTGGGCCCGCTCACCACCGACATCGCGCCGGGCTACGACCACATCACCTCGGGCATCGGCGCCGCCATGATCGGCTGGTTCGGCTGCGCCATGCTCTGCTACGTGACGCCGAAGGAGCATCTCGGCCTGCCCGACCGCGACGACGTCAAGGAAGGCGTGATCACCTACAAGATCGCGGCGCACGCGGCCGACCTCGCCAAGGGCCACCCGGCGGCACAGCTGCGCGACGACGCGCTGTCACGCGCGCGTTTCGACTTCCGCTGGCAGGACCAGTTCAACCTCGGGCTCGATCCCGACACCGCGCGCGAATATCACGACGAAACGCTGCCGAAGGAGGCGCACAAGGTCGCGCATTTCTGTTCCATGTGCGGCCCGAAATTCTGCTCGATGAAGATCACGCAGGACGTACGGGATTACGCCGCAACTTTGAACGACAAAGAGCAAGGCATGGCGCAGATGTCGGAGAAATTCCGGCAACTCGGCGAGCAGGTTTATGTCGATGCGGAAAAGGTGAAGGAGAGTAATAAGGCGTTGTAGGGGCGTGTCGGGACGCGCACCTCATAACGTCCTGTCGTCCCCGACAAGCAAGTCCCGAAGATTGTTTGTCACTGGAAAGCCGTAGCCTTTCCCTGGCTCAAGCCAAATGAGCTTGCCCGATACGTGGTGAGAGCTTGCGTAAATCTGTGCACCGATCAATTGCAATGCGAGTTGAAGCGCCTGCACCGCATCTATTCCATGCGCGGCCATTTCCAGCTGTCCGTCCGGCCAGCCCAATTCAAACCTGCATGCCCAATCGACTTTTTTCCGTTCGGGCGCGTGAATACGTATCGGAATATCAATGTCGCCTGTCGGGGTCCGCAGCTTGAGAATACGAGTTGCGACCAGCATGGGTGACCTCAAAAGTTAAGCGGCGGAATTTGGCGTCCAGCAAGGCAATTGCCGAATCGCTCCGCTGCCTGCTTCCAACAAGCAGCGCGGCGGGACAGCGCCTCATCGAGATGGTGACGGGCGTCGCCACGTTGCGTCCATGCCGCGGCCGGCGATTCGTTTGCGAGGATACCCGGCAGAGACATTTCGCTCGTCCGCCCGACGAACGACAGGCTGGACCCGGGTACGGGAATGAGCGGCTAGATTCGCAAGCCAGCGGTCTCAGCAATTCTTGCAAATACTCGGAATAGGCCCGAGCGGATCGGGCGGCTTCACGGCGGCGTCTTCTTCCTTGCGCACGGCCGGCGGCAGCGAACGCTGCGTCGGTTGACGGTGACCGACCGGCGCCTGCGGGATCTTTTTACCGGCCGATGCCGGCGGGGGCGTCACGCGGCCAGGTGAATCCTTGCTCTGGTCCTGTGCTGCGGCGGCAATGCTCAGCAGAATTGACGCCGAGAGAGCGATCGTTATCGCGCGCATGGGAGCTGCCCTTTCGCGAACCGATCCGGTCATTGCGGCCTGCTCCGGGTTTCTTGGGATGTGCCGCCGGGCAATAATGACGCTTGCCATGCGCCTTTGCAATCATGCGGATAACGCCAGAGGCGACGGCCGTATTCAAGGCCAAGCGCGTAATACCGGCTGAGTCATTCACACGGTTGCCGTCGCCCGCACCCGCGCACCGGCGGGAATCGTCGGTGACGCCTTGTTCAGCGTCTCAATGGCGAAGCCCGCGGCCGCCTTGTATTTGGCCATGAACTCCGTTCGCTCCTTGGGCGGGATCACGTCGTCGATATTCTCGAATGTGCCGCCGCAACGCTCGTCGACGAGGTTCAACAGGCCGAACGGCCCGGCGCCGCGGTTGCGCAGGATAAGTTGCGAGATCGGGCCACACAGTCTCTCGTCATACGCGGCGAGTGCCTCCGGCGTGACGCCGTGTTCGACCATCATGGCTCCCAGGATGCGGGCGTCGACGACCGCTTGGCTGCCGCCATTGGACCCGGTCGGATACATTGCATGCGCGGCGTCGCCGAGCAGCACGACAGGACCGTCGCACCAGGTGGGTACGGGATCGCGGTCGATCATCGGATTCTCGAAGGCGCTGTCCGCCCCCCGGATCATCGCGGGCACGTCGAGCCAGTCCCAGACCCAGTTGTCGAAATGGTGGACGAAGTCCGAGGTCGCGACCTGGCGGAACCAACCGCTCTGCTTCCAGCCTTCGCTGTTGTCCATCGTGACCTCCGCGATCCAGTTGATCATCGAGAGGCCGGTCGCCGGATCGGGATGGGAGATCGGATAAAACACCACGCGGTGGCGATGCGTGCCGAGGCCGACGAAGGAGGCGCCGCTGCGGATCGGCTTGCCCAAGGTGGTGCCGCGCCACATCACCGCCCCGCCCCAGTGGATCGGCGGCTGCGCGGGATGCATTTGTGCCCGAATCGCGGAATGAATGCCGTCGGCGCCGACAAGCAGCGCGCCGTGTTCCTCGGAGGTCGAGCCGTCAGCATGCTCGACGCGCGCGTTGACGCTGCCGTCGGAATTCTTGCGATAGCCGGTCACCCGGCTCGCGAGCTTCACCGCCTGCGGTCCGATCCGCTCCACGACTTTGTCGTGCAGCAGCATGTGGAAGAGACCGCGATGAACCGCGTATTGCGGCCAGTTGTAGCCGGCAAGGAGCCCGCGCGGCTCGGAATAAACGTCGTTGCCGTTGAGCCCGACCAGCGCCCATTCCTTTGCGGGCAGACCGACCCGGTCGAGCTCTTCCTCGGTCATGCCGAGGTCGTAGAGCTCCCGCACGGCATTGGGCTGCAGATTGATGCCGACGCCGAGCGGGCGCATGTCGCGCACCGCCTCGAAGACAATACAGGGGACGCCAATCTGGTGCAGCGTGAGCGCCGTCGCCAGCCCGCCAATGCCGCCGCCGGCAATGACCACGCGCTCACTCGTCTCACGGTTACTCATACTCATTACACCCCGGCCCCGATGAGATGGGATGAATTTCAATATCCGCGGACAGTGGCCGAGGCAAGCTAACAGCGGTGCCTCGCTGCTGCGCGACTACAATCAATTGGTCGACGCTTATAACCGCGGCGCCAGAATCTAAGCGCACCGCAAGGATTTGGGCGGACGCAATAAGGCCACAAAGCCGGTACCAAAAGCGTCCGGCCCCCGGCGATTGCGATCCGGTCATCCCGTTCCTATCTTCCGGGGCAGCTTGCTGTAAAGCCGCCGGCACAGCGCGGTCGGTGGGGGAACATCACGGAGAATCGACTATGTGGGCTGCTTTCGTCCGGCAATTCGCCGCCTATGCCATTACCCGCCGCGGCAAGAAACTTTTCGCGCTGATCGGCGTGCTCGCGTTGTGCTTCGGCACGGCGCTCCTGATCGACATGCAATTCTACGTGTCGGCAAGCTTTGCCGCGCTGCTCGCAGGGTTTGCGGCCGTCGGCTATGTCGTCCAGCATGTGAAGCTCAAGCGCGCCGAACATCAGCGCCTCTTGCTTAAGGCGGAAGCCGCGCGCCAACGCGCCATCGCCGCGCAGGCCCGGATCGACCGGATCGACGGCGCGAAGTCCGCCGTGCGCGACGCGGCATTTGGTACGGCGCGCCTTGTCACGGACAATGTCAGTATGGTCGCCAACGAGGCGTTGCTGATGGCAAACGAAACCGCCGACTCGGTCACGCGTGGCGTGCAGACCGTTACCGGCGCAATTGAGAATATTACGCGCACAGCCTGGTTGCAGGTGCTGCGAGGATGGCAATCGCTCATCAAGGCGTAGTGCCGGGGTGATTCGTGTGTGGCGTGATGCGGCGATTGCCGTCCGGTCGATCCTCGCCGTGCCGGACGTCCTGTATGGCCTGTTTGTGCTGCTGATCGCGATCGCACAGGCACGCTGGAATTGACCGTCGGCGGCAGCACGGACCGGCGAGCCGGAATAAACAATTCGGATAAATTCGCAATTGCGACCGCAATCGGCCTTGCAACAGGTCCGCCGCGCGGCATACGATTTTGCGCCGTAACGCGGCACAACAAAATTTCAAGGAGACTACGATGAAGCGTTTGAGTGTTGCATTGCTGGGCGCCGTGGGGGCGTTTTTTGTTCTCACTCCCGCACAAGCTGCCGACTACCGCGTCATTCAGTGGAATGACACGAAAATCTGCCAGGTCGTCGATATGGCCGGGCCCTTCAAGCCAATTCGGTCGAACTACGCGGTTCTGACGAAAAAGTCGATTCCGACCTTCGACGCCGCAATGAAGGCAAGAGCTGACGTAAGTAAGAAGGCCAAGTGCACGTTCCTCTAAGCCTTCGTCAAGACGCCAGAACATCATGCCACCTCACCATCCCCGGATGGTGAGGTGGTTTTGCTTTCGGACGGCGGTAAGCTGGACGCCAGCACTCAAGCAACGGGTTCATCATGACAAAACGTATCAGCGTTATCGGCGCCGGCACCATTGGTTCAAGCTGGGCCGCTTATTTCCTTGCGCGTGGATTTGAGGTTTCCGCCTACGACCCCGCGCCGAACGGCGAGGAATTCGCGCGCCGCTTCATCGACAACGCCTGGCCGACATTGGAGAAGCTCAAAGCGGTGCAGCCCGGCGCCGACCGCAAGCGCTTTTCGTTCTTCAGGGATCCGGCGGAAGCTGCCAAAGGCGCGGCCTTCGTGCAGGAGAGCGGACCCGAGCGCGAGGACGTCAAGATCGAACTGTTCGCGGCAATCGACGGCGCCGCGCCGGTGGACTCGGTGATCGCCTCGAGCTCGTCGGGCCTGCTCATTAGCCGCCTCACCGCCAAGTGCAAGCATCCCGAACGCTGCGTGATCGGCCATCCGTTCAATCCGCCGCACCTCATTCCGCTGGTCGAGGTGGTGGGCGGCGCCAGGACATCGCCCGGCGCCGTAACCAAAGCGATGGACTTCTATCGTGGGATCGGCAAGCACCCGATTCACGTCAGGAAGGAAGTCCGCGGCCACGCCGCCAACCGGCTGCAGGTGGCGCTGTGGCGCGAGGCCATTCATCTCGTCATGGAGGGTGTCGTCTCGGTCGCCGACGCGGATGCGGCGATCGCCTACGGTCCAGGTCTGCGCTGGGCGCTGATGGGGCCGCATCTGACGTTTCACATGGCCGGCGGCGACGGAGGCATGAAGCATTTCATGGATCACCTCGGTGCGGCGAACCAGAGCTGGATGGACGATCTCGGCACGCCAAGGCTCGACGCAAAGACGCAGAAGGCGATCATCGACGGCGTGACCGACGAAGCGGCCGGCCGCAGCATGGACGACCTGCGGCGCTGGCGCGACCGCAAGCTCATCGAGATCCTGCGGGTGAGCGGCGAGCCTTAGCTCCTGCTCATCCCCGCGCAAGCGGGGATCCAGGGCGACGATTCTCAGGCCATAATTCTGGATTCCCGCTTACGCGGGAATGAGCGGTTTTTTGTAACCCGTCCAGTCTATGACGCCGGCGCAAACCGCTCGCGTGCCCGGGCTCTCGCCTTCTCCGCCTCCACGGCGCGATCGCGCGCGGGAGCTGCCGTATGCAGCGCAGCGAGCAGCGTGCGGGCCGCCTGCGAAACCTCGGACACGGCTTTTTCAAAGGCCTCGGCGTTCGCCTGCGACGGCTTGTTGAAGCCAGAGAGCTTGCGAACAAACTGAAGCGCAGAAGCGTGAATCTCGTCCTCGGTCGCCGGTGGCTCGAAATTGAACAACGTCTTGATGTTACGACACATCCGATCGGCTCCTTTCGGACGAATATAGGCTGGGCAGCTCCGCCCCGGAATAACGGCCAGCGCAAATATTTGTCAAACCAGTCCAGCGTGCGCCCGCCTACCAACGATGAATTTGAACCGGTATGATGTGCGCGGAACAGGCCCGCAAACTTCATAACTCATGCACATCGGTCGACGGTACAAATTCACCGAGTTCGTCGTTTGGACGAGATGGGAAGCCGGCTATCTGCTTCTGTGGTCGTTGCTCGTCACCTCGTTGTTTCAGGTCTTGCAATGGAATTTTCTGACGATACCGGCGCCGATCCTGACAATCGTGGGATCGGCACTTGCGATCATCCTCGCGTTCAAGAATCAGCAATGCTACGCGCGCTTCAGCGAGGCTCTGACGACTTCCGCGCAGGTCACCTCGAGCAGCTTGATCCTTGCCAACAGGCTGACGGCTGCACTCGGCAGACTGGATGCTACGCAGTCCGGCCCGGCGCTGAAGGACATATTTTATCGCCACTTCGCCTGGCTGACCGCGCTGCGCTTTTTCCTGCGGGAACGGAAGGTCTGGGAGAATGCCTCCGAACCAGGCAACGCCCGATATCTCGCCAGGCTTCCGACGCCGGAAAGCCAATCCACCCTCAAGGACGAGCTGAAGGCATATTTGCTTGATGCCGAATTGCAGAAAATTTTCGCGCATCGCGGCGACAAGGAAGCTCTCATCCTTCACTGGCAATATGAAGCCGTCAGGGATCTGTACAGGAACAATCTCTTCAGCGAATACATCCTGATCGTGCTGACGGCCGCGCTCGATGATCTTGCCCGGCTGCAAGGCGCGTTGAAGCGAATGAAGAACTATCCATACGCGCGCAACTACTATTCGATCGCCATTATCCTGGTGGTGGTTTACGTGGCGATTATTCCGTTCGGCCTCTTCCCGTACGCCTACGATCTGGGAAAGTCGGCAGGGATCGAACGTTGGACGGCCTGGCTGAATGTGCCGTTCAGTGCGGTCGTCGGATGGCTTTTCGTCTCGCTGGAGAAGGTCGGAGAGAACTCCTCGAATCCGTTCGAGGGCGGTTCAAACGACGTTCCGATCTCGTCGATCGCGCGGCGGATCGAGATCGAGATGCGCACGATGCTCGGCGAGCAGACCGATCTCAAGCCGATTGAAGCGAAAAACGATATCCTGTTTTAGCCCGTAGCGAAGCGGTCGATGCCTGGAAGCAGGAAACTCAGCGCGCGAAGCTAGCGCAAATATTTGTTGAACCAGTCGAGCGTGCGCTGCCAGGCAAGCTTGGCCGCAGCTTCGTCGTAACGCGGCGTCGTGTCGTTGTGGAACCCGTGATTGGCACCGGTGTAGACATAGCCTTGATGGGTGACGTGCGCGGCGGTGAGCTCCTTGTCGAAGGCCGGCCAGCCTGATGTGACCCGGGTGTCGAGCTCACCGTAATGTGCGAGCAACGGTGTTTTGATTTTGGCGGTGTCGGCGGCGTTCGGCTGATTTCCGTAGAAAGGCACTCCCGCAGCGAGATCAGCGCCCATCCGCACGGCCAGAATGTTGACGACGCCGCCGCCAAAGCAGAAGCCGACGGCGCCGAGCTTGCCTGTGTCCGGGCGCGATTTCAGCCATTCCGCCGCCGCGAGAAAGTCTTCCGTTAGCTTGCCGCGATCGAGCTCGGAGAAAAGCTTTGCGGCCCTCTCCTCGTCTCCCGGGTAACCGCCCTTGGAGGTGAGCCCGTCGGGAGCGAAGGCCAAGAAATTCGCGATGGCCAATCTGCGCGCCACATCCTTGGTGTACGGATTGAGGCCGCGGTTCTCGTGCACGACCATAACGACGGGCAGCTTTCCGGCGGCGTTCGCCGGACGCACCATGTAACCGCTGATGGTCCCATTGCCCTTGGGGGATTGCACAGTCGCAGATTCAACCTTGATGCGGCTGTCGTTTTCCGGGACCTGGATCGCCCAGGCGTAATTTGGCCGCAGCATTTCGAGCAGCGCCGCCGCCGTCACGCCTCCGACGGCAAACTTTTGCGCGCCGTCGAGAAACTCGCGCCGGTGAATTTCACCGTGCACGTAAAGGTCGAACAGGTTCAAAAGCTCCTGCGGAAAGTCGGATGCCTTCTTTCGTTCCATCGAAATGCTCCGTACGCGCCCTGATCAGGCACCTTAAAGAAATTTCCGGCGCACGAAAGATCAGTTCATTGTGATCGTCGGCCGGGCGTCTATGATTGCCGGCCGAAAGGACATCTCATGCCCGGACTCCTCCAGAACCACATTGCGGTCATTACCGGCGCAGGCTCCGGCATCGGCCGGGCCATCGCCCTCGGCTACGCGCGCGAAGGCGCGGCCGTGGCCGCGCTCGACATTAACGGCGGGCCGGCGACCGAGACGGCGAAGGCGATCCGCAACGGCGGCGGCAAGGCGCAGGCCTTTACCCTCGACGTCAGCGACCGCGCCGCCTGCCGCACGGTGGCGGCGGAGGTTGCCAGGCAGCTCGGCCAGGTATCCGTTCTCGTGAACAATGCCGGCATCACCCGCCGCAATCCTTTCACGGCCGACGCTGACACCGTGGCCGCCGACTGGCAGGCGGTGATCGCGACCAACCTCGACGGCGTCTTCAACGTGACGCAGGCGTTCACCGCGCCGCTGCGCGCCAGCAAAGGGCGCATCATCAACATCGGCTCGATCCAGTCGCTCATGCATGTGCGCACGCCGTCATCGGCCGCCTATACGGCCTCCAAGCATGGCGTGCTCGGCTTCACCCGCGCGCTCGCGGCCGAACTCGGCAAGGACGGCGTGCGCGTCAACGCCATCGGCCCCGGCTTCATCGAGACGCCGTTCAACGCAAAGATGCGTGCTGAAAATCCGGAGCGTGTGAAGATCTTCGTCGAGCACACCCCGCTCGGGCGCCCGGGCACGCCGGATGACATCGTGGGCCCGGCGATCTTCCTTGCCTCCGACCTGTCGGCTTTTGTCACCGGCTCGATCATCCTGGCAGACGGCGGTTACCGGACGGTTTGACGCCTCACGTCCCGCTCATTCCCGCGCATAGCCGTCCGAAGGACGGCGTGCTCCCGCACGCCTATGCGGGAATCCAGAGTGACCGGCGCGGAGTTTGTTGCCCTGGGTCCCCGCTTTCGCGGGGACGAGCGGAGCCGATGAGTCGCCCGCGGCACCGAATCGGGTAATTTCCGCGCCGGGGGCACGTCAGCGGCCATTGCGCCGCGACCGACAGCGCGCATGAATTCACCGAACAAATCCGGCACCGCCGATCCGCGGTATTCTAAACGGCTTGCCATCATCGTGCCCTATCGCGACCGGGCCGATCACCTTGCCAGGTTCGTCCCGCACATCGCCGCCTATTTCGAGCGCGACAAGCTCGACAGGCAGATCGCCGTCACCATCAACATCATCGAGCAGTGGGGCAACGCGCCGTTCAGCCGCGGCCGGCTGGCAAATTGCGGATTTCTTCTCACGCAGGACACATCGGACTACGTCTGCATCCACGATGTCGATTACATGCCGATGTGGGCCGACTATTCGTGGACAGCCAACCCGGCGCGGCTGATCTGGCACGGGCTGTCGATGCGCGAGAACTGGGAAACGTTCTTCGGCGCGGTCAGCCTGCTGGACAAGTCGGTGTTCATCGCGGTCAACGGCTTTCCCAACTGCTACTGGGGCTGGGGTCCGGAAGATCTGGAGATGAGCAACCGGCTGCGGCTGTGCGGCTACAAGCTCGAGCGGCGCGACGGCACGTTCATCCCGCTGCCGCACAAGCATGCCGGATATTCGGCGCCGCATATGTTTAACGACGTCGGCCGCCGCACCAACAATCTGTTCAAGAAACGCGAGCCGGATCTTGAGAAGCTCATCGCGCAGGACGGGGTCGGCACGCTGAAATTCCGCCTGGTCGAGAAGAAGCTGCTGGCGCTGCCGACCACGCCGGCCTTGCCAAACGTCTTCCATTACATTGTCGATCTCGGCGAGCCGGAACCGGGCATCGTCTGAGGCGTATCCCAATCTTGTGATGTGAGCGCATGCGCACCTAAATGTCCCGGTTACAGACATTTCGTGCGCCGGGCTTCGAAGGCAATATGGCGCGCAGACACGCGGGGGCATCATGGATCAATCGCATAAGGGGACCTGCTTCTGCGGCGCGGTGACCGTCGAGGTCCGCGGCACACCTCTTGAGATGGGCTACTGCCATTGCAGTTCCTGCCGATCTCATTCGGGCGCACCTGTCAGCGCCTACATCCTATGGAAGCAGGACGACGTAAAGATCACGAAGGGAACGGAGTTTATCGGCCGATTCAAGAAGACTGAAATGAGCGACCGGCACTTCTGCAAGAAGTGCGGCGGCCATGTGCTGGTCACCCATCCCGGGCTTGCCCTGACCCACGTCTACCCTGCCGGCTTCCCAACGCTGGTCTTCAAACCGACCGTGCACCTGAATTACGCGGAGACGGTGCTTCCGATGAAGGACGGGCTTCCAAAGCTGAAGGATTTTCCCGCCGCGGCGGGGGGCTCGGGCCAAACGATGCCGGAATAGCGGCTACTCGGCGCCGCATGCGTTGTAGGTTTTCACCACGAACGCGTTTCATCGTAGCGCGTCACTTTCCCGCGGCCTTGCGCAGCGCCGCATTGATGCGGTCCTGCCAGCCGGGGCCGTCTTCCTGGAAAAAGTCGAGCACGTCGCGATCGATGCGCAGCGAGACCGTTTCCTTGGCGCCAGGGATTGCGGGCGCCTTCGGTGGCAGATCCGCAGGCTTCGTGGTCGCGGCCTTGAAAGCCTTCTCGGCGGCACTGCGCATGTCGGGCGGGTTCTTGGCCATGCCGTTCTTTTATCATGCTGCGTTTCGGGCCTGTAGCCACCCTATGCGATCCGCTTAATCAAATTGCAATGCTGAAGCGGTACACCTGTTGCGGATACGAGGTTGCCCCAGGGATGTAATATGGGCGAGCCAACGCCAGCAACACCGGCCAGCACGTATTTTGCTGCCACGGTCGCGATGATCGCAGGCGCATTTTTCTTCGCGATCGGCGCCGGACTGCTGCCGATCCCCGGCGGACCATCCAACCTGCACGGCCCGCTGTGGCTGCTGCTCTGCGCGGGGCTGGCCTTCTTCCTCGGCGGCGTCGCCATCATCATCCAGATGCTTGGCCGTGCCAATGACAGCGGCGATCTGCCGGCAGGCACACCGTTCTGGTTGCGTACGATGCAATATTTGATCGGCCTGTGCATCTTCGCCTGCTTCGGCGCGATCAGCAGCTGGATCGCGTTCGGACCGGGCGAGCGGCAATTCAGCGGGACGTTCATGTTCGGCGATGCGGCGACGAATGCCGCGATCGGACGGATCGCCTTCGGGACCGGCGCGGTTATTGTCTGGCTGTGCACGGCGGCCTTCGCGGCCTTCGGCTTCCGCAAGCTGTTCGACCGCGACGCATCAAACGCCGGCTGATCCTCCTCTATTCGTACGATGCGGTGCCGGCGTCAGTCCATTATAAGCCCGCCGTTTGACGTCATTGCCAATGGCACACAAGGAGCTTGCATCACCATGAAATATTTTGCCGCGCTCATGCTCGCTTTGCTCAGTTCGTCCGCAATGGCCGCCGGCTCATCGCAGGGTTACGGCATGGGCGGCCAGTTCGCACGTTTCGACCCGGTCGTTGCGGAATACAATCGCAGCGGCGAGTTGTTCCGGATCGAGGGACATTGCCAGTCAGCCTGCACATTGTTTCTCGGCATCAGGAATGTGTGCATCGAGCCGAGCGCGCAGCTGCTGTTTCACGCCGGGCATGATCGCCAGCGCAACGTCACGGCGAAATCGACCAACCACATGCTGGCGGCCTACAAGCCAAAACTGCGCCAGTACCTTGTGTCGAACCACCACATGGACACGCTGGCGTTCCACACCATCCCCGGCCGCGAGATGATCGACAAGTTCGGTTACAAGGCCTGCCCGAAATAGTCCGGCGTCCTCAGCGCTTGAACAGGCCCATGATCTCGGCTTTGGCGAGCGTGTTGAAATGCAGGTTGAAGCCGACAACGGCGGCCGAGGTGTCCGCCTTCACATCGATTTTGTCGGCCTTCACCGCAAACACCGTGAACAGATAGCGGTGCGGATGGTCGCCTTCGGGCGGGCATGGCCCGCCATAGCCGGGCGCGCCGAAATCGGTGCGTGTCTGCAGTGCACCAGCCGGCATTTTTCCGCCGGCGCTTCCGGCGCCGGCCTCGAGCTCGGTCACGTTCGGCGGAATGTTGACGATCAGCCAGTGCCAGAAACCCGAGCCGGTCGGCGCGTCGGGGTCGTAGCAGGTGATGGCGAAGCTTTTCGTGCCGGCGGGCGCTCCCGACCATTTGAGATGCGGCGACTTGTTGCCCCCGGCGCAGCCGAAGCCGAAATCGGCGGACAAGATGAAATCTTTCGGAAGGTAGTCGCCATCCTTGAAGCTGTTGCTCGTGACCGTGAACGCCATGTACCGTCTCCTGAACCGATTCTTTCAGATCTTCAGACGTCCGCAGCCTAGCCCCGCCCGGACAAATCGCAATGACCTCTTTTTTCTCGACCAACTGGTTCGACCTCGCGATCTACGTCTGCCTGTTCGTCGCCGTTGTCATGGGCTTCATGACGGGGCTGCTGCGCAGCCTGGCGACCATCTTCGGATATATCGCCGGGATGGGTGTCGCCGTGGTGGCGGCGCCGCGCGTCACGTCGCTGCTCACGACCCATCTGAAAATGCCGACGCTGCAGACGTGGATCGTGATCGTGGCAATCTTCGTGGCTGCGGGCGCCGTGCTCAGCGCATTGCTGCGATTGATTCTCAACGAAATGGTCGGCCCCAATATCAGCGTTCCCGATCGCGTTGCCGGCGCGGCGCTTGGGGCACTCCGCATTGCACTGCTCGCCATCATGCTCGTCGTCGTTTTCGACCGGACTATCCCCCCGAGCCAGGAGCCCGCTTTCCTGAAAAACTCACAATGGCGGCCGGTGCTGTCCTCGGCTGCGCAGCGCGGCTTGCGCCACCTGCCGCCCGAGGTCGAGGCCTATATCGACCGCCTGAAGCGCCACCGCCGCCTGTAGTGGCGGCGTCCGCGTAGCGGCAAGGCCATCCTGCCCGGTTCCCTTGAACCTTTTGGTGTCCTGGCACGACCCATTTCCGGACCAGCGTGTTTACTTTCACGGCTGGCGGAAAGGGCGTGCGATGTCGTCCAAAGGACTGTCGAAAAGAACCGCCAAGGGGTTCCAAGAGATTCTGAGCGCCGCGCGTGCGGCCGGTCTCACCGGATCGCCTTCCAAAACCGCAACGCCGGGCCATAACGCGCTCTACTACCTCGCACTCAACGACCCCATCATGTCGGCAGCAATGCAGAGCGCGCGAGAATCCTTGCCCGGCTTCCTTGCGCTCGCCCGGCAACCGGGGCCGACCATGGAGCGGTTCGCGGTCAAGATCGCGCTGCTCGGCGATGGCGGTCCGGAGTTCTTCTGGATTTATCCATTCGCGTACGTCGGAGACCGGTTCATCGGGCAGATCGCCAACACGCCACTCACGCTTGTCGGCCCGAAAAAAGGCAACACCATCACTTTCGGAAAACGTGACATTGTCGACTGGATGTACATGGACGCCGGCGTGACGAAGGGCAACTATTCCGCGCGCGCCATCCTCAAGGCAGCCCTGCCGCGAGATCGCGCCGCATTCAAGCGCCGCTTTGGCCTCGAATTCGATTTTTGACGGCTCTCGCGCCGTTTGCATGGCTGGCAGAACGGTAACTATTGCGGCCCATGTTGCGTTGTGACTGGCGCAACCAACCCCGTGGCGCTATTTTATGATAGGTTCCGCGTATCCAAGGGTCGCGTCCATGGTGGAAGTCACCTACGAGATCGTCGAGCACGACGGCGGCTGGGCCTATAAGGTCGACGGCGTGTTTTCGGAGCCTTATCCGTCGCACGCGGCAGCGCTCGCCGCGGCGCAACGGGCCGCCGCGGAGCAGACCGTTCCGGGGCACACGGAGACCATCGAGTACGAAGACGAAAAGGGCCGCTGGCATACAGAAACCGCACGCGGCTCCGATCGCCCACAGACACAAATCAAGGACAGGACTTGACGCGCCGCAGGCGCCATAATGGGAGAATGTTAATGCTTCGCTTGCGGGTTTTCGCACTTGCCATACTTCTGGCGCCGGTTGTGCCGGCATCGGCACAGCGTCTGGCGCCGTCAATCGAGCAGACCATGCCGGACGTTGACCCGGGCGTTGACGATACCGGGCGCGTGAAAGAACTGTCTCCGGAGTTTCGCCGCAAGTCAGTGCTCTACCGCACCGAACAGCCGGCCGGCACGATCATCGTCAACACCGCCGACCGCTACCTTTATCTGATCATGGGAAATGGCACTGCGCTGCGTTACGGGATCGGCGTTGGCCGCGACGGATTTCAGTGGGGCGGCATTCAGAAGATCACGCTCAAGCGTGAATGGCCGGACTGGGTGCCACCGCCGGAAATGATTCAACGGCAGCCGTATCTTCCGCGCTGGATGGCCGGCGGCCCGGGCAATCCGTTGGGCGCACGCGCGATGAATCTCGGCGCAACCGTCTATCGCATCCACGGCACCAACGCGCCGCAAACCATCGGCCAGGCGGTGTCGTCAGGCTGCTTCCGGCTGGTCAATGATGACGTGACTGATCTCTACGATCGCGTGCCGCTCGGGACCAAGGTGGTTGTGCAACATCACTAGAGCGGTCAGTTCCACAGACCGTAGGTTGACCACTTCGCCTCGGGGATTTCGGCGCCGATCGTGAAGTGGAATGCCACTACGCTCATGCGATCGGGCGTCGACGTGCAGCGATAGGACAGCGCGTACCATTTCTTGCGGCTGCGGAACGCGCCGCCACTCACTTCGAGCGTATCGCCGGAGGCTTTCGGTTCGGCCGTCGCATTGGCCACAGCGCGGTCCGGGCGATATTGCTTTGCCTCGGTGCGGATGCGCGTCATCGCGGTATAGTCGCAGAGCTGTTCGAGCCGCTCTGCCGGAGCCAGCATCTTCAGGCTGCGCTCGATCCGCCCGTCGGCGGCCACCGCGGCTGCCCCGAAGATCGTCGCGGCAACCACCGCCAGTCCAAACGCACGCATTCGCAATCTTCCCTCCAACGCGGCGCCCCCGCGCCATTTAGGCGAGGCGGCAGGCGAAGGGCAACCCATTCTTCCGTTTTTCCCGCGACGCTTTG
>Ga0255310_10000107_pt1 | contig 15045 bp, 22 predicted proteins | sample EtOH1_T0_E1_meta_FD_201359 | JGI IMG/M metagenome (GOLD analysis project Ga0255310, IMG submission 201359) | Sandy soil microbial communities from University of British Columbia, Vancouver, Canada - EtOH1_T0_E1 | ecosystem: Engineered > Artificial ecosystem > Sand microcosm > Unclassified ...
TCTTTTATTTTGCGTGAAAGCCGCGTCTGTCGTTGGATCGTAATTAATTGAACTCCATGATGTTCCTATTTCATTCGGGGAAACTTCAACTGTCACTGTCGTTCCAGAAGGAAATAACCCTTGAATATACATATGATGTAGTTCCTTCTCTGCTTCCTTAACGCCATCGTCGTATGGTTTTGACTGTACTCTCCACGGAATCGCTACCCCAGAATCAGTTGAACCATCATTCATCTTGAGTGTTTGCCCGTTTTCATCGCCGCAGTAAGCAACGTTATTAAGCTGTGCCCCAAATCTTTGGCCGCCCATTGTGATGCTGTATGGATACCACTTTTTAAACCTTGTATCATATACCAAACATGTATCCGGCTGCGTATTCGATCCAGTAGGTATCATAAGATAATACCGCTGATTATCTGTAAATGCACAAGCATTGGAAATAGATGCAAAATTAATGTTGTCTATAAAACGCTTGATAGGCATTCCTATAGCTTGCGCTGTTCCTCCTGCACCAATGTATACATCCGTTTCTCCAAGCCAGAAGAGCAAGTCCTGAACTTCTACAACAGTCTTATATGATGCGCATCCAATATTGTTCGATCCTTCAACAAGTCTATGAGCAAATCTTGCGTCGCCTGTATGGAAAATAAGGCAAAATGCATCTTTTTTGAACGCCCAAATTTGTCCACCGAATGATTTTAATGCGGTTACTGGTCCACCATTATCCGTGTAGAACTGGACAGAACCGCTATTCTCCGTACTTATCCAATCCGTGGCATCTTGGAATCCGCAAAAGTGAATTACATCAGGATCAGACGATCTTCCTGATATATAAACCCTTCTGTTATCTGCTGCAATATATTTTCCTTTTGGTGCCGTGGCAGCGTTTAGGTCGGAAAGTGCGGATCCGTTCCAGTATTTAACGTTGTCTGTCCCATTCGTAAGTATCAATGCACTACCGCTTACATCGAACATAGCCGCGTCCCAATCCGTATTCGTGAATGTTCCTGTAATAGCAGTCCATGTTGTGCCTGAACTGTTATATTGCAAAGCCGTTCCTACAGCACGTACAAGGTGAGTGTTTCCGAAGTTAGTAAGTAGTCGAGTAATTGCCCCGCCAGACGTTCCATACGTCGATCTTCCAGCTCTAACTTTAAGAGCAGGATATTCGTCTAGATCGAAGCCGTAACCGTCTACAAAGGCATTGTCGTCAACGAAAAAAGGACTCTTTTCTGTATCGAGTCCTTGAGTGAAATTATTCGCTTTTCTTAAATTCATATTACTTGGTAACTGTTGTAATCGCGCCATGTTAATTCCTCCATATGAAAGGCCATCCAGCGTATGATGTTTGCCAAGATGGATGGTAGTTGCCATCTATAGGTTGCGTGAATTCAGGTTCTTTTAATTTTCTTTCTAGTAACACATCTGCTATTTTCTCTTGGTATATACTTTCATAATTTTGAGCCATAACAATGTCTTTTCTAGCCATCGATATGCGTTTTAAAACGCCCAATTTAAGCAATTCCTGATATTTCGTCGGGGTATTAGGAGATACACCCAAATTAGCCGTTGTTACCTCATCAGGATCGCTATCCGTATATATATACACCGTTCTATCAGCAGGAACACTATCAGGAACATGAAGATAGAAAGCATTAGATACAACCGTATACCACGGCTGAACAGGAGCATATTGTCGATCATCATTTCGCTCGAACGGAATTTCTACATAGTCAGGATTAGTTCCTGTATTGATTTGATAAGTAACCGTTTTTATTTTCGTAGTGTCAAACTGGTCAGGAAATGGATAGAAATTCTCATTTGCTACAGTCAGGAAATTATATGGTGCGCTGTCTAGTTCGAGAATGTCAAATAGTTCCCGTTGTTCTTCATTGAACCACACTAAAACTTGTGAAGTTGTAAATGTATTTCGATATCTCAGGTTTACATCATCCAAAATTTGCTGGATAGTGGACAAAGTTATCATCTCTTTTCAAGTTAATTATCCATTTGTACCCAAACATAAGTATCGGTTGCATCTTTTTGACAAATATAAACATGATCGGAAACTCCTGTTCCACCTTGCACTCGATAAATTACGCCCCTTAAAGATACGGAAGCCGATGGTAGAGTTACGATATCACGTATATTTATACCGCCATCTGCACGAAAGTACCCCAACCATGTTGTAAATGTTGAATCTTGAACGCCTAGACGGTTAGCTTTTACTGCTACTTCACGACCATCCAATAAAACTTGTGCACCACCTACTTCATTAATAGAAAAACGGCCTATTTGTATATACCCTTTTCTACCAGTAATAGGAGAAACTAGCGTTCCATTATCTGAGAATCCTATAGGGAAGTCAGAATTAATAATCACAGGATGATCTGCTGTGTCGATTCGTACATTTGCTATCGTGGATGGAGAGGTTTGATCCACACAATCCATAAATGAATTATATTTACTGCCTGTTCCTGTAATTTCCGCGAAAGTCGCCACTGCTGTACCTAATAAATTCATATTCACAGCAAATCCGTCACGGATCCCGATTCCTTCAGAGTTTTCCAATAAGAACATGGATTTCCCAATTTTTTCAGCAGCAGCAGAAACGAATGAAAAAGATTTACAATTTTTAATATGATATGCATAAGTTGGATTGTTGGTACTATCGCATGTCGTAGTTAAAAATGTGCAGTAGGTATATCCTTCAATATAATACCCTTCTGTTACATTGTTTAATGCCCATGTTCTGTCAAATAGGATACTTGTACCAGTAACATCAAAGTAAAAACCGTACGCTCCTTGATGGCATATAACATTTCTGAATGTGGATGTTATGACGTTCTTTCCTTTAATTCCAGCACCATAAATGTGCGATAAAAAAACAATAACATCTGTAATTTCCGAATTTCTCATGTCCCCGGGATTAGCCGTATCAAGGAATATTCCAGCAATAAATGTAGACGATGTCGATAACGATTTAATAACTAGACCTTCAATAGATACGTCATATGATGTTATGTGTATGCAATTGTTAACTGCTGCGCTAAATTCAAGAACATTTGCTTTTTCTAGATTGTCTTCGACTTCATATACTTGATGTGGTCCCATGAGTTTAATAGGTTTGTTGATCGTTAAAGTAGAAGTCAGAAAGTACTTAGAATTTGGAGTAGGAAAAAACACCACGCCGCCTACAGAACAAGCATCGATAGCAGCATTAATCGAAGCGGTATCGTCTGTCGTTCCATCCCCTTTAGCACCATAATCTTTTACATTAAATATAATTCCTTTCCATGTTTGCACGTTCGTCAAATAATTTCCAATATCCGCACTAACTAATGAATTCACTCTTTGTATTGGACTTACCATGACTTCACCTCCTAGTACAACGCTACAAGATTACTTGCCGTTGTTCCTGTTGATAAAATTCTTGTAACTGAGATCGTATGAAATCCAACAGGAACATTGGAAAATAAAACAGATGAACTATCTGCCATGATAGCCGTTATATTTCCTGTTGTTCCTACGTAAACAGCTTTAGTATATGTCTGTCCCGATGGATGACTAATTGCTACTGTATCGCTTGGTGTTATCGCTACACCATGTTCATAGCTGACATCTACTTTTAAATTGGACAATTTGTTTCACTCCTTTAATCGTTATCGATACGTAACCGTTAAATCCGCTGCCGTTCCTCCTGTTGTAACAATGGTCAATCCAGTTGTAAAAGCAACATTATATATTAACAATGGTGATGTTCTTGTGGTATCCACTACTGCAATTACTGTTCCGCTTGCGCTTGTATTGTCATATATAGCAGCACTTGCCGCAACTAATCCAGGAGTATTTATCAATAAAGAATGGAATATTCCTGATCCTGATTTAACCACTGTTGTCGTATTCGTTTTAATGTGTGAAAAACTGTCACCGTCCAAATAAACACTAGAAGCTGGAGCACTTGTGTCTGTTGTTCCGTAAACATCTATCGTTATTGTCGAACTAATCATATCCGTATCTTCAATACGGAAAGAAAGTCGAATAAAAGGCATTTTACTTATATTTTCATCAGGTATTGCAATAACTTTATTTCTATGAGGAACAAGAAGTTCAGAAAATAAGTCGTCAAACATTGTCCATGTCAAACCATCTATTGAGTGTTCAACATTTGCCGTGATTTTTGTCCCATTTGAACTATTTAAAATTGCAAAAGCATTAACTTTCTTCGTTAAATCTACAACTGTACTATAATTTGTAAATATTGATTTTGTATTGACCGTAACGACTTGCGTGCTTACTGGTGTTATTGCAGCCATGAATGAACCTCCTTAATTGACAGTTTCAAAAAATGTCAACCGAGTGAACAATGTACTTGTCTGAGTTCCGTTATTGGTGACTTTCAACAAATAATTTGTGTTTCTCTTTAAATTTCTTTCATTTTCTTCTCCACCCAGACCGGTAGTATTATTTCCTGAACCAACGGCAGGCATATACAAAGTGTCAAGTAATAATCCGCCACTAATGCCCGTAGGATTTCCCAAAAACTGCATTGTGTGTGTTTTTGTGCTATTACGGTTCATATTTGTTGCAAAAATCGGGACTGTTCCATCCGTTATTGTAGGTGCTTCTATAACTTCTATCAAAAAAGGACCGCCACCATCAAAGACATGTTCTCTCGTTATCGTGTGAAATAGTTTGCTCCCAGTTTTGGCTTGAAGATAACTAATGCCTCCAGCGGCTATAGTAACAATAATCTGCAATGAAAATAACTCGCCATTATACATGTGTTGTGTAATGTATGTCGTTGCCCTTGAGATAAAACCATTCATGATATCACCTCATTTAAGTTCCATTAGGAATATACTTGCTGTACCTTCATCGATAACTCCATACATGGTCACAGCTTGAGAAGGATCGAATTTGAACGTCACTACGGTACCGCTGCTCACTTGATATCCGTCTGACGATGATACATTACTATTGAATCCAATAAATATAATTGCACTTGCATCATTGTAAATCAGTAATGTATGACGGTCCGCTAATTGAGAAGCACCTATCTTTAAAATAGCCGGGGTTGATGATAGGGTAACTCTCCCGTTCAATGACCCAGCATGTACAAGTTCACTAGGTATCTTCACAGACAATGGGGCAGAATCAGTTATTAGTGGTTGCGTAACTGGAAATGGAGTCGTTTCGGTAACTTCTACATAATCATTGGGTGCGGCGTTACCTTTAAGCCATTCGATAATTTGTCCCATTATCTAGCAACTCCTTTTGGCCTGCCTCTATTGCTAGACATTTGTGGAATAGTAACTGTTTCCTCAGTAACTTGCGCAGTGTTACCGAGAACTTGCGTTAGCAATTCATTCATCTTGCGGATTTCATTGATTAAGTCATTCTTCCAACGTTCTTCTTGTGTAACTCCACCAAAATACTGCATCTTTTCCCCTCCTTATACAAAAAAAGAGAGAGCCATATAGACTCTCTCTCTCACGTGATTATCTTGAAATAACTAATGTTACTGTTACAGGCATAACCGCATCCGTCCCACCATCGGATATAACCTCGATAGCTTGTCCTGCGGTTACAGTGTTTGTTGCTGTTGGCACTGAACTTGAGACCGTACCAGCCGCTTGAGTGATTGCAACCTCTAGCGCTGGCATTGTTACTAATACTGTGGCAATTTTTAAAGTGAAAACTGTTTTTGTTGTAGTGTTCGCTACAGAGTTAACGACATAAGCGGCTACAATATTTCCCACATGAGGCGCTGTGACCCATCTGCTTTGTGCTGTCCCTGCATCAGCCATCCCAATTTCAACAGAATATTGATTTAATTCTGTCGCCGTAGATGTTACCGCAGTTCCCGCACCAGCTCCAAGGAATAGTCCTCCGTCTGCAATGACTATTGTATCAAGGTTTTTATTAGCACCGAGAACAGTCGCTTTGCTTGCGACTGCTGTCCCTGCTACAGAACCATCTAAGAAATTAAGTTCGGCGGCTGTGGAAGTAACAGCGGTTCCCGTTGTTGCCCCTAGTTTTAATCCACCATCTGCAATAACGATTGTGTCAATATGTTTGTCTGCATCTACGACAACAGCTTTAGAAGCTGATACAGTTCCAGCAGTTACGCCATCAAGATATGCAATCTCTGTAGGACTAATTGTGGTTCCATCGACGATTAATGTGTCAGTTTCAAGGATGCCATCGCCGCCATTTGTAGCTTTGAATGATGTTGACATGCTTATACCTCCTTATACAGTTAAACACCAGTGTTACACGCCAGTACTACCCACGGTATGCCTCCAATTATTTGCTTTTGGCTTAAAGCGACTATATCCAATCCATGACTGAGAGCCATTCTTATTCATAATCGGATATTTTTCAAACTGCGGTCTATCACGCCAAATCATATTAACTTTATGTTGCGGCCCCATAATGAACCAACGCACTTGCGTATAAGCATCCCAGAAATCATTAACAACAAGTTCCATGTTAGGCAGTACATTTTTATCATTGTTTCCTGTTCCAGCTTGCAATGCTGATTGCAGGATTGTTGCAGCTGTAAATTGCAAGGATTGCGGAACAATCAATTTGTTCGGAATAGATGAAATTTTCTTGCCGTTCTCATCTTTTTGTTTACGGAACAAGATAATAGCTGTTTTAAGCGTTGTATCTGATAGCGCTCCAGTTGTTTTATTATCTTGTGTACCTCCAAGATCCCCATAGTTAGGATGATCGTCTGCAAATGTAGCTTTTCCGTCATATCCCGTGCTAAGTGTGTTATCATACATTTCCTGCATGTACTGCGCGGCTACATCTTCTACCATTTGACGACCGCCATGCCCGCTGTCTTTCGCCATGTTTACAACTTCGTCGTACAATTCGTCTTTGATTTGCTCTTTTGTCATGATAACTTCGGACTTGAAGATATCAAACTGAGTGAACACCAACGGCCCGAGCTTGTATCGTTGCTCATCAGGGTTTCCACCTTCGGTTGATTGTGTCCAAGCACCAGTACCAGCGATAATCTGCTCAGTGTAGTTGTTTGTCTTGGCCTCAACATCTTTGAAAATGCGGCTCCATTGCTCAGGCATTTCGTCCCAACCTTCGAAAAAGGCCATGTCAATGCGTCGTGTGTATAGATTCTGAAACTGTCCTGTATTCATCATAGTGTTTTATCCCCCTTAGATTTTCACGACATTAGCAGCCGCGAAAACAATGTCTGCTGTAGCGTTTGTATTGTTGTAACCTACAATGGAACACATACCACCAGTAGTGTCGTCCAAATCAATTGTCGTGCCGTTGTCGATGTCAAACAGCGTTGTCAATAGATCAGTATCGGCAAGCGTTGTTTTAGTAACACCTGTATACTTCATACGGATAACGACTCCAGTTAATGGAATGACTTTGATTGCATCTGCTGCGGTTACAGTTCCTGTTGTTGTGATTGCTTCCATTGCAACACCGACAAGTGTTGTTGAAGCAGGAACAGCAGCAACGATATAACGACTTGTTGCATCAATCTGTACGAGATCACCCTCTGCGATAGTTTGGCTGGCGCCTACGCGCCATTTTACGTTGACCGGATCATTGTATCCGCTAATACTTCTGATATAACGAGACATATGTTATTTCCTCCCTGTTTTCATCTTTCGGAATGTTTGTAAATCCCTTGGAAAATCATCTTGCATAAGCTGTCTTACTTGTGCTTCAGACATATTGTTCTGCCGCATAAATGTAATTGCTTCGGGCGTTAATGGAGCAGGACCAGTTTGTGTAATAGGAGAATCGCTAACAACCGTGCGCTTCGTCTGTGATCGCTTCGCAATTTCACGTTGCTCCGCTTCACGTTTGAGCTGTTGCGCTAGTGATTGACCACCTACAGCCCAATAGGCTTGGCTAACGTTCATATTGGGATTCTGACGAATCATTTCACTAATCTGACCTTTCATACCTTTAATGCCCGGATAATCTGGTGTATCAGACAAATCATTGATCTGTACAGACACTCGCAACTCATGTAATTCCTTGGATTGCTGTTGTTGCTGCATGTACCATTGTGTTTGATTTTCATCCCAGCCGTTTTGATAGGCAAGTTGTTCAGCTTCTTGCTTGATTTTGTTCTGTTCAATCGCTTGCATTGCAGTTTGAGGATCGATTCCAAGCTGATCAAAGAATTTCTGATACGGATCAAGCTTTGTTGAATACTCCGTTTCATACTGTTCTTTGAATTTCTTTTCAGCAGTTTCACGCGCTTTGCGTTTCTCACGCTCCAATGCTTTCTGGAAAGCTGTTTGCTGATCTTGTGGAATGACAATAGGTTCATCATCCTGATTAACGGTATCATCGCTTAAATCGGCGTTATCGAACTTTTCCTGAGTATCAATGTCTTCTTGTATTTCTTGTTGTTCAACTTCGGTTACTTCCTGTGTAGGTGCGGCATCCACCTTTTCCACAACTGCGTATGGATCTATGCCCGATGAGATCATTTGTCGATATGCGGCGAGTGTATTCTCGCCTTGTGGTACATTTTCCATGTCAATTCCTCCGTTTTAGTAGCGTCATCCTACTTTTATGACCGTGGATACTAATTCATCCTGTCAGCCCCGATGGAGCATATAGAAAAGGCCACCCAACGACTAGGAATGGCCTGAATGTTTACTATGCTTTTGAATTGTTCGCACTACCATTTTCCTTGTAAGCCTTGCGCAAACCTTCTGTACGATTGCCCTCGTATCCTTTTCCAGTCGTGTAGGACACATTGCTTCCTGCTACGCCTCTAGGACCTTGTGTGTTGTATCCAGTCATTTTACCCTGTGAACTCGTACCACCGGGACCCATCACTTTTCCACCTGCCATGATATCACCCCCTCTCTATTTCTTCTTACGAGACTTTCCAGTCTTAGACATTGCAATTGCAATTGCTTGCTTCTGCGGACGTCCAGCGTGCATTTCTGTACGAATGTTCTCTGATATAACGGATTTACTTTTACCTTTTTTAAGTGTCATTATTTTTTCTTCCTTCCTGCCGCTGCCATCTTCGCCATTTTTTCTTTACCATACTTTTTGATTCCGACGGATGCAGCCACAGCAGCAGGATTCGTTGCACCTGACTTTCTAGCCGCTTCTTCAACAGCTTTAAACCGCGCACCTGAACCTAATTTCGCTTTCTTCGCCATTACCAACACGCTCCCTCACTTATAATGTCCATGCCAGATCAAGTCCTTAATTTTGTACATTCTTGGTCCTGCGTAATGACAACCATGATGAGGACATATGACTGTGTTCTCATGGGCTAGCGCTATGCGTGAACAGTTTGGACACGCGTACTGATTAACCACATAACGCCGAAGGTCTTGTCCCGCTTTCACTTGATTATGAATAAGCCCCATAACTAACTCATTGTTACCATGGACATGCTCTAGGAATGTACCAACCTTCTGGTCTGTATTGCTAAACCTACTCATCGTACACCTCCTTGCATCAATGCTGCGATAAGTTCAGGCGGTATCTGCTGTTCAGGTGGTAACATTAGCGGTGCTTGTAGCGGTAATCCTGTAGGTGCCGGAATACCCATAGGAGGCGCACCAGGCATCTCGGGTTGTTGTTGCATCTGATCCTCATCCAAGTCCATACCTATCTGATCCTTCATATATCTCCGCATTTCATTTCGCGTGATAGCAGGACCATCAGGAAATCCAAGTTTGGCAAAGTCCGTCATCATTTGCAGCATGAATGCTCGATCATTCGGGAATCCATTGCCCATATTCAATTTAAAGTCATACTGAGCGTCACGGTGCATTCCTTCGCCCATCTCGTCAGTCAATTGTTTGATCGATTCTTCGCCTTGCATCATATTAGGCACCATAACAGGCACCTTTTTAAAGTCTTGCGGGTTCATGAACTTCCAATCAGGCTTATCGCCGTCAATCCGTACCCACATTTCTTCATCCCAGTTCTCCATAATCTCATCGAATAGGAGCTCGAGAACATCTTCCCATCCTGCTTTAAACATTTCATTCTTGTGGACGACCGTTTTTTGTCCTGCTTGTTGCAAAGCCATAATAGCCGATGCTGCTGTAACTTGTCCCGGTCTCTCACCGCGGTTTACATCTGGCGTACCTGCGATTAAGTCAGCCTCTTGGAAAGCTTTCTCGCGTCTTACAGGAACGTCCGAACTAACAGGTACAGCAGGCACAACATTGAATGAGTTTTGATCACGCATAGGAATGCGAAGCCCCGGCTTACTTGTCCACTTGCGGAAATCGAAATTTCTCCCTGCGCCCGTGCCGACAACAATCTGAGGGTTCCCCATAAGACGTGCGTTAATGCGTATCTGATCGTCCAATTCATTGATAAGGTCTTGTGTAGGGATAAGTATTTCAACGTCTCCCATGCCCCACATAGTTCCTCTGCGTGGATAACACACGATTGGTCGGAATGGATACAGGTTTCTACGCTGAATATCCTTTCCTTTCATCGTCTTGCGGCTATCCTCTAGCAAAATGTCGTTAGCCACATGCAAACAGTAAAGGCGCCCTTTCTCATCGCGCATATAGCACTCAAGAAGTAACGCCTTCATGGAAGTTTCTGTATGAACTTCATCTGTCTCTGCATCTGTGAATGTTGCATCTGGATCATAAGGTATAGACACTTCACGGTTTACATATTTCCCTTTGTCCGGCCATTGCTCCCTAAACCAACTTAGTGGCTTTGGTGTCGCGTGGATAATAAACTCAGCCTTTTGTATATCATGTGATGCTGTTACTTTTGGATCCGGGAAGAAATTAGCAGGACTAATCATTTCGAACTTAGGGAGTCCTTTGCCATCTAACTCATCAGAATCAAACCATACTTTAATAATTGTTGTGCCAAGTTCTAACCGATCATGTTCGGATTGGTTAATCTTATCCTTAAACTTATTACGGTACAACACATAATCAACCATGTTCTGCGCTTGCTCCGCAAACATATCGTCGCCAGGTTCCCAACCTTTAGCAGATGAACTGTAAGGCTTGTCAATCAAGTCAGCAATCTGACTTTCAATGATACGATGGATAACGTTCGTTACACTGCCTGGATGTTCTTCCGTCTGCTTTGGGTTCTGCCTACCATGCTTATAGTCATCACACATACGCCATACTTGCGGTAGGTTAAGTTGCTGTTTAGCATCCCATGACATACGGAATAGTTGTTGCACGCGTAATGCTAGTTTTCTCTCATCATCATTTTGCGGTGCTGCATCTTTGTATTGGTATGACGGGTCGAGTATGTCCATTTTATCTACCAATTAATTCACCCCCAATAAAAAAGACCGCATCAGCGGTCTAATCAAAATATATTATTTTCCAAGCAGTAATTGATACATTTTACGTAGAATTCTGCATCTTCTTTTTTAAGCCCATACCCATCAAATCCTGAATCCGTTTCCCACCCGGGTATATTTTCATCTTTGCTAATTGTCCAAATTGCTTTTTCATCTTTATCGAAAGCACCTTCGTATACTGCGCTGTATACTTTATTTCTTTTAACTTCTCTCATAACAATTCCCCTTTTTCACTAGATAATTAATTATATCATGATCTAGCTTGGAATGTATTCCATCCTGTATTATCCTCAGTCTTTATCGACCGCTTGAGTTCATCCTGTGCCGTTCGTTCATACCGTAGCATATCGTTCTCTTCTTCTAATGCTTTAATATGCGTTTCAGCCCTTGTCAACTCGTCCGCAATCTCATTGCGGTTATGCCTGAGGCTTACAATGTAATGTGCTGCGTAGTAAGCACCTGCGCAGATAATGCATATGATGAGTGCACATAGTAGTATATTAAGCATTACCATCCAGCCTTTCCAAACCAATCGGAATCATCATCCTGTGGCACCTCACTTTTATGTCTGAATCCTTGGTCTGTCATAATAAAGTCACTTTTAGGACCATCGCTTGATATAGGTGTGACGGCTTGTACAATGCCTGTAATTGGTTGTGGCCTACTCATTAGTCCATACCTACAACTCTCTGCTGCATGATCTTCTAATCTATCCGCAATGTCTTCAACGCGTCTGTCATCATGTATCATTTGCGGTAACGTGCGTATCAAGTTATTGCAGTTATTGAATATCAACCACAACGGTTTGCCGTCCGGCTGAATCTTCATATGCTCGCGCATTCTTGTCCATCCTAGTACACGTTCATTATCAGCTTTTTCGAGCCATACGCCAGCATCAACGAACATATCTGCAATGGATTCACCTTTCATGATGCCATTCGTGCTAAATCCTGCACCTCTCTTATGCCACATATCAGGAGAAGCTACGGTGTACTCGATACTTTCATTGGCTGATAACTCTAATATGCGTTTAGCAATGTCAGAAGCATTTGTCTGCGTGATGTACAACTCTCTATAAGTGTATACCCTACTATCATCTACAGCGTGCCAGTACACAGCACACGGATCGTTGTACCCGTAGTCAATAGAGCAGAACCTAAACCATGATCGAGGTAGTGTGAACGGTTCAACAACGTGTGTATCGCGTCTCCATTCACGGAAATACTGTCCGGCGAACACGTCCCAGTTACCATGCAAAAAAGCCTCTCTGAGATCATCAGGGAGGTTCTCAAGTGTTTCTATATACTCGGGATTAGCAGTCATTAGCGCGTGATTGTCATATACCTTAGCTGGGATAAATACGTAATTATCTGGGCGCTCTTTCGCTCTATACTCTCTATCAATGAACAAACGCTTAAACCATGCATGACCGATACCGCCAGGGTTTGACGTATAGTACATTCTAGGCTTGAAATCAGTTCGTGTTGAACGATTACAAGTCTCGAAGAAATCTCGCATTGTTTCAGTGAAATGCGTTGCTTCTTCCATACCTATTACATCGTATTCATGCCCCTGATATCGAAGCAAATCCTTTTCATTGTCACAATATCCTAGTACGATACGTGATCCATTTGGGAATAGGAACGTGTTGTCCTTCTCTTTGTACTTGGCATAGTTACCAACCTCCATAAGCAGCGGCATAACGTGGTTCTCGCGCAATTCAGGAAATGTTTTACGTAACAATAGGATCTTTAATCCTTCATACTTTAACGCAAGTAGCACAAACTTACGACGCATCGACCAAGATTTACCGCCACCACGCGCTCCGCCATATCCGATGTGTCGAGCAGTTGAAAGAAAAAACTCTTTCTGCCTATCACTTGGATAGCCTTTTAGTTTTAGTTCGCCCATGTATCAAGCTCTCCTTCGAGCACAACTTTCATTGTTGTATTAACTGTAGACTCACCTTTCATGAGTGCTTGTTTGTCATACATCGTACCGTAATAGGTTGATATCTGATTGAGTGGGATGTCTCTCTTGCCTTGTTTAGCTTCTCTTATCATGTTGTGACCTAACTCAGCCGCATCGATCAAAGACTCCCAAATCTTATCAATCATTTTCGATCTTTTATCTGTCCGAAGCTGTTCGAACTCATCAGGGTTTTCGTCCCTAATTTTCATCACGGATGATGGAGAAACCTTATATTCCCTAGCAATTTCTCGTACGTTATTGTTCGAAGCTAGGGCAGACTTGATCGTCTCTTTCAATTCGTCCGTCAACTTCTGCCCTTGCTTAGCCATATCATTCAACTCCCTTTAATAATATTCTCTACCATGTATTTCCTCATGATGTGCTGGCTTTCGATTAACCCAATACTTACCGCTATACGATACGCTCACTTGGTACCATGTACCGCCCATGCGTTTGCGCACCCAACGAAAGTTTGTATTCTCCCAAAACTTTATCATCATGAGACCTCCATATGGATAAATGTATCACTTTAAAAGTCAACTAATTTTAATCGGCTTAAATATTCTCTTTATCATCAAATTGTATATTGGTTCTCCTCTATGTTGTTCTGAATGACACAGTTCACATAACAGTATAAGGTTACTTATTTCATTAGTTCCACCATTTTTCACATGTATTTTATGATGTATTTGAAGTTCCTGTTTCGAACCGCATATGGCACATTTCCCTTTGTATTTCTTTTTAATTTCTACCCTCAACTCAGGCGCCATATTAATTCGTTTCTTTCGACGTATTTTCTTTTCGACATTTCCTCTAACTTTTTTCTTCTTATGAAATTCCTTGTAATGTTCTTGATATTTCTTTTTAGTTGGAAATACCAATCGCATTTTTGGTTCATTTGAACATAGTTCACACACAACTCTAATGCCCAATTTAAATACCTCCTCATTAATTGAGGAGAGGGCAGGAGTGTACCCTGCCATGCGTACTCTCACATATTTATATTAAAGTCCTGTTGTAGACTTAAATATCATCACGATAATAAACGATTATCCACATCTTGAACCATAATAAAAAGAGAAGCGATATCCAGCAGAGCGCATCGAGTGCGTCATTCATTGGATTTCACTTCCCTTATATTTCATCGCTACGATCCTGCTAGATCACGGTTAGTGGTAGGGTTAGCTCCCATCGTTGAGAGGGGTTTTTCCCTTGCGTGTTATTAACCACATTCTACGCAACCGGCGATTTACTTATTAAACATGGGCAATGGACTCGCACCATTGCATATCAAGCATTTTCAGACACTTGCCTCAAACTGCTGGATCGAAAAGCAAGCTACCCCTAACCCTAGCGTCTATCTTCTGCCGCCACGTTTATACCTCATACTATTACTATACCGCCGTTTTTACTATTGTGCGTCCTGACTTCTTGCGTTCTTTTTGTTTGGTTTTTGTTGGAATTAGTCGATTCATAAATATATTGCCATTGTTGAGACATTCCTCGAACCCCGTCAATGTTATGCTATGCAAATGATAGAACCGCGATAGGCTAAGGTTCATCATTAGAGAAGCTGCAATGGGCTCCCTCCCCTCGAAGTAGCATAGCTTGATTATTTCCTTCTGACGTTCATCCAATGTATCTATTGCCGTTTTAACAAGGTTTATGACGTATTGATGTTCCTCGGCATCCCACTCTAACTGTTGCCGTTGTTCTTCAATATCGATCACATTGTGCAATGCGTA